>Ga0164243_10006528_pt1 | contig 17632 bp, 17 predicted proteins | sample OricompcompostOP_FD_108781 | JGI IMG/M metagenome (GOLD analysis project Ga0164243, IMG submission 108781) | Organic Plus compost microbial communities from Emeryville, California, USA - Original compost - Organic plus compost (OP) | ecosystem: Engineered > Solid waste > Mixed feedstock >... | reverse complement strand
CTCGCGCAGGCCGTCAGCACCCTGCCCAAGCAGAGCCAGTGCACCGACGCCACCGACCTCGACCTCGGCGGCTCCACCCCCGCCCCCTGAGCCCCGCGCCCTGGAGCCCCCGCGCCGTCAGCCGCGTGCCGACCCCCGCGCCCTGAGCCCCGGGCCGCCCGCCGCGGCACCGGGAGTCGCAGCACTCAGCGGGATCCGCCGCGGGCGAGCGCCAGCTCGATGAGCTCCGCGACGAGCCGCTCGTACGAGAGACCCGCGGCCTGCCACAGCGTGGGATACAGGGAGATCGGCGTGAAGCCCGGCATGGTGTTCACCTCGTTCACGACCGGGCCCTCGGGCGTGAGGAAGAAGTCCACCCGGGCGAGGTCCGCGCAGCCCAGCGCCTCGAAGGCGCGTGCGGCCGTGCTCGTGAGCGCATCGAGCTCCGCGGGCTCCACCGAGGTGGGCGCGAGCGTGCGCACCCCCTCGGCTCCGAGGTACTTCGCCGCATAGTCGTAGAAGTCCCGGCCGGAGACGACGATCTCCCCCGGCGGAGAGACGCGCGGCGCGGCGCCGTCGCGCCCGCCCAGCACGGCCAGCTCGATCTCCCGCCCGGCGATCGCGCGCTCCACGATGACGCTGCTGTCGTGCGCGAAGGCCTCCTGCACGGCCTCGCGCAGCCCGGCACCCGCCCGCACGCGGCTCACGCCCATGCTCGATCCGGCTCGCGAGGGCTTCACGAAGACGTCCTCGCCCAGCTCCCCGGCCGCCCGCAGCGCCCCCTCCGGGTCGGCCGCCCAGCCGGCCCGGGTGATGCGCGCCCAGGGCGCGACCGCGATGCCCGCGCTGCTGAGCACGGACTTCGCGTAGTGCTTGTCCATCGCGAGCGCGGAGGCGAGCACCCCGGAGCCGACGTAGGGGATGTCGATGAGCTCCAGCTGGCCCTGCACCGTCCCGTCCTCGCCGAAACGACCGTGCAGGACGGGGAAGACGACGTCCACCGGGCCCAGCTCGCGCGACCGCCCGTCCGGGCCGAGCACGCGCAGCACGCGGTCCGCCACCCCGTGAGGCCAGCAGATCCGGGTCCCGTTGTCCGGCACCACCGGCATCGCCTCCGGGCGCAGCCGCAGCAGACCCGGCTCGTCCGGCTGCAACGTGTGCGCGCCCTCCCGGGTGATGCCCACTGGGTGCACGTCGAAGCGCTCCCGGTCGATCGCCGCCATCACCGCGCCGGCCGTGACGCAGCTGATCTCGTGCTCGCTGGACCGCCCGCCGTACAGCACCGCGATGGCGGGCCTGCGGCCGGATCCGCTCATCCTCACGACCTCCGTCCGCGTCGCCACAGCCGGGCCAGCAGCCCCGCCGTGCCGACGTTCTCATGCTCCGGCGCCCCGTCCTCGGTGGCGAGGTGGGGGGCCAGCTGCGCCGGTTTGAGCGTTCCGCGCAGGACCATGGCGACCTGCTCCACGATCGGCATCCGCACCCCGCGACTGCGCGCGAGGGCGAGCACCGGCTCGATGGAGGTGATGCCCTCCGCGGTCTGGTTCATGCGGGCCACCACCTCCCGCAGCGCGAAGCCCTGGCCGAGCAGGCGTCCGGCGGTGTTGTTGCGCGACAGCGGCGACTCGCAGGTGGCCACGAGGTCGCCCAGGCCGGCCAGCCCCTGCAGGGTGGTGGGCTCCGCGCCGAAGGCGACGGCGAAGTCGGTCATCTCCAGCAGCCCGCGCGTGATGATCGCGGCCTTCGTGTTCTCACCATGGCCGACACCGTCGACGATGCCGATCGCGAGCGCGATGAGGTTCTTGAGGACGCCGCCGAACTCCGTCCCGGTCACGTCCGTGTTGATGAAGGTGCCGAAGTACGGCGTGCGGCTGGCTCGCGCGACCGCCTCCGCCGTCTCGGCGCGCACGCAGGAGGCGACCGAGGCGGTCGGCTGCTCCTTCGCGATCTCCGGGGCGAGGTTCGGCCCGGACACCACGGCGATGCGCTCCGCCGGCACGCTCGTGGCCTGCGCGATCACCTGGCTCATGCGCAGGTTCGTCCGGCGCTCCACCCCTTTCATCAGGCTCACCAGGACGGTCGAGGGGCCCAGCTGGGCAGCGATGGAGGCGAGGTTCTCGCGCAGCGACTGGCTGGGCACCGCGAGGTAGACATGCTCCGCCCCGCGCAGCGCCTCGGCCAGGTCCGTGCTCGCGCGCAGCCCGCGCGGCAGGTTCACGCCCGGCAGGTACTCGGAGTTCCGCCTGGCCTGGTTGATCTCCTGCGCGACCTCGGGGCGGCGCGCCCAGAGCACGACCTCATTGCCCGCGTCCGCGAGGACCTTCGCATAGCAGGTTCCCCAGCTGCCCGAGCCGACGACGGCGAGCCGATGGCCGGAGCGCGGCCCTTTCGCCATCAGAACCGCCCGGTCTCAGCCTGGCCGTGCTTGCTCGGGTCCCAGCGCTCGGCGGGCGGCTGCCCGCCGCGGAGCGTCGCGAGCAGGGCCGCGATCTGGTCCATGAGCTCATCGGTCGCCTCGGCGAGCAGAGCCGAGTCGATGGGCCTGCCCTGATACTTCGACAGGTCCATCGGCTCGCCGAAGGCCATCTCCACCGTCTTGGGGGGCAGCAGGCTGATCCGCTTGCCGTAGCGCGGGAGGATCTTCTGCACGCCCCAGTGCGCGCAGGGGATGAGCGGGATGCCGGTCTCCAGGGCGATGCGCACCGCCCCGGTCTTGCCGCGCATCGGCCACATGTCCGGGTCGCGGGTGAGCGTGCCCTCCGGATACACGACGAGGCAGCCGCCGTCCTCGGCGAGTGCCTTGCCCGCGGCGAGCGCGACGGCTGCCCCGGTGCTGCTGCGGGTGACCGGGATGTGCCGCATCTTCCTCATCGCCCAGCCGGCGACGGGCGCCTTGAAGATGCCCTCCTTCGCCAGGAAGCGCGGCACCCGACCCAGCCGCCACACTCCCACGGCGATCGCGACCGGGTCGATCTCGCTGTAGTGGTTGGGCGCGAGGATGAACGCGCCCTCCCGGGGGAGCTTGTGCCCGCTGAAGCGGTAGCGGATGAAGATGCTCCACACGGGCAGCACGAGGGCGACGAAGGGCCACCACCAGGACGGCCGGGAGGTCTCGGTCCCGCGACGCAGCATGCGGGCCGGGGCATAGGGGCGTGGCACGCCACGATTATCCCAGGCGGCCGTGGCGGGCAGCTACGCCACGGCGGCGCCGCTGCGGCCCGCCACGACCGTAGGCACCGGCCGCCGCTCGGCGCCTACGCTGGGAGGATGAGCCTCAACCGCTACGCGCGCCAGCTGACGCTGCCCGAGATCGGCGCGAGCGGGCAGGAGCGGCTCGCGGCGGGGCGGGTGCTGCTGCTGGGCGCCGGCGCTCTCGGCTGCGCGGCGGCGACCGGCCTCGTGGCCGCCGGGGTGGGCACGGTCGCGCTCGTGGACGATGACCGCGTGGAGGAGTCGAATCTCGCCCGGCAGACCCTCTACCGGCTCGCGGACATCGGGCGGCCGAAGGTCGAGGCCGCCGCGCAGGCCCTGCGCGAGCTGAACCCGGAGACCTCCGTCGTGCCGCTGCTCGCGCGGGCGGACGCCGCCTCGATCGGCGGGATCCTGGCCGCCGGCTACGACCTCGTGCTCGACGGCACGGACGACTACGCGACCCGCCGGCTCGCCCACGACGCGGCGCTGGCCGCGGGCGTCCCGTACGTGTGGGGCTCGGCCCTCGGCTGGGACGGGCAGGTGACGGTCTTCCGGGCGGACGACGAGGACGGCGGCCGGGGCGCCACCCTGGACGACCTCTACCCGGCCGGATCGGGCCCTGACCCGGCTGCGAGCTGTGCGGCCAGCGGCGTCTTCGGCCCGGTGTGCGCCGCGGTCGGCGCGCTGATGGCCGGGGAGGCGATGAAGCTCCTGCTCGGTGCGGGCAGCCCGCTCGTCGGCCGCCTCGCCGTGTTCGACGGACTGGACGCGAGCTGGCGCGAGATCCGCTTCGCGCAGACGCAGGCGCAGCCCGGTGCGGCGGGGCTCCCGGCGGAGCTCCCGGCGGAGCCGGCGTCGCCCGCGCCGAGTGTGCCGGCGCAGCCCTCGCGACCGGGCCGGATCGACCCGGAACACCTCGCGCAGATGCTCGCCGCCCGCGAGGCGGGCGACGCGGACTTCCTGCTCATCGACGTCCGGGAGCCGTGGGAGGCCGAGATCGCCTCGATCCCCGGCTCGCAGAACGTTCCCCTGCAGACCCTCCTCGCCCATGCCGAGGCGGGCATGAGCGCGCCGGAGGAGCCGGTGGTCGTCTACTGCCACCACGGCCCGCGCTCCCAGGCCGCGGCTCAGCGGCTCAGCGAGCTGGGCTGGGCGGACGTCGTCGACCTGCGCGGCGGCATCGCGGCCTGGGCGGAGCAGGTCGACCCCGTGATGCCGCGCTACTGACCGTCGCCGGCGGCTGCGCGCCGCAGCGGCTCAGCCGCCGGCGAAGGGCGGCAGCACGTCCACGAGGTCCCCGTCCGCCAGCACCCGGTCGCGCTGCGTGGTCGCCACCCCGTTCACGATGAAGGAGCAGCGCGCGAACACCCGGCCGGGCTCGGCGCCCCAGGCGTCCAGCAGGGCGCCGACCGTGGTGCCCTCCTCCGCCTCGCGCACCTCCTCCGCCACGCCGGTGGCCGCTTTCGCCGCGGCGAAGTACCGGACCGTCACCCGCGCCATCCGCTCAGCCGCCGATCGCGCTCATGGTGCGGGCGGGCTGCACGAAGCCGCCGCTGTCGATGCCGTGCCCGGCGGGCTTGAGCCACATCGCGCCGCGCCACAGCGCCGCGAGCTCCGCGTCCGAGGCGCCTGCGCGCAGGGGGCCGAGCAGATCGGTCTCCTCGTGGGAGAACAGGCAGCTGCGCACACGCCCGTCCGCGGTCAGACGGGTGCGGCGGCAGTCGCCGCAGAAGTCCTCCGTGACCGAGGCGATGATGCCGACCCTGCCGAGCACCGGGCCGTGCGCGCCCGCAGCCGCGTCGCGCACGAGGTAGCGCTGCGCGGGCGCGCCGTCGCGCGGCTCCTCGTCCGGGCAGAGCAGGTAGGAGCCGGCGAGCAGCTGGCGGATGCGCTCCGCGGTGATCATCTCCTCGCGGCTCCAGCGGCCGTCCGCGTCCAAGGGCATCTGCTCGATGAACCGCAGCTCGAGGTCGCGTTCCAGCGCCCAGGCGAGCAGCTCCGGCGCCTGCATGTCGTTGAGGCCGGGCAGCAGCACCGCGTTGAGCTTCGTGCCGGTGAAGCCGGCCTGCGCGAGCGCGTCGATGCCCTCCAGCACGCGTCGCAGGAACGGCCGGCGCGTCATGGTCGCGAAGGTGTGCGGATCGAGGCTGTCCAGCGAGACGTTCACACGGTCCAGGCCCGCCTCGGCCAGCGCGGCGGCGCGGCCGGCGAGGCCGATCGCGTTCGTGGTCAGCGACAGCTCGGGCCGCGGCTGCAACGCCGCACAGGCGGCGACGATGTCCACGATGTCCGCCCGCAGCAGAGGCTCGCCCCCGGTGAATCGGATCTCGGTCACGCCCAGCTCGCGCACGGCGAGTCCGGCGAGGCGCACGATCTCGGCCGCGGACATCCGCTGCGCCGCGGGCATGAACTCCAGCCCCTCCTCCGGCATGCAGTAGCCGCAGCGCAGGTTGCAGGCATCGGTGAGGGAGACGCGCAGGTCCGTGGCGACGCGGCCGTGCCGGTCGACCAGCCCCGGCAGCGCGGGGCGATCGGCGAGCGCCGCCTCCGCCCGTGCCGGCAGGAGGGGCATGCCCAGCCCGATCCGCGTCATCGGCCTCCCTCCCTCCCGTCCACTTTACGGGCGAGAATGGGGGCCATGCCCCCTCGCAGCTTCGACGATCATCGCGCGGCGGTTCGCGCGCTGGTGCTCGGCCTGCCCCCCGGGGCGCCGGAGCCGCTGAGCCTGGCGGCCGCGGATCTCGCCGCGCGGCCCGCCGACTACCTGGGCCGGACGCTCGCCGAGCAGGTGCGCGCCCCGCTCGCGCTGCCGCCCTTCGACAACGCGCAGATGGACGGCTTCGCCGTGCGCAGCGCGGAGCTGGCCGCAGCCTCGGCGTCCACGCCGGCCCGACTGCCCGTCGTGGGGGCGGTGCACGCGGGCGACCCGCCGCGGGCGCTGCCGACAGGCGCGGCCATCGCCGTGATGACCGGGGCGGCCGTGCCCGAGGGCGCCGACGCGGTCGTCCCCGTCGAGACCGCCGTTCCGGCACGGTTCCCGGCGGCGGCGGAGCTCGCCTCGGGCGCCGCGGCCGTCTCCTTCACGCAGCCGGTCCAGGCCGGGCTGTTCGTGCGCGCACGCGGCAGCGACGCGCCGGAGGGCGCCGTGCTGCTGGACGAGGGGGCGCGGCTCACGCCGCCGCGGATCGGGCTGCTCGCCGGCGCCGGCATCGGGACGGTCCTCGTGCAGCCGCGGCTGCGCGTGCTGCTCGTGTCCACGGGGCACGAGCTGCGCCGGCCGGGCACCCCGCTGCAGCCCGGGCAGATCGACGACGCGAACGGCCCAGCGCTGGCGCATGCGCTGGGGCTGCTCGGCGTGCACGTCGTCGCCCGCGCCTGCCGCAGCGACGAGCCCGCGGAGCTCCTCGCCGTCATCGCCGCCGAAGCCGGCGCCTTCGAGCTGCTGCTGACCGTCGGCGGGGTCAGCGCGGGGGCGCGCGAGGTCGTCCGGGAGGCCCTCGCCCCGCTCGGGGTGGCCTTCGGCTCGGTGGCCATGCAGCCGGGCGGTCCGCAGGGCTGGGGATGGGCGCAGCTGCCGGGCGCGCAGGGGCGCCGTGCGGTGCTCTGCTTCCCGGGCAATCCGGTGAGCGCCCTCGTGTCCTTCGAGGCCTTCCTGCGTCCGGCGATCCGGGAGCGGCAGGGGCACGGGCGCCCGGGGCGCGAGCGCGCCACCGCGCCGCTGGCCGAGGCGCTGTCCTCCCCCGCCGGCAAGCACCAGCTGCGCCGCGGGGTGCTGGACGAGAACGGGGCGCTGCGCCTGGTCGGCGGAGCGTCCTCCCATCTGCTCGCCTCCTACGCCGCCTCGACCGTGCTCGCGCATGTCCCGGTCGGCGTCGCCGAGGCGGCGCCGGGCGAGGAGCTGGAGACCTGGAGGATCGATGACTGAGAAGGACGCCGCGAGCGGCAAGGCCACGCGGCTCACCCATCTGGACGAGACGGGCGCCGCGCACATGGTCGACGTCTCGATGAAGCCGAGCACGAAGCGCACCGCCACGGCCGAGGCGGTGCTGACCACGCGCGCCGAGGTGGTGCAGCGGCTGATGGCCGGCGAGCTGCCCAAGGGCGAAGCTCTCGCGGTGGCGCGGGTCGCGGGCATCATGGGCGCCAAGCGCACCTCCGAGCTGGTGCCGCTGTGCCACCCGCTGCCGCTGTCCTCGGTCTCCGTGGAGCTGCAGCCCTCCATCGAGAGCCCCGGGGCGGACGGGGAGCGCGGCGTGGTGCGCATCCGGGCGACGACCGCGACGACCGGCCCGACCGGGGTGGAGATGGAGGCGCTCACCGCCGCGTCGGTCGCCGCCCTCACCCTCTACGACATGATCAAGGGCCTGGACCGCGGCGCGGTGATCTCGGGCCTGCGCGTGGTGCAGAAGGCCGGAGGCGCCTCCGGGGATTGGATGGCGGTGTGAGCGAGCGGTCAGGCGGCGCCGAGGCACGGACCGCCGCGGCGATCGTCGCGTCCACGCGGGCGGCGGGGGGCCTCTACGAGGACAGCACCGGGCCCCTGCTGCAGGAGTGGTTCGCCGCGAGCGGCTTCCAGGCGCAGCCGGTGCGGGTGGTGCCGGACGGCGAGGCGGTGGGGGCGGCCATCGCGCAGGCGCTCGCCGCGGGCGCGCGACTCGTGGTGACCAGCGGCGGCACGGGCGTGTCCCCTACGGATGCGACGCCGGAGCAGACCCGTCCGCTGCTGGACCGCGAGCTGCCGGGCATCGCCGAGGCGATCCGCGCGCACGGCGCCGGCTCCACCCCGCTGGCCGTCCTCAGCCGTGGCCTGGCCGGCGTGGCCGGGCGCGCCCTGGTGGTCAACCTCCCCGGCTCGCCCGGCGGGGTGGCGGACGGGCTCGCGGTGCTCGATCCGATCGTGGGGCACCTCCTGGACCAGCTGGACGGCGGCGACCATGAGCGGCACTGAGCGCGCAGAGCCGGACGGCGCCCGTGCCCGCGGGCCGGTGCTGCTCGCGACCATCGAGCAGGACCCGCTGGACGTCGCGGCCATCGCCGCCCTCGTGGGCGACGATGCGGCCGGCGCGGTGGTGAGCTTCTCCGGGGTGGTGCGCGACCACGACGGCGGGCGCGCCGTCACCAGCCTCGACTACACGGCGCATCCGGACGCCGCCGCCGCGCTGGCGGAGGTCGCCGCGGACATCGCGGCGCGCTGGCCCGGGGTGCGCCTCGCGGCGGTCCATCGGGTCGGCGCGCTGAGGATCGGCGACGTGGCGCTGTTCTGCGCGGTCGCCTCGGCGCACCGCGCCGAGGCCTTCGCCGCCTGCTCCGCCCTCGTGGACGAGATCAAGGCTCGCGTGCCCATCTGGAAGGAGCAGCGCTTCGCCGACGGCTCCTCCGAGTGGGTCGGCGCGCTCTGAGGCGCGCCGGCCTGCTCGCGGCGCTACGATGCGGAACGGGAGGGAGCCGTCATGATCTCGGTCGGTGTCGGAGGGGCGTGGCCGCACGAGGTGATCGCCGGCCTCGCCCCGCTCGCGGAGAGCGCGGGCTTCGCCCGCCTGTGGGTCAATGACGTGCCCGGGGGCGATGCGCTCGCCGGCCTCGCCCGGGCTGCGGCGGCGACCTCGACGCTGCGGCTGGCCTCGGGGGTGATCCCGGTCGACCGGCGGCCGGGCGAGCGCATCGCCGAGGATGTGGCCGCGCTGGGGCTGCCCCGCGAACGACTGGACCTCGGTGTCGGGCCCGGTTCGGCGCCCTCCCCCGTTCCGCGGGTCGCGGCCGCCCTGGCGGCGCTGCACCCCCTGGGCGCGAAGCTCTGGGTGGGTGCGCTGGGCCCGCGAATGCGGCGACTGGCCGCCGAGCAGGCGGACGGCCTGCTGCTGAACTGGCTCACTCCTGACGACGCCGCCGAGGCGGCCGCCCTCGCCCGCTCGCAGGCGCAGGCCGCCGGCCGCCCCCGGCCGACCGTCGCGCTGTATGTGCGCACCGCCGTCGACCCCGCCGCCGCGGAGGAGCTCGCTCAGGAGGCCGCGCGCTACGGCCGCGTCCCCGCCTACGCCCGCAACTTCGAGCGCCTCGGGATGCAGGCCTCGGACGCGGCCATCGGGCCGGGCGATGACGCCCGCTCCCGGCTCGCCGAATACGAGCAGGCCGTCGACGAGGTCGTGGTGCGGCTCGTGCTGCCCGGCGAGCCGAGGCTGGAGGACGCACGCCGCATCCTCGACGCCGTCCGCCCCGCCGCCGCCGACTGAAACGCCCGTTGCCGTTCCCGGTCCCGCCGCCGCCGAGGGATCGGCCCGGACGCGCCGAGGGGCCGCATCCGCCGTGACGATCCTGAAACACTCGTGTCACATCGCTGCGCTGTAATGGCCGGATGGACCTGAACACGGTGACGGGGTACCGCCCCGCCCGCACCCGGGAGGACCTGGTCCTCGCCCCCGGCGAGCGGCTTCTGGGCGGTGGGACCTGGCTCTACTCGGAGCCGCAGCCGGAGACCACGGGACTCGTCGACCTCACCGCGATGGGCTGGCCGCCGCTGGAGGAGCTGCCGGACGGAGGGCTGCGGATCGCCGCGACATGCCGCATCGCGCAGCTGCCGCGCATCCCCGCCCGTCCCGACTGGCGCGCCCATCCGCTGCTGGCTCAGGCCCCGCATGCGCTGCTCGCTTCGTTCAAGATCTGGAACGTGGCGACCGTGGGCGGCAACATCTGCCGCGCCTTCGCCGCTGCGGCGATGGTGAGCCTCGCGGTCGCGCTCGACGGCGTGGCCGAGGTGTGGGCGCCGGGCGGGGCGGACTACCGGATCCCCGTCGCGGAGCTCGTCACCGGCAACGGCACCACCAGCCTGCGCCACGGCGAGGTCCTCCGCGCCGTCGAGCTGCCCGGGCACGCCCTGCGGGCACGCGCGGCGATGCGCAAGATCGCGCTGGCCGAGCTGGGCCGCTCCGGCGCGGTGCTCACCGGCCGCGTGGACGAGGACGGCTCCGCCGTCTTCGCGATCACCGCCGCGACGGTGCGGCCCGCCGTCCTGCGCTTCGACGGCCTGCCCGACGCGGCGACGCTCCGCGCGGCCAGCGACGCCGCGGAGGGCTACTACTCCGACCCGCTCGGGGCGGCGGACTGGCGCCGCCAGGTCAGCGGCGTGCTGCTGGAGGAGATCCGCGCCGAGCTCGCCCAGAGCGCGGCCACGGGCCCGGCCGGGGCGGTCGCGGCATGAGGTTCGAGCTGAACGGCGAGCCCGTCGAGGCGCAGCCGGCCCCGGGGCAGTGCCTGCGCACGCTCCTGCGCGAGACCGGGCACTTCGAGGTGAAGAAGGGCTGCGACGCCGGGGACTGCGGTGCCTGCACGGTGATCGTGGACGGCGAGCCGGTGCACTCCTGCATCTATCCGGCGCAGCGGATCGAGGGCCGAGAGGTCACCACGGTGGCCGGGCTGGGCACGCCGGAGCGACTGCATCCGATGCAGGAGGCCTTCGTCGAGCACTTCGGCTTCCAGTGCGGCTTCTGCACCGCCGGCATGATCGTCACCGCCTCCACCTTCGACGAGGAGCAGCTGGCCGACCTGCCGCGCTCTCTGAAGGGCAACCTGTGCCGGTGCACCGGCTACCGCTCCATCGAGGACTCCATCCGCGCCGGCGCGGAGGCGATGCGCAGCGGCGACGCTCCCCGCCGCGGTGCGCGCAACCTCGGCTCGGTGCACGCCGCTGCCCCGCCCGTCTCGCGCGTGGGCGAGTCAGCCCGCCCTCCGGCGGCCCGGCGGATCGTCACCGGCACGGAGCCGTTCACCTTCGATCTCGCCGTGCCGGGGACGACGTATCTGCGCGTCGTGTCCTCCCCGCACGCGCACGCGCGCATCGTGTCGATCGACACGAGCGACGCGGAGGCGGTGGAGGGCGTCCTTCTCGTGCTCACCCACGAGAACACCCCGCAGACCCGCTACTCCACCGGGCGGCACGAGCACCGCACCGACGACCCGGACGACACCCGGATGCTCGACGACACGGCCCGCTACATCGGCCAACGAGTCGCCGCCGTCGTCGCCGAGACGGCCGGCGCGGCCGAGGAGGCCTGCCGCCGCATCCGCATCCAGTACGAGCTGCTGCCCGCGGTGCTGGACCCCGAGCAGGCCCGCAGCCCGGGCGCTCCGGTGCTGCATCCCGGACGCACCCCGGAGGACCGGGTGGACCACGCCGAGCGCAACACGATCCTCGCCATCCACCAGGGCTACGGCGACGCGGACGCGGCCCTGCAGGCCTCCCCGGTGGTCGTCAGCGGCAGCTGGCGAACCGCACGGGTCATCCACGCGCAGCTGGAGACCCACGGCGCCGTCGGCTGGATCGCCGAGGACGGCCGGCTGACCATCCGCGCCAGCACCCAGGTGCCGTTCCTGGTGCGCGACGAGCTGTGCCGCATCCTCGGACTGGAACGGGACCGCGTGCGCGTGTACGCGGCGCGTGTGGGTGGCGGCTTCGGCGGCAAGCAGGAGATCTTCGCCGAGGACCTGGTCGCCTACGCCGTGCTGAAGACCGGCCGCCCGGTGTCCTTCGAGTTCTCCCGGCAGGACGAGTTCCTGCGCACGGCGGTGCGCCATCCGATGCGGGTGGGCGTCACCCTCGGCGCGGAGCCCGACGGGCGGCTCACCGCCCTGAAGCTCGACGTGCTCAGCGACACCGGCGCCTACGGCAACCACTCCCGCGGGGTGCTCTTCCACGCCTGCGCGGAGTCCATCAGCGTCTACCGGGCGCCGGCGAAGCGCGTGGACGCGGAGGTCGTGTACACCAACAACATCCCCTCCGGCGCCTTCCGCGGCTACGGCATGGGGCAGGTCGTGTTCGCCGTCGAGTCCGCCATGGACCTGCTCGCTCAGAAGCTGGGCATGGACCCCTACGAGCTGCGCAGGATCAACGCCATCAGGCCGGGCGACCCGATCCTCGCCTCGCATGCCGAGCCGGAGCCGGAGCTCGTGCTGGGCAGCTACGGGCTGGACGAATGCCTGGATCTGGCCGAGCAGGCCATGGCGCAGGGCAACGGCGTGCCCGCTCCGGAGGGCCCGCAGTGGCGGGTGGGCGAGGGCATGGCGCTGGGCATGCTCGCGACGATGGCGCCGTACGGGCACATCGCGCGCACGAACATCACCGTCCGCGCGGATGGCAGCTACGACATCGGCGTCGGCACGGCGGAGTTCGGCAACGGGACGACCACCGTGCACGGGCAGATCGTGGCGACCGCCCTGAACACCACGATCGACCGGCTGCGCTTCGGCTCCTCCGACACGGACACCGCCGAGCACGACACGGGCGCCTTCGCCTCCGCGGGCGTGACCGTCGCCGGCAAGGCCCTCCATGCCGCCGCGCTCACGCTGGCCCGGGTGCTGCGGGAGACCGCGGCCGCCGTGGGCGGCGGCAGCGCGGAGGCCTGCACGGTCACCGCCGAGGGCGTGCGGATGGGCGACGGTCCCCGGGCCGGGACGGTGCTCCCGTTCGCCGAGCTCATCCCGGCGGCGCCGGAAGGCTACCGAGTGGGCTCGGGCGCCACGGCCGGCATCCGGGCGGACGGCAGCGAGTTCGGGGATCTGCGCTCGCTCGCCTTCGACGTGCAGGCCTTCCGGGTGGCGGTGAACACGGAGACCGGTGCCGTGCGGATCCTGCAGTCCGTGCACGCGGCCGACGCCGGCACGGTCATGAACCCGGAGCAGTGCATCGGGCAGATCGAGGGCGGCGTGGCGCAGGCGATCGGCGGCGGGCTGTACGAGGAGCTGTACATCGACGAGACCGGTGCCCTGCAGAACCCCGTGTTCCGCACCTACCGGTTGCCGCAGTTTGCGGACGTGCCGCGCACGGAGGTCCTCTTCGCCTCCACGAGCGACGAGATCGGGCCCTTCGGTGCGAAGTCGATGAGCGAGGCCCCGTACAACCCCGTCGCCGCCGCCCTGGGCAACGCCATCGCCCGAGCCCTGGGCAGGCGGCCGTACGAGACCCCGTTCTCCCGCGACCGCGTCTGGCGTCTCGCAGCGACGCCGGAGAGCTGACTGCGGCCGCCGCCGGGTCGGACGATCCAGCGGCGTCAGGGGGTGGAGGCGAGGTGCAGCCCGAAGCGGGCGAGGCAGGCCAGGGCGAGGGCGAGGGCTGTCAGGCCGAAGACGAGCGCCCATTCGGACGGCACGTCCGCGAGCGGCCATGCCCAGGGCTGTACGACCGATCCGCTGCGGCCCAGCAGAGCGCACAGCAGCACGTACACCGCCGGTCCCATCGCCTGATGCCGGGCGCTGATCCAGGTTCCCACCGCGAGCTGAAGCGCGAGCATCCAGGCGAGCACACCCAGGTGGTCAGCGGCCGCGGCACCGGGAAGCAGCAGCGCGACCGCTCCGCACAGGAGCGCCGTCGGGCCGATCGTCAGGCCCAGCACCGCGATCAGCGTCGCGGATGCAGACCTCACGCCGTTGGTCCGTGCCGCCGGCCACGCGGCTGCCGAGGGGCCGGCGAGCACGATCGAGCCGGCGAGCGCAGTGAGCACGGGCACGGGCAGGCCCGCCGTCCCCGTTCCACCGAGGGAAGGGAAGGGCAGCGTCATGCCGCCCACGCTGACGCCGAGCGCCGCGAGGACGAGCTGGATCAGGACGGCCCGCCGGAACCCGTGCGCGCGCAGGGCGAAGCTCATGACAGGCGATCCGGTGGCACGATCGCGCAGTCTCGCAGCGATGCCGAGGCCGCCGAGGCCCAGCGCAGCTGTCCGTCATCGGGCAGGCGGAGGACAGCGGCGAGCAGGGCAGCCGCGGTGGGCTCCATCCCGGACTCCCCTCCCGCGGAGGGCGCCATGCGCTGCGTGAGCCATCCGCGCAGCGCGTCTCCCACCTGTTCGCGGGCGATGGTGCGCGCAGTCGGCTCCGAGCATTGCAGCAGCTGATCTCCCTGCACACCGCTGGCGAGCGCCGCGGCGATCTGGAGGTCGGTCATCCCGGGCACGTAGCGCAGGGTGAGCCCCTCGGCTGTGGCGGGGCCCCGACTGGCAAGCACCCGCGCCGGCAGGCCGAGCGCGGCCGGCAGGCGCAGGACCATCGCCTCGATGCGCTGCCGCGGGTCCCCTGAGGCGAGCTGCTCCGGATACAGGCACACGGCGATCCGCGTGCCTGAGCAGTCCAGTCCGGCCGTGTCCCGGGGCTGCGTGGCCGTGCTGCCCAGAGGGCGCGCGAGCAGCAAGCCGAGCGACACGGCCAGGACGAGAAGCAGCGACGGCAAGCCGAGGAGCGCAGCGCGGGGTTCGCCGAGCAGCCCGAGCAGGCCGGCGGAGGCGCTGAGGAAAGCCGACGTCGCGAACAGGCTGAACGCCGCCGCCGCCGCGATCGCCAGCCCGTGCGGCTGCTCGTCGTAGAAGCAGCAGCTCTCCAGGACCAGGCCTGCGAGATGACGTGGTGCGAACCAGTCGACCGCGCCCGTGAATCCGAGCCAGCAGTAGCTGAACGCGAGCGCGAGCGGAGCGGCGTGCACCGGACGCAACAGCGAACCGAGCAGGAACCCGGCGGCGAGGTGGAATGCGAGAAGCGCGGCGATCGCTCCCAGCAGACCCGCGGGCACCGCGCTCGACCCGCCCCATGCCGTCGCCGCGACGAGGCCGATAGCGCCGGTCTGCAGGAGAAGGCCGGCCGCATAGCTCGGCCAGATCGCGCTCAGCAGCACGATCGTCGGCGAGCGCGTGTTGACGACGTTCTCCGCACGTCGTGTCCGAAGCCTTGAGGCCTCGAGGGCGGCGCCGGTGGACGCGACGGCCGCAGGCACGATGAGCAGGAGCACCGAATGCGCCACGGTCCAGGTCCACGAGCCCGGAAGAGGATCGCTCGTCCGCGATGCCTGGCTCACGAGGATCAGCAGCGGAACGGCGGGAAGCAGGAGCACGAGGACGGGTCGTCGCCGCAGCGGGACCGGAACGCGCACGGCCTCACTCCTCAGGCACAAGCGCGGCGTAGGCACGCCGCAGCAGCTCCTCGGGAGCCTCCGCCGCGGCTCCGGCGTTCGCTCCGGCTCCGGCACCTGCGCTGCCGACGAACGACTCGTAGGAGCCTGCGAAGCTGACCGTTCCCTGGCGCAGGACCATGACGTTCGCGCCCGCCTCGAGCAGCGCGCCGGTGTCGTGCGTGGAGACGAGCACGCAGCACCTGGTCTCGATCGAGCGCAGCGCCTCCACGAGCCGGTCGCGCTCGCGCGGGTCCAATCCCGCGGTGGGCTCGTCCAGGAGGACGTACTGCGCCTCGTGCACGAGCACGGCGGCGATGCCCAGGCGCCGGAGCTGCCCACCGGACAGGCGCTCGGCCCGGTCGTCCGCTCGCGCCTCCAGCCCCACCTGGGCGAGGGAATCGAGGGCGCGATCCCAGGCAGGCCCGGCGCGCAGCCCCTTCAGCCATCCGACATAGGCGACGTGCTCCCGGACCGTGAGAGAAGGGAACGGCACGACCTCCTGCGGCAACCATCCCACCGCCCTGCGGTACACGGCCGGCCTGGGCCGGCGAGGATCGAGCGCGCTCCCGTCCAGCCGCAGCGAGCCCTCGAAGCGGTGGACGCCCGCCAGTGCCCTCAACAGCGTCGTCTTGCCCGCACCGTTCGGACCGAGCAGCACGGTGCGGCCCCGGGAGAGCGTGACGGCCACGTCCGAGAGCCGCGGCCGCCCCCGGCGAGGACCGAGTCGCGCCACCATCGCCTCGAGCACAGCAGCACCTCCTTCTCTGCCCACCCGGAACATGTGGCGGCCACCTTAGTCAGCGACGGAGACGCTCTCCCGCGAATCCACACCCTCGCGTCGGGCAGCAGGGGTGCGGCGTTCAGGGGGTCCGGCAGGGCCTCCTGAACAGGGCGGGGAGCGCCTTAGCGTGACGGGCATGGACATCACCTCACGCACCGTCTTCATCGCCGGAGCCACCTCCGGCATCGGCCTCGAGCTCGCGCGTCGCTTCCGCGCGGCGGGCAGCACCGTCGTCGTCGGCGGCCGCCGCAGGGACCTGCTGGCCGGCCTCGCGGACGAGGGCTTCGGCACCGCCGAGATCGACGTCGCCGACGCGCAGTCCGTGCTGCGCGCCCGCGACGAGGTCCTGCGGCAGTGCCCGCAGCTGGACACGATCGTCACCATGGCGGGCATCGGGCAGCCCGAGGATCTGCGCGACCCCGCCCACTTCCCCGTCGCCGAGACGACCTTCGAGATCAACGTCCTCGGCACCATCCGCGTCATCGACGCGTTCACTCCCCATCTGATCGGGCAGGGCTCGGGCACGATCATCACGGTCAGCTCCGGGATCGGCTTCCTCCCCTTCCCGGTGATGGCCAGCTACGGCGCCTCGAAGGCGGCCGTGCACGCGTACAGCGAGGCGTTGCGCGCGCAGCTCGCCGGAACCGGCGTCGAGGTCGCAGAGCTGATCCCGCCGGCGGTCGCCACCCCTCTGGGCAGCAGCAACCCGCGCGCGCTCCCGCTGGACGCCTTCGGCGAGGAGGTCATGGGGCTGCTCGGGCAGGACCCGACTCCGAAGGAGATCCTCGTACAGGGCGTGATGATGCATCGCTGGGCGGAGCGCGACGGCAGCTATGACGAGCTCGTGGCCCAGCGCTCGGCCGCGCTGTCGATGCTGCCCGGCCGCGCTGCGCAGTGAGCGCCGCCGGGGATAGCGTGCGTTCATGCCTGCGGACGAGGAAGCGAACCGGCTCGGCGCCTACCTGAAGGCCCGACGTGCCCTGGTGACCCCGGAGCAGTCCGGCATCCCTCCGGGCGGGAACCGAAGGGTGCCGGGGCTGCGCCGTGAGGAGGTCGCGATGCTCGCGGGCATCAGCGCCGACTACTACCTGCGGCTGGAACGCGGACGCGACGCGCACCCCTCCGCGCAGGTCCTCGACGCCCTCGCCCGGGTGCTCCAGCTCGACGAGGTCGAGCGCCGCTACCTGCACGGCCTGGCCGGGGCCGGCCCGGCGCAGCGGCGGCGTGATCGAGCCCGGCGGGCGCCGGAACGGGTGCCGCCGCGCCTGCACCAGCTGCTCGCGGCGCTGGGTGTGCCCGCCTTCGTCGAGGGGCGTGCCTTCGACGTGCTCGCCGCGAACCCGCTGGCGACGGCGCTCTCCCCACGGCTGCGGCCCGGTCAGAACCGTCTGCGCTCCCTGCTGCTGGACCCGGAGGAGCGGGCGTTCCACCAGGATTGGGAGGCGTCCACAGCCGGGTTCGTCGCAGCGTTCCGCGAGTCGATCGCCCAGGACGCCGACGATCCGCGCGTGGTCGAGCTCGTCGGCGAGCTGGCCCTCGCCAGCGGGCGGTTCCGCGAGCTGTGGGCGCGGCACGATGTGCGGCGGCTGGAGGGCGGCACCGCGAGGGTGAACCATCCGGTGCTCGGGGCGTTGAGCCTGCACCGAGACAAGCTCCCGGTGGACGAGGTCATCCTCGTGCTCTATTACGCCGACGCCGGCAGCGACAGCGCTGAGAAGCTCGCGATGCTCGCCTCGCTCGTCGAGCCGGATCCG
>Ga0164243_10006527_pt1 | contig 17637 bp, 15 predicted proteins | sample OricompcompostOP_FD_108781 | JGI IMG/M metagenome (GOLD analysis project Ga0164243, IMG submission 108781) | Organic Plus compost microbial communities from Emeryville, California, USA - Original compost - Organic plus compost (OP) | ecosystem: Engineered > Solid waste > Mixed feedstock >... | reverse complement strand
CTCACCGTCACCACCCGCAAGCCGGTCCTCGGCGAGTACGGCGGCTACATCAACGCCACCGTCACCGATCACCAGGGCCGCAACGTCCACGGCGCCGTCAACGTGCCGATCATCCAGGACGTGCTCGGCGTGCGCATCGCCGGCATCATCGACCAGACCGACTACGACGGCGTCCGCAGCCTGAACAACCCGCTGCGTCCGAGCTCGAAGACCAGCGCTGTGCGCGCCAGCATCGCGTTCGAGCCGAACGACTCGATCAACGCCCTGGTGACCTACCAGCACATGGACCGCTCGCTGCACAGCTTCGCGCAGGTGGCGGGTCCGGGCGCCGGCTTCAACGGCCCGGCGATCTCGTCGAAGGACCGCCTGGCGGTCAACGACGGCATCAGCGAAGTCCACCAGAACTTCGACACCGTCACCGCCCAGATCGACTCGCGCATCTTCGGCCAGCACCTGAGCTACGTCGGCTCGTACGGCTACCAGAAGATCAAGGCGGCCGAGAACGTGGACCGCGGCAACCTGATCCCGGGCGTCGAGCTGTACAACCTGGCCTACAGCCCGCAGGAGCGCACCAGCCACGAGATCCGCCTGTCGTCCGAACCGGCGCCGGGCCGCTTCCTCGACTACACCGTGGGCGCCTTCTACAACTGGATCGCGACCGACTCGACCGCGGACCAGCCGAACCTGCTGCCGGGCTACTTCGGCGCGACCCCGACCTCGCCGGTCGATCAGCGCTTCGCGGGCAACCTGTCGATCGTCTCCCCGAGCCGCTATGAAGAAACCTCGTTCTTCGGCAGCGTGACCGGCCACCTCGGCGAGAACACCGAGCTGACCGTCGGCGGGCGCCAGATCATCGCGCGCTACACCCGCCGGACGGACCTGAACCTGTTCCTGGGCGACCGCCTCCTGGCCAACATCCCGGCCGCGGGCAAGCACTCGACGGACCGTCCGTTCATCTACAACATCTCGCTGTCGCACCGCTTCAACCGTGACTTCATGGTCTACGCCAACCACGGCACCTCGTGGCGCTATGGCCCGGCGGTCATCGGCATCACCAACGCCGGTCAGGACCCGACGCTCACCGCGCTGGCGAACCCGAACAACGAAACCTCGCGTTCGTATGAAGTGGGCTTCAAGTCGACCCTGCTCGACGGCCGGGCCCGCCTGAACGTCGCGCTGTGGCGCCAGACCTTCAAGAACCTGATCATCCGCACCGAGCCGATCCAGTACCTGGCCAACAACGGCGTGACGGTCAGCCCGGCGCTGTTCAACTTCACGCTCGGCGTGCCGGCGACGATCGAAGGCTTCGACATCGACGCCGCCTTCCAGATCACGCCGGAGTGGAACGCCACCATGGCGCTCAGCTACGCCGACGGCCGGATCGACAACGGCCTGGTGCCCTGCAACGAGCCGATCGCGGCCGGTCAGGTGATCGCCATGTGCCCGTCGAACGGCTCGACCTCGCGTGACCCGCTGTGGAGCCTGACGCTGACTTCGGAGTACGCCCGCCCGGTGGCGAACAACATCGACGGCTTCGTCCGCGGTCTGTTCAACTACTATCCGGAGAACAACCGCCGGAGCACCGCGCTGGTCATCGACGACTACAGCCTGCTGAACCTGTATGCGGGCGTCCGCAGCCAGGACGGCGCGTGGGAAGTCTCGGTGTTCGCCAAGAACGCGTTCAAGACCGACGAGGTCACCTCGCTCGACGCGAACCCGTACACCGTCAGCGGCAACCCGTGGGGCTCCAGCGGCTACTTCGGCACCACCCTCACGCCGCGGCGTGAGGTGGGCGTGAACGTCCGCTACGCCTTCGGTTCGCGCTAAGTCCGCACGTCGGATCCAGCTGACCTAGAGATCGCCGGGCGGCCCTGCCGCCCGGCGATTTTCTTTTGCTGGCGACAGGCCGCCACCTTGGCGCCACAGTTCGCGACTTCTGCGTGCAGCCACTGGAACCGCCGCAGTAGTTCGGCATATCTCCAGATGGCCTTTCATTCGATACGTACCGCGGGCGTGAAGCTTCCGATGTCCCAACCCTCCGCCCGAGCCTGCAGCCGCCGGGCGTTCCTCCTCGCCGCCCCCGCCCTCGCCATCGCCGGCCCCGCGCTGGCGCAGCAGCCCGCCGAGGCGCCGCCGACCCTGCCGGCGATTCCGCCGGTCGCGGTTCCGATCCCGCCGCTCAGCCCCTCGCAGATCGAAACGGCGGTCCGCGTGCTGAACGCGGCCGAGACCCACGGCCTCGCGCGCCAGCAGTTCTCGCTCAAGGATCCGCCCGAGCGGATCACCACGGCGCTGCTGCGCTACGCCCACGACGTGCACGTCGGGCGGCTCGCGCCGGAGCGTTTCCCGGACGCCTGGGGCGTCCGCCCGCCGCCCTACTATCCCCGCGCCGACCTCGCCGCGGCGGTGACCACCGACCGCCTGGAGGCCTGGCTCGACAGCCTGCCCCCGCCCTATTCCGGCTACAACGCGCTGCGCCGCGGCCTGGCGGCCTACCGCGCGATCGGCGCCAAGGGCGGCTGGGAGTCGATCCCGGAAGGGCCGGACTTCGGCCTCGGCGAGAAAGGCCCTCGCGCCGCCGCCCTGCGGGCGCGGCTGGCGGCCGAGGACCCGACGGTGGACGCCGGCGGTCCGGCGACGGTCGACGCGGACCTGCAGAAGGCGGTCGCCCGCGCCCAGCGGCGCTACGGGCTGAAACCCGACGGCGTGGTCAACGCCGAGACCCTCGCCGCGCTCAACCAGCCGGTCGGCCAGCGCGTGCTGCAGACCATCGCCAATCTCGAGCGCTGGCGCTGGCTGCCGCCGACCATGCCGCCCAACCGCGTGCAGGTGAACTCCGGCGCGGCGATCGTCACCCTTTTCCAGGACGACCGTCCGGTGCTGTCGATGAAGGCGGTCTCGGGCAAGCCCGGCGACGAGACGCCGATGCTGTTCTCCAGCATCCATTCGATCGTGCTCAATCCACCCTGGAACGTGCCGAGCGGCATCGCCAGTCGCGAGCTCTGGCCGAAGGAGCGCGCCAACCCCGGCTATCTGCGGCGCAACGGCTTCGTGGTGATCAAGACCGAGGGCGGCGGCTCGCGCCTGCAGCAGCGGGCCGGCTCGCAGAGCGCGCTGGGCCGCTACAAGTTCGACTTCGACAATCCCTACACCGTCTACCTGCACGACACGCCGACGCAGAGCACCTTCGCGCGCTACGGGCGCCAGGCGAGCCACGGCTGCGTGCGGCTCGAAAAGCCGAAGGAGCTGGCCGAAGCGCTGCTCGCCAAGGACCCGGCCTGGACGCCCGAAGCGATCGCCGCCGCGGTCGCCACGGGAACCACCCAGCGCGTGCGGCTGCCGGCGCCGACGCCGGTCTTCATCTTCTACTGGACGGCCTTCGCCTCGCCCGACGGCTCGATGAATTTCCGTTCCGACCCCTACGGTTGGGACCGAAAGTTGCTGCAATTGGTAGGCGTGCTCGACGCGCCGAAGGTCTGAGGAGGCCAGCCGATGAACAAACTGGGTCGCATTCTGCTGGCGGTCGGCGGACTGGTGCTGGTGCTGCTGGTCGTTGTGCTTCTCGGACGCGGCCAGCGCGCCGCGCCCCCCTCGGAGACCGGCGCGCCGACCGAGATGACGATCACCACCGCTGCGCCTCCGGAGCCCGCCCCGGCGCAGCCGCCGGCGCCGCTGCCCGCGCCGGTGCACGAGCCCGCGCCCATGCCCGCCGCGATCCCCAGGCTGGAACCTGATCTGCAGGTGCAGGAGGACGCCGCCGCGGTCGGCATGACGACCCTGGACGAGCCGGCGCTCGACGAGCTGCCGATCGACGTCAGTCAGACGACGCCGGCCAGCGCTACGGCGGATCCGCTCGCAGTCGAGGCTCCGGCTTTCGAGGATTGAGATCCGGGCGGCGCGGCCGCCCGGCGGGCCTCAGGTCAGGCGCCGGTCCACTGGCGGACGCGGCCCACGTCGACGTGCACGAAGTTCGACACTGGGTAGTAGCCGACGCCGCCGGCGCCGACGTCGAGCGCCGCGGAGCGCAGGTTGCGCAGCTCGACCCCCTGAATGCGCACGTCGATCGCCTTGCCGAGCGTGTGCTGGCTTTTCTGCGCCACGCCGGAGCTGCGACGGTGCAGCATGGCGTTGGTGCGCGGCGAGCGATAGCCCGAGATCACCTGGAACGGACGGCTGGACTCCAGTCGCGCGTTGATGGCGTGCAGGGCGTCGAACAGGCGCGGGTCGATCGGATGCTCCTCGCCGTTGCGCCAGTCGCGCAGCACGCGGTTGGCCTCGGCCAGGGCGTCGGGCAGATAGCGGCCTTCGGCGTAGAAGACGTCGTTGAAGGTGTCGCCGGTATGCAGGTTGTGCAGCGAGGCGCGGCGCACCGCGCCGCTCGCCAACCCCTGCGCCCGCACCACGGCCGGCGCAGCCACGCCGGTGAGCGTTGCGGCGACCCCAAGCAGCAATCCGCGGCGTGCGATCCTGGCCTGCATTCCCACCCCCGACTCGCGGTTACGCTTACGCTAAGGCCAAGATTTGCCGAGAAACGCTTAAGGTCAACCTAACCGCGAGCCGGATGCGACCACCTGCCGCGCGGCGACGGCGACGCGCGCGACTGTCAAAAAGCAAGAAACCCCGCGAGGCCTGGGCCTGCGGGGGTTCCCGTAATCTGATCGACGGCGCGCCCTGACCGGGCGCGGCGACCTTATTTCAGGTGTTGCGCGAGGTGCTTGTTCATCTCGAACATCGAGACGCGATCCTTGCCGCCGAAGACCGGCTTCAGCTTCGCGTCCGCGACGATCTCGCGCTTGTTCTCGGGGTTCTGCAGATTGTTCTTCTTGATGTAGTCCCAGATCTTCGAGACCACCTCACCGCGCGACAGCTGGCCGGCGCCGACGACGGCGGCAAGCTCGGAGGACGGGGTAAGCGGCTTTTGGAGCGCGTTGGTCTTTTTCGTTTCGGCCATGGTGTTCCCCCAGCTGGTTTGGGCGTCCGCCCCTTCAGGTTGCAAGCAGGGCTGAGTCGCTGAGGTATCCTAGGAGCGTCCCGCGACGCGCGCCACAGCGACAAGCGTGCGACGGGCCGCCGGATGGCCCGAATTGCGGGTTTCGGCGAGAATCAGCGGTCGTACAGTCTCGCCGTCTGGGCCTCGGCCGCCGGATCGAGCCTGCGGTCGCGGTGGGACGACATGAACATGCCGTAGGCGAGCGCCGCGGCCAGGGCGAGGAAGGCGGCGATCGCCATGTAGGCCCACCAACCGAGGCCGACGGCGATCGGCGTCGGCGTGGCGATGGCGCTGACGATATGGCCGAGGGTTGTCATGTACGCGCCCCAGAAGAAGGCGGCGACGGCCCAGGCGCACCAGATGAAGATGTGCTCGCCGATCCGGCGGTCGTGCGACGCGCCTTCTTCGCGCACGGCATGCGCGGAAAGCGGGTCGACACGAGACGTTGTGGCCATGGGGCCCTCCCTTCTGAGACGCCGGCGACGACCGGCCGCTTAGGAAGGAGCAACCCGCATCAGCGAGGGCAGTTCCCGGCGAGGCCGGGACCGCCCTCCGCAAGGGTCAGGCGGGCGCCATCGGCTGGCGCAGCGCTTGGACGAAATCCACCAGCGCCGCCCGGGCCGGGCCGCGCGGCAGGGCGGTGTAGGCGCGCAGCAGCTCCAGCGCGCCGGGCTCGGCCAGCAGGGAGGCGACCTCGTCGATCGCGCCGCTGGCGGGACCGGCCTCGCCGAACATCTCCGCCACCGGCGTGTCGAGCGCCTGCGCGATCCGCGCGAGCATCGAAGCGCTGACGCGGTTGGCGCCGCGCTCGTACTTCTGGATCTGCTGGAAGGTCACCCCCGCGGCCTCGGCCAGGGCCTGCTGCGACATCCCCCGCAGCTTGCGGAGCAGACGGATGCGCGCGCCCACGGCAACATCAACTGGGTCGGCGAGCGCCTCCGGCTTGCGTGTCATCGTGGGCTCCGTTCGTCTAATGCATGGTTTGAGTGATACGGCGGTCTTCGGCGTTTCGATCCGAGATCCAGAACGAGACCTGAGCAAGGGCCGTGCCGATCGCCTCGCGCAGGGGCGTGACGCCGGGGGCGTCCTGTTCCAGCACACTGAGCTCAAGCTCGAAGGCGCTCAGCAGATCGACGAGGTCCTCCGCCGCCGCCCGCGCCCGCTCGGTTTCCATGTCGCTCATTCGGTCGCTCGTCGCGGATTTCGAGCCGCGCATAGCACGACTGCCCCGCTTCCGAAACCGCACGGGTGAAACTCTGCACTCTACAACCCCGCCGCGCGCGTCAATTCGCCGCGAGCACGTATTGCAGAGCTTTCAGTTGATGAGGAGCGGAGGCGAAGCGGCGCGCGCCGCATCGATCGCCGCCCGGCTCTCGCGCTCGGCGATGCGCCGGAACGCGGCGAGCGCCTGCGCCACGACCTGGTCCATTTCGCAATGCCGGTAAGTCGCCAGGCGGCCGACGAACTGCACGTTGGGCGTCCGGCGCGCCAGCGCCGCGTAGCGCCGGTACAGGGCCAGGTTCTCCGGCCGGGGTACGGGACAGTGCGGCTCGCCCTCGGCGCTCGGGTACTCGTAGGTGATCGTGGTCTTGCCGATCGCCTGCCCGGTCATGTGCTTGTGTTCGGTGATCCGCAGGTAGGGCGTGGAGCGCGCCGGGTAGTCCACCACCGCGACCGGCTGCCACCACTCCTGGTCCAGCGTCTCGTGGCGGAAGCGCAGGCTGCGGTAGGGCAGTTCGCCGTAGCGGTGCTCGAAGTAGCTGTCTATCGGCCCGGTGAAGATCAGCTGGTCGTAGACCGCCTCGTTGCGGATCTCGTCGAAGTCGACGCCGAGCTGCAGTTCGATCCCCGGCTGATCGAGCATGTTATCGAACATCCGGGTGTAGCCGTCGGCCGGCATGTTCTGGAACTTGTCGGTGAAGCTGCGGTCGTCCGCGCCGGTCCGCGCAGGCGGCTGGGCCATGGCCGACGGGTCGAGCTGGGACGCGGCCACGCCGTACTGCTTGTGGACCAAGCCCTTGAAGAAGGTCTCGTAGAGCTCGCGCCCCAGCGAGGAGACGAGAAACGCCTGCAAGCTGCGGTTCTTGCCGGCCGACTTGGCCTGTGTCGCGAGAAAGGCGGCGGCCGCCTCGTCGGTCGTCAGATCGAGCCCGTGCACGGTGTTGAGCGTCGTCCGGTTGATCGGCGAAGGCGCGAGCACGCCGTTGGGCAAGGCGGCCAACACCCGATGCTCGTACGGCCGCCAGCGGGTGAACTGCGACAGATAGCCGGCAACCGCGTCGGAGTTGGTGTGAAAGGCGTGGGCTCCATAGCGGTGGACCAGCACCCCGGCGGCGTCCTTCTCGTCGTAGGCGTCGCCGCCGACGTGGGGCCGGCGGTCGATCAGCATGACCCGCTTGCCGAGCTGGCTGGCGAGCCGCTCGGCGAGCACCGAGCCGGCGAAGCCTGCGCCCACGATCAGGTAGTCGAACGGCTTGCGGCGCGCGGCCGGGCGAACGACGGGCGCAGCCGGCGGCGCGCCGACCGAGGCCTGCGCCTCGGCGAGGGCTTGGCGCCGCATGCCCGCGGCGCGCGACAGCTCCTGGTTCATCCGCGCGAACGTCTCGTCCCAGGACGAGGCGGCCAGCGCCGCGTCGATCTCCCGCAGCCAGCCGCCGCGCTCGCGCGACATCGCCAGCGCCGTCTCGCAGGCCGCGACGAACTCGGCCGGGTCCGACGCCAGCCGCACCGCCGCCAGCTCGCCGAACTGCCGCACCACGTCGACGAGCGGCGTGGAGACCACCGGTCGGCCGGCAGCCAAGTACTCCGGCATCCTCGCCGCGCTGATGAAGCGGGTGGCGTCGTTGAGCGCGAACGGCGTCAAGGCCGCGTCCCAGCCGGCGAGATAGCGCGGCAGCTCCTCGTAATCCTTGGGGCCCAGGTAGTGCAGGTTCGACCGGCGCGGCAGGCCGGCCGGATCGCGGTCGACCACCGGCCCGATGATCACGACGCTCCATTCCGGCCGGGCGTCGGCCACGGCCGCGAGCAGGTCCAGGTCGAAGCGTTGGTCGATCACGCCGTAGAGGCCGAGCCGCGGAGCCGGGATCGCCGCCTGGTCCGCCGGCGGCTCGCAGGCGCGGCGAGCGCGGGCGAAGTGCGAACGGTCGACGCTCGAGGGGAACGGATGCACGTTCGGGTGCCGGCCGCGCTTGGCCTCCCACAGCGAATGACCACTGGTGAAGACCACGTCCGCCGCCGTCAACAACTCCTGTTCGAGGCTGGCCAGCTCCGCCGCGGCGGCCTCGGCTCCGCCAGGCCCGTCCATGCAGTCATAGACGGTGCAGACCGCCGAAAGATGCCGTGAGAAGCGCAGCATCGTCGGCGTGTAATACCAGCGCACGAGGTCGCCCTCGTGCGCCTCGAGCATCTCGTTCAGCAGCTCGCGGAGCGCGTCCTCCTGCGCCTCAGCCGACAGCGCCTCGGGCAGCTGCGGCGTCACCACGATCACGCCGGTCTCGGCGCAGGTGCGGCGCTCCACCGCCGGGACGTTGAGATCGGCCAGATAGATCGGCTCCTCCCAGAAGATCACCCGCCGGCCCTTGGCGAAGCGGCTCATCAGGTGCTGCGGCCGCTGGAAGACGAAGTTCCAGCGCAGGTGGGAGAAACAGATGAGCGTCTGGCGCCCTCGGGAGCGCGGGCCGGACAGCGGATGCAACGGCGCAGCGCCGTCGGCGCTTGAGAACCACCGAGTGTCCAAGACGCATTCCTTGAGCTGAGCGCACCACGAGCCCAGCTTGGAGAACACGAATCTCTCAGCGCGGTTCCGCTTCGCGCGAAACCGTTCGCAGGCGCCTGACCCTAGGCCACGGGGGCTCGGACCTTGCGTTTGCCGCGAACGCCCGCCCCGTAGCCGGGGTTCCGCTCCCACCGCAGCGCGTCGGCGACGATCTGGTCGAGTGAGGAGTGCGTCGCGGCCCAGCCCAGGAGCTCACGCGCCCGAGCCGGATTGGCAACGAGGCTCGGCGGGTCGCCGGCGCGGCGGGCGCCGACGCTGTGCGGCACCGGCCGCGCGAGCGCCTTGCCGACGGCCTGCACGACCTCGAACACCGAGGCGCCCTGCCCCGTCCCGACGTTCACCGCCTCGAAGGCCCCGGCCGGCAGGCCGGCTTCGAGCGCCGCGACGTGCGCCGCCGCCAGGTCCGTGACGTGGATGTAGTCACGCAGGCAGGTGCCGTCCGGCGTGTCGAAATCGTCGCCGAAGACCGTCAGCGGCTTGCCGTCGCCGAGCGCCGCGGCGATCGCCAGCGGGATCAGGTGGGTCTCCGGCTCGTGCGCCTCGCCGATCAGCCCCGACGCGTCGGCGCCGGCGGCGTTGAAGTAGCGCAGCGCCACGCCAGTCAGGCCGTAGGCGCGGCACTGCGCCTCGATCATCCATTCGCAGGCCAGCTTGGTGTCGCCATAGGGGCTGGCGGGCGCCTTGGGCGCCTCCTCGGAAATCGTCTCCAGCGGGCCGCGGCCGCCCTGGCCGTACACCGCCGCGCTCGAGGAGAAGACCAGCCGCCCGACGCCGCGGTCGCGCATGGCCGTCAGCAGCGAGACGGTGCCGGCGACGTTGTGCTCCCAGAACAGGTCCGGCTTGGCGACCGAGCGGCCGACCTCGATGAGGCCGGCGAAATGGATCACCGCCCTGACGCCGTACTCGGCCATGGCGTCGCTCAGCGCGCGGGCGTCGCGGATGTCCCCGTGCACCAAGGGTCCCCAGCGCACCGCCTCGCGGAAGCCGGAGCTGAGATTGTCATAGACGACCGGCAGATAACCGCGGTCGTGCAGGGCCTTGGCGGTGTGGGCTCCGATGAAGCCGGCTCCGCCGGTCACCAGCACCGCGGCTTTGGTTTCTCGATCCATGCGGAATCAATATCCCGCCAATTATGACGACGCTATGCAGCGTCCCGGCATTTCCTAGCAATTCCTAAGAAGAGGAACCATTCGAGGCGCCGCCAGCTTTTCGGCCATCTTTGGACGGGAAAGCCAGGGGCACATGCAAGCTCTGGAGCTGTGGGGCGGGCACGAGTGCACCGTCAACCGGGTCGGCTGCGTCTTCTTCGATCAGACGTTCCGTTCGGGCCACCAGCATCGCATCGAGGACCTCGAGCGGTTCGCCGCCCTGGGCCTCAAGGCGCTGCGCTATCCTGTGCTGTGGGAGCGGGTCGCGCCCGACGCGCCGAACCGCTTCGACTGGAGCTGGACGGACCTTCGCCTCGCACGCATCCGCGAGCTGGGCATGCGCCCCATCGCCGGACTGCTGCACCATGGCGGCGGCCCTCGCTACACCTCCCTCGTCGACCCCATCTTCCCCAGCCTGTTCGCCCGCTACGCCCGCGAGGCGGCGGAGCGCTATCCGTGGATCGAGGATTGGACGCCGATCAACGAGCCGCTCGCCACCGCGCGCTTCTCGGCGCTGTACGGCCACTGGCATCCTCACCTCGCGGACGAGCCCGCCTTGTGGATCGCCCTGCTCAATCAGATCGAGGCGGTGCAGCTGGCGATGGCGGAGATCCGCGCGGTCAATCCGGCCGCCCGGCTGATCCAGACGGAAGACCTCGGGCGGGCCTACACGACGCCGGCGACGAGCCATCGCGCGGCGCTCGACAGCGCACGGCGCTGGCTCACCTGGGATCTGCTGGAAGGGCGGGCGACGCGCGGGCATCCGCTGGGCGAACGGCTGGAGGCTTTCGGCCTCGGCGACCGGCTCCGCAGCCTGGCGGAGCGGCCCTGCCCGCCGGACGTCATCGGCGTCAACTACGACCAGGGCGGCGCCCGCCTTCCCGGCCCCGGCGCGCCGTCCGCCGCCGTCGGCCTGGAAGCGACGCTGCAGGAGGCCTGGCGCCGCTACCGCCGGCCGCTCGCCGTCACCGAGAGCCACGTCGGCGCCGCGCGCGAGGCGCAGGTCGACTGGATGCGCGAGGCCTGGGACGTGGCCGGGCGCCTGCGCGCCCGCGGCGTGCATGTGCAGGCGGTCACCGCCTGGGCCCTGTTGGGCGCCTTCGACTGGGGCAACCTGCTCACGCGCCCGGACGGGCGCTATGAGACCGGGGTCTTCGACGTCAGCGGACCAGCGCCGACGCCGACGCCGCTGGCGGCCGAACTCGCTCGGTTGGCCGCGGAAGCCAACCCTCCGCCCTGACGGGCGGCGCACTCAGCCCAGAGGCTTCTGGTAGGTCGGACCGTCGTCTTCGATCTCGAAGAGGTCCTCTTCGTTTTCCGCGAGAAGTTCGTCGAGGGCGTCGATGACGGCGTCGAGCTGCTCCGGCGACGCAGCGAACTCGGTCGCTTCGCCGGCGTCGTCCACCAGCTGGAGCACGAAGTCTTCCGCGCGCACGGAAATCGAGAATTTCGCCAGCTGTCGCATGAGCTGTCCCTCCGATCGCACCGCATAAACCGCCGGGGGCGGCTTTCGTTCAGAACAATGCGCGCGTCGCGGCGACGACCCGCCTGGCCTTCTCCGCCGTCTCCCCCGGGGACTGGCCGGGACGGTAGAGCTCCCCGCCGATGCCGAAAGCCCGCGCGCCGGCCGCCCACCAGTCGGCCATCTGGGCCGGGCCGACCCCGCCGACCGCCCAGACCACCGCGTCGGCCGGCAACACCGCCGACAGCTGCTTCACGTGCGCCGGCCCGTAGCTCACCGCCGGGAACAGCTTCAGGTGCCGGGCGCCGGCCGCCAGAGCCGCGAAGGCTTCTGTAGGCGTGGAGAAGCCGGGCGCGGGCGCCAGGCCCAGCTCGACCGCCCGGGCGATCACCCGCGCGTCCACGTTCGGCGCGACGACGACCTGACCGCCGACGCGCGCGACCTCCTCGACTGCGGCGGGCGTCAGCACGGTCCCGGCGCCCACCGCCATGCGCCCGCCGAAGGCCGCGACCAGCCTGCCGATGCTGGCGATCGGATCGGGCGAGTTGAGCGGGACCTCGAGGCCGCGCACGCCGGCGTCGTAGAGCGCCTCGGCGTGGTCCAGGATCTCCTCGGGCCGCACGCCGCGCACGATCGCCATCACCGGGCATTCGGCCAGGGCGGCTTCCAGGCTGAGGGTCATCGATCGGCTCCTTGGCGGTGGAGGGCGAAGAGGCCGGCGACGGCGGCGGCCTCCCCGTCGAAGGTTTCGCAGCGGACGCCGCGGCGCGCCAGCGCGCGCCGATAGAGGTCGCAGAGCGTGGAGGCGCCCAGCACCGCCACGGGCGTGTCGGCGGGTAGGCCCAGCAGTTGCGGCGTGCTGGCGACCTCGGCGCCGATCAACAGGCCCGACAGGTAGGACGGAGTGCTCTCGGCGGGCTCGCCGCGGCTGACGACCCGGGCGCGCGCGCTGAACAGCCGCGCGGCCAGGGCGTCGCCGTCGCCCGCCGCGGCCAGCCCTTCGGCGAAGGCCCCGGCGTCGTCGGCCGGCGCATCGCTGCGCAGCACGCTGTGCTTGCGCAGCACGGCGAACAGCTCCCCGGTCATGGCGGTGACGAACCGGATCAGCCGGCCGTCCTCGACCAGCATCCACTTCGCGTGAGTGCCGGGATGACAGACCAGGTGGCGGCCGCGCGCCCGCTCAGGGTCGAGCGCGAGCCATCCGAACAGCTGGGTTTCCTCTCCGCGCATGACGTCGGGTCCCGCCGATCCGTCGACTCGCACGCCGGGCGCGATGCGCACCCGCCCGCCGGCGCCCGGCGCAGCGACCAGCGCGCGGGCGAGGTCGTCGAGCCCGACCGGCGCCTGCAGATAGGGCGCTGCGCACCACCCGAGGTTCGAGCCGATCATGCCGCACATCACCGTCGGGAGGCCCTTGGCGTCCAGCGCCGGCCGCACCTCGGTCGCAAAGCGCGCGGCGGCCTCCCCCGGCGCCAGCTGCGACACGCCCAGCGCGAAGTCGCGCCTCGCCACCACGCCCCCCTCCCGGTCCAGCGTCCAGGCGCGCAGGTTGGTGGTGCCCCAGTCGCAGGCCAGCAGCGCTGCAGTCTTCATCGGGCCGGGCTCCGCATCGTTTCCGCGCCGGACTTGCACGATTTTGTCCGACAAATGCAATCTCGCGTTGTCGCGCCGTTCGGACACGCCGTCCAGGAACCCCACCGGCGCCTGGGGGTTCTCTGGGGCCAAACCGAGAAGCCTATGGACGACACGACGTGCACTCCTCCGGACCGTCCGGCGGGCGCCGAAGTGATCGATTTTGACGCGGCCCTGCTCGACGCTCGTCCGGCGGATCAAAAAATGGAACTGATCGCAGAAGCCTCGATCGTCGCCGCCGCGTTCGCGCCGAAAGGCCGCGCGCAGGAGATCGAACGCTTGGCGCGCCGGCTGGAGAACGGCCTGCGCGACCTCGAAATGGGGCGAGCGCGCGCAAAGCTGCTCGCGGCGGCGTTGCGCCAGGTCGCGCGCGACGCGGCCGCCTGACGGCCTAACCCGTGGCCGCCCAGCCGGCGGCGGAGGCGGAGTCGCCGTTCGGCCCGTCGAGAAGCGTGCGGATCCTCGCGGCCATGACGGCCGTCTCGTACGGTTTGTCGAGCAGCGGAAACTCCAGGTCCTCCCCGCCGCCGTCGCGGAGGAACCCGGAACTGAGCAGCACGGTCAACGCCGGCCGCAGTTCGCGCGCGGTCTTGGCCAGGCTGACGCCGCTGACCCCGCCCGGCATCACCACGTCGGTGAACAGCAGGTCGAACTCCTCCGAGGTGCGCAGGAGCTCCAGCGCCTCGGCGGCGCTGGTCGCGGTGGTCACCTGGTAGCCGAGGCCGGTCAGCAGGTCGAAGGTCATCGCCAGCACGGTGGCGTCGTCCTCGACGAGCAGGATGCGCTCGTCGCCGCCGACGATCTCGCCCTCCGGCGGCTCGGCGCGGACGTCCTCGATGACCTCCTTGGACAGCGGCAGGCGCAGCCGGAAAGTCGAACCTCGGCCCATGGCGCTGTCCAGCTGCACCTCGCCCTCGGACTGCCGGACGAAGCCATAGACCTGCGAGAGGCCGAGGCCCGACCCCTTGCCCACCTCCTTGGTCGTGAAGAAGGGCTCGAAGACGCGGTCGCGAACCTCCGGCGACATGCCGACCCCGGTGTCCTTGACCGAGATCGCCACGAAGTCGCCGGCCGGAGCGTGTTCGACCGCCGTAGCGATCGACAGCGCCCCGCCCTCCGGCATGGCGTCGCGGGCGTTGACCGCCAGGTTGAGCAGAGCGGTCTCCAGCTGCGTCGGGTCGACGTGCGAGCAGATCACCGTCTCTTCATGCAGCGCCAGCTCGACCGTCACCGACTCGCCGACCGCCTGGCGGATCAGCGGCGTGAACTCGCGGATCAGCCGGTTCACGTCGACGTTCATTGGCCGCAGATGCTGACGACGCGAGAAGGCCAGCAGCTGGCGGGTGAGATCCCGGCCGCGTTCGGCGGCCTGGCGGATGGCGTCGATGCGCCGCGCCCGGCGGTCCGGCTCCTCGGCCTTGCGGCTGAGCATGTCGACGTTGCCGAGAACCACCGTCAGCAGATTGTTGAAGTCGTGCGCCACCCCGCCGGTGAGCTGGCCGACCGCCTCCATCTTGCGCGCCTGGGCGAGCTGCTCCTCCAGGAGCCGGCGGTCGGTGGTGTCGAGCAGGACGCCGAAGATCTCCTGCGGGGTCCCGTCGATCGTCGGCGCCAGCACGCCCTGGTCCAGCAGCACGCGATATTGCCCGTCGGCGCACAGCCAGCGGAACTCGGTCGCGTACTGGCCGGTGCGCAGCGCCGAGCCGATCGCCTCGCGCACCGCGTCCACGTCGTCCGGATGGATGCGGCTCATGCCGAAGTCCGGCTCGGACATGAAGCGTTCGGCTGGGAAACCGGTGATGTCCTTCACCGCCTGGGAGATGAACAGCGGCGCGTGCGGCGGCTCCACGCTGCGCGAGGTGAAGATGATCGGCAGCGACTGCAGGATCATCTGCTGCCGCGCCTCGGTCTGGCGCAGCGTCCGCTCGGTCTCCTCCGCCTCGGCCTTCACCCGCGCGTGCTCGTCGAGCAGCCACTGCTGGTAGGCCGACTGGCGCTTCACCTCCTCGGTCTTCAGGTAGAGGTCGACGAGGACCGCCACCTTGGACTTCAGGATGAACGGGTCCACCGGCTTGAAGACCACGTCGACCGCGCCCGCCGAGTAGGCCTGGAAGACGTGCGCCTCGTCGCGAAAGATCGCCGTGAGAAACACGATCGGCGTCCGGCTGGTGCGCTTGCGCGAGCGGATCAGCTCGGCGGTCTCGTAGCCGTCCATGCCCGGCATGTGCAGGTCGAGCAGGATGACGGCGAACTCCTCGTTCAGCAGCCTTCGCAACGCCTCCTCGCCCGAGCGAGCGACGACCAACTCGTGGCCGAGCTCCTCCAGCGCCTGCACTGCGGCGAAGGCGTTGCGCTCGTCGTCGTCGACGATCAGGACACGTCCCTGCAACGGGGTCGACAGATCAGGCGGCTCGGGCCGCTCGACCGGGACGTGACCGGATCCGGTAGCTGGTGACGTCACGTCAACTCGCCTGGGGGAGCATCGGGACCGCTGCGTCGCTCGACAGCTTCAACGCGTCAGCCCGCTGGATGGACACCCGCAACACCGAGGTCAGGTGGTCGATGTCCACAGGTTTCGAAACGTAGTCCGAGGCGCCCGCCTGGATGCACTTCTGTCGATCGCCCTTCATCGCCTTCGCCGTGACCGCGATCACCGGCAGGTCGTGCAGCGCCTGCCGCGCCCGGATCTCGCGGATGGTCTCGTACCCGTCCATGTCGGGCATCATGATGTCCACCAGCACCACGTCGACTTCGCTCCGGGAATCCAGCAGCTCCAGGCCGGCGCGCCCGCTCTCCGCATAGGAGAGCTCGACGCCGTACTCCTCGAGCGCCGAGGCGAGCGAGAAGATGTTGCGGATGTCGTCGTCGATCACCACGACCTTGCGCCCGGCGAGCACCGGGTCGTCCTGCTTGGGTTGGCCGAGCTTGGCTTGGGCTTCCGCCGGCAGCGCCTCGACGGCCGCGTGCAGGGCCAGGCTGGTCTGGTCGATCAGTTGCTCGGGTGTGCGCGCCAGATGGATGATGCCGCCGAACACCGCCAGCCGCAGCCGGCGGTCGTCGTCGGCCTCCAGCGCCTCCGGCGCATAGACCACCGCCGGCCCCGGGGCGCCGTCGCCCTGCCTGAGCAGTTCGATCAGCTCCGCCATCGGCAGGGCCGAGGCCTCCACGACCAGCCCGTCCGGCCGCTCGGCGGCGGGCCGGGCGAGCACGGCCGCCAGGTCGCTCGCCAGCTCCACCCCGCCGAAGCAGCGCCGCAGCAACTCGGCGGTCCCGCCCTCCTCGCCGATCAGGACGATGCGCCGCTCGGCCTTGCCGACGAAGCTCTTCACCTCCTGCAGCGTCGAGACGACGACCTCGCGCGGCACCGGCTTGGGGGTGAAGCCGAAGGCGCCGATCGACAGGCCCAGCCCCTTCTGATCGTCGGCCGAGATCACGTGCACGGGAATGTGCCGCGTCTCCGGCATCCGCTTCAAAAGGTCGAGCAGCGCCAGGCCGTCCATGTCCGGCAGGCCGATGTCGAGCATGATCGCGTCGGGACCGAAGCGCCGCGCCAGCGACGGCACGGCGGTCCCTTCGCCGGTCACCACGCCCTTGAAGCCCGCCTCGCGCACCAGGTTCAGCAGGATCGAGGCGAAGCGCGCGTCGTCCTCGACGATCAGCACGACGTCGTCGCCCGAGGCGATGGCGTCGCGGTCGTCGGCGACCGCCTCGCTCGCCGCCTCCGCCAGCGTCGAGACCGGCGTCGGCCGCGGCGGGGCCGGGCCGCGGGCGACGGTCTGCGGCTGCGCCGGGCTGAAGTTGAGCGGCAGATAGAGGGTGAAGGTCGACCCCTTGCCCGGCCTGGACTCCATCTTCAGCTCGCCGCCCAGCATCCGGGAGATCTCGCGGCTGATGGACAGGCCAAGGCCGGTGCCGCCGTACTTGCGGCTGGTCGTGCCGTCCGCCTGCTGGAAGGGCTCGAAGATGATCCGCTGCTTGTCCTCGGGGATGCCGATGCCGGTGTCCTCGACCGAGATCGCCAGCACCTGGCCGGCGGTGTTCAGGTGGTCGTTGCTCGGGCTCCAGCCGGCGTCGGCGCGGCCGACCTTCAGCTTCACATGGCCGCGCTCGGTGAACTTGAAGGCGTTCGACAGCAGGTTCTTGATCACCTGCTGCAGCCGCTTGTCGTCGGTGTACATCGCCCGCGGCAGCGCCGGGTCGAGCTCGATCTCGAACGCGAGCTTCTTGTCGACCGCGACCTGGCGGAAGGTCCGGTCGACCTGATCGCGCAGGCTCGCGAACGCCATCTCGCCGATGTCGAGGGTGACGGTGCCGGATTCGATCTTCGACAGGTCGAGGATGTCGTTGATCAGCCCCAGCAGGTCGGCGCCGGCGTCGTGGATGTTGCGCGCGAACTCCACCTGCTTGTCGGAGAGGTTGCCCTGGGCGTTGTCCGCCAGCAGCTTCGACAGGATGAGCAGGCTGTTCAGCGGCGTGCGCAGCTCGTGGCTCATGTTGGCCAGGAACTCGGACTTGTACTTCGACGTCAGGGCCAGCTGCTCGGCCTTCTCCTCCAGGGCGAGCTTGGCCTGCTCGACCTCGCGGTTCTTCGCCTCCACCTGCTGGTTCTGCACCGACAGCAGATGCGCCT
>Ga0164243_10006526_pt1 | contig 17637 bp, 14 predicted proteins | sample OricompcompostOP_FD_108781 | JGI IMG/M metagenome (GOLD analysis project Ga0164243, IMG submission 108781) | Organic Plus compost microbial communities from Emeryville, California, USA - Original compost - Organic plus compost (OP) | ecosystem: Engineered > Solid waste > Mixed feedstock >... | reverse complement strand
CCCCGGCCCCTGATGCACGCCGCAAAGGGCGCTGCTGCCGCGAAGGCAACTCGGGGTGGTTCCGACGCATGCCTGCCACGCTTCCATTTGGCATAATGATTGCGCTATGTCAAGGATTCATCCTGATATTCCAGAAACTTAAAGCTAAGCTGTTGATCGAATCCGATTTTTCCAGTCGCCCAGCGGTGCGGCTTCCCGTGCCATCGCGAGCGGTTCCAACCTCGACTAACACGCTCAAGCGAAGGCTTCCCCGTGAGACCGCCGATAGGTCAACCGCTTGCCGACGATGCCCTTGATTCCTTCGACGGCACGGGCGCGGTCATCAAAGCCGACGGCGGCGCGCGTGGAATATCTGAAATTGAACTCGGCCAGATAGCGGTGCAGATGCTTCTTCGCGCAATGCTGATAGATGCCCTTCATGCCGCGCTTGAAGATTGAGAAGTAGCCCTCGATCGTGTTGGTGTGCGCCTTGCCGCGACCGAACTCCAGCTTGCCGTGGTTCACGGTATCATGCTGGTAGAAGAAGCGACCGATCGTCTTGTAGGGACCGGCTTCGTCGGTCATCAGCTTGGATAGCGGGTGAATGTTGGCGCGCAGGATCGGCTGCAAGTCGGCAACGCCAACACCATCCACAACGAACGAACGGGCGCGACCGGAGCCGCGTTCCACGAGCGAAACCACCTTCATCTTGTGGAAATAGGCAGGCTTGATCGTCGCGCCCGGCTCACGGCCGATGAAGGTCTCATCGGCTTCCACAGTGGCGCCAAGGCCGCCGAGCGGCCCGACATCGCCGGAAGCCATGGCTTCACGGATACGGTGCGACAGGAACCAGGCCGACTTGTATTGCACTTCCAGAACGGGGGCGAGTTGATGGCTGGAAATGCCCTTCTTGCTCGACACCATCAGATGGAAAGCTTGCAGCATCTTGTGCAGCGGCATGCGGGCATGCTCGAACACGGTGCCGACCTTGACGGTGAATTGCTTGCGGCACTCGCCGCACTTCTTGAGACCGTAGCGAATGGCGCCTTCCGGGCTCTTCTTGCTCGGCTTGCCGCGCACGCCCGACAGATCATACACGCGGCCGTCAACTGCGCCGCAATGGGGGCAGGCAACGCCGTTCGCCCAGATCACGCTCTCAAGGAACTCGAAAGCCTTTGCTTCGTCATGGAAGTGCGGGGAGGAAAGAACGGACATCGGCATTGCTCCTATGCCGAATTATCTAGCATGCGCGATTGGGTTTGTAAAATACATTATCGCCATATTTTTGGCGACTATGCCGTTTGCAAATCCGACGCTTCATTGCGTGTCGGCCTGCGATCCGGTTCCTGCCCTCGCGCCGGTCTCACGGAGAAGTTGTGGAAGTTGTGCCCTACACAGTCGGACAGGCGCTCTCGACAGCCATGTCGACACGCTCGATGGTGGAACGAATCATGTGCCGCTCCGACGCGAACCGAACAGCAATGGTGCAATCCGCTCCCCATACCGTTCGCCCTGAGCGAAGTCGAAGGGCGGAGCTGAGCCGCAGGCGAAGCCACTTCGCTCCGCTCAGGGCGAACGGTATGGGTATGGCAACGCCCCTCCTGGAGGCCCTTCGGCACCTGGGTTCGCAAACGATATGATCGCCTCGGCCATGGCGAGACGAGGACCGGACGAAGCGTTCGGCGGGCCTCGGAAACAGGGCGGGCCCGCGGGCTTTTCGTGCTAGGATCGCGACAGGCGGTGCCAATGCCGCAACCCGCCATGAATCTCTGTCGCATCCCCGTGACATCGATGCTGGCCCGCCTCGGCGCCGCAGGGCGCGGGAGATCCCTCATGCGCGAATTGGAGGAACGCTGCGCCGCCATGGCGGCGGACATGCTCGATGCCGAGCTTCTCGCCATCATCCGCAAGGTCGTCGCGCATGACGGCATGGCGGAGGAGCAGATGACGCCGCTCCAGGTCGCGGTCCTGGACGAGTTGCGCAAGCGCGCCATTCCTTTCTGACCGGCCCGATCGGCGGCTGGAAAATGCCGTCCGTCCGCCCTATGGATGCGCGTTCCTGTCCGGCCGTTCGTCAATTGGGAGACCGCGATGTCCACGACCAGCCTGCTTGTGTTTATCGGCGCGCTGCTTGCCGCCCTCGTCATCATCTGGTTGCTGCGCTCGCGCGCGAGCCAGGCGGGGCGTCATGTCGATGCCAGCGCGACGGCGGTGGGCCTGGCCAGCGAGACGGCGCGCAACATGGCCGAGCAGGTCGCCGATACGGTCGAGCGCGCGATCGACAGCGACGTGGCGGCAAGCGGCGCGGACTCGCAGGACGCCGATGCCGCGGCGAGCAATGCCGCCGCGATCATGGCGAGCGGCGGGGCGCTGACCGGCGCGGTGGGGCTCACCCATATCGGCGTGCCGGCCGCGCAGGGCGAGCCGGACGATCTGCGCCGGATCAAGGGCATCGGTCCCAAGCTCAATGCGCTGCTGGCCGAGCTGGGCATCACCCGCTACGACCAGATCGCGGCATGGAGCGCGGCGGACATCGCCAAGGTCGATGCGCATCTCGGCACCTTCCAGGGGCGCATCGTGCGTGACAACTGGGTCGAGCAGGCCGGACTCCTGGCGCGCGGCGACACGGCCGGTTTCGCTGCGAAGTTCGGCAATCTGAGCGGACCGCAGGGCTGAGCCGCCCCAACCGACGCGCCGCGTGAACAGCACGACCTCTCCCGCCGGCACCGCCGCGCCCGCGCAGCTGCCGCGCCCGCTGCTGCTGCTGGTCGCGGCGCTGACCGCCATCCTGCCCATGTCCAATGACGGCATGTCGCCGGCGCTGCCCGCGCTGGGCGCCGGCCTGCATGTCTCGACCGCCGATGTGGCGGCGATGATGAGCGCGTTCGTCATCGCCTTCGCGGCGGTGCAGCTGGTCTGCGGGATGCTGGCCGATGCGCTGGGGCGGCGGCCGGTCATCTATGGCGGGCTGATCCTCTATATCGCGGCCAGCCTGCTCGGCGCTGCCGCGCGCGACTTCCCGATGGTGATCCTCGCGCGCGTGCTGCAGGGGCTGGGCTGCGCCGCCGTGGTGCTGCTCGCGCGGACCATCGTGCGCGACCTGCTCGATCGGGTGGCGGCGGCGCGGACGCTGGCGCTGGTCGGCGCCATCTACGGGCCGGTGCCGATCCTGGTGCCGCTCACGAGCGGGGCGCTGGTGACGGCGTTCGGCTGGCGCGCGCCGCTGCTCGGCATGGGCCTCGTCTGCGCGCTCGTCCTGCTGGCGAGCCTGCGCGTGCTGCCCGAGACGCTGCGGCCCGAGCATCGCCTGCCGCTCGATCCGCGCGGCGTGGCGCGCTCGCTGGCGGGCGTCGGGCGGTCGCGGCCGCTGCTTGCCTATATGTTCGGCAATGCCTTCGCCTATACCGGCATCCTGCTGTTCTCGGCCGCCGGGCCGCAGGTGATCGTCGGGCATCTCGGGCATAGCGCCGCGCAATTCGCGATGATGCTGGCGCTTTCCACCGGCGGCTTCATCGTCGGCAGCTTCGCCTCCAGCCGCATGGTGCATCATCGCGGGATCGAGGCGACGCTGCGCATCGGCACGCTGTTCCAGATCGCCGGCACGCTGCTGATGGCGGGCGCCACCTGGACCGCGCCGCATAGCTGGGCGTCGCTGATCTTCCCGGAGATCCTCTACACATTCGGCTGGGGTCTGGTGCAGCCGCAGATGCAGGCCGGCGCGCTCTCGCTCCATCCGCGCGCGATCGGCCAGGCCTCGGCGGTGCTGGGCTTCGGCCAGCTCGCGATCGCGGGCGTCATCGTCGCGCTGTTCGCGCGGCTGGCGGACGGCAGCCCTTTCTCCCTGGCGCTGGGCATGGCTTTCTGCGCGGTGATGGCGGGAGTCATCGCCTGGGGGTGCATCCGGAAGGCCGGCGAGGTGCGGACATGACGAACCGAGGTTCGGGTCTCCTGTCGCGCTGCGTCGGGGAACCGGCGATCAGTCCTGCTCCGCCTCCGAGATCCGCTTGGCCTGGTCCTCATAGGCGAGCTGGAGTACGCCCCAAGGGCGCCCGCGCACGATGATCGAGGCGATCACCTGCTTGAGCAGCATCACGCCACCGGTCGCGATCGGGCGGCGATAGGCCTTGAGGCAGAAAGGCTGGGTGGTGCGGCACTGCTCGCGCGTGTCGGGGAAGTTGAACATCTGCCCGGCCCGCGCATATTCGAGATTCCATTCGATCTCGCCCGGCCGCTGGGGAAGCGAGCGCTCGGGCATGGCGACCGCGCCGAAGGCGTTGCGGTCCGTGCAGGTCATGCCGAAGAAGCCGGGAAGGGCCCGGGCCTTCTCCTGCCAGGGGCGGGCGGCGGCGGTGATGAAGGGCTGGACCGGATGGGTGAACAGCGGCGGATTGCTGCCCGCCACCGGCGTGTAGGTCTCGTCGAACATCGTCGCCAGGTCGATCTCGCCCGCGTCGATCGCCCCTTCCAGCGCCGCGACGATCGACCGGGCGGTCTCCAGCCCGAAGCGGATATAGGGCGAGTCCGGAATGTCCACGCCGCTCTCGGCGAGGCTCTGCAGCAGCCGGTTGGTATCCTCGCTGACCGTCGACACGCGCGCGGACATGCGCTGCAGGCCGATGGCATTGTCCACCGACGTGTCGGCCAGCTCGGAGAGGCCCGAGCGGATCTCGCCGATCGAGCCCAATATGCCCTGCACCTTGCCCGAGACGGTCTCGCTGTTGTCGGAGAGGCCGAGGATCAGCTCGCGCAGCCGCGCGACCAGCTCGCCGATCTGGCCGGAGGCGCGATGCGCGTCATTGGCCTTCTCCGCGCCGCTCGCGATGCGCGCGAGCATGGTCCCGGCCTCGCTGGTCAGCTCGCGGATCGAGCCCTCGATCTGCTGGGTGGCGAGCGCGGTTTCCTGGGCGAGCTTCTTCACCTCGCTGGCGACGACCGCGAAGCCGCGGCCGGCATCGCCGGCCCGCGCCGCCTCGATCGTCGCGTTGAGCGCCAGCAGATTGGTCTGCGCGGCGATGGCGCCGATCAGCTTGCTGGTCCTGCCCACGCTGGCCAGCGCATCATTGAAGCTGCCGAGACCGTGATGGATGCGCGATACCTGTTCGATGAGGCCGAGCACATTGTCCGAGGCGGCGCTGAGCTGCTGGCTGGACGTCTCGACGACCGAGCGCGCCGTGCCGGCCTGGGCGCGGGCGTCCTCCACCTTCTTCTCGACCTGGTCGCTGGACTGGGCGAGGTTGATCGCCGCCTCTTCCAGCGTTTCCAGCATCGCTGCCTGATCGGTGACGCGATCGGCCAGCTCGGCGATGTCCGCCTGCAGGTCGAGCGTGCGCATGCCGAGATCGCCGACCCGCTCGGCCGCCGTGACAACCGTCGCCTGGATATCGCGTTCTGGCAGCACCACTTCCCCAATCCCGATGGCGGACATTCGGGCTGCTGTTAACCGCACGCGGTTAACAAGCGATTGTTTCTGCACGTGCATCCTGTGCAGCCGATGGGGACGCCCATCGCGCCTCTCGCGCGCCGCCGCGGGGCGCGCTATTCAGGCGGATATCGGATCGGAAAGCCGGCGGGCGATCTTCAGGTCCCCCGATGCTCAGACTTTCTCCAGCAGCCCTTCCCGGGCGATCTTCTCCTTCCACACCAGCGGCGCGAGCTGGTGGACATTGTTGCCCTGCGCATCGACCGCGACGGTGACGGGGAAGTCCTGCACCTCGAACTCGTAGATGGCTTCCATGCCGAGGTCCGCGAAGCCGACCACCTTGCTGCCCTTGATGGCGCGGGCGACCAGATAGGCCGCGCCGCCGACCGCCATCAGATAGGCGCTTTTGTGGTCGCGGATCGCATCCACCGCCGCCGGGCCGCGCTCGGCCTTGCCGACCATTGCCAGCAGGCCCTGCTCCAGCATCATCCGCGTGAACTTGTCCATGCGCGTGGCCGTGGTGGGGCCGGCCGGGCCGACAATCTCCTCGCCGACCGGATCGACCGGGCCGACATAATAGATGACGCGGCCCTTGAACTCGACCGGCAGCGGTTCCCCCTTGGCCAGCATGTCCTGGATGCGCTTGTGCGCGGCGTCGCGGCCGGTGAGCATCTTGCCGTTGAGGAGAAGGCGGTCGCCCTGCTTCCAGCCCTGCACCATCTCCGGCGTCAGCGCGTCGAGATCGACCCGGATCGCCGCACTGTCCGGCTGCCAGTCGACCTTGGGCCATTCGTCCAGCTTCGGCGCTTCCAGATAGGCGGGGCCGGCGCCGTCCAGCGTGAAATGCGCGTGGCGGGTGGCGGCGCAATTGGGGATCATCGCGACCGGCTTGCCCGCCGCATGGCAGGGCGCGTCCATGATCTTGACGTCGAGGATGGTCGCGAGGCCGCCCAGTCCCTGCGCGCCGATGCCGAGCGCGTTCACCTTGTCGAAAATCTCGATGCGCAGCGCCTCGATGTCGGTCTGCGGCCCGCGCGCCTTGAGCATGCTCATGTCGATCGGCTCCATCAGCGCCTGCTTGGCGAGCAGCACGCAATGCTCCGCCGTGCCGCCGATGCCGATGCCGAGCATGCCCGGCGGGCACCAGCCCGCGCCCATCTGCGGGAGCATCTCCAGCACCCAGTCGACGATATTGTCGCTGGGGTTCATCATCTTGAACTTGCTCTTGTTCTCGCTGCCGCCGCCCTTGGCCGCGACGTCGATGGAGACGGTGGCGCCCGGCACCATATCGACATGCAGCACGCAGGGCGTGTTGTCCTTCGTGTTGCGGCGCGTGAAGGCGGGATCGGCAAGGACGGAAGCGCGCAGCTTGTTCTCCGGGTGGAGATAGGCGCGGCGCACACCCTCGTCGACGACCGCCTGGAGCGAGCGGCTGGTGTCGTCCAGCCGGCAGTCCATGCCCCATTTCACGAACACATTGACGATGCCGGTATCCTGGCAGATCGGCCGATGCCCCTCGGCGCACATGCGGCTGTTGGTGAGGATCTGCGCGATGGCGTCCCTGGCGGCGGGCGACTGCTCGGCTTCATAGGCCGCGCCCAGCGCGCGGATATAATCCATCGGATGATAGTAGCTGATGAACTGGAGCGCGTCGGCGACGCTCTCGATGAGATCGGCGGTCTTGATGACGACGGTCATGGCGCGCGGCGGCTCCCGGACTGTGGCGAGGATTGGAATCGGGGCGGGCTATACGCCTTTGCGATGCGCTGACAAGCATTCCGGGTCGGTCGGTCGTTCGGTTTGCGGCGTGCATATCCGTCCCAGGGTCCGTGTGGCCGGTTATCGGTCGGCGGGCGACTTCTGCCGCTGGCGGCAATCAGCTTCGACGGACTGGTTGAGCTTCTTGAGCCATTTGCGCGGATGATAGCCGCCAAAGGCGCGGAAAAGGCCGCGCTTGCCATCGCCCGGAACCATCATGGCAGCTTTCCCTGCGCGGCAAGGAGCGCCCGCGCTTCCTCCACGACGCTGTAATCGATCAGCGGCGCCAGTTCCTCGCGTCCTCGCGGCGTCCTGCCAGCTTGGGGCGCCAGCCAGGCCTCCTCCTTCACCAGCGTGTCGAGGAGGCCGTCCGCGACCTTGCCGGGGAAGCTGTGATGGCCATAGGCGGCTTCGATCGGTTCACGCGGATATTTGGACATTTCCGCAGCCTTGGTGATCGCCAGGCTGGGGTCCTTCTTCACATCCTCGACGGCCAGGATCATCGCCGCCACGAATTCGACGATCTTCCGGCGCATCGCCGGGTCGGTCAGATTCTCGGCCGTCGTGTTGAGATTGTAGTTCTCGTACATGCCCGGGTCCTGGTCGAAGACGATCGCATTGTCGCCGAGCGCCCGGGTGGCCATCTCCATCTCCGGTTCCCAGAGCGTGAAGGCGTCGGCCTCGCCCTTGAGCAGCGGTTCGGCGATGCCGCCCTGCCGCCATGAGGAGAGGATGGTCACGTCATCCGGCGTCAGGCCCGCGAGCGCGAGCATGTTGCTGAGGTAGAAGCCGGCCGAAGTCATATACATCGTCACGATCTTCTTGCCGCGCAGGTCCTCCAGCCTGGAGATGCCCGACGAGCGGCGTGCCAGGATGCGGTAATGGCCCTGCGCCACCGTGAAGATGATGCGCACATTGGGATGCGCCACCGAATTGCGCAGCGCCTGGGTCTCGGCATGCCCGGCCACGTCGATCGCCTTGATCGGCCCGCCCCAATGCTCGGGGAAGAGATTGGGGATGCCGCCATATTCGACGGTGAGGTGGCCTGGATAGAATTTCTCGAGCGCCACATAGACGGGACCCAGCTCGACCGCCTGGGTCAGGCCGCCGATGCGCAGCGGCGCATCGGCCTGCGAGGTCGCGACCTGCGCGAGTGCGGGCCTGACGGCCAGCATGGCGCCACCCGCCAGCAATCCGATGGTCGAGCGTCGGCTTGCCATGAGATATCCGTCCCGTCTGCGCATCACATCTCTCCTCATGTCGGTCTGGTCGATCCTCAATATCTGACGCGGACGCCCACGCGGTAACGCCGCCCGAGCGTATCGAAGAAGGCCGGATTGGTGGGATAGCTCGACTGGACCACGCTGGCCGTCGAGCCGGGCGCGACGGGCGGATCCTTGTCCAGCAGATTCTCGACGATGCCGAAGACCTCCATCTCCCTGCGGTCGCCATCCATCTTCACGCGGGCATTGAGGCCCAGGGTCAGATAGAAGCGCGAGGGCACCTTGTTGTGGTTGATCGAATTGGGCAGGGTCGGGTCGTAACGGGAATCGTCGGGACCGATGAAGGTCTTGTTGAGCGCGCCCGGCCCGATATAGCGCCCCTGCAGCGTCCCGGTGAACGGTCCCTGATTGTAGGTCAGCGTGCCGTTCATGATCCATTTGGGCGAGGGATTGAAATCGCCCAGGGGCGCGGCGGGGCCGCTCTGGCCGGCGAAATTGACCGGCGTCGATCCGGGTGCTGCGCGGATGATGAGGTCGTAGAGATAAGTGCCCAGCAGCCGGAAGTTGAGGCTGGAGTCGGCCGCGAAGGTCGCCGTGTAATCCAGCTCGAAATCGATGCCGCGCGAGGTGAAGGAGCCGACATTGATCTGCCGCGCATCGACGAAGGTGATGTCCGCATTGCCCGGCACGTCCGGATTGAAGGTGATGCGGTCGCAGAAGGCCTGGAAGTCGAAGCAGCTGTTGACGAGTTGCTGTCCGGCCGGCGTCGTCACCGCATCGTTGATCCGGATTTGATACCAGTCGACCGAGAAGCGCAGGTTGCGCAGCGGCGACACGACCACGCCCGCCGTCCATGTGTCGGCCTTCTCCGGCGTCAGCGCGAAATTGCCGCCGGAGAGGATCGGCGTGGAATCGGCCGCATTGCCGTTGAACGGATTGTTGACGCGGCCGCGCGTCGTGGTGGGGTCGGTCGGGATCTGCTTCTCGAACAGCTCGCGGAAACCCGCCGCGCGGATGTCGCGCGACCGGGTCGCGCGGAAGCGGAGGAAATCGACCGGCTCATACACGCCGCTGATCTTCCAGCTCGTCATGCCGATGGATTTGGAGTCGCCGGTCTCTCCGTCGGTGCTCTTGGTCCGCGTATGCCGGACGGCACCGTTGATCTCGAGCAGCCGGCCCAGCGGCACGTCGCGCAGCAGCGGCGCGTTGAGTTCCAGGAAGCCCTCGACGACCCTGAGCTTGCCCGAATAGTCGAGGCCGAAGCTGCTCTGATACTGGTTGTAATAGGGCACGTCGCCATGCGTCACATCGCCCGTGTCGGCGCGATATTCGGCGCCGAACGCGGCGGCGAAGGGCCCCGCGCCGATGCCGTCGAACAGATTGCCCTGCAAAGTGGCCGCCGCGACATGCTGGTCGTAGCTGAAATCCTCGATCGCGGTGCGATAGGAATAGGCGGCCGCCTCTCCGGTCACATTATGCGCGCCGAAGATGTTGATCGGCACGCAGCCGTCGGCATCCGGATTGCCCAGCAGCACTTGCCGGCAGACGATATTGCCGGTGTCGGGATCGATCACGGCGTCGATGGCATATTGGAAGAAGCTGTTGATGCGGACGTTGCTCAGCGACTGGTGCCGCTTGTTCTTGCCGTACTGATAATAGATGTCCCAGGTCCAGTTGCCGATCCCGATGTCGCCGTTCAGGCCGGCAACGATGCGGAAAGTCTGGGCCTTGGCGCTGTTGAGGCTCCGGATCTGGTTGTCGAGATCGGTGCCGACGGTGAAGGGATTGCTCCCCACGAGGGCCTGGACCGCCGGCGTCAGGAAGGCATTGTCCGGCTGGAAGATATAGGTCGAGGCGGGGCCCGCGGTGATGCCGATGGAGGTCGCCTTGCGCTCGCCATAGGATGCTTCCAGCGTCGCATGCAGGCTGTCCGTCAGGTCGTAGCCGGCGGCGCCGAAGAAGGCGAAGCGCTCGATCGGCGTGCGCAGCGCGGCTTCGTCATAGACCGAGGGGCCGTCGCCGCCCATGCGGGGACCGAGGGCACTGGCCTGCGAATAGAGGCCGGGATCGAACGGGACGAGGGCGGTCCCGGCGTCGTTCCACTGCATGTTGCGCGCTTCCGGCGAGGCGGGCGCGGCGTTGCGGATGACGCTGTTGGTGCTCATGTAGGCGAGCTTGGAGTTCGGGCCCAATATATAGTTGGGCTGGCCGTAAGTGGGCGTGCCGGGCCGGTTGAAGCCCGAGGGCACGCCGTCGACGATCACATTGCTGTTGAGGAACACGTCCCAGCTTTCGGCGCACCAGTCGCGCACCCGCGAGCAGCCGCCGACGATCTCATTGTCCTGATATTCGCCGCTGAGGACGATATGGCCGCGGCCGCCGGCGAAGCCGGTGCCGCCGGCAAGGGCGGCGTGGAACGTCCGGCCATCGCCACGGTCGGTGATGCCCGCGTCGATCTGACCCTTGATGCCGCTGAACTTGCGGTCGAGGATGATGTTGACGACGCCGGCGATCGCGTCCGAGCCATAGGCCGCCGACGCGCCGCCGGTGACGGTCTCGACGCGCGAGATGAGCGTCGAGGGGATCAGGTTCACGTCGACGGCGCCGCTGTCCGAGGTGGGCACGAAGCGGCGGGAATCCACCAGCGTCAGCGTGCGCGTGCCATAGAAGGGATTGAGGCCGCGCAGGTTCGCATAGGTGGCGCCGATATTGGAGCTGGCGCGGCTGCCGACGCCCGGGCCGGCATTGGTGTCCGACTGGAACGCCGTGTTCTGCGGGATGGCGGTCAGCACCTCGCCGATATTGACCTGGCCGAGCCGCGCGATCTGCTCGGCCGATATCACGGTCGCGGGCACTTCCTGCTCGAAGCCGTTGCGCTTGATGCGCGAGCCGGTGATGACGATCATCTCGTCATTCTCCCGCGTCTCGGCCTCGGCCGGGTCCGCCTCGGCTTCCTCCTGTCCCCATGCCGGTGATGCGAGCGTCGCCGCGATCGCGAACGCTGCGGGTGTTGCCAGAATGTGGCGCAGTTCAGCGATGCCGCGCCGCTCGCCTTCGGTCCATCTCATAGCGATCCTCTCCCTCGACTATTGCTGCACGGCCGTCGCTTATGGGCGAGCGGCAATCATCAAGTCGGGAGGAGCGTGCGCGGATTGTCTGCGATGCCAGCTTGCGGGCCATGTGGCGGTGACACGACCGCCGCTGGGCTATGCTCGGTGGCATGCCGGCTTTCTCGCGATCCATGCGAGCGAGCCTTCCATCATTCCCCTCCCATGCCGACGCGGCCTCTGCGGGCCGCTTTGCGACGCTGGTTCCGTCATCCGCCTATAGGAAAGGGACGGGCCTGTAAAGAAATTAAATGTTTCTCGAAATACAGCGTGAAATCCGGAGCGAGGCGCCTATCCAAAGCCAGGCGATCATTAGCAAATCAAGCAATATATCTTGTATTTTCGGGGTTTGAAGGATAGTCATCCGCGTCGGTCTTGCCCAGGCGGTGTCCGAAAACATATTTTCAATCATTATATAAATGACGGTCCGTGGGAGCAGGTGCCTGCATGGGATATGAGCTAAGCGATTCAGCTGGGTCTTTTGTGCCCTTCCGCCGGCGCTTTATCCTGTTTCGAAGGGGCGGGAGAGGCGCTAAGCAGCCGCGAGAGGAAGTCATGTCGCTATCCATGCCCCCGCCAGCGCAAGACATACTGTCCCGGCGCGCCGAGATCGCCGCGGCGCTCCGCGCCATCGTGCCGGGCGAAGGCGTCATCACCGATGACGCGCGTCTGGCCCCCTATGAATCCGACGGCCTGACCGCCTATCGCCAGCACCCGCTCATGGTGGTGCTGCCCGAGACGACGCAGCAGGTCTCGCGCATCCTCGCCTGGTGCCATGCGCATGGCGTCAAGGTCGTGCCGCGCGGCTCGGGCACTTCCCTGTCCGGCGGCGCCTTGCCGCTGGCCGACGCGGTGCTGCTCGGGCTCGGCAAGTTCAACCGCATCCTCGACATCGACTATGACGACCGGCTGGTCGTCGCGCAGCCCGGCGTCACCAATCTGGCGATCACGAGGGCGGTCGAGGGGCGCGGCTTCTACTATGCGCCCGATCCCTCCAGCCAGATCGCCTGCTCGATCGGCGGCAACTTCGCCGAGAATAGCGGCGGGGTGCATTGCCTCAAATATGGCCTGACGACGAACAATGTGCTGGGTTGCGAGATCGTCCTGATGGACGGCGAGATAGTGCGCGTCGGCGGGCGCCATCTGGACCCTGCGGGGCTGGACCTGCTGGGCGTGCTGGTCGGGTCCGAGGGGCTGCTGGGCGTCGTCACCGAAGTGACGGTCCGCATCCTGCCCCAGCCGGAGACGGCGCGCGCGCTGCTGATCGGCTTCCCCGATGCCGAGAGCGCCGGGCAATGCGTGGCGGATACGATCGCCGCGGGCATCATCCCGGCGGGCATGGAGATGATGGACCGGCCCGCCATCCATGCCGCCGAGGCCTTCGTGCAGGCCGGCTACCCGCTCGATGTCGAGGCGTTGCTGATCGTCGAGCTGGATGGGCCGATGGCCGAGTGCGACCATCTGATCGCGGAGGTCGAGGCCATTGCCCGCCGCAACAAGGCATCGAGCGTGCGCATGTCCCGGGACGAGGCGGAGCGCGCGGCCTTCTGGGCCGGGCGCAAGGCCGCCTTCCCGGCGGTCGGCCGGCTCGCGCCCGACTATTATTGCATGGACGGCACCATCCCGCGCCGCCGCCTGCCAGAGGTGCTGGAGGAGCTGGAGCGGCTCTCAAAGCATTATGGCCTCGCCGTCGCCAATGTCTTCCATGCGGGCGACGGCAATCTCCATCCGCTGATCCTCTACGACGCCAACAAGCCGGGCGAGCTGGATCGCGCCGAGGCATTCGGCAGCGACATATTGCGGCTGTGCGTGCAGGTGGGCGGCGTGCTCACCGGTGAGCATGGCGTCGGCGTCGAGAAGCGGGACCTGATGCCGGAGATGTTCACGGAGACCGACCTGGCGCACCAGCAGCGCCTCAAATGCGCCTTCGATCCCGATCTGCTCCTCAATCCCGGCAAGGTCTTCCCCCGGCTGCACCGCTGCGCCGAACTGGGACGGATGCACGTCCATGGCGGCGCGCTTCCCTTTCCGGACCTGCCGCGCTTCTGATGAGCGAGCCGGGCGTCCCGACATGCGAGCAGGATGTCGCCGATGCGGTGGCCGATGCACTGCGCGACGGCGTCAAGCTGGCGATCGGCGGCGGCGGGAGCAAGGCGGCGATCGGGTCGCCGGTCGCGGTGCGGGCGCTTTCCATGACGGGGCTGCGCGGCGTGGTGGATTATGACCCGGCGGAACTGGTGCTGACCGTCCGGCCCGGCACGCCGCTGGCCGAGGTCCAGGCCCTTGTCGCCGGGTCCGGGCAGATGCTCGCCTTCGAGCCGTTCGACCATGGCCCGATCTTCGGCCGGGATGTCGGCGCGGCAACGATCGGCGGCGTCGTCGCGGCCGGGGTCTCGGGCTCGCAGCGCGTCTCGGCAGGCGCCGCGCGCGATCATCTGCTCGGCTTCCGCGCGGTTTCGGGACGAGGCGAGATGTTCGTGGCCGGCGCCCGGGTGGTCAAGAATGTCACCGGCTTCGATCTGCCCAAGCTGGCGGCCGGCAGTTGGGGGCGCCTCTTCGCCATGACCGAATTGACGCTCAAGGTCCTGCCCGCCCCACGCGAGGCGCGGACATTGAGGCTCGCAGGCCTGCCGGACGAGGTGGCGATACGGGCCATGTCGCGCGCCATGGGATCGCAGGCGGACGTAGCCGCTGCCGCTCATCTCCCGGCGGGTGCCGACAGCACGACGATCCTGCGCGTCCAGGGTTTCGGGCCGTCCGTCTCCGCCCGATGTGCCATGCTCGAAGCCCTGCTGGCGGACTTCGGACCGCTCATGACTCTTCCGGCCGATGAGGCGGATGCGATGTGGGAAAGCCTGCGCACGCTCGCGCCGCTCGGTAGCGAGCGGCCTGTCTGGCGCGTGAACGTAGCGCCTGGCCGTGCCTGTCAAGCGATCGCGCCGCTGGACGGCGAGGCCGCCTGCCTGTTCGACTGGGCGGGCGGGCTGATCTGGATCGCCTCGGATGCGGGCGCGGACAGGATCAGAGCCGCCGCGTCCAGCGCGGGCGGCCACGCCATGCTGATCCGCGCGGGCGCGGACATGAGGGCGCAGGTTCCGGCCTTCCATCCACAGCCGGATGGCATCGCCCGCGTGGAGGAACGGGTGCGGCGCGCCTTCGATCCGGCCGGCCTGTTCGAGACGGGGCGTTTCTGATGCAGACCAGCTTTCCTCCCGAGCGTCTTGCCGATCCGGCCATGCAGGCCTCCGAAGCCGTCATCCGCAAATGCGTCCATTGCGGCTTCTGCACGGCGACCTGCCCCACCTATGTCCTGCTGGGCGACGAGCTGGATAGCCCGCGCGGGCGCATCTACCTCATCAAGGACATGCTGGAGAATGAGCGCGAGCCCACCGCCGGGGTGGTCAAGCATATCGACCGTTGTCTTTCCTGCCTGTCCTGCATGACGACCTGCCCCTCGGGCGTCCATTACATGCATCTCGTCGATCACGCGCGCGCCTATATCGAGCAGCATTATCGGCGCCCATGGAAGGAGCGGTTCTTCCGTGCGCTGCTCGCGGCGGTGCTGCCGTATCCGCGTCGTTTCCGCATGGCACTGGCCCTTGCGCGCTGGGTCCGCCCGGCAGCACCGCTCGCCGCGAGATTCCCGGCCCTGCGCCCGCTGGCCGCCATGCTCGCGCTCGCGCCCCGCAAGGTGCCGGCCGCCGCGTCCGACCGCGCCTCGCCGGTGGAGGCGCCCAAGGGCCGGGTCGCGCTGCTCCAGGGCTGCGCCGAGCCGGTTCTGCGGCCGGAGATCCGGGAAGCGACGGTGCGGCTCCTCAACCGGGCCGGCTTCGATGTGATCTTCGCGTTGGGCGAGGGTTGCTGCGGCGCGCTCGTCCATCATATGGGCAGGGAGCAGGCCGGCCTCGAAGCGGCCCGGCGTAATGTCGATGCCTGGACGCGCGAGATGGAGCAGGGCGGGCTGGCGGCGATCCTGGTCACGGCGTCGGGCTGCGGCACGACGATCAAGGACTATGGCTTCATGCTGCGCGACGACCCCGCTTATGCGGCGAAGGCCGCGCGCGTGTCCGCGATGGCCCGGGACATATCGGAGTTCCTGACCGAAATCGCCATGCCGCCGGCCGCCACGAGCGGGCTCCGCGTCGCTTATCATGCGGCCTGCTCGTTGCAGCACGGCCAGAAAGTGACCGATGCGCCCCGGCGCTTGCTGGAGCAGGCGGGCTATGAGGTCTGCGTGCCCCCCGAAGCGCATCTATGCTGCGGCTCGGCCGGCACCTATAATCTTCTCCAGCCCGAAATCGCCGGGCAGCTGGGCGATCGCAAGGTCGCCCATCTCGACCGGCTGGATGTCGAGGTCATCGCGACCGGCAATATCGGCTGCGCGATGCAGATCGGCCAGCGCACCGCCACCCCGGTCGTCCATGTCGTCGAGCTGCTCGACTGGGCAAGCGGCGGACCGGCGCCGCATGCGCTCATCTGCTCTCAGGCGGATCGGTCGGCCAAGAGCTTCTCCTCATGAGGCGAACCAATGCTCCTGCGGGGCCGAAGGTGGGCGTAGCCCAATGCAGGAGTCCGGGGCGGTTGCGCACAGACGGCTGTGATATTTGTCCATCGTGGCACTTGGAAACATGGCCAGCGCGTTGCATGAGCGGAAGATGTCCACGGCGGATCGCCTTCTCAACGTGCTCGAGCTGTTCACGATGGACCGGCCGGAATGGTCGGTCGAGGAAGCGGCGTCCGAACTCGGCATGACGCGAAGCACGGCCTATCGCTATTTCAAGAGCCTCGTCGATGCCGGACTGATCGCGGCGCACACGCCGAGCCGCTACACGCTCGGGCCCGCGATCATCCGCTATGACCGGCAGCTGCGCCTGCTTGATCCGCTGATCGTCTCGGCCACGCCGGTGATGCGGCGGCTCGCCCGCCAACTGGGCCCGCATGTCTGGGTGCTGCTTTGCCGGCTGTATCGCCACGAGGTGCTGTGCGTCCACCAGGAGACGCTCGACCCGCCGGACCTCGCGAGCGATTTCGAGCGCCAGCCGGTCAGCTATGGGCGCGGCCAGCCGATGCCGTTGCATCGCGGCGCGCCTTCAAAGGTGATCCTCGCCAACATGAACTTCCGCCTGGTCCGGCCGATCTATTATGAGAATCCCGGCGCGATGGCCTCGGTCGGCCTCGGTGAGAGCTGGACCGAAGTGAAGCGCAGCCTGCGTGCGCTTCGCAATGCCGGGGCCGTGGTGACCAAGGGCGAGTTGCAGGGCGGCATGCAGGGCATCGCGCTGCCGATCTTCGAGGAAGAGGTGGTGATCGGCAGCCTGTCGATCGTCATGGAGATGTCCCGCGAGATGCCGGCGCGGGAATCGCTCATTCCACCGCTCGCCGAGGCGATTCAGCAGATCCAGGACAGGATGGCCGCGACGGACTGGAGCGCGGCGAGATCGGATGGAAGTCGTGCTCCTGCGGGACAGGGCGCATGAGTTGCGCTTATGTTGCCCCGTCGGTCAGATTGCCGGTTCGAACAGCAGCAGGTGCCGGCCGTCCGAAAGCGGTGCCCAGTGCGGCTTGACCGGCAGGCCGATCGCCATCCGCTCCTGCGTGCACCCGACGATATTGGCCATGATGTTGACACCTTCCTCCAGCGTCACCAGCGCCAGCCAGAAGGGTTCCTGTCCGGCAAAGGGCGGCCGGGCGCGCCGGGCGATCGTGTAGGAGAAGATGCGGCCGCGGCCGGAGGCTTCGCGCCATTCGAGGTTCGACGCGCGGCCGGTGTGGATGCTCGTTGGCCGGGGATAGAATTGATAAGCGCCGGCGACGCGGTCATATTGCAGCAACAGCCGCTTCTCACGCGTCGCGTCCCAGAAGGGCTTGGAGAAGCTGCGCTCGACGGGGAGAGGGCGGTCGACGCCGACAAGATCGTTGAGCTGGGTCATGAGGCGCTCCTCAGGCATCGGACGTAAGGATCATGGCGGCACTGGTGCTCCAGTTCCGTCCATAGGGAATGCCGCCGATGCCGGTGACGAGCGCGTTGCGGCGATCCTTCACCTGCCGCGCATCGCCCTCGCCGAAGAGCTGGCGGACAGCCTCGACGAGATTGGTGCCGCCGCCGGCAAGCCCGGCCTGACCGGCCGAGATCTGCCCGCCGCCGGTGTTG
>Ga0164243_10006524_pt1 | contig 17642 bp, 13 predicted proteins | sample OricompcompostOP_FD_108781 | JGI IMG/M metagenome (GOLD analysis project Ga0164243, IMG submission 108781) | Organic Plus compost microbial communities from Emeryville, California, USA - Original compost - Organic plus compost (OP) | ecosystem: Engineered > Solid waste > Mixed feedstock >... | reverse complement strand
GCCATCCGTACGGGAGTCGCCCGTACCGGAGTCCGGCGTGCCGTCCTCCTCGTCGGAGTCCGGCCGGAGCCGCAGCCGCCGGGCCACCAGCAGTCCGGCCGACTCCAGCCCCTCCAGGGCGTCTTCGGCGGCCTCCCGGCCGCGGCCGAGGAGCGCGGCGGCGGACTCGGCGGCGAAGGACGAGCCGGGCGCGCCGGCGAGCAGGCGGTACAGCAGCGCGGCGTCCGGCTCCAGCTCGCGGTAGAGCGCCGCCCACACGGGCCCGGCGCCGGGCGGCCCCTTCTCCCGGAACTCCGCGGCGAGTTGGCCGAGCAGCCGCTGCAGGGAGCGCCGCCGGTGGCTGCGGGCCCAGCGTCCGGCGGCGCGCAGAGCCACGGGCAGTCCGGAGCACAGCCGCACCAGTCCGGCGGCCGCCTCCGGTTCGGCGGCGAGCCGGGCGTCGTCGGTGAGCCGTCGCAGCAGTTCGCGGGAGTCGTCCTCGCCGAGCGGGTCCAGCGGGAGCGGGAGCGCGGCGCTCTCCTCCAGTTCGGGCAGCGGGCCGTGGCTGGTGACGATGACGACGCTGTCGCCCGAGGCGGGGAACAGCGGCAGCACCTCGCTGCCGTAGCGGGCGTTGTCGACGATGAGCACGAGGCGCGCGCCGTACGTGCGGTCCCAGTAGGTCTTGTGCCGGGCGGCGAAGGTCTGGCCCCACTCCTCCCGGTCCACGCGCAGTGCGCGCAGCAACTCGCCCAGCACGTCGGCGACTTCGACGGCTCCGGAGCGGCGCGTGTCGTCGAGGTCGACGTACACCGTCTCCCGGTACGCGCGGCCGCGGTGCAGGGCGCGGGCGATGCGGAAGGCCAGCTCCGTCTTGCCGGCGCCGCTCAGCCCGTACAGGGCGAGGCACAGCGGCCGGAACTCCTCCTCCCACTCGGCCACCGCACGCAGGGCCTCGGCCTCTTCGTGGTCCCGGTCGACGAAGTGCGCCACTTCCGGGGGGATTTGATACGTCACAGGGGCGGACTCCCGCTCGTTCGCGCCGTTTTCGCCACGCGCCCAGAGGACGTGCCCGGGCGCCCGCGGCGGCCGGCCCGGGATCTCCGAGGCGGCCTCAACTCTACGCGGAACGGGGGCCGTTGACTGTTCCTTCGTTCGTGCGCAGGGGCCCTGCTTCGTTCGTGGGACCGGACGCTGGACGGGCTCACGTGCCGGCCGGGTCTCAGGACAGGGAGGGCTCAGGGGCCGGTCCGTCCGCCCGCGTCCAGGAAGCGGTCGAGGGGCAGGGTGGCCGCGCCGACCGTGACCGCGTCGGCGCCGAGATGGCCCAGCTCGACGGCGCTGCGGGCGGCGGGGTAGCGCAGCGCGCGGGCCGTGGTGGTCTCGCGTACCGCGGGCAGCAGCCGCGGCCCGAGCAGCAGCCCGGCCCAGCCGGAGAGCACGATCCGCTCCGGCGTGAAGAGGTTGACCAGGTCGGCTATGCCGGCGCCGAGGTGTTCGCCGGTCTCGTCGAGTATCCGCTCGGCCACCGGGTCGCCGGCGGCGAGGAGTTCGGCCAGGTCGGTCTCCTCGCTGTCGCCGCGCGGGGCGCCGCCCGCTTCGCGCCACCGGCCGAGTACGGCGCTCGCGCCGACATACGCCTCCAGGCAGCCGCGCGCTCCGCAGCGGCACCGGCGGCCGTTCAGCCGGAGCGTCGTGTGGCCCCACTCGCCGGCGCCGCGGGAGGTGCCGGCGTAGGCGCTGCCGTCGGTGACGATGCTGGCGCCGACGCCGGAGCCGATGAGGACGACCACCGCGTCGCGCACTCCGCGTCCCGCCCCGAACCAACTCTCCGCCTGGCCGAGGGTCTTGGCGCCGTTGGAGACGAACAGCGGTGTGCCGGGCGGCAGTCGGGCGGCGTCGCGCAGCAGCGCCTCGAAGGGGACGCCGTCCCAGCCGATGGTCTGCCCGTGCACCAGGGCACCCGCGCCCCCCGGCGGCCGCTGCTCGACGATGCCCGGTACGCCGACGCCCACGCCGAGCAGCGGGCCGCCCGCCGGGGCGCCGTCGTGTACGGCCGCGAGGGCGTCGGCGACGAGGCGGACCACGTGCTCCACGTCGTACGGCTCGTCGTCCTGCAACGGGCGTTCGGCGCGGGCCCGTTCGCGCAGGTACAGGTCGAAAAGCTCGACGCGCACCCGGGTCTCGCCGATGTCGACGCCGATCAACGAGCCCGCGTCCGGGGCGAGTTGCAGCAGCGTACGCGGGCGGCCGCCGGCCGAGCCGACCGAGCCGGCCTCCTCCAGCAGCCCGTCGGCGAGGAGTTCGGAGGTGACGTTGCTGACGGAGGCCGAGCTGAGCCCGGCGGCGGGGCCGAGCTGCTGGCGGCTCATCGGCCCGGCGAAGTACAGCAGGCGCAGCAGTGCGGAGCGGTTGGTGCGCCGCAGATCGCGCACCGTACGCCCATTCCCCTCGGGCATGACTCTTCCTCCGCACCGCCGAATTGGTCTGTACTTAGCCGTGTCAGACGTCTTGACGGCCACTTATCTCACTACTTGACTCACGCCTCAAGATAAGACCGATCCGCGTTCAGAGCCCTAACTACGGCCTCTCGGAAGGGGCTTCACGACCATGCGCAGATTCCGGAAGACGGCAGCCGCCGCGCTCACCGCCGGTCTCACCGCGGTGCTGGCGGCCGGCTGCGGCGGCGGTACGTCCACGAACAGCGAGGGCAGCAACGACAATCCGAAGGAGCTGACCTACTGGGCGACCAACCAGGGTTCGAGCATCCAGCAGGACAAGAAGGTGCTCACGCCGGAGCTGAAGAAGTTCCAGAAGCGCACCGGCATCAAGGTCAAGCTGGAGGTGATCCCCTGGTCCAGCCTGCTCGACCGGATTCTCGCCGCGACCTCCTCCGGCCAGGGCCCGGACGTGCTCAACATCGGCAACACCTGGTCGTCCTCGCTGCAGAAGGGCGGCGGGCTGCTGCGCTGGGACCGCAGGACGCTGGCCCGGGTCGGCGGCGAGAAGCGGTTCACGCCCTCGGCGATGGCCGCCACCGGCGCCAAGGGCAAGCCGCCCGCGGCGGTGCCGCTGTACGGACTGACCTACGGGCTCTACTACAACAAGAAGCAGTTCAAGGACGCCGGCATCGGCCAACCGCCCAGAACCTGGGACGAGTTGGTGGCCGACGGCAAGAAACTGAACAAGCACGGCCACACCGGCATCGCCGTCGAGGGCGGCAACCTCCAGGAGAACGCCCACCACGCGTTCATCCTCGGAAAGCAGCACGGCGCCGACTTCTTCGACTCCTCCGGCAAGCCCACGTTCGACAGGCCCGCCAACGTCAAGGCCGTCAAGCAGTACGTGGACCTGCTCGCCAACGACGAGATCGCCGCCAAGGGCGACGCGGAGTACGCGCAGAACCAGTCCGTACGCGACTTCGCCACCGGCAAGGCCGGGATGCTGCTGTGGCAGGCGGCCCGCACCTCGCTGCTCGCGCACGGGATGAAGTCCGGTGAGTACGGCGTGGCCAGGGTGCCGTTCCAGACCGCGCACCCGCTCGGCGGCCGGCGCGTCAACACGATGGTCGGCGGCATCAACATCGCCGTCTTCAAGAACACCGACAACCACGACGGCGCCCTGAAGTTCGTGAAGTTCATGACGTCCGTCAAGGAGCAGAAGCTGCTCAACAACGCCTACGGAGGCGTCTCTCCGGTGCTCAAGGCGCAGCAGGACCCGCCGCGCAGCCCCGACGAGGCCGTACAGCGCGAGGCGATGGCCGAGAGCGCGGCGCCGCTGCCGCAGGTCCCCGACGAGTCGCAGTTCGAGAACCTCGTCGGCACCGCCGTGAAGAACCTGTTCGCCGACGCCGCGGCCGGCAAGAAGGTCACGACCGCCTCCGTGCGGCGCGAACTGTCCAAGGCACAGCAGCAGATGGGCAAGTGACCATGAGCGCCACGACCGGCACGCACCGCCCGTGCCCGTACGGGCGCTCCGCGCCGGACGCCCGTGCACCCGGCGCGGACCCGGGAGGCGGCGGCGAGCGGCCGCAACCCGTGCGCACCCGGCCGCGGTTCGCCGAGCGGCTGCGCCGCGGCGGCGTCCCCTACCTGCTGCTGTTCCCGGCGCTCGTGCTCGAACTGCTCATCCACATCGCGCCGATGGTCATCGGCGTCGTGATGAGCTTCAAGCAGCTCGTGCAGCAGTACATCCGGGACTGGGGCGCGGCCCCCTGGTCCGGTCTGGACAACTTCCGGGTGGCCGTGGACTTCGACGCGCCCGTCGGCCAGGCGCTGCTGCGCTCGTTCGGGATCACCTGCGCGTTCACGGTGCTCGCGGTGGCGCTGAACTGGCTGCTGGGGGTGACCGCGGCGATCTTGATGCAGGACCGGTTCCGCGGGCGCGGAGTGCTGCGCGCGCTGTTCCTCACCCCGTACGCGCTGCCCGTCTACACCGCGGTGATCACCTGGTCGTTCATGCTCCAGCACGACAACGGCCTCGTGAACCACGTGCTGCACGACCAGTTGGGGCTCACCGGCTCGCGCAGCTTCTGGCTCGTGGGCGGCAACAGCTTCGTCTCGCTGGTCGTGGTGTCGGTCTGGCGCACCTGGCCGTTCGCGTTCCTGATGCTGACCGCCGCGCTGCAGAACATCCCGCAGGACGTGTACGAGGCCGCGCAGGTGGACGGCGCCGGAGTGTGGGGCCGCATCCGGCACATCACGCTGCCGGCGCTGCGCCCCGTCAACCAGGTGCTGGTCCTGGTGCTGTTCCTGTGGACGTTCAACGACTTCAACGTGCCGTACGTGCTCTTCGGCAAGTCGGCACCCGAGGCCGCAGACCTGATCTCCATCCACATCTACCAATCCTCGTTCGTCACCTGGAACTTCGGCTCCGGCTCGGCCATGTCCGTACTGCTGCTGCTGTTCCTGCTCGTGGTGACGGCCGGCTATCTGCTGGTCACCGGGCGCGGAGGGCGGAGGGAAGCCGATGTCTGAGGCGGTACGCACCAGACGGGCGGCAGCCGCGAAGCGCCGGCCCAAGTCGCCGACGGCGCCGCCCACTTCGTTCGTCTGGACCCGGCGGGTGCTGCTGACGCTGCTGACGCTGTTCACGGCGACGCCGCTGTACGTGATGCTCAGCAGCTCCCTGAAGCCGCTCCAGGACGTGACCGGCGCCTTCCGGTGGATTCCGTCGACGCTGACGGTCCGCCCGTACATCGACATCTGGCACACCGTGCCGCTGGGCCGCTACTTCCTCAACTCGCTGATCGTGGCGTCCTCGGCGACGGGCTGCTCGGTGGCGGTGGCGGTGTTCGCGGCGTACGCGGTGAGCCGCTACCGCTTCCGCGGGCGGCGGGCGTTCACGGTCACGGTGCTGTCCACGCAGATGTTCCCCGGCATCCTCTTCCTGCTGCCGCTGTTCCTGATCTTCGTCAACCTCGGGAACCTCACCGGCCTCGCACTGTACGGCTCGCGCGGCGGGCTGATCCTCACGTACATGACGTTCACGCTGCCGCTGTCCGTCTGGATGCTGGCCGGCTACTTCGACTCCGTGCCCCGCGACCTCGACGAGGCCGCGCAGATGGACGGCTGCGGGCCGCTCGGCGCGCTGCTGCGCGTGGTGGTGCCGGCGGCGCTGCCCGGCATCGTGGCCGTCGCCGTCTACTCCTTCATGACCGCCTGGAGCGAAGTGCTCTTCGCGTCGGTGATGACCAACGACGTCACCCGCACCCTCTCGATCGGCCTGCAGGGCTACGCCACCCAGAACGAGGTGTACTGGAACCAGGTCATGGCCGCCTCGCTGGTCGTCAGCGTGCCGATCGTCGCGGGCTTCCTGCTGCTCCAGCGCTATCTCGTCGCGGGGCTGACCGCAGGCGCCGTCAAGTGACCACCTCCGAAAGGAACCTCGTGTCCGACACCCCTGAACCGGCTGCTCAACCGGCTTCGCTGCCCGGCGACTTCGTCTGGGGCGCGGCCACCGCCTCGTACCAGATCGAGGGCGCCGTCGCGGAGGACGGGCGCGCGCCGTCCATCTGGGACACCTTCAGCCACACCCCCGGCAACGTGGCGAACGGCGACACCGGCGACGTCGCCTGCGACCACTACCACCGCTGGCGCGAGGACATCGGGCTGCTGACCCGACTCGGCGTGGACGCCTACCGGTTCTCGATCGCGTGGCCGCGGATCGTGCCCGGCGGCGACGGCCCCGTCAACGAGGCCGGACTCGACTTCTACGACCGGCTCACCGACGCGCTGCTGGAAGCCGGGATCACGCCGTTCCCGACGCTCTACCACTGGGATCTGCCGCAGGCGCTCCAGGACCGCGGCGGCTGGCCCGAGCGGGACACCGCCGAGCACTTCGCCGCGTACGCGACCGTGGTCACCGAGCGGCTCGGGGACCGCATCAAGGACTGGGCGACGCTCAACGAGCCGCTGTGCTCGGCCTGGATCGGGCACCTGGAAGGCCGGATGGCGCCGGGCCTGACCGACGTCACCGCCGCCGTGCGCGCCTCCTTCCACCTGCACCTCGGGCACGGGCTGGCGACGCGGGCGATACGGGCCGCGGTGCCCGACGCACGCATCGGCATCGTCAACAACCTCACCCACTGCGAGCCGGCGAGCGACGACGAGGCCGACGTGGCGGCGGCCCGCCGCGCCGACGGGCACACCAACCGCTGGTGGATGGACCCGCTGCACGGGCGCGGCTACCCGCAGGACATGATCGAGCTGTACGGCGCCGAACCGCCCGAGCAGGCGGGCGACTTGGCGGCGATCTCGGCCCCGCTGGACTGGCACGGCCTGAACTACTACTTCCGCAACGTCGCCGCCGACGACCCGCAGGGCCCGCTGCCGTACGTGCGCTCGGTGCCCGACCCCGCCGCCCGCTACACCGCCATGGACTGGGAGATCCACGCCGAGGGCCTGACGAAGACGCTGCTGCGCGTGCACGGCGACTACGCGCCGCGGCGGCTGTACGTGACCGAGAACGGCTCGGCCTGGCCGGACACCGTCGGCCCGGACGGGCAGGTGCACGACCCGGAGCGGGTGCGCTATCTCACGGAGCACCTCGCCGCGTGCGCCGACGCCGTGGCCCAAGGGGTGCCGCTCGCGGGCTACTTCGCCTGGTCGCTGCTGGACAACTTCGAGTGGGCCTACGGCTACGACAAGCGCTTCGGGCTCGTACACGTCGACTACGAGACGCAGAAGCGGACCGTCAAGGACAGCGGCCGCGCCTACGCCTCGTTGATCCGCGCACACCGGGAGCGCAGGCGGCCGGCGGCGTAGCGGACGGCCGCCCGCAGAACGACGCGCGACACCACGCGAGGCGACGCCCCCACCCGAAAGACCCGTGCGAGGCCGGCGGGAGAACGGCCCGACCGGCCCGTACGAGCAGCCGCCACGGACACCGCCCTGCGCGGCCCGCCCGTACGGGTCCCGCGCCGTCTCCCCGCCGGACACGGCCACCCCTCGGCATGTGCTGACGACACAACGACCCGCAAGGAGGCCGCACGATGCACGACGGACGCCGCAAGCAAGCCCGAACGCCGGTGCGGCGTACGGGAGTCCGGAGAGTCATCGCAGTCGCCGGGGTACTGGCGCTCGGCGCCGCCGGCTACGCGCTCACCGGTCCCGTGCATACCGCGAGCGCCGCCCTCTCCGGCGGCTCCGCCCCGGGCGGCGCCGCCCACGTGTGGATCACCACCGCCGACGGCGGCAAGAAGCTCCAACGGGCCGACGACGCCGCCTTCGACGGCACCGAGCAGGACATCGACATCTCCGTGGACGCCGGGAAGAAGGGGCAGGAGTTCACCGGGGCGGGCGCCTCGATGACCGAGTCCTCGGCGCATCTGATCTCCGGGCTGCCGCAGGACGAGCGGGACGCGCTGCTCAAGGAACTGTTCTCCAGGGACGGTTCGGGCATCGGCCTGACCTTCCTGCGGCAGCCGCTCGGCGCCAGCGACTTCGTCGCCGCGAAGCCCTTCTACTCGTACGAGGACGAGCAGGGGAAGTTCTCCGTCGACCGGGACACCGAGGAGATCCTGCCGCTCCTCAAGCAGGCCCGGTCGGTGAACTCCGGCATCCGCGTCATGGGCACCCCCTGGTCGGCGCCCGGCTGGATGAAGGACGGCGGCAGGCTGGAGGGCGGCTCGCTCAAGCCCGAGCACTACGACGACTACGCCGAGTATCTCGTCAAGGCGGTGCAGGCGTACAAGAAGGAAGGGGTGCCGGTCGACTACCTCACCGCCCAGAACGAGCCGTTCTTCGAGGGCGGTTACCCCTCGATGAAGATGACCTCGGCCCAGCAGGCCGACTTCCTCAAGGTGCTCGACTCGAAGCTGGGCGCGGCGGGCCTGGACACCGAACTGTTCGCCTACGACCACAACTGGGACCATCCGGAATACCCGCTCGACGTGCTCGCCAAGACCAAGGACGTCAAGCGGGTCGCGGGGGCGGCCTTCCACTGCTACGGCGGCGAGCCGGAGGCACAGCAGAAGGTGCGGGACGCGGGCGGGCGGGTGCTGGAGACCGAGTGCTCCGGGACGGACGCCGACGACTCCTCGCAGACGTTCGCCTCCACCCTGAAGTGGCAGACGGAGAACCTGGTGATCCGCAGCATGCGCGCCGGCTCGGAGACCGTCGTGCCGTGGAACCTCGCCCTCGACTCCAAGGGCGGCCCGCAGTACGGCAATTGCGGCACCAAGTGCAACGGCGTCGTCGAGATCGGCGACGGCGGGGACACGGTCGCCAAGAACGCGGAGTTCTACGTGCTGGGCCACGTGTCGAAGTTCGTCGACCGCGGCGCCCACCGGATCGCCTCGACCACTCAGGGCTCCGGCGGTCTGCAGAACGTGACCTTCGAGAACCCGGACGGCTCGCGGGCGTCCGTCGTCCTCAACGCCTCCGGCTCCTCGAAGCGGTTCTCCCTGACCGAGAACGGCAAGTCGCTCGACTACGACCTGCCCGCCGGGGCCGTCGCCACCTTCGACTGGCCCGGCGCCCCGGGGAACTGACCGCGGCGGCACACCAGTTCACGGAGAGGCACGCCGCCTCACGGGGGCCGGAGGTCCCGCGGTACGGCTCGCCGGGGGGACCTTCGGCCCTATGCACGCCGGGACGGCGGCGCACAGCGTGGCCTTGAGGAGCCTCACGTACGCACGTATGCCACAGGAGGACGTCATGGCCAGGACTGAGGAGTGGAGCGTCCGGCTCTCCTTCTTCGAGGAATCCGGGACGACCACGGCACGCATGGAACTCGACACCGGCACCACCACGTTGACCGGGCACGGCATGGCCCGATGCCGGCCCGAGGAGGTCGATGTGCCGCGGATCGGCGACGAGTTGGCGGCCGGCAGAGCGGCGAGCGACCTCGCCCAGCAGCTGCTGCGGCTGGCGGACCAGGACCTCGAAGGCGTCGGCACCGCGGGCCCGGGCCAGCGCACCCGCATGGTGCCGCACGGCTGGCCCAGCACGGTGACCTGACCCGCCGAGAGCGGTCCGGAACCGCGGGCCGCCGTACGGGCGCCGTGGCCGCCGCCGGTGAGCCGGAGGCTCCGGCGAGGTGAACGGGCCGGTGAGCAGGAGGAGTTCGCCGACCCGGCGAGTCCGGGCTACGACGGTGTGCGGCCGGGCACCGAGCGTGCGTGGTCGCGAGCCGGTACGCGCACACGGCCGGCCCGTACGGCGTACGCGCCGCCCCCAACAGACCGCGGCGGGCGAGCAGTTGGCGCCCCCGCCGGCCCGTTCCAGCTCAGCCGCGCTCCCCGTGCGCGCCGCCGCCCGGGTGCCCGGGCGCTTCCGCGGCCGCGCCGACCGCGTCCACCGGCACTCGCCAGACCAGTTCGGTGCCGCCTGCGGAGGGCGACCGCACGGACAGCGAGCCGCCGAGTTCGCGGGCGCGGTCGGCCAGGTTGCGCAGCCCGCTGTGCCTGCCGGCTTCGTCCTCGACTCCGTCCCCGGTCCCGCCCCCGGCCCCGCCCCCGGTCCAGTCCTCGGTCCCTGCTCCGTCCTCGGTCCCGGCCTGCCCCGCGTTCTCGGCTGCGCTCTCTCCCCGGCCCGCGGCGCCGTCCACTCCGACGCCGTCGTCGGCGACGCGCAGCGTCAACTCCCCGGCCGCGACCCGCACTTCGACGTCCACCGCGGACGCGTGCGCGTGCCGTGCGACGTTGGACAGCGCCTCGCCCAGCACCGCGACCGAGTGGTCGGCGACGGCCGCCGGTACCTCGGTGTCCAGCAGCCCCTCCATACGCAGCCCCGGGGTGAGGCCCAACGCGGGCGTCGCGTCCTGCACCACCCGGGCCACGCGGGCACGGAAGCCCTCGGCCACGCCCGACGCCTCCGGCGAGCGCAGCCCGAAGATCGTGGAGCGGATGATCTTGATGGTGGCGTCCAGATCGTCGACCGCCCGCAGCAACCGCTCGCTCGCCTTGGGGTGTTCGACGAACCGCACCGCGCTCTGCAGCGTCATGCCCGTCGCGAACAGCCGCTGGATGGCGAGGTCGTGCAGGTCCTTGGCGATGCGGTCGCGGTCGGCCAGCAGCGCCAACTGCTCGGCGTCGCTGCGCCGTTCGGCCAGCTCCATGCCGAGCGCCGCCTGTCCCGCGAAGGCCGGCAGCGGTGCGAGCTGCAGGTCCCCGAACGGGTCGCGCCCCGCGGAACGGGCCAGCAGCAGCACCCCCCGCATCGTGTCCCCCGTGACCATGGGCGCCGCGACCGCCGGCCCGAAGCCCGCCCAGCGCGGCACGTCCCCGGCCGCCCGCGCATCGCCGGCGAGGTCGGCGCTGGTGACCGGCTCGCCCGCGTCCAACGCCGCCCCGGCGAACGAGCCGCCGCGCGGCAGCAGCGCACCGCGGTGCGCTTCCGCGTCCGTACCCGAGGCGGCCGTCACCTCCAGGCTTCCGCCGCCGCGCACCGGCAGCGCCAGCACACCGAGGTCGGCGTCGAGGATGGACCGCGCCGACTCCAGGATCAGCCCCAGCACCCGCGGCCGTTCGACGCCGGTCAGCAGGGTGCGGGTGACCTCGGCGTTGGCCTCCATCCAGCGCTGGCGGTAGCGGGCCTCCTCGTACAGCCGGGCGTTCTCCAGCGCGACGCCCGCCGCGACCGAGAGCGTCGAGAGTACGGACTCGTCCTCGGCGTCGAACTCCTTGCCGCTGCGCTTCCGGAACAGCAAGAGGTTGCCGAAGACCCGGTCCCCGCGCACCCGCACCGGCATGGCCAGGAACGGGCCACGTCCTGCGGAGCCCTCCGCGGATCCCGCGCGCTCCGCAAAGCCGGAGCCCGCCGCGGAACCCGAGCCCTCCGCCGGGCCGGAGCCCGCCGAGGCCGGATGCCGGGAGACGTCGGCGAGCCGCAACGGCCGCGGCTCGCGGGCCAGTTCGTCCACCAGCGCGCCGCCGAACGGTGGCTCACGCCCGTACTCCGCACCGGCCTCCTCGCCGCCGTCGCCCGCGATGCCGACCGGGATGAACCGCGCCGGGCGACCGTCCTCGCCGGTCACCGCGAGCGCGCCGTACTCGGCGTCCACCAGCGCCACCGCGGCCTCGGTGATGCGCCGCAGCAGCTGGGAGACGTCCAGTCCGCGGCCGACCGAGAGCACGGCCTCCAGCAGGCTGTGGATGCGGCCGCGGGTGCCGCGTACGACGCCGATCCGGACCTGGAGTTCTTCGAGCAGGTCGTCCAGTTCGGTCGGTGCCGGACGGGAGTCCTCGTCGTGCTCCCCGCCCACTCCGTCTTCCAGCGCGCTCATCGCCCCTCCACGGAAAGGGAGGAATGTACGGGAAAGTTCCGGTGCGTCGTGTGTGTTCTGTTACGCCACGATAGCCCGCGGGGCGCGGCGGCGAGAGGCGGCGAAGACGCGGGGAGCGCGGAGGCCGGCCGCGGCCCCGGAGACACCGCCGCAAGGGCCGAACGGCCCGCGGAACAGGGGCCGAACGGCCGCCGTACGACGCTCATCGGCCCCCGCACCCGCCGGGCCCCGCAGGCGACAGTGGACGCAGACCGGCACCGCGCACGGCCGGTGAACCGGCGGCCGCCGGGTCCCCTTCCGTCTCGCGGCGCCCCGGTGCCGGTCTCTCCGACTCCCCGCCCACAGGCCCCGGTTCCGGATCCGGCCCGCCGCCCGTCCTCTCCGCCCCGAAGGAGCCGTCATGTCGACGCTGACGCATCCCCGCCCGCCGCGGACCCTCAACGCGCTGCCGGTCGAGGGCCGCGAGCGGTTGATGGCGCTGGCCCGCGAGGTCTACTTCCCGCCCGGCTCCCGGCTCTTCGAGGAGGGGTACGTCGCGGACCGGTTCTGGATCATCCGCACCGGGTCCGTGGCGCTCGACCTGCATGTGCCGGGCAGGCGCTCCGCGACCGTGGAGACCCTCGGACCGGACGAACTCCTCGGCTGGTCCTGGCTGTTCCCGCCGTACACCTGGCACCTGGGGGCGGAGGCGTTCACTCCCGTACGCACCCTGGAGTTCGACGCGTCGGCGGTGCGGCGGCTGTGCGACGAGGACCCGCCCCTCGGGTACGCGCTGGCCCGCTGTGTCGCGGAGACCGTCGGCAAGCGGCTGGCCGCGGCACGCACCCGGCTGCTGGATCTGTACGGGCCGAGCGGCAGCGGTCCCCGGCTGTGAACGCGGCCGCCCGTGCGGCTGCCGCGCGGCCCGATGCGGCCCGGCGGTCAGCCGCGGTGCCCGCGCCCCTGCTGCTCGCCCGTGCGGTGCCGCCCGTCGTCGTGGTGACCGTGCGGGCCCGCGTGGTCCTGCGGGTGGCTGCGCGTGGCCAGCACCGCGGCCTGTACGCGCCGCTCGACGCCGAGTTTCGCCAGCAGCCGCGAGATGTGGTTCTTCACCGTCTTCTCGGACAGGAAGAGGCGGCGGCCGATCTGCCGGTTCGTCAGGCCCTCCCCGATGAGTTCGAGGATGTCCCGCTCGCGCGGTGAGAGGTCGGCGACGGCCGCGTCCTCGTGCCCGCCCCGGTCCTCCCCCGCGCCCCCCGCCGTACCGCGCACGCTGCCCATCAGCCGTGCCGTGGTCGCCGGGTCGAGCATCGACTGGCCCGCCGCGACCGTACGCACCGCCGACACCAGGTCCGAGCCCTTGATCTGCTTGAGCACGTAGCCGGACGCGCCCGCCATGATCGCGTCCAGCAGCGCCTCGTCGTCGTCGAACGAGGTCAGCATCAGGCAGGCCAACTGCGGCATGCCGGAACGCAGTTCGCGGCAGACGGTGATGCCGTCGCCGTCCGGCAGCCGTACGTCGAGCACCGCGACGTCCGGGCGCAGCGCGGGCCCGCGCGCGAGGGCCTGGCTCGCGGTGGCCGCCTCGCCGACGACGTCGATGTCGGCCTCGGCGTCCAGCAGGTCGTACAGCCCGCGCCGTACGACCTCGTGGTCGTCGAGCAGCAGCACCCGGATCGGCGACTGCTCCGAGAACGCACGGTGCGCTCCGCCCGGTTCGCCGTCTGCGTCGTGTTCGCTGCGTGCGCTGTGTTCGCTCGGTTCACTGTGTGCGCTGTGTGCGCTCTGCTCGCTCATGCCGGGCTCCTTCTCCGGTTCCCGGTTCTCCGGCTCGTCCCGGCTCCGCGCTCCGGGTTTCCCGCCCCCGGCGGGTCTCACGGCGCGACCACCAGGATGTCCCTCGACGAGGGGGACGAGCCGCCGCGTACCCGGTTCCGAAGGTCCCCGATCTCCGGGACGTACGGCCCAACCCGCCCCGCCCATGCGCTCGGAGGGCCGCACGCGGACCGCGCGCCGGCCCCGCACGGGGGCCATGCGGCCCATGGGAGCGGCGCCGGGCGGCGGCCACGCTGGAGAGTGCGGACCGGCACGAACGTCCGCGGGCCGGTCCGCGGACCGCGAGCCGAGGACGTGAGCCGAGGAGGGCGACCATGTCGCTGGCAGTCACCGTCGGATTCGACGGTTCCCCGCAGAGCCGCACGGCCGCGGAGTGGGCCGCGTGCGAAGCGCTGAGCCGCCGCCTTCCGCTGCGCCTCATCTACGTATGGGACTGGCAGCCCTACACCACGGCGCGCAAAGCGGAGGCGGACCGGCGCTGGGCCGAGCAGCTGCCGCGCGACGCCGCGGGCGAACTGTCCCGGCGCCACCCGCGGCTCGCGGTCGAGCACGAGCGCATCCCGGGCTACGCCACCGACGTGCTGCCGACCGTCGCCGGACGCTCCGAGCTGCTGGCCCTCGGCTCCCGCGCGCTCAGCGGAGTCGCCGGGTTCCTGCTGGGCTCGGTGGCGCAGGAGACGGTCGTACGGGCCACGCGCCCGGTGGTGCTCGTACGCGCCGGGCACCGGCCGGAGGACGAGCACCTGCCCGCGCACGAACCGCACCCGGCGCACGCGCAGCGCCGCGAGGAGAGCGCGGCACGGGAGCCGGGCCACCCGGAGGCCGGTGGGCACGAGGACGCCGGGCCCGAGCCGGCCGCCGCGGCTCTGCGGCCGTCCACCGCGACCGCGTACCGCGACGTGCTGCTCGGGCTGGATCCGGCCAACCCCCGGGACGAAGTGGCCGAGTTCGCGTTCTCCGCGGCGGCGCACCGGGCCACGCGGGTGCGCGTCGTGCACGGCTGGCGCATGCCGTCCTCGCTCGCCCACGGCCGGCACCCGGCGGACGAGCAGCGGCGCGCGGACCTCGAACGCGACGAAGCGGAGCACCTGGCCGAGGCGCTGCGGCCGTGGCGCGAGAAGTTCCCGCACATCGAGGTCGTCCAGCAGGCGCGGCCGGGCAGCGCGTCCCGGCTGCTGGTGGACGCCTCGGCCGACGCCTCGCTGGTCGTCGTCGGACGGCGCGAAGGGCATCCGCGGTACGGGCCGCACGGCCCGCGCATCGGTCCGATCACACACGCCGTCCTGCACCACTCAACGGCACCGGTGGCCGTCGTCCCGCACCTGTGACGAGGCGCGGGCGACCGCGAACTCCCCCGCCGCGCAGGTGAGTTGACCGAGTTGATCCGTGCGCGGGCCCGTGCAGGCGGCCGCCGCACCGTCAGGTCGCCGGCGCGGCCTCCGCCGGCGCCTGCGCACCGGACTCCCGGGTCAGATCGATGTCGCGGGTCTCGCGCATCGCGAGGTAGACGACGAGGGAGACGGCCGCACACCCGGCCACGTACCAGGCGAAGCCGTTCTCGACGCCCGCCTTCTTGAAGCCGAGCGCGATGTACTCGGCGGAACCGCCGAAGAGGGCGTTGCCGATGGCGTACGGCAGCGCAACTCCCAGCGCCCGCACCCCGGTCGGGAACAGCTCGGCCTTCACACACGCGTTGATCGAGGTGTAGCCGGTGACGATGAGCAGCGCGAGCATCGTCAGCCCGAACGCCGGCCAGAAGCCGCTCGCGTGCCGGAGCAGCAGCAGAATCGGCACCGTGCCCAGCATCGAACCGACCGCGAAGGTGATCAGCAGCGGCCGGCGCCCGATCCGGTCCGACAGCGCGCCCGCGAACGGCTGGAGCACCGCGAACAGTACGAGCGCGCAGAAACTCACCAGCGACGCCGTGGACTTGGGCAGCCCCGCGCTGTTGGACAGGTACTTGGTCAGATACGTGGTGTACGTGTAGTAGGCGACCGTGCCGCCCATCGTCAGCGCGATCACCAGACCGGCCTGCCGCTTGTGCCGCCACAGCGCAGCCAGCGTGCCGCGCCCGGCCTCCCCGGTGCCGGCGTCCGCGTCCTTCGCGTACACCTCGGTCTCCAGCATGCTGCGGCGCAGATAGAACACGACGGCCGCGCCGACCGCGCCCACGGCGAACGGCAGCCGCCAGCCCCAACTGTGCAGCGCCGCATCGGACATGGTGCGCTGCAGCACGATCTGCAGGCCCAGGCCGACGATCTGCCCCGCGGTCATCGACACGTACTGGAAGCTGGAGGCGAAGCCGCGCCGGCCGGGCGCCGACGCCTCGGTGAGGTAGGTGGCGCTGGCCGCGTACTCGCCGCCGACCGACAGCCCCTGCAGCAGCCGGGCGACCAGCAGCACGGCGGCGCCGCCGTAGCCCGCGGCGGAGTAGGTGGGCGCGACGGTGATGAGGATCGCCGAGGCGGACATCAGCGTGACGGTGAGCGTGAGCGCCGCCTTGCGGCCGCGCCGGTCGCCGACCCGGCCGAGCAGCCAGCCGCCGACGGGGCGCATGAAGAAGCCGACCGCGAAGATGCCGGCCGTGTTCATGAGTTGGGCGGTCGCATCGCCCTTGGGGAAGAACGACGCCGCGAAGTACGTGGCGAAGCTGGCGTAGACGAACCAGTCGTACCACTCCACCATGTTGCCGGCCGAGCCGACCCAGATCCTGCGCCAGTGCGCCCCGGACGGCGCCCGCCCGTCGCCGCCCGCGGCCGCGTCCCGCCGCATCCGCTCCTCCTGGCCCTCCGCCACGGCTGCCTCCTCACCGTCCTGTCTGGTTCCGCGGTCACCGACCGATCAGCCTCACCGAGTCCGCCCGCCGGGCACAAGACGCCCGCGACAACGATCCCGTGTCGTTCCGCAGCGCGGGCTCACGCCTCCGGCACCCGGAAGGTGCTGCGGTACGCGCTCGGTGACGTACCCAGCGCGGCCTGGAAGTGCTGACGCATGTTGGCCGCCGTACCGAGGCCGCACCGCTCGGCGATCTGGTCGACGGACAGGTCCGAACCCTCCAGCAACTCCCGTGCCCGCTCGATGCGTTGCCCGGTCAGCCAGCTCATCGGCGTCATCCCGACCTCGTCCCGGAAGCGGCGCGTCAGATTCCGTACGCTCATGGCCTCACGGGCCGCCATCTGCCGCAGCGTGATCGGCTCGTGCAGATGCTCCAGCGACCAGCTGCGCGCGGCGGACGTGGCGGGCGACGACGGCTCCGGCATCGGACGGCGCACGTACTGCACCTGCCCGCCCTCCCGGTGCGGCGGCACGACCGTACGGCGGGCCACGTCGCCGGCGACGGCGGCACCGTGATCGCAGCGGATCATGTGCAGGCACAGATCGATGCCGGCCGCGCAGCCGGCCGAGGTCAGCACCTCGCCGCCGTCCGTGTACAGCACGTCCGGCTCCAGCCGCACCCGCGGAAACCGCCGGGCGAAGAGGTCGGCGAACCGCCAGTGCGTGGTCGCGGTCCGCCCGTCCAGCAGTCCGGCCGAAGCCAGCACGAAGGCGCCGGTACAGATCGAGGCGATCCGGGCGCCGGGGCGTATCCGGGCGAGCGCGGCCCGCAACAGACCGGACGGCTCGCTCTCCCCGCCCTCATCGCCCTCGTAGTCCTCGTAGTCCTCGTAGTCCTCGTACGAGGAGAGCACGACGACGGTGTCGGCCTCGTCCAGCGCCTCGGGCCCGCACCGGACCGCGACCGCGAAGTCCCCGTCCGTACGCACCTCCCCCGGCTCCAGCGCACAGGTGACCACCTCGTACAGCGGCTCACCCGCCACCGAAGCACCGGCCCTGGCCTGCCCGAACAGCTGGTGCACGATGCCGAGTTCGATCGGCAGCAGCATCTGACGCGCGAAGACGGCCACACGGTGCCGCCCGGAACGGGAGAAGACAGCCATGTCCCCATCCTTGCGCAGGACGGCGAACGGGCCGAGGGGCGAGTGAGCCGAGGGTCCGAGCACACCCCGGCCCGCGGAGGTCGTTCTCCGCGGGCCGGGGTCGGGCGTCGGCCGTCAACCCGCCCCGGACCGGGGGAGGTTGGCGGACTGGAATGTCAGCCGAGGGACGCGAGGGCCTCGTTG
>Ga0164243_10006522_pt1 | contig 17643 bp, 14 predicted proteins | sample OricompcompostOP_FD_108781 | JGI IMG/M metagenome (GOLD analysis project Ga0164243, IMG submission 108781) | Organic Plus compost microbial communities from Emeryville, California, USA - Original compost - Organic plus compost (OP) | ecosystem: Engineered > Solid waste > Mixed feedstock >... | reverse complement strand
CGGTGATCGACGAGCTGCAGCGGATGCAGGTCTTCTACGTCAACATCGGCGGCGGCGAGCCGACCGTGCGCCCCGACTTCTGGGAACTCGTCGAGTACGCCGTCGACCACCAGGTCGGGATCAAGTTCTCCACCAACGGCTACCGCATCACCGAGGAGCGGGCGCGCTGGCTGGCCGAGGCCGACTACGTGGACGTGCAGATCTCGCTGGACGGGGCCACCCCGGAGGTCAACGACGCGGTCCGCGGTCCCGGCTCCTACGACACCGCGATGGCGGCGATGGAGAACCTCGCGGCCGCCGGTTTCCGCGGGTTCAAGATCTCGGTGGTGATGACCAGCCAGAACGTCGGCCAGCTGGACGATTTCAAGCGCATCGCCGACGACTTCGACGCCCAGCTGCGGATCACCCGGCTGCGCCCGTCCGGCCGCGGCGCCGACGTCTGGGACGAGCTGCACCCGACCGCCGAGCAGCAGCGCGAGCTCTACGAGTGGCTGGTCGCGCACGGCGAAGACGTGCTCACCGGGGACTCGTTCTTCCACCTCAACGCGCTCGGCTCGGAGCCGCTGCCGGGGCTGAACCTGTGCGGCGCCGGGCGCGTGGTGTGCCTGATCGACCCGATCGGCGACGTCTACGCCTGCCCGTTCGCCATCCACGACGCCTTCCACGCCGGCAACGTCCGCGAGGCCGGATTCGGGCCCGTGTGGCGGGATTCCGAGCTGTTCAACGAACTGCGGCAGCCGCAGACCGGCGGGGCGTGCCTGTCCTGCTCGGCCTACGACGCCTGCCAGGGCGGGTGCATGGCCGCGAAGTTCTTCACCGGCCTGCCGCTGGACGGCCCCGACCCGGAGTGCGTCAAGGGCCACGGCGAGGCCGCCCTCGCCCGCGTCGAACCGGGCCGCGCGCCGCGCCCGGCGCAGGACCACTCCAAACCGAGCGCGCAGCGGCAGCAGGTGATGCTCGGGCTGCCCGGGCTGCACCGCCCGGACCGCCCGTGCGACGAGAGCCCGCTGGCCGGGCTGTCCTGACCGCTGCCCCGCCGGTCACCGCGACGACGAAAGGAAGTCCCCATGGGTCGAGGCTGGTTCGAAACGGTCGCCGAAGCGCAGCGGCGCGCGCGCAAACGCCTGCCCTCGTCGGTCTACAGCGCCCTGGTCGCCGGCGCGGAGAAGGGCCTCACGCTCGAGGACAACCAGGCGGCGTTCGCGGAGCTGGGGTTCGCCCCGCACGCCGCGGACCTCTGCGGCGAGCGGGAGCTCGACACCACCGTGCTGGGCCAATCGCTCGCGTTCCCCGTGCTCATCTCCCCGACCGGGGTGCAGGCGGTGCACCCGGACGGCGAAGTCGCCGTGGCCCGCGCCGCGGCCGCCCGCGGCACCGCCATGGGGCTGAGCGGGTTCGCCAGCAAGCCCGTCGAGGAGGTCACCGCCGCCAATCCGCAGACGTTCTTCCAGACCTACTGGGTCGGCAGCCGTGACGACATCGAACGGCGCATGGAGCGGGCCCGCGCGGCCGGGGCGGTCGGAATGATCGCCACCACCGACTGGTCCTTCTCGCACGGCCGGGATTGGGGCAGCCCCGCGATCCCCGAGCGCATGAACCTGCGCACCATGCTCAAGTACGCGCCGCAGGCGGTCGCGCACCCGCGCTGGTTCGCCGAGTTCGCCAAGCGCCGCGAGATCCCCGACCTGACGGTGCCGAACATGCGCTCGGACGACGGCGCCGAAGCCCCGACGTTCTTCGGCGCCTACGGCACGTGGATGTTCACCCCGCCGCCGAGCTGGCAGGACATCGAGTGGATGGTCAAGCAGTGGGACGGGCCGTTCATGCTCAAGGGCGTCTGCCGCGTCGACGACGCGAAGCGGGCCGTGGACGCCGGTGTCACGGCGATCTCGGTGTCCAACCACGGCGGCAACAACCTCGACGGCACCCCGGCGAGCATCCGCGCGCTGCCCGCGATCGCCGACGCGGTGGGTGACCAGGTCGAAGTCCTGCTCGACGGCGGTGTGCGCCGGGGCAGCGACGTCGTCAAGGCGCTGGCCCTGGGCGCGCGGGCGGTCATGATCGGCCGGGCCTACCTGTGGGGCTTGGCGGCGAACGGGCAGGCCGGGGTGGAGAACGTCCTCGACATCCTGCGCGGCGGCATCGACTCGACCCTGCTGGGTCTCGGCCGCCGTTCGGTGCACGAGCTCGACCGCGCGGACCTGATCATTCCGCCCGAGTTCACCCGCGGTCTCGGCTGAGGCGGGAATTTCCACCAGGTGCACGGGGGAACGGCCCGGGACCGGCACGTCCGGTCCCGGGCCTGCTCGTGGGGCCGCCCGATCGGCCGCCTCCCGCGTCGAGCTCGTCGCGACGCCCCGGGACCGCAGTCCCTCCACACGCGACAGTCCGCAGTGGACGAACACTGACTAGATCGTGACCCTGTTCCCCGCAGCACACCGCAGGAACGCTCGGATTCCGCCGCCCGCGGGCGACCGGGTCTCAGACCGCGCCGACGTTGTTCTGGCGCACGACCCGCTCTTCCAGCTGGGCCAGCATGTCCTCGAAGGCCGCGTCGACCCGGTCGCGGTCCCCCGTGATGGCCAGGTCGCTGAACAGCCCGCGCATCGTGGCCAGCAGCGCCGTCGCGGCCGGCTGCGCCTGCTCCCGGGGGAAACCGTGGTGCACCAGCCCCTCGGCCATCAGCGACGCCCGGTGCTCGATCGAGGAGGCGACGGCCTGCCGCAGCTCCGGGTCCCCGTACACCGCCTGCCCGGTGATCGCGACGAAGAGCCTCGCGTGCCGGTGCCCGCTCTCCCGGGACAGGTTCCGCCAGATCTCGCGCAGCGTGTCCCGCCGCCCCTTGGGCACCTCGGGCACCCGCAGCGTCTCGGACAGGACCAGGTCGACGATCTCGGCGACCAGGCGCTCCTTGCTCGCGAAGTGGTGCACCAGCGTCGCGTGGCTCACGCCCACGTCCTTGGCGACCTTGCGCAGCGTCAAACCGTCGAGCCCGTGGTCGAGGACGTGTTCGGTGGCCGCGCGGAGCACCTCGCCGCGCCGGTGCACGTGGCGCTGCGTCCTGCCGTCGACCCGTTCGTCCATGCCCGAAGCATAACTTTCGCCCCGGTCAGCCGGATATCTTGACCACTCGGTAGGCCTACCATATGGTCAGCCCTGCCGCGGGGAGCCGCCGCCGGACGGGGCGCGCAGCTCCACCGGGCCACCACTCCGCGCCGGGGCACGTGCGCGCGGAGTGGCGCATGCAGGTCACTGCTCACCCGAGAACCTCGACAATCCACTGTGGACCGCGACGGCAGCCGCGGTGTCATCGAAGGACGGTTCCATGGCCGCAATGCGCGCTACCGCAACCCCCTCCCGCCTCCGCCGCGCGGTGGTCATCACCACCACCGCCATCGGCCTGTTAGCGGGCACCGCCCCGCTGGCGCAGTCGGCGGAAACGACGACCCAGCACGGGCCCGACCCGACCGAAGGCAGCATCACCGCCCCCACCGGCCCCTTCCAGACCGACCAGAAGACCGTGCCGCGCTCCAGCGTCCAGGGCTTCGGCGGCGGGACGATCTACTACCCCACCGAGACCTCGCAGGGCACCTTCGGCGCCGTGACCATCGCCCCCGGCTACACCGCCGGCAAGGAGAGCCTGGCGTGGCTCGGCCCGCGCCTGGCCTCGCAGGGCTTCGTGGTGTTCACCATCGACACGATCACCACCAGCGACCAGCCGGACTCCCGCGCGAAGCAGCTGATGGCCTCGCTCGACTACCTCACCGGGGACAGCGACGTGCGGGACCGCATCGACACCTCGCGGCTGGCCGTGATGGGGCATTCGATGGGCGGCGGCGGAACGCTGGAAGCCGCGCGCGACAACCGGAACCTCAAGGCCGCGATCCCGATGACGCCGTGGGACACCACCAAGGACTTCTCCGGCGTGCAGACCCCCACCCTGATCATCGGCGCCCAGAACGACACCATCGCCCCCGTCGCGCAGCACGCCAAGCCCTTCTACGGGAGCCTCCCCGACGATCCCGGCAAGGCCTACCTCGAACTGGCCGGCGCGAGCCACTTCGCCCCGAACCAGGACAACACCACGATCGCCAAGTCGAGCATCGCCTGGCTCAAGCGGTTCGTCGACGACGACACCCGCTACGACCAGTTCCTCTGCCCGCCCCCGCAGGACGCCGAGATCTCCGACTACCAGTCCACCTGCCCGTACTGACCGCAGCCGCCCAACGGCACGAACGTTGGGGCACAAGGGGATTCGGGGCCTCACCGACACCGGTGGGGCCCCTTTTCGCGTTCCTCAGAGGCCCCGCGGACAGCGCAGCCTCCTTGCCGCGGCGCGACGATCCTCCTAGCATCCTCTCAGATAGTGATCTGGTCTGTCCATATTTTGGAACACCCTGGGGGAGGCATGACCACCGCGCCGACGGCGACGCCCGCGGCGGACGAGGTTCCGAACCGCCGCGCCCGCGTCGGTTTCGCCGGGATATGCCTGGGATATTTCGTGATCATCCTGGACGGGAGCGTGCTCAACGTCGCGGTTCCCGCCATCCGGGCGGACCTCGGCAGCACGATGTCCGGGGCGCAGTGGGTGCTCAACGCCTACACGCTGACGCTGGCCGCGCTGCTGCTGACCGCCGGAGCGCTCGGGGATCGCGCGGGACACCGGCGGATCCTGCTGGCAGGCCTGGCGGTGTTCACCGCTTCCTCCGCGACCTGCGCGGCCGCCGGGACCACGGCCGCGCTCATCGCCTCGCGCGCGGTGCAGGGTTTGGGTGCGGCAGGGCTGCTGCCGGCCACGCTGGCGCTGGTGCCCCACCTGTTCCCGGCCGGCCCGCGGCGCGATCGAGCCACCGTGGCGTGGGTGGCGATCGGAGCGGGTGCGATGGCGGTCGGCCCGTTCGTCGGCGGTCTCCTCGTCGACGCGCTGGGATGGCGCAGCATCTTCCTGCTCAACCTGCCCGTCGGAGTCGCCGCCATCGCGTGCACGGCCGGCGTGGCCGAAACGCCGCGGCGGCACCGCGAAGTCGACCGGCTCGGTCAGCTGCTCGCCGCAGCGGCGCTCGGGTTGATCACCGGTGGGCTCATCACCGGCGGATCCGCGGGATGGGCCGCGCCGGTGACGGTGGCGCTGCTGGGCGGCGGCGTGGCGCTCGCGGCGAGCTTCGTCCTGGTGGAACGGCGGGCGGACGCGCCGCTGCTGCCGCCCTCGTTCCTGGCCGACCGGGTGCGGCTGGTGGCGGTGACCTCCGCGCTGCTGATGGGAATCCTGTTCTACGGCGCGCTTTTCGTGATGTCGCTGTACTTCCAGCAGGTGCGCGGCTGGTCGCCTTCGGCCGCGGGGGTGGCGCTGCTGCCGTTCACGGTCGGTCCCGTGCTGGCGCCGCTGGTGCTGTACCGGCCGCTGGCGCGGCGGTTCGGGCATCCGCGGATGCTCACCGCCGGGTTCGCGTGCTGCGCGGCGGGGTCGGCGCTGCTGTGCTTCGTCGGCGCCCGCACCCCGTATCCGCTGCTGGGCACGGGACTGCTGCTGGCCGGTGGGGCGAGCACCGTGGTGTTCTCCGCGCTGACCTCGCTGCTGCTGTCCACCGTGGACACCGACCGGGCCGGGCTGGCGTCCGGGGTGCAGAACACGGCTCGCCAGGCCGGAGCGCTCATCGGCGTGGCCGTGTTCGGTTCCGCGCTCAACACGAGCGCGTTCACCGCGCACCTGCGGCTGTCGTTCGCGATCATGCTGGTCCTCGAGGGGATCGGCCTCGCCGGGGGCATCGCGATCCTGCGCGCCCGGCGGCGGTAGTCAGTCCCGCGGCTTGGCCTTGCGGGCGTGGCGGGCGGCCTTGAGGGGCTCGGGCAGGAAGCGGTTCAGCAACGCCTCCCGCTTGGTCTGCCGATCGCCCGCCACGACCTCGGCGCGGCCGGCCAGCATCGCCTCGAAGCCCTGGCGGGCGACCTCGACCTTGTCGTTCTTGTTCGCGCCCGGCCCGAAAGCGGTGTTGTTCATGCCCGCACGGGCGTGGAAATCGCTGTTGGTGGCCCCGGGCATGAACGCCGTGACGGTGACCCCGGTGCCGCGCAGCTCCTCGCGGAGGCCGAGGGCGAACATGCGCGTGAAGGCGCGCGACGGCCCGTAGACGGTTTCGTACGGCGTCGGCAGCGTCGCCGACACCGACGAAGTGATCAGGATCCGGCCGCGGCCCTGCTCGGCCATCGCCCGCGCGACCCGCTTGGTCAACTGCACCACCGAGGTCACGTTGAGGTCGATCATCCGCAGTTCCTCGTCGAGGTCGTTGTCGAGGAAGGCCCCGCCGAGGCTCACCCCGGCGTTGATCGCGGCCGCCTCCAGCGGCCTGCCCGTGGCCCGGACCGCCTGCCACACCTGCTCCACCTCGCCGCGGACGCCCAGGTCGGCCTGCACCGCCTCGGTGTGCGCGCCGAGCCGGGTGAACTCCGCCGCGGCCTCCTGCGTCGCCGCGCTGCGGCCGGTGGCGACCAGGTCGAACCCCTTCGCGGCGAACAGAGCCCCGAGCTCCCGCCCGATCCCGTTGGACGCACCGGTCACCAGGGCCAGCGGCTTGGTGCTGTTCATAGGTCCCTCCCTCGTCGCGACATCCCTGCGCTGCCGGGCCTTCGACCTGGCGCCCGCCCGTGAGCAGCCCGGGCCGCTCCGACCCGGGAGCTGCACGAACCCGGTGAGCCTGATGTCTCCGGCCCCCACCACATGGTGCCCGCCGCGAGCCGGCCGAGCGGACCGGAAGCCCGCCGCCCTGGCCGCGGTCCCACCGGGCGGGCCCCGGCGGCGCGGAACGAGCTGTCGGGGCCGGCCTCGGGGACGACATCGCAGCCCGGAACCACTGATCCCAAGTGATCGGGCACCAGAGGAGGAAAGCTGCGGTTCGCCGGTGGTGCTCGGTCCCGGCAGCCCTGGCGATCCCGAGCACGCGATCGGCCTGCCGGGGCGGTTGATCCCGCTCACACCAGGGAGAGCACCCCGCTGATGATGGCGGCGAGGGCGAAGGCGGTGCCGCCCATGAACGTCTCCATCAGGGTCCAGCTCTTCAGGGTGCCGCGGACGTCCAGGTCCATGTAGCGGTTGAACAGCCAGAACCCCGAGTCGTTGACGTGCGAGAGGACCGTTGCGCCCGCGGCGACGGCGATGACCACGAGCGCGATCTCCGGCTGGGGCAGGTGCAGCTGCGCGATCAGCGGGGCGACGATCGGCGCCGTGGTCACGATCGACACGGTCTTCGACCCCAGCGCCACGCGCAGCGCGGTCGCGATCAGGAACGCCAGCACGACCACCGGCAGCGACGTCCCCGCCAGCAGGTCGGCCAGCGCGTCCCCGGCTCCGCTGTGCTCCAGCACCGCGCCGAACACGCCGCCCGCGCCGGTCACCAGCAGCACCAGCGCCACCGGGCCCAGCGAGGCCGACGCGGCCTTCTCGATGCGCTCCATGCTGAACCCGCCGCGCAGGCCGAGCAGCCAGAACGACAGCAGGGTCGCCGCGGTCAGCGCGATCACCGGGGCGCCGATGAAGCTCAGCACCTCGCGCACCGGCCCTTCGGGCAAGACCACCTCGGCGAAGGTGTTGAGCATGATCAGCAGCACCGGCAGCAGGATCACCGACACCGTCACCCGCAGCGACGGCGCCTCCCGCGCGGCGCCGCCGGTGCGCTGACCGGACTGCTCCGCGGCCTCGGCCACGAGCTGCGCGGGCACCGGGGTGCCCATCCGGTCGCCGATGCGCGTGCCGAACAGGTAGGCGCCGAGGAACCACGCGGGCAGCCCGCAGACCACGCCCATGACCGCCACCCACCCGATGCTCGCGCCGAGCAGCCCGGCCGCCGCGACCGGTCCCGGGTGCGGCGGCAGCACCGCGTGCATGATCGCGAGGCCGCCGACGGCCGGCAGCGCGATGCTGATCACCGAGCGGTCGGAGCGCTGCGCGACCGAGTAGATCAGCGGCAGCATGATGATGAACCCGACGTCGAAGAACACCGGGATGCCGAACAGCAGCGCGGTGATGCCCGCGGCCAGCGGGGCGCGGCGCTGCCCGAACGCCGCGAGCAGCCGCTCGGAGAGCACTTCGGCGGCCCCGGTCTCCTGCATGAGCCGGCCGAGCATGGCGCCGAGGGCCACGATGATCGCGATCTCGCCCATCGTGTCGCCCATGCCCTCTTCGAGCAGGGCGGGGACGTCGGCGGGGCTGATCCCGGACCCGACCCCGACCACGACGCTGACCACCAGCAGCGCCACGAAGGCGTGCAGCTTCGTCCTGATCACCAGCGCCAGCAGCAGCGCGATCCCGCCCGCCACGAGCAGCAGCAGCGCCCACGGCGGCAGGTGCCACGCCATCGCCGGTTCCTCCCCGGCGGCTAACGAGGTGGTCGGCAGATCCGTCGATCCGGTAGGCATCGTTGCCTCCTGTTCGGGGACGCGCGGGTCCGGGCGCGGGGGCTCCCGCGCCTGGGGCGAGGTGCGGCCGAGGGGTTGAGGTCAGTCCCGGACCAGGGCCGGGCGCTTCGGGTCGAACGTCCATCCGGGCACGAGGTGCTGCATCGCCGCCGCGTCGTCGCGGCCGCCGAGCCCCTGCTCCAGGTAGAGCCGGTGCGCGGCCTGCACCCGCTCCTCGTCGAGCTCCACGCCCAGCCCCGGCGCGTCCGGCACCGGCAGCAGCCCGCCGCGGATGCGCAGCGGGGCGGTGGACAGCCGCTGCCCGTCCTGCCAGATCCAGTGCGTGTCGATCGCGGTGATCTCGCCCGGGGCCGCCGCGGCGACGTGGGTGAACATGGCCAGCGAGACGTCGAAGTGGTTGTTGGAGTGCGATCCCCACGTCAGCCCCCAGTCGGCGCAGAACTGGGCCACTCGCACCGATCCGCTCATCGTCCAGAAGTGCGGGTCGGCCAGCGGGATGTCCACCGCGCCCGCGCGCACCGCGTGCCCGAGCTGGCGCCAGTCGGTGGCGATCATGTTGGTGGCGGTGGGAAGTCCCGTCGTGCGGCGGAATTCGGCCATCGTCTCGCGGCCCGAGTAGTCACCTTCGGCACCGCAGGGATCCTCGGCGTAGGCGAGCACGTCACGCAGCTCGCGGCCGATCTCGACCGCCTCGGCCAGGCTCCACGCCCCGTTGGGGTCGAGGGTGATCCGGGCGTCGGGAAAGCGCCGCGCCAGCGCGGTGACCGCTTCGGCCTCCGCTTCCGCGGCCAGCACACCGCCTTTGAGCTTGAAGTCCCGGAACCCGTAGCGTTCGCGGGCGGCCTCGGCCAGCCGCACCACCGCCTCGGGGCTCAGGGCCTCTTCGTGGCGCAGCCGTTGCCAGTCGTCGCCGTCCGGTTCGCCGCGGTAGGGCAGGTCCGTCCGGTGCCGGTCGCCGACGAAGAACAGGTAGCCCAGCACCGGCACCTGCGCGCGCTGCTGGCCGTCGCCCAGCAGCTCGGCCACCGGAACGCCCAGGTGCTTGCCGAGCAGGTCGAGCATCGCGGACTCGATCGCGGTCACCGCGTGCACGGTCACCCGCAGGTCGAAGGTCTGCGCGCCGCGGCCGCCGCGGTCCCGGTCGGCGAAGCGCCCGCGCACCTCCCGCAGCACCGAGCGCATCCGCGGCACGGGTGCGCCGACGACCAGGTCGGCCGCCTCCTCCAGGGTGCGGCGGATCGGCTCGCCGCCGGGGACCTCGCCGACGCCGGTGCGGCCTTCGGAGTCGGTGAGCACCACGAGGTTCCGGGTGAACAACGGGCCGTGGGCACCGCTGAGGTTGAGCAGCATGGCGTCGTGCCCGGCGACGGGGATCACGCGCATGCCCGAGATCGCGGGGGTCATGGTTCCTCCTGGTCAGCGTCAGGCGGGATGGCGGAGCAGCGGGCTCTGCCGCGAGGGGCCAGCTCCGAGCGTTCAGTCCGCAATGGACGGTGCTCGCGGAGAAGCGGCGGCCGGCGGGAGGACCTCAGCGCGGAGCGGTCCTCAACCCCGAGAAGGCCGCGGCCACCCGGGGTTCCCGCCTCACCGCGGCACCTTCCCGATCAGCTCGCCCAGCATCTCCTGTTCGCCCGCGTCCAGGTCCGTCAACGGCGGTCGCACCGGGCCGGCCGGGCGCCCGACCGCGCGCATCCCCGCCTTGACGATGCTCACCGCGTAACCGTTGGCGCGGTTGCGGATGTCGCAGTACGGCAGCACGAACTCGCCGAGGTAGCGGTCGACGGTCTCGCGGTCCCGGCGGCGCACGGCGTCGTAGAAGCGCAGCGCGAACTCCGGCACGAAGTTGAACATCGCCGACGAGTAGGTCGTCACGCCCATCTCCAGGTAGGGCAGCGCGAACGTCTCGGCGGTCGGCAACCCGCCGACGTAGGTCAGCCGGCCCCCCACCCGCGCGTGGATGCGCGTCATCATCTCGATGTCGCCCACGCCGTCCTTGAACCCGATCAGGTTCGGGCAGTCCTCGGCGAGCCGCGCCACCGTGGTGTCCGCGTAGATCGCGTTGGCCCGGCTGTAGACGATCACGCCCAGCTCGGTGGCCTCGCAGACCGCCCGCACGTGCGCGTACAGCCCTTCCTGCGTGGCCGCGGTGAGGTAGGGCGGCAGCAACAGCAGCGCATCCGCCCCCGCCCGCTCGGCCGCCCGGGCGAGCTCGGCGGCGGTGGCGGTGCCGCAGCCGGCGGGCGCGATGACCGGCACGTCGCCGACCTCCTGCACGGCGGCCCGCACCACCTGCTCGACCTCGCCGATCGTCAGCGAGAAGAACTCACCGGTACCGCCCGCGGCGAACAACCCGGCGGCGCCGAACCCGCCGAGCCAGCCCAGGTTATCCCGGTAGGCGTCCTCGTCGAAGCTCAGGTCCGCGCGGAAGTGCGTCACCGGGAACGACAACAACCCCCCGGCGAGCCGCCCGGCGACCTCCTGGGGCGTGAAGCGGGACATCGGCCCTCCTCCAGATCCGGCCAACGGTCGGAGAAGACCCTAGGAACGCCCACCGATACCCGTCCAAGTGCAATCCAGCATCCCCCGATACCCGAATAACATCGCCGGTGCGCACCAGCGCGCTCCCGCAGGTGCGCGGTGGTTCCTCCGGCAATCGCCCTTCACCGAGCCCTGCCGGCTGATCGGTCAACGTCCGCGGCCGAGGAGGTGCTGGAGGCGTTGACGGGTGGGCCGAGGAGAATGCGGAGCGGTTGAGCATGACCGCGACCGGAAGGTCGTCACCGCCTATCCGGGCGCGCTGATGGACGGGGAACGCGTGGACGACGACGAGCTCTACTCGGAACTCCTGGAGTGGTTGCGCTCCGTTTCGGCTGCGTCAGCAGCCCGAGAAGGCCCCATCGTCATCTCCGACTTCGACGGTGAAACGTTCGCGCAGCCGTTGCGTCTGCATGTGACCCCCGAGTCGCTCGGTCGCCACTTGCGCAACAGGGCCCCGGAGTCCGGCGGGGCCTTCCCCGACGTCGACCCGGTAGTCGCCGCCTTCCGGCTCTTCCTGGTGCACGTCGAGGAAGCGGTGCGGGCCAGGCGCCCCGATCAGCGGGAACTGGTCCTCAGCGACACCGGCGTGCGGGCGGCGCAGAGCTGATTCGACACCCCGCGCATTGCCGCCCAGAGCAGGAAGACGGCAGCACGCCAGGAGCCGCCTTGCCTCCTGCCGTGAATGTCCGAACAGACGGGCAGGGTCGAAGGCCTCTCCCGGCAGCTCACCTGTCGCTCAGTGCGCATCACACCCGCCGTCGGGGCTGCCCCTCCACCGCGAGGGTCGCGCCCCCGGGTTGTGCCGGTGGTTCTCGGCGATCCTCGAGAGGAACGGGCGCTTCAGGCGAGGACGACGGCCGCCCGGTGCGCGGCACCGCTGCCCATTGCTGCCGGAGGCCGGGGACGCTCCAGCCGATCAGGCACCGTCCACAGTGGCCATCGAGCATGTTCGGCGGCCCGCCGGACCCGGCGGGCCGCCCGGGGTTCACGCGCTGCGCAGGAACCGGTCCAGGACGCGGACGCCGAACTTGAGGCCGTCGACCGGGACGCGCTCGTCGACCCCGTGGAACAGGGCGCTGAAGTCGAGGTCGTCCGGCAGCTGCAGCGGTGCGAACCCGTAGCAGTTCATCCCCAGCCGGGAGAACGACTTCGCGTCGGTGCCGCCGGACATCATGTACGGCAGCGTCTTCGCCGTCGGGTCCTCGGTCAGCAGCGAGGCCTGCATGGTCTCGACCAGCCGGCCTTCGAACCTCGTCTCCACCGGCGGCAGCCCGACCCACTCGCGCTCCACGTCCGGGCCCAGCAGCTCGGCCAGCTCCCGGTCGAACGCCTCCTCGCGGCCCGGCAGGATCCGGCAGTCCACCGCGGCCTCCGCGGTCGAGGGGATCACGTTGTGCTTGTAGCCGGCGGTGAGCATCGTCGGGTTCGCGGTGTCCCGCAGCGTCGCCCCCACGATCCGCGACAGCCCGCCGAGCTTGGCCACCGCACCCTCGACGTCGTCGGCCGGGAAGTCCCAGCCGGTCAGCTCGGTGACCCCGGCCAGGAACTCCCGCACCGAGTCGTTGAGCACCAGCGGGAACCGGTGCTGCCCGAGCTTGGCGACCGCCTCGGACAGCTTCGTGACCGCGTTGTCGTCGTGCACCATCGAGCCGTGGCCCGCGCGGGCGCGCACCCGCAGCTTCAGCCAGCGGATGCCCTTCTCCGCGGTCTGCACCAGGTAGGCGCGCACCCCGTCCTTGAACGTGACCGAGTAGCCGCCGACCTCGCTGATCGCCTCGGTGCAGCCCTCGAACAGCTCCGGCCGGTGGTCGGCCAGCCACTGCGCACCCTGCAGCCCACCGGCCTCCTCGTCGGCCAGGAACGCGAAAACGATGTCCCGGGGCGGGGTGATGCCGTCGCGCTTGAACCGGCGCGCGATCGCCAGGCTCATCGCGACCATGTCCTTCATGTCGACCGCCCCGCGGCCCCACACGTAGCCGTCCTGCACCGCGCCGGAGAACGGGTGCACCGACCACTCCGAGGGCTCCGCCGGCACCACGTCCAGGTGCCCGTGCACCAGCAGCCCGCCCCGCTCGGAGGAGGCCCCGGGCAGGCGGGCGATCACGTTGCCCCGCCCCGGGTGGTCACCGGATTCCACGTAGGTCGTCTCGTAGCCGACCTCGGCCAGCTTGGCCGCGACGTACTCGGCGGCCGCCCGCTCGCCGACCAGCGTCTCCGGGTCGCCGGTGTTGGTCGTGTCGATCCGGATCAGCTCGCTGGCCAGCTCGACGACCTCGTCCTCGGCCACCCGCAGACCGGCCTCGGCCCCTGCCTCCACATGCTCACTCACCAGGCCTTTCTATCACCCGGCACGCGAAGAGGGGGGTGGGTTGGGACCCCTGAAATGGATCAGCTAATCTATTCCCACAACACAGCAGAGGCCGCCGGGCAACACAGGCGGCACTGAGGCGTCCGAGTGGCGGAATGGCAGACGCGCTAGCTTGAGGTGCTAGTGCCCTACTAATGGGCGTGGGGGTTCAAGTCCCCCCTCGGACACGCGCACTATTCACCCGGCCTCGTGCCGGGTGAATGTGTATGTCGGCGGCGTGCTCGTCGTGCTGGTAGCGGATATGCAGGTCGACGGCCGCGTAGAGGTCCGCCAGCCGCTCCGGCCTTCCCTGCGAGAGCGCTGTGCCGACGTCACCGAGCGAGTCGATCATGGCGTGGATCTCCGCGCCGGTGAGCGTGCTGGGCGTGGGCGCGTGCTCCAGTTCGGCTTTGAGCGCAGCTCGCTCCTTCTGGGCCGAGTTGATCGCCTCAACCATCGCAGCGGGGTCGACGCCCGCTTCGATCGCGGCGTGGAACCGGCTCAACCGCGACTCGACGCCGGCGAGCTGCTGCTCCAACCGAGCCTGCTCACTCGGACCACTGCCCGACCCGCCTTGCGAATCGACCAGAGCGGCCACCGTCCCGTCGATGTTCTCGCGGTCGAACAGCCGCCCGAGCCAGCCGTTGACCGCCTCCCGGATGAGGTCCTCCCGGAGGTAGACCGCAGGCGGATGCGATTCCAGCACCGGCGAGCCCGGAGCGAGGGTCCGGGCCGGGCACCGGTAGTACATGCCGTGCGTCCGAGGGCTCGCCTCCATCTTGCGGCCGCACAACGCGCACCGGATACGTCCCCGGAACAGGTAGGTGTGCTTCGTCGACCGGCAGCTGCGTTCGGCCTTCCGAGCGGTCTGGAGACCTCCGGCAGCCTTCGAGCGCCGCAACAGCTGGGCTCGGGTGAACTCCTCGACCGAGATGATCTCGGGGTGCGCCGGCTCACGCGACCTCACGATGCGATCAGGCGCGGACCGCCGGAACCGCACCGCGCTGCCCGCCGCCACGTCATCCGGGTCGATCAACATCTCCTGCCGAGTCCAGCGGCCGAAGAATGCGTAGCCGGTGTAGCGCGGGTTCTCCAAGATCGCGCGGACCGTGCTGGCCTGCCACCCGTCCGCGATCCGGTGCCGGTTCTGCTCCGGCCGCCGCTCCGACGGGCACGGGATGCGATCGCGATTGAGCCCGTTCGCGATAGCCCTGTCCCCCATGCCGTCCACGTATTCGGCGAACATGCGCCGCACCACCGCAGCGGCCTCTTCATCAATGGCCAGCACCCGCAACCGGTAGCCCTCCGCGGCCTTCCGCGGATTCGGGTGCGGCCCACCGTCCACAGTGACGTACCCGAACGGCGCCCGACCACCCTGATGCCGCCCCTCATTCACAACCTGCGCATCCATCGCGGCACGGACACGGGCCTGCACGTGCTGGCGCTCCGACTCGCTCATACCGCCCAGCACGCTCATCAACATCTTGTGCGACGGGTTCAGCGGATCGAACTTCCCACCCAACTCCGGCACCCACAGCTCAACGCCGTGCGCGGCGAACTTCGGCGCGATCAACGAGAACTGGTTACCGAACCAGCACCGGGTGCCCTCGCCGACCACCACCGCGCCCCAACCGCGATTCGGATTCTTCAACGCCGCCAGCAACCGGCTGGCCTCGTGACGGCGTTCCCACGGCACCGACCGGGACTGCCCGACATCGAAGTACTCCGTGCTGACGGTCCCACCGAGCGGTTCGACGAACTTCCGCGCGGTGTCGAGCTGCCAGGAGTGCGACGTCTCCGGGTCCTGGTTGTCCTCGGTCGAACAGCGCCCGTAGAAGGCGACCGGGCCGATCGCCTGGTCGGCGGGCTCGGTGGCTTCGACGCCCATCAGCTTGTCGAGCACGGCCCACGGGTCGTCGCTGATTTCAGCGGTCACCTCCACCTCCTTCCCGAGGCCGCTCCGGGGCCTCGATCTCGGTGATGTCGACCAGTATGGCAAGCAAGGCCCGACACGATTGAGCTGTCAGGACCGGGAGTTCGTCGGGCACGCGAACGGTGATCTCTTCAGCGGGTCCGCTTCCGGCGCTCACTCCTGCCCCACCTCAACGTCCGCACCGAAGCCGAAGCGCTCAACCGGCACGCGGAGAGCAGCGGTGGAACAACCACGGACACACCTGATCCCGCCGCACTCCGCCGAAATCCGGCAGCGGGCCGGCCGACGACCGAGGCATCCCGCCTGCTGCGCGACAACACCAGGAACGAACTCGAGGGCATCGGTGAACTCCGCGGTGACCGCAAGCGATTCCCCACCAACACCGGTCCCACCATCCGGCGCACACTCAGGCACCAACAGGTCCCTAGGAGACATGAAGCCCCTCTCCCACGACTGCCACGGACACCCTGAAGTCCGCGCACGCAGCGCCCACCGGTCACCAGTCCGTCGGGGAGCAGGAAGTCCACCTCCACCTCGGTGCGGATGCTCGTGCTCTCCACGCAGGTGGAGGTGGGCCGGCCGCACAGACCCGCATCCGCTGGATGTACGGGTGCTCTCTACGTACGTGGAGGTGGGCCGGTCGGCTCGCCTTCCACGTAGCCGTCGGTCGAGAAGGTAAAGCGCATCCGCCTCTGCCGGTACGACTACGAAACCAGCCGCGGACGCGCTATCGAGGTGTCATGGAGCCGTGCGTGCGCAGCGCATCGGCAGTTCTCGTGTGCGCTGGAGGCAGTCGCTGAAGTCTACGAGCGACGGCTGAACCAGCGGCACCCCACCCCGCACCATCACCGGTCAGCGCAGGAAGCTGCGGCTGGAGAAGTCCTCGTCGTCATCGTCGGCGTTCCGAGGCGGCGAGGACGGCTCGGCGGCCTCGTCGGGTTCGGCCGGGAACTGGCGGGCGTAGTTGTCGGCCATCGCCGCGATGCTGGCGGTGTCGTCGGGGACCTTCTCCTGCATGAGTCCGACGACCTGGTCGCCGAGGGTGGATTGCGCCTTGCGGAAGGCGGTCATCAGTTCACCGGCCAAGTGGTTCGGCCGCATCGTGCGCACATCGTCGGTCAGCTCGATGTTCACCGGGGCCCCGTTGCGGTCCACGGTCACGCGGATCGCGCCGTTGCCTGCCTCACCTCTGCCGGTGATCTTGTCCATCTCCGCGGTCAGGGCCCGGTACGACTCGGCCTTGGCCTGCACCTGCGCCGCCCATGCGTCGATGCGCTGCCGCATCTCCTCCGGACCCCCGGACATCCCTGCACCCTCCTGGCCACGAGTTCGCCTGCCACAACCGGAAAACTTGCCACTCGCCAAAGAGGTTACCTCTACGATCACTCGTGTCACCGGCAGTTGCGAGAGCAGGAGGACATGGACGTGACGCAGGGATTCGGCCTGATCACGACCGAGTTGGAGACCCATCGGCGCAACCTCACCGACGTCTCCGAAACCCTGTCGAGCACCGGTGGAGGCGCCGGCGGGCTCGGTGCCCCGCCCAGCGCCTTCGGGATCATCGGCGAGTTCATCCCCGGCATGCTCCAGCCTCTGGTCGACGAGGCCGGACAGGTCATCAACGCCGGCGCCGAATCGGTCCGCGAGACCGCCTCGATGGTCGCCAGCACGGTCGAGACCTACCACCAGATCGACGCCGAGGCCCAATCCGGACTCGACAAGCTCGGAGGTGCGCTGTGACCGCCGGCACCGACACCGAACTCACCCGCACCGTCGAGTCGTTATCGCACGGCATCGCCTCCGGCGACTTCTCCGGGATGAACCTCAACAGCGGGCTCGACGCGCTCGGCGTGGTCGCGAACCCGGTCGATGCGCTGGTCAGCACCGGCGTCGCCTGGCTGATGGAACACGTCCAACCGCTCAACGACGCCCTCGACATGTTCGCCGGCGACCCCGGCGCGATCCAGGCCTACGCCCAGCAATGGCGCCGCCACGCCGACACCGTCACCACCACCGCCCAGGACCTGCACCAGCACATCACCAACGACACCGCCGGCTGGACCGGGCAAGCCGGAGACGCCTACCGCGCCCAAGCCGCCCAACAAGTCGACGGCGTGTCCGCCTCCGCCGCGGTCGCGAACAGCGTCGCCGACGCCGTCGAAGCCGCCGGACAAGTCGTCTCCGCGGTCCGCATCATCGTCCAAGAGCTCATCGCCGAACTGGTCACCATCATCATCGAACGACTCCCGATCTGAATGGCCAGCGCCGGCGCCTCCTTCGGCCTCGGCACACCGCTGATCATCGCCGACCTCGTCATGCTCATCGCGGAATGGGTGTGACCCATGGGCCGCATCTCCAAAGCGATGAAGCAGGTCCCCGACGCCATCGAAAGCCTGCGCAAAGTCACCGACGAGGT
>Ga0164243_10006521_pt1 | contig 17643 bp, 21 predicted proteins | sample OricompcompostOP_FD_108781 | JGI IMG/M metagenome (GOLD analysis project Ga0164243, IMG submission 108781) | Organic Plus compost microbial communities from Emeryville, California, USA - Original compost - Organic plus compost (OP) | ecosystem: Engineered > Solid waste > Mixed feedstock >... | reverse complement strand
TCGCGCTGATCCTGGGCATCGCGACGGCCGTGCTGACCGTCCTCACGTACCGGTGGGTGGTGCGGCGTACCGAGCACCGGATGCCGGTGGAGGTGGCGCCGCGCGGAGCCGGCGCCGCGATCGGCCGTGGCGTGCTGATCGGGATCTCGATGTGCGTGGGTGTCATCGTCACCATCGCCGTTCTCGGCGGATACCGGGTCGACGGCCTGGGTTCGGTGACGGCCACGATCGGGCTGCTGGGACTCATGGCCGGCGCCGCCGTCACGGAGGAGGTGGTCTTCCGCGGCGTCCTGTTCCGGATCGTCGAGGAACGGGCCGGCACCTGGTTCGCGCTGGTTCTGACCGGTGTGGTGTTCGGCCTGGTGCACCTGATCAACCCACACGCCAGCCTCTGGGGTGCGATCGCCATCGCGGTCGAGGCGGGCTTCATGCTCGCCGCCGCCTACGCGGCCACCCGCACCCTGTGGATGCCGATCGGGCTGCACTTCGGCTGGAACGTCGCGCTGGGTGGCATCTTCGGCGCCGAGGTCTCCGGCAACGGCACGTCGAAGGGCCTGCTGGACGCCGCGTTCCCGGGTCCGGCGGTCCTCACCGGCGGCGACTTCGGCCCGGAGGGGAGCATCGTCACCGTGGCGGCCGGGGTCATGCTGACGGTGGCGTTCCTGTGGCTGGCCCGCCGCCGCGGACACATCGTTCCGCGCCGGCGCCGCGCCGTTACGCTTGCGCGGTGATGGACTTCCGCGACCTGTGGCGGCGGTCTGACGTCACGATCCGGGATCTTCCGCTCGCGCTGCTGTTCGTGGTCCTGCCGCTCCTGCCGGGGCTCCACGACCACGGCACCCAGCTCGGCTTCCTGCCGCACCGTCCGTACGACGCGCTGACCGTGGCGGTGGTGGCGTTCGAGGCCCTCCCGCTCGCGGTGCGCCGGCGGTGGCCGGCGGTCTGTCTCGCCCTGGTGTCGCTCGGCTTCGCCGTCGACCAGATCTACGGCTACCACACGGCTTCCGGCACCGCGCTGCCCATCGCGCTGATAAGTGCGGGGGCCCACCTCCGACGCCACCGGCGGACCGTCGCGGTCGCCATCTCCGTGGCGTACGGGCTGCTGGTGATCGTGCTCGACCGGCTCCGCGCGGGCGAGGGAGTGCTCGGGTTCGCGACGTTCTACCTGGCCATGGCCCTCGCGTGGGGCGCCGGGTCGTGGCTGCGGATGGTGCGCGCGACCGAGGCGGAACGCCGGCGCCACGTCGCCGAGACCACCCGCACCGCGGAGCGCGCACGCATCGCCCGAGAGCTCCACGATGTCGTGACGCACCATGTGACGGCCATGGTCGTGCAGGCCGAGGCGGCCCGCTACGTGACCGCCGATCCTGAGCGGCTCGACCAGAGCCTGACCGCCGTCACCGATACCGGCCGCCGGGCGATCGCCGACCTGCGGCAACTGCTCGACCTGCTCAACCCCGACCACGGCACCGAGCCGGGTGCCCCGCCGGTGGGCGAGTTCGGCGTTCTGGTCGAGCAGACCCGGCAGGCCGGCCAGCCGGTGTCGTTCACCCAAGAGGGAACTCCACATCGGACAGATGGCGGTGCCGAGGCCGCGGCCTACCGGGTGGTGCAGGAGGCATTGACGAACGCGCTCAAGTACGCCCATGGCAGCCGCACGGTGGTCCACGTCCGGCACGGCGATTCGGAGGTCACCGTGAGGGTCGTCACCGACGGGCCGCGGGCGAGCGGCGCGGCTCCCGGCGGCGGCGGTCGTGGCCTGAGCGGCCTCCGGGATCGGGTGACCGCGCTCGGCGGCGAGTTCGAGGCCGGTCGCCGGCCCGGCGGCGGTTTCGTGGTCCAGGCCCGCATCCCCGCCGGAGGTACGACGTGACGCCACCGCTGCGGGTCCTGGTCTGCGACGACCAGGCCCTGATCCGCACCGGATTCGCGACGATCATCGACGCCCAGCCCGACCTCGAGGTGGTCGGCGACTGCGGCGACGGCCGGACCGCGGTGGACCTGGCCCGCCGGCTGCGTCCGGACGTGGTCGTGATGGACGTGCGCATGCCGGTGCTCGACGGCATCCAGGCCACCCGGCAGCTGGCCGGCGCGGGCGTGCCGGATCCGGTCAAGGTGCTCGTGGTGACCACGTTCAACCTCGACGAGTACGTGTACGAGGCGCTGCGCGCCGGCGCCAGCGGATTCCTGCTGAAGGACGCGCCGCCGGCCCAGCTGCTGCACGGGATCCGCACCGTCGCCACCGGCGCGGCGCTGCTGGCCCCCGAGGTGACGCGGCAGCTCGTAGGGAGGTATGCCGCGCGGATCCGCCCGGCGGAAACCACCGCCGGCGACCTGCCGCTGGCCCCCCGCGAACTGGAGGTGCTGCGCCTGATCGCGGAGGGCCTGTCCAACAGCGAAATCGCCGCCGCGCTGGTGATCAGCCACGAGACGGTCAAGACGTACGTGTCCCGCATCCTCACGAAGCTCGACCTGCGCGACCGCGTACAGGCGGTGGTCTACGCCTACCGCCACGGACTGGTGACGTGACCCCGCTTCACTCCTGACGGACCCACCGGAACCGCCCGCCGAGCAGCCTACGGACCGGCGCGACCACGTGCCGGCCAGGCAGCGTTATCGGCCGCCCGCCTGGGGTTCGCTGACGTCGGTGCGCAGGGTCCTGTCGTACTCGCGCTGCGCCGCGACGATCTGCTCGCTGTGGCGAACCGTCCACTCGTACAGATGGAGGAAGGGCTCGCGGAGGGACTCTCCGAGCGGCGTGAGGGAGTACTCCACTCCCACCGGCGACGTCGGCAAAACGGTGCGGCGGATCATGCCGTTGCGTTCGAGCCTGCGCAGCGTCTGTGTCAGAACCCGTTGGGTGATGCCTTCCAACCGTCGCTTGAGCTCGTTGAACCGGGTCGGCCGCGCAAGGATCGCCATGACCATCATCGACCATTTGTCGGCGATCTGATCGAGGATCGGACGGCTCGGGCAGTCCGGACTGAAGGTCCACTCGGTCTGCTGAGTCGAACGAGGCATCGTGGTGTCCTCCATGATCCCTGGTGTGCCGAAAGTGCGTTATTGACGGCCCTGGAGGCTCCGGCGAGCCTAGGTATGTCTTGCATACCAGCAATCTCACCGAGGCGAAACGGAGCAACCCTGATGGCCCTTGCCGGATACAGCACGCTGCAAGCGACCACCGAGAACGGCGTTCTCCGGGTCGTCCTGGACAACCCGCCGGTGAACGTACTCGATGCGGTCATGATGCGTGAGGTGCGGGACCTGCTCGCCGCCGTTCGTGAGGACTCGTCGGTGAAGGTGATCGTGTTCGAGAGCGCGAATCCCGAGTTCTTCATCGCCCATGTGGACATCCGGGTCGCCGACCGCATGGACATCCTGGAGGAGCTCGCCGCCTCCGCGCCGGAGGGGGTGAACGTCTTCCAGCTGATCGGGGAACTGATCCGGCGGCAGCCGCAGGTCACCATCGTCAAGCTGGCGGGCAAGGCCCGTGGCGGAGGAGCCGAGTTCGTCGCGGCGGCGGATCTCGCCTATGCGGCGGAGGAGACAGCGGGACTCGGACAGGTCGAAGCGTTGATGGGCATCACGCCCGGCGGTGGCGGGACCCAGTACCTGCGTGAGCGCGTGGGTAGGAACCGGGCACTGGAGATCGTCCTCACCGGCGACCTCGTCGACGCCCGCACGGCCGCCTCGATCGGCTGGATCAACCAGGCGATGCCGGCGGCACGCCTCGATGCGTACGTCTCCGACGTGGCATCGAAGATCGCGGCGCTCCCTGACGGCGTGATCGCCGCGGCGAAGAAGGCACTCCCGCCAACCGAGTACGGCCAGGGACTGATCGCGGAGAACGACGCCTGGGCCGGCCTGGTCGGCCTGCCCACCGCCAAGCGGATCATGGACACGGCCCTGACGCGCGGCGCACAGACCCCCGACGGCGAGAGAGACCTCGAGTCACTGCTCCGCACGATCGTCGGCTAGGTGTGCTGTCCAGGCACAACCAGGCCGTGTCCTGTCGATCATGTCGAGCCGAGGCGGAGTCCAGGCGTCGTCTGGTGGTGGCCCGGAATCGCCCGGATACCGGTGTTGTATCCGGGTGATTCCGGGACGCCGCCAGACGGCGCCTGGGCCCGACGCAGGCCGGCATGATCGGCAGGACACGGCCTACGCCGTCAGGACGATTTTGCCGCGGGCGTGGCGGGACTCGATGAGGTCGTGGGCCGCCGCGGCCTGCTCCAGCGGGAACTCGGCCGCGATCGGGACCCGGAATCGGCCCTGCCCGGCCAGGTCCACGGCGATCGTCAGGCCGTGCAACGCCTGCGGGTCGGCGCCGGGTCCGCCGCCGGAGCGGGACAGGTGCACGCCGTGTGCGGCCGCGTCCAGGTCGGCGATGGTCACCACCCGGTCCGGGCTGCCGGCCAGCTTCACCAGGTCGGGTAGCGAGCCGGAGCCGGCGCAGTCGAGGACCGCGTCCACGCCGCCCGGGACGCGGTCGGCGAGGCCCGGTCCGTACGTCGTCGGCGTCGCGCCGAGCGATGCCACGAACTCGTGGTTTCTCGGGCTCGCCGTCCCGGTAACCGTCGCACCGCGGGCCACGGCGAGCTGGATCGCGACCGTGCCGACGCCACCGGCCGCCCCCTCGATCAGCAGGCGGGTGCCGGCGCCGACGCCGAGGCGGTCCAGCACCCGGGTCGCGGTCTCCACGTTGGCGGCGGCGCCGCCGGCTTCGGCCCAGCTCAGCGCGGCCGGCTTGGGTGCCCAGGCGGCCAGGACCGCGTACGCGGCGTTGGCGCCGCCCAGCCGGGCCAGCTCGGTGACGCCGAAGACCTCGTCGCCCGGACGCACCCCGCTCACCCCGGCGCCGACCTCGTCGACGACGCCGGCCGCGTCGACCCCGGGCACGTGCGGCAGGGGCAGCGGCATCCAGTCGCGGAACCGGCCGGCCCGCACGTAGGCGTCGGCCGGCGTGACGCCGGAGGCGCGGACCGCGACGCGGATCTCGCCGGGGCCGGCGTGCGGTTCGGGAACCTCGCCCACCCGCAGCACGCTGGACGGACCGTACTCGGTGAAGTGCACTGCTCTCATGCCGCGGACGGTAACGGAACACCCCGTCCGGTTAGCTAAAGTGAGACCGGTGGTGACGGAATTGCCTCACAAGACGCCGCGGTCCGACGCGCGGGACAACCGGGATCGGATCCTGCACGTGGCCCGGGCGGCGTTCGGCGCCGAGGGGCTCGGTGTGCCGATGCGCGAGATCGCCCGCCGCGCCGAGGTCGGCCCGGCCACCCTGTACCGGCACTTCCCGACCAAGGAAGCACTGGTCACCGAGGCGTTCGCCGAGCAGATGGCGCTCTGCACGGCGATCGTCGAGGACGCCCTGACCGACCCGGACCCGTGGCGCGGGTTCTGCCGGATGATCGAGCGGGTGTGCGAGCTGCACGCCCACAACCAGGGCTTCACCGCGGCGTTCCTGGCCGCCTTCCCGGACGCGGTCGACTTCGCCGCGCAGCGCGAGCGGGCGATCCGCACGATCGGGGAGCTGGTCCGCCGTGCCAAGGCCGACGGGCGGCTGCGCGCCGATTTCGTCCTGGCCGACCTGATCCTGGTGCTGCAGGCCAACAGCGGCGTCCGCGCGGCGACCCCGGCCGAACGGCTGGCCGCCGCCCGCCGGTTCGCCGCCCTGCAGATCCAGGGCTTCCGGGCACTGCCGGACGCGCGTCCGCTGCCGCCGGCGCCGCGGCTGCCCTTCCTCCCGGTCGGTTAGGCCGGTGAGTACGGCGTCGCGATTCGCAGGATCGGCGTGAGCAAGGGGTTTCCTGTACCGCGGCCACCCACTGGCTGCCGCGGCGACGGCGCCGAACTGCTTCGACAACCGCACGAGGGGAACTCCTTCGCATGTACGTCTCCGACGTGGCATGGAAGATCGCGGCGCTCCCTGACGGCGTGATCGCCGCGGCGAAGAAGGCACTCCCGCCAACCGAGTACGGCCAGGGACTGATCGCCGAGAACGACGCCTGGGCCGGCCTGCCCACCACTAAGCAGATCATGGACGCGGCCCTGACCAGCGGAGTTCAGACCCCGAGGCGGAAGAGACCTCGAGTCGCTACTGCGTACGGGTCGCGGGCTAACGGACGTCTCGTAACTGGTTGAAGGTGTTGCTCAGGCGAGGGTGTGGTGTGTCATCCGGCTTGGGCGATGCTGCTTGTTGAGGTTCTGCTTCCAGTCGGGTAGTTCGCTGCCGTCGTCAGGTTTGCGGTACGGGCTGATCACCTCGGGGTTGCCCCTACGAGAGAAATCCTTAGGCCAAGGCTGCCGGAATGGCAGCATGTGATCAGAACGACATTCACCCTCTCTGCGTGAACGCGGGGCCGGGGTGCCGCGTCGTCAAGAGCGAACGGCTCCGACATGCGTCTCTCGACGCAGTCTGCTGGGCCGTCCGGGCTCAACAGGGTTCCAGTTAGGATGCGAGCGCGACCGGAGCGGGACATGGCAGATGCGCGATACTCGGACGATGAATTCATCGCGGCGATGCAGATCTATTGGCGCGAGCCGGCCAGTTGGGAGCGGTTACCGGCCGCCGATGTGACGGTTCCGGTCGATGGACGGGCGATTCCGCTGGGCCCGCTCGTCCGTCACCTGCTTAACGTGACGGATGACCCACAAGCCGCTTCCGAGCGGCTCCGAGAAGCGTTTGAGCGCCAGGGCATGCGTATCTGCCGAACCGATGATGGCTGCACCTTCCTGGATAGACTGTCCCAACCACACGCGGCGTGGACTCCAGACGGCTTTGTGACTGCGATGAACCGCGTTTACCATGTCGGATCCGGAGACCCGTCAACTCTACCGGGTCAGATCCCGCAGCGTACCTTATCGGTTCAGCTCGATGATGGCTACGAATTCCCCCTGGGGATGTTGCTTGACAGACTGCAATGGCAGGGTCTGTGGCCGGAACATGTCACTCCCAATATGCGGGAGGCTTTGAGAGCATGGTGGTTGCCAACCACGGAAGAGAATGGCAGGACCTATATCGACCGGAGGGCGCGCAACGACCTACAGAGAGACCCTGCGTACCTGCAGCTCATGCGTTCACCCGTAGTCGCGTATATGAGCCGGGGTTCGGATTTTACGTGGGCACCCATGGACGCTTCGACGCTGATAGTGCGGATGAACTTTGACATTCCAGTCCGCTGCGACGTTGATACCAGTGGCTGGCGTATCCCCTACGACCAGATCCAGGCAGGGATCGATGCTGGGGCCGCCTCACGTCCGACTGCTCCACAGCTTGATCTTGCCAATGCGTCTCGAAGACTGCTGCGAGCCTCGATCATAAATACCCTCACTCGACAGGTAACCGCGTACCCTACGTCCCCGGCGCCTGAAGGGATCCAGCGTATGGTGGACCATCGATGCGGGCTTGCCGGCCTCGAATACGGACGTGCGGTCCTCCGCTACGAAAATGCCCGGAACGCGGCAGCCTCTGAAGCGGGGCAGTCAGTAGTCCGGCGCCGGGCCGCCAGACTGGAGTCAGCGGCCGGCAATGGCCGGTCCGGGCCTTCCCGTGCCGGGAATGCTTCCAGGTCGCGAGGAGGCGAGCGGTCGCCTTCACCCCGCACACGAGGCCGGGGTTCTGGGCAGCCGGCACCGAGGAGGGGGCCATAAACCCTCAGATCACCGGACGCGTGTCCGCTGCGGCTAACCCCGCAGGGAGCCCGCGCGCTTGGTGGTCGGGTCGGTGGCCACGCAGGTGACGCCGCGGTCGCCGGCGGACCAGGAGAGCGGGTTCGGGTGGAGGTAGAACAGCTCGATCCGGTCGTCGGCGACCGACGACGGGGCGTACGTCTCGAAGTGCTTCACGCACTCGTCGCGCACCGTCCGCCCGAGCGCCGCCTCCCCCGGGTACGGCCCGGCGGGCAGCGCGAACACCGCGAACACCTCGCCCTCGTGCGGCTCGTCGCACGACACCACCGGCAGCGCGGCGAGGTCGTCGCCCTCGCGCAGGCCGTCGACGCAGTGGCCGACCGCCAGCTTCGCCGCGGCGACCTCGGCACCGGCGGCCCGGCGTCCGCCGCCGGCGAGCGCGACCGCCGCCCCCACCACGGCCGCGGCGCCGACCACCACGGCGAGCACGATGCCGGGCAGGACAAGCGCGCGCGGATTGGTCACGGCCGGCAAAATAGCACCGGTCGCGGGGGTGGGCGAGCCGCGTGACACGATCGCGGACATGTTGCGCAGCGTCCACGACCGGGCCGAGCTTGCCGCGTTGCTCCGCAAGGACAGTGCCCTGCACGCGTACGAGCTGGGCGACCTCGACGACTTCTTCTGGCCGTACACCACCTGGTACCGCCACGACGACGCGGTCGCGCTCCTCTACCACGGGCAGGAGACGCCCACGCTGCTGGCGTTCGCCGACCCGGAACCGCTCGCGGACCTGCTGCGCGCGCTCACCCCGCTGCTCCCCCGGGTCTTCTACTCGCACCTCTCGCCCGGCGCGGAGGCCGCCCTGCGACCCGCGTTCGCCCGCGATCCCCACACCGGCGGGCCGCACCTCAAGATGGTCCTCGACCGGCTCGCCGGCGACGTCACCCCGGAGGGTGACGTCCTCACCGTCGCCGACCGGGACGAGCTGGAGCGGCTCTACGCGGAGGCGTACCCCGGGAACTGGTTCGACCCCCGGATGCTTGAAACCGGCCAGTATGTCGGGGTCCGTCGCGCCGGCCGGATCGTCGCGGTCGCCGGCGTCCACGTCTGGTCGCCGGAATACCGGGTCAGCGCGATCGGCAACGTGACCACCCACCCCGACCACCGCGGGCACGGGCTCGCCGGGCGGGTCACGGCCGCCCTCTGCCATCTGCTCCGCCGCACCACCGACGTGATCAGCCTGAACGTCCGGGCCGACAACGCCGCCGCCATCGCCGTCTACGAACGCCTCGGCTTCGTGCCGACCGCCGGGTACGACGAGGCCACGTACCGCATAGCCTGATGAGCCATGACTGGTCGCGCCGTGGAGGCCCTGGAGAACGCCGGTGTCGCGCACCGGCTCGTCACGCACGGTCCGGTGCGCAGCGTGGCCGAGGCGGCCCAGGCCCGCGGCGTCGCGGTCCCCGACGTGGTGAAGACGATCGTCGTCCGCCGCGGCGCGGGCGACTACCTCTTCGTGCTCGTCCCCGGCGACCGGGTGATCTCGTGGCCGAAGCTGCGCGCGCTGCTCCGGGTCAGCCGCCTGTCGATGCCCGACGCGGCGACCGCCTTCGACGCCACCGGGTACGAACGCGGCACCATCACCCCGTTCGGCTCGCGGGTGGCCTGGCCGGTGGTCGCCGACGAGCGGATCGCCGGCCGGGAGATCTCCCTCGGCGCCGGCGAGCACGGCGCGGCGGTGGTGGTCGACGCCGACACGGCCCTGCGCGCGCTGGACGCCACGGTGGCCGACGTCTCGGACCCGGAATGAGCGTTACGGTCGGAATCAGGGAGAGGTGTGCGTCCCAGATGGTTGTCCGTTTCACCGATCCGGGCGGCCGGGCCGGTACCGTCTCCAGGGGCGCCAACGGCGGCGACACCTCCGACCCCGTGACAGCACGAGACAAACCCTGATTGAGGGGTACGCATGACCGGCGACCAGGGCGTGAGCACCGATCTGACCATCAACGGCGCGATCGAGGGCAGCGGTGACGACCGCAAGGCGCCACCCGGTGTGGTGGTCATCTTCGGCGCCTCCGGCGACCTGACCGAGCGCAAGCTGATGCCGGCGCTGGCCCGGCTCGCGCAGTACAAACGCCTTCCCGACGAGTTCCGCCTGGTCGGCGTGGCGCGCAGCCACCTGTCCGACGACGAGTTCCGCAAGCGGTTCCCCGCCGGGCCCGCCGCCGAGGCACCCCACCTCGTCGAGACGATGCGCTACCTGAGCGGCGACTACGACGACCCGGGCACCTACCAGCGGCTGCGCGACCTGCTCGAGGAGTTCGACGACACGGCCGGCACCGCCGGCAACCGGCTGTTCTACCTGGCCACGCCGCCGCAGGCGTTCGTCCCGATCATCGAGAACCTGGCCGCCGCCGGCCTCAACCAGCCCGGGTCCCCCACCGGCTCCACCCGCCTCGTGGTCGAGAAGCCGTACGGCCACGACGAGGCCAGCGCACGCGAGCTCGACGAGCGCATCCACGCCGGCTTCGACGAGTCCCAGGTGTTCCGCATCGACCACTACCTGGGCAAGGACACCGTCCAGAACGTGATGGCGCTCCGCTTCGCCAACACGATCTTCCAGCCCATCTGGAACCGCACCTGGATCGACCAGGTGCAGATCACCGTGGCCGAGACGCTCGGCGTCGGCAGCCGGGGCGGGTTCTACGAGCACGCCGGCGCGATGCGCGACATCGTGCAGAACCACGTGCTCCAGGTGCTCGCCCTCGCGCTGATGGAGCCGCCGGCGTCGTTCGCGCCGGAGGCGCTGCGCAACGAGAAGGTCAAGCTGCTCCAGTCGATCCGGCACCCGGCCGACGGCGACATCGACCGGATCGCGGTCCGCGGCCAGTACACCCGCGGCGGCACCAGCGGCGACCTGATGCCCGGCTACCGCGAGGAGCCCGGCGTCGACCCGCTCTCCAAGACCGAGACGTACGCGGCGATGCGGCTCGACGTCGACAACTGGCGCTGGGCCGGCGTGCCGTTCTACGTGCGCACCGGCAAGCGGCTGCCGCGCCGGGTCACCGAGGTGGTTCTCCAGTTCACCCGCCCGCCGCACCTGCCGATCAGCGCCGCCCAGGTGACCGGGCTCCAGCCCGACGCGCTGATCCTGCGCATCCAGCCCGACGAGGGCATCACGCTGCGGTTCGGCGCCAAGGTGCCCGGCCACTCGTTCCGCGTACGGACGGCGACGATGGAGTTCTCGTACGGCTCGACGTTCCGCGAGGAGTCGCCGGAGGCGTACGAACGGCTGCTGCTCGACGCGCTGATCGGCGACCCGACGCTGTTCATCCGCTCCGACGAGGTGCTGCAGAGCTGGCGGATCGTCGACCCGATCATCCAGCACTGGGCCGACAGCCCGGGCCGCATCCCGCTCTACGAGGCCTCGTCGTGGGGCCCGACCGAAGCCGACCAGCTGCTCGCCCGCGACGGGCGGTCCTGGCACAACCCGGGGGGACGATGACCACCGTCTACGTGCTGAACGGGCCCAACCTCAACCTGCTCGGCACCCGCCGGCCCGAGGTGTACGGCGCCACCACGCTCGCCGACGTCGAGGAGCTGTGCCGCGAGGAGGCCGGCAAGCTGGGCTGGGACCTCGAATTCCGGCAGTCCAACCACGAGGGTCAGCTCATCGACTGGGTGCACGAGGCCGGCGCGCAGGTGGCAGCCGGCCGGTGCGTCGGCGCGGTGTTCAACCCCGGCGCGTACACGCACACCTCGATCGCGCTCCACGACGCGATCGAGGGCGCCAGCCTGCCGGTGGTCGAGGTGCACATCAGCAACGTCCACGCCCGCGAGGAGTTCCGGCACCGGTCGTACGTCTCGCCGGTCGCCCGCGGCGTCGTGGTGGGCTTCGGCGTCCACGGGTACGCGCTGGCGTTGCAGGGCCTGCACCGGCTGGTGGGCTGAGCTTTTCTCTCCTCGGGGCCGCCGGAGGTCGTTCCGCGTCGATACCATGGCCGGCGGCCATCCGGCGATTACGAGGAGAGAAGCCGCCCATGCGCACTGACGTGAGCGTCCGCCCGCCCACCGCGGCAACCCGGCCACCCAAGGCCGCCATGCTCGTGGCTCAGCGGATCATGCGCGACGTGGTGGCCGACCGGCACAAGCCCGGCGACCTGCTCCTGCCGGAGAAGACGATGCTGGAGCGCTACCGCACCGGCCGTGGCACGCTGCGCGAGGCGCTGCGGCTGCTCGAGTTCCAGGGCGTGATCTCGCTCAAGCCCGGCCCGGGTGGCGGCCCGGTCCTGCAGGATCCGGACGCCTCGCACCTCGCCAGCACGCTGATCCTGCTCATGCAGCTCAAGGACGCGCCGTTCCGCAGCGTCGTCGAGGTGCGCTCGGCGATGGAGCCGATGATCAGCCGGCTGGCGGCGGAGCGGATGGCCGAGGACGCGCTGGCCGAGCTCGGCGGCACGATCGACCGGATGCGCGCGAGCATCGCCGACCCGGAGGAGTTCCTCGACGCCAACAAGCGCTTCCACGACATCATCGCCTGGTCGTCGGGGAACCCGCTGTTCGGCTACATCGTCGACTCGCTGCTCGACATCATGGACGGCACGATGGTCGGCATCGACTACCCGGTGCCGCGCCGGGTCGCGATCCTGGAGGCCCACGAGCGGATCCACCAGGCCCTGGCCGCCCACGACCCGGCCGCGGCCGAGGAACGGATGCGCGAGCACATCGACGCGTACGTCCGGTACGTCAAGCGCACCTACCCCGAGGTGCTCGACCAGGTGATCCGTTGGGACCGGCTCGTCTGACCGCGCTGTGCCACCGGGGGCACACGGTCGGTGCCGTTACCCCTATGCTGAGGGCACTGGGGCCGGGCGTCGGGACGGGCGTCCGGCCCCAGGCCCGCGCGGGCGGGTGAGGCGCAGGCAGCGCACGCCCAGATAGGCCAGCGCGGCATAGCCGGGCAGCGTCGGGAGCCCGCCCACCACCGCGTCCCAGGGCGAGAGGCCGCGTCGAGTTCTGGATCGCCGAGAACGTCTGGGCCGAGGGCTCACCCGTCGCCCGACGGCGCACCGATCGTCAGGGCCAGGCCGCTCGCCATCATCGCCGGCACGACAAGCACGGCGGCGATCCCCACGGCGCGCACCACGCCGGCCGCGGGCCGGCCCGGCCGGGACGCGGGTCAGGCCGCCGGTTTGCGCGCGATCAGGACGTCGCGGTGGATGGACTGGTCGACGCGGTGGGCCAGGCGGTGGTGCGCCGGAGTGTCGGCGACCGCCAGGCCGGCGGCGGTGAGGGCGGCGGCCGCGTCGTCGCGGGTGGCGACGTGGGTGTTCCAGGCGATGCCGAGGGCGCCGCCGGGGCGGAGCAGGTCGGCCCAGACCGGGGCGGCGGCGCGGAGCAGGTCCAGCGGGTTGCGGGCCAGGCCGCGCTCGGCGGTGCGGCTGCCGTGCTGCACACCGTACGGTGCGTCGGCGACGATCAGGTCGACGGAGCCGGCCTTCCAGAACTCCAGCGCGCGGGTGGTGTCGGCGTTGACCATGTCGATCCGCTGGGTGTCGCCGGCGCGGTGCTGCTCCTTGGTGGCGGCGAGCGTGATCCGCAGGCGGCGGCCGACCACCTGGCGGTTGCGGCGGACGGGGCCGTGCTCGGCCTTGTGTTTTATCCGCTTCTCCTTGAGCCAGCGCTGGATGAACGCCGCGTACGCCTCGAAGTCCTTGTGGTCGCGGTCGACGCCGAGCGCGTCGTAGCCGTACATCATCGCCTGGTTGAGGGTCGTGCCGCGGCCGGCGAGCGGGTCGAGCACGGTGAACCGGCGGTCGAGCATCCGGTGGGCGTCGGCGGAGGCCAGCAGGGTCGCGTTGAGCAGAAGCTTGGTGAACTGCTCGTTGGTCTTGCCGGCGTACTTCGGGATCGTGATCAGGTCGTCGTCGAAGCGGTCGAGGCGGTGCAGCGGGACCGGGCGGAGCAGGCCCCGGTGCTCCTCGCTCTCCTCGAAGAGGGCGTAGAGGGAGGAGAGGTTGGCGAGGTGGCGCAGGTCGCGCTCGTCGAGCGGGTCGGCCTCGAACGTCACGTACGGCACGCCGGCGATCTCGCGCGCGTCGATGTCGCCGAGCCGGTCGCCGAGGACGGCCGAGCTGAACAGGGTCAGCTCGGCCGTGGTCAGCGCGACGGCGGACTCCGCGTACACCCGGTTGGCGGACGGGAGGATCAGGATCGCGTACCGCATGGTCCGGAGATTTTAGGGGTCAGATCTTCGGCAGCAGTACGTCGACCACCCTTTTGGCGACGGCCAGGTTCTCCGGGTCCTCGCCGCCGCGGGCGTAGACGTCGACCTGGACGGTGCCGTAGAGGACGAAGAGGTGGCCGGAGAGGAGGTAGGCGTCCTCACCGACGCCGTCGACGGTTTCGGCGTCGGCGACCTTGACGCCGAACTCCGACGTGGTGGTGCGGGAGAGGAAGACGGCGAGTTGGCCGCCCTCGAGTTGCCACTGGCAGTAGCGGCTCGGGTCGCCGGTGGTGCCACCGTCGGCGTCGATCTGGGTGATGGCGCGGGCGGTGAGGGTGGTGACCTGGGCCGGGGTGAGGAGGGTGCAGACGTCGGGAATGTCGCCGGCGTCCTTGACGGAGCCCATGTTGGCTTCCGTGCCGGTCTTGGTGGGGGTTTTCTGGCTGGTGCTGTCGGTGGCTTCGGTGTCGGTGGCCTCCGTGTCTGTCGCTTCCGTTTCTGTCGCTTCGGTGTCTGTCGCTTCGGTGTCGGTGGGGAGGTCGGTGTTCCGGCTGCTTGTGTCCGATTTATCGGATTTGCTGGGCGAGAACGGGCTGATCTGGCAGCCGGCCAGGGCGAGCAACGCGGCGGTCGCGGCGGCGGCGAGGGCGAGCGGGCGGAGGCGGCGGCTCATCGTTCGGGCTCCTTGGTCGGCTTTCGTGGTGCGGTGGCCCGCACAGCGTCCCCGCTTCGGTGCCCGTCCGGCCCCCGCCGGCGCCACTCGTGACACGGATCCGGGAGTCGGCCCGGCCACGCCTTCCCGCGCGCCGCTGGTCAGCCGACGTCGGCCAGGCGTGGGACGACCTTCTCGCAGAACGTGGTGGTGAACGCGACCGGGTCGCCGGACGGGACCACCGAGACGAGGTCGACGCCGAGCCGGGCGTACGCCTCCATGTCGGAGAGGAAGCGGTCGGGGTCGCCGATCGGGTCCCGCATGTCGAGGATCGTGCGCTGGATGGTCGCCGGGTCGCGGCCGATCGCCGCGCAGTGCTCATCGAGGACGCGCAGCTTGCGCGCGACCGCGTCGACGTCGCCGGCGAACAGGTTGCAGGCGTCGGCGTACTGGGCGACGAGCCGCAGCGTCTTCCGCTCGCCGCCACCGCCGACGAGGATGCGTGGGTGGGGCCGCGAGACCGGCGGCGGCACGTTGATCGTCTCGGCGAGCCGGTAGTGGCGGCCTTCGAACGGGCCCTCGTCGGGCGACCACATCTGCCGGCAGATGCGCAGGGTCTCCTCCAGCCGCTCGAACCGTTCGGCGGTGGGCGGGAACGGCACGCCGAGGCCGCGGTGCTCGCGCTCGTACCATGCGGCGCCGAGGCCGAGGATGGCGCGGCCGCCGGAGAGGACGTCGAGGGTGGTCACGGTCTTGGCCAGCAGGCCCGGGTGGCGGTACGTGACGCCGGTGACCAGAAGGCCCAGGTTGATCCGGCTGGTCTGGCCGGCGACGAACCCGAGGGCGGTGTAGCCCTCCAGCATCGGGTCGTGCGCGTCCTGGTATCCGTCCATCTGGAACCAGTGATCCATGAGGGTGAAGAGGGAGACGCCGGCGTCGTCGGCGACCTTCGCGGTGCCGGCGAGGGCCGCGGGCAGCGACTCCGGGACGCCGGGCAGGGTGAAATTGACAAAGTGGATTCCGGCACGCATGGATCGACGGTATCTCCCGCGCGGGACCGCCGGCCCGTCTATCGTTGGCGGCCGTGAAGTACATGCTGCTGATCTACAACAACCCGGACACGATCGCCGCGATGCCGGAGAAGGAGCGCGACGCGCTGTTCGCCGACGTCGACTCGATCATGGCCGAGCTGACGGCGTCGGGCGAGCTGATCCGCGGCGAGGCCCTGGGCCCACCGGCCCAGGCGAAGACGGTTCGCCTGCGCGGTGGCGTCGCGGCCACCACCGACGGCCCGTTCGTGGAGGCGAAGGAGCAGTTCGCCGGCTACATCGCGGTCGACGTCGCGACCGAGGAGCGCGCGCTGGAGATCGCGGCCCGCTGGCCGGACGCCCGCTGGGGTGCCATGGAGGTCAGGGAAATCCTCGGCGGCTGACTGTCGAAGCGCCGGCGCCGGCTCCGACGTGCCCTCGTGACCGTGTTGGCACTCTGCGAGGAGACACGACGATGATGCTTTCCGTCCCCGGCGCGAAGATCTACCACGAGCTGCGCGGCTCCGGCCCGGCACTGTTGCTGATCTGCGGTGGCGTCTACGACGCCGCGGGTTACGCACCGCTGGCGAAGGCCCTGTCCGACCGGTACACGGTGATCACGTACGACCGCCGCGGCAACTCCCGGTCCCCGCTCGACGGCCCGGACGCCCCGCAGTCCCTTCCGGTCCACGCCGACGACGCGGCCGCGGTGCTGGCGGCGCTCACCGACGGCCCGGCCCACGTGTTCGGCAACAGCTCGGGCGGAATCATCGGCCTTGACCTGGCCGCGCGGTACCCGGACCGGGTCCGCACCCTGATCGTCCACGAACCGCCGCTGTTCGACCTCCTCCCGGAGCATGCGATGTTCCGCGCGATGGTCGACCGGGTGGAGACGGCGTTCGCGACCGAGGGCCCGCAAGCCGCCCACGCGGTGCTCGCGGCGGGCCTCGCCATGACCGCTGACGAGGACCGCTCCCCCGGCGGCGGCCCGACCCCGGCGACCCTCGACCCCGACACAGCGGCCATGATGAGCCGCCTCGCGAAGAACGCGACGTTCTTCATCGGGTACGAGGTGCCGCCGTTCAGCCGCTTTGTGCCGGACTACGCGGCCGTCGCGGCGGGGCCGGTCCGCGTGGTGACCGCGGCCGGCGACGCGTCCGAGGGCCAGCCGCCGAACCGCGCTGCCCACGCCCTCGGTGCGCGGCTCGGTGTGCCGACGGTGCCGGTCCCGGGGGATCACGGCGGCTTCGGCCAGCAGGCACCGGCGTTCGCCGCCGCCGTCGACGCGATCCTGCGGGGCTGAACCGCCGCCGAACTGCCCCGCCCGGAAGTGCTCCGCGCGCGGCCGCCACGACGGGGTCAGCCCATCGCGGCGATCAGCTCGCGGCAGGCATGCTCGCAGGTGCGGCAGGCCTCCGCGCAGATCCGGCAGTGCTCCATGTCGGAGTGCTGCGCGCACTCGGCCGCACAGGCCGCGCACGCGGTGGCACACGCCTCCAGCATCCCGCGGGTCACCCGCACGTCGTCACCGGTGTGGCGGGACAGGACCCGCGCCGTCGTGCCACAGATGTCGGCGCAGTCCAGGTTGGTGCGGATGCAGGTGATGAGCTCCGCGACCATCGGCTCGCTCAGACAGGCGTCAGCACATGACGTGCATGCCTCGGCGCAGTCGTTGAGCGTGTCGATGACCTCGGCGAGGCGGCCCCGATCGAGCTCGATCTCCTGCGGGTACGCGTCAAGCATCGGCTTCGTGGTGGTGGTCATGACCATGGGCTACCCCGCGAGGCCGGGATTACTCGGCGGCCCGCCGGCTACCCGCTCTGGCGTGAGCCGCGCCAGGGCCGGCTGCCGCTGTGCCCGCGAGCGGACCGCTGCCAGCCGCGGCTGCCGCGCGCAGCCCGACCACAGCCCGCCGCGAACCTCGGCCGCCGCCCGCAACCCGACCACCACCCACCACCAGCCACTACCGCCGCCCGCAACCCGGCCAGCGGGACGCTCCCTCGCTCGACGACGGACGGCCCGGACCGACGGTCGTTGGCGCATCCGGACGTGCATTCGGTGGCGATGGGGTCCGTGTGCGCACGGTGGCGGATCAGGGCCAG
>Ga0164243_10006520_pt1 | contig 17649 bp, 25 predicted proteins | sample OricompcompostOP_FD_108781 | JGI IMG/M metagenome (GOLD analysis project Ga0164243, IMG submission 108781) | Organic Plus compost microbial communities from Emeryville, California, USA - Original compost - Organic plus compost (OP) | ecosystem: Engineered > Solid waste > Mixed feedstock >... | reverse complement strand
CTTGACTGGGAATACTGGTAATTCCTTTCCAGAAGGATTAGAGAACTTAGGATCAATCCAATCTGGAACCTCACACTTATCTGCAAAATAAACTGCATTTGCACAGAATGATTCAGCATCGTCAGGGAAGAATCTTTCAAAGAAAGTCTTAACCTCATCACCACTCTTAAGATAGAAATCTGGTGTGGGATACTTCAATCTGAAGTCAGAATAGATAGATTGGTGAGAACCGATGGCTAGAAGCGCATCATGAACTTTGTGGTCTTCCTTCTTGGCGTAATGCGTGTTTGTAGTAGCAACTACCCTAACAGCATGCGCTTTCGCTAGCTTGACGATTTGTCTATTAACTAAATTCTGATCCAAACTATCATGATGTAGGTTTGCATTCCTCTTCATGTTGTTTGGTTGAACTTCAAGTCCAAGATCGTCCCCAAAGATTTTCTTCAAACGAACAACTGCTTCGTTTGCGCGTTCAAAGTCCTGCTTCATTATCAATTGACCAATAATACCATTGGAGCAAGAGGTTAAACAGATAACTCCTTCAGAGTGCTCTTCAAGCAATTTCCAATCGATAACAGAATAGACCTTGTTACCGAAAATGAATTTATTATCGAAACCCTTATAGTTTAGGGTTAGAATGTTTCTGTATCCTACTGCATTCTTAGCAATGAGGATGACGTGACGAAACTTCTCATCTCTCTTGGCAGCATCATCCTGAAAATAGAATTCAGCTCCAATGATAAGCTTTACGCCTGTATCGCGAGATGCCTTCAAAGCATCCCACGCACCTGCAAAGGTACCATGATCTGTAATGGCTAGAGCTTTTTGACCAAGCTCCTTAGCTCTGTTGAATAAATCTTTTGGTGATGGTAATGCGTCAAGAATAGAGAAATGGGTATGGTTATGCAATGAGACAAAATCAGTCATATTTCCTCCAAGTGTGTTATGGAGATAATGCATCAGAGCTATTAAAGCCCGTTACAACCTTATAGGGAAGGTCGCGTGCATTCACCAGGGAACACGTTTCCGATAAGTAATGGTACTATATCACCCTATAGTAGGGAGAATAATTTTTAAATCTTTGCTGTCAAGAGCCTTACTTTTCTCAACAAATTCCGTAATGTGCACAAATTGTTTTTTCCAAAATTTCCTGTTGGAAGCTTTTGCGCAGATAATTTTCTTAAGATCATTATGAGTAAGTCTCTTCTTTTCAAAGAGTTCATGAGCCACAATCTTGACAACATCCCAATGTTGCTCAAGAAGATTGCGGGTCTCTCTCATCATCTTCTTTTTATACAAATATCTTTTACGCCCTGCTGGCGCAAGGTCGTTTGTTTTAATAATCTTAGCAACTGCCTGGATGTCAGCCTCAATACCCTCTTTAAGTACATTTGGGAAAATCTTAGAACCTGTTACATCCTGGTAAAAGATCTTCTCAGCCATCAATCCTGCATAATTAATATAAATATCAGATTTTAACTGATAATTGCGGAAACCAGGATCTTGAGACTGCTCATCCAGCATTTGCTCATAATTTGTCTCCCCAGAAACTCTTCTGTTTTTGAAAACGGAGACGTCAACCACCTTCATAAACATCAATAAACCGCAAACTGCGTGCCCCGCCTCATGGTAACATGTTGAAATGTATGAATGATTTTGGGACAACTTTATTGTATATTTATACAAGGGGGTTGAACTATTAACCATGGACTCATCCTAACTGTTGAAGTAAAGCTTCGAGATTATTAAGAATTTCTGGACAGTTTGAACTTTTACACTTAACGTTTAGCTTATCCGAGCCAAAGGGTCCATGTATTGTCAAATTCTGATTTTCGACATAAAGAATGCCCGCTTGTGTAAAGTGAGTCAATTCTTTAAACCCATTGCTCTGAAACAATGGCAAAAAATTCTTAGAAACAGCGACACTTAACTTCAACAGTAGGTTCATCCCACCGCATTTAGAACAATTTTGAGGAGCGATTATACGCTCTATCTTCATGATATTCCTTTACTATTTAGCGACCGCCTCCCCACGACCCTCAATTAGAAAGACTAAATACTTAATTTTTGCATTAGCGACATTTAGACCCTCCCTATAAGGGGCGGAAAGCTCTTTAACCAAATCCTTGGCGCCATTTAGCTTATGGTCACCAGCCTTAGCCTTTTCGATCTCGCTGATGGCTTCTTCAGCCTTTAGAATCTCTTTTCTGAGTTCTTCGGTGTTCTTTCCATTGGCAGAGTCCATAAACTCGCCCGCGAGCTTGTTCAAAAGCTTTGTATACTTCTCTGGGAATTGATCACTCATAATTCTAATCTCCTAATTACTCAATAATGTTTGTTTGACTGACTAAATAATCTAATACATGTTCATCACGAATACGAACGAACAATGACTGCAAATAACCGTTTTGGTTTAGTTCTTGAAGAAGTTCGTCTGGGTTTCTTTCTGGATTTTGCTTAACAAAAGTTTGTTTAAGCATATCAATTACTTCTTGATCAGAAAGTTGTGCATCTGGCTCTTCATCTCTAATCTTATCTAAGATAAGAGAAATCTTAGCGTTGTTGACGCCCATGCTCAAGAATCTTTCCTTATCTACATCTGGAATATTCTCCCAATTGACTCTTGCTTGTTGAGCAATGTATTGAGCCTCTGGAAGAGCTACCCAATCTGGAATCTTGAAATCATGAGATTCTACAAGTCTGGCTGAAAGTTGGTTGACAATTGCAGCCTTTCTTTGCATTTCTACACGACCGACAGCAGCTTGGGAAACCATTTGCTCTAGCTCGATGAAGCTTTCCTTACCCAACTTTTTAGCTAATTCATCATCAAGACCAGCAGGTTGAATCTTGGAACCAGTTACTAGACTGACTTCAAATCTAATTTCAGAGCCAGCAACAGATGGAAGACCTCCTTCTGGAACCTTAATGGAGAAGGTTCTGTTTTCACCAACAGTCATTCCCAATAGATTGTCATCAAACTCAGGAAGAGCAGATGTTCCAACCCTTAGCATTTCGCCAACAGCAGATAGAGCTTCAATCTTATGATCTCCGCTGAAACCATCGTAGTTGATGATTACTTGGTCTCCAGATTGAACGAAGTCATTATCGGCATATGGAGTTTGAGTTCCGTGTTGCTCTCTTAGTTGTTGTAGAATTTCTTGAGCCACCTCAGTTTCGGACTTGAGAACTGGCTTAGGAATTTCTAGACCCTTGTATTGTCCAAGGGTGAAGGTTGGGTGAACGGCAAGTTTGAAATCACAAGTAAACTTGCTACCATTGAGCAATGCACCTTGGAATTGTGGCGCTCCGAATGGCTTTAGATTCTTCTCGAAGATAGTATTGTGGAATGCTTCTTCAGCCATTGCCCTCTTTACAGATTCGTTAATCTGATTCTTATAGTGATTCTTGATAGCTTCTGGAGTTGCCTTACCAATGCGGAATCCTGGAACTGGAGCCTTCTTAAATAATTCAACGACCTTGTTTCTAGTTGCTTCGATTTCTTCGGCGCCTGCCTCATAATGAACGTTTAATTTGCAATATTCAATTTCTTCGACTTCAATTTGCATTTAATTCCTCGACTTAAAATAGGTTTCTGACTTTGAATTATATCACCAAGAAACTTCACCATAGGTCAATTTTCTATTTGTAGACATTTTACCTGCATCGCAAGACTCTAGGTAATCACAGAACTTACAAAGTGGACTTGGATTAGGAGTAAAATTTGTTTCAGACATCATCTTATTACCGTACGTAATGATCTTATCCTCTACTGCCATAATTTCATCTCTATTAAATTCAGCGGTAATGTATTCAAAATTGAATCTCAAAAGGATATAAGAAGCTCTAACCTTTTCCAAGGTTGGATCCTCTTTTAAAAGAATATATGCGTACGTGAGTAGCTGGAACCAATCTTCCTTCAAATACTTCTTATTTTTGACAGTTTTATAGTCACATACATGGAGTACATTATCATCATCAATTTGTACCCTGTCAATGGAGCCATTTAACAATATATTTCCATTGACTAGCAATTCAAAACCTTTTTCGCATGCCATGACATTGGTGACGGCTTTTTTAGTCTTATCTTTGGATACAATTTGTAAATACTGTGCAATGATTTCCTTACAGTCCTTTATGGCTTCAGGAGTCATCTTCTCTTTGTATTCTGCAAATGCATCACGAAAAAAAGCAGTCATCGCGACATTGTATGGAGTCTGAGCATTAAGCTCTGGGAACTTCTCGGCGTAACCTTTGATGTACAAATTGTGAAAGTCTTCTAATACCTTATGGCAAAACTTACCGAAAGAATGGAAATCCCACTCCTTTCTTGGAAGCTTCATCACATAGGCGTATTCAAATTTCTTCTTACAGTCTATATACGTTTTGGTCTTAGATACACTAAGCTTAATTATTTCATTTGTCATTAAATTATTTCCGTTGTATTATACCTATAACACTACGAAAATAAGTTGGAAATCGTGGAATTAGAATAAAACACGGCGCGCAAAAGGAATCCAAGAAAATACTATACCTGCGGTGTGACCGCCTCGCGCAAATTTGACTTGATAAAGCGCACCTGCGTCTGGATCCTTTGGCTGATATGGTTGCTTAGAGATAATCCATTTATTAGCAATTTGATCATAATAGTAATATGTCATCGTGTTGTCACGAGGATTATAAGCAGATCTTACGAATGCGCCGGTAGTTGGAGGAGCATCCAATCCAGAAACAAAGAAATTGTTTCCAGTTCTTACTCTTTCATTATTTTCACCAGAGAAGTGAGCTCTGTTAATCATTGGTGGTTTAGTTGGATCCTCAGTAGATGCATCTTGATAAATAACAAATGCTTTTGGATCAAAGAACTTGCTACCATAATCGCTAGTCTCTGGGTCGGCAGGACGCGGTTTTGTACTAATCTTACTTGGAAGTTGACCAACCTTGAGTGGCTCATTTATCGCATTACCTTCTGGATAAACGATGTTATAATTTTGAAAATTATATGGTTGGTTTGTTTGACCAGTTGGCTGAGCATTTGCATCATAGCCGGTTGGCGTACTTGGCAAACTTGGATCGTTGACATTAATACCTACATCACCAGGATTTGTAAATTTAGTAGTTGGCTCAATTGGATTAGTACCGTATGGGTAATAATCTTTAATTCTGGTATTTGCTTGAGCATCAGTACCATGTCTTGGTAATCTTACATTGTTAGCAACTTCATTAGTAAAATAAGTTTCTGAAATAACAGGAGAGCTATCAACACCATTTGATGCGAACACTTTAAGTGTAACACTTAAAAATTCTGTAGGCATTTCAATAGGTCCAGTATAAATAGTAGAAAACAAATCTGGAGTGGAACCATCTAATGTAAAAAATATTGTGGATGGAATATTGGTTGTTAGGGTAATTGTCTTTGGAATACCCGCAACTATTTGAGTGGAAGACTCTGAAATGGAAACGCTTATTACTGCCATCTTAAACCAAATTTAAAAACTTAGGGTTTCTAGGAACCATTTCCATTTTTAACATAACCCTATAGAGCTTATGAGCTGCCTTCCTGAATAAACGCGACATTTCCAAAAATGATGTATCGCCCTCACGGCGATACAAATATAAGAAAATATCGTGATATTCGAGGAATTCGACTTCTGGAGTTGCTCCCCTAAACTTTCCTTCTTTCATTGCAACCATCTTACTAAGACCATAAGTCAAAAGCGACCTATAGAAACGCTGCTCTCCGTCAGCGAGGTATTGTGGTAAATAAGTCTGTTTTAGTTGAGCTGGATCACTCATAATAAGTATACGAAAATATACTTATGCCGCTTTTATCTTTGGGATAATTTGCATTATTTTATCAGTTAACTCATCAAGAGAACCATTGTTATGAATGACCGCGTCAAACTCCTCATCCTTAATGGAATCTTGGTTTGTTTCGCTAGAATGATTAATCTTTGCGTGAGAATCTCTCAAAATTCTAATTTGAAAAAACCCTAACTTTTTAAGATGGTCAAATTCGTTTCTAAATCTAACATCTGTTACAATTACAACCTCTCTCTTTTTGGATTTAGCAATCTTAAATGTGTGGTCAAAAACATCTAACCAAAGGTTTTCTTTATACTCTCGTCCGACACCCGTACCCAAATCAATAAGCAACTGACGAACGGTTAAAGGCTGCCCATTCTTGAAGGCACCTGGAATGACCTTGGCGCGGTTCTCAGATGAACCGTATAAATATTCTTTGGGGAGAGTTGGGAACATCTGCCTAACCATTTCCTTGATGGGGTCAGCAAAAGCTATAGTTTTGAATTTGCTATAGTTTTTAATTTCCTTATTTAATTCTTCGGTTATGATGTGACTAACGGTATTTTTACCAGTGTTAGCTTTTCCTGTAATTGCAATTTTGTACATATGACCTCACCACGAAGAAACTACTTTGGCTTTTGAAACCATGTTCTGATCTTGTTCAACCAATATAGCGTGATTGAATTTATCTTTCAATCTGTCATTATGCGTGATGACCAAGATCGTGAAATCCTTCTGAAAGAATTTGACGATATCTACGAAAGCATTTACACCTGCTTTATCGAATGGCTGATCAACTTCGTCCAAGCAAAGTAGCTTAATATCAGAGTCAAACATCTTCTGAAGTAAGAATGTTAGCCCAAGCTTTAAAGCAAATAATACTGATACCTTTTGTGCTCCAGACAAAAGACCATATTCTCTTTTTCTGTTATTTAAGAAATATTCAATCTCAAGAGTATCAGCAATATCCCCTTTAGAATTCTCTTTTTCTACATAGAATGATAATTGTAGTCCTGGTCTAATCTGACTGAGAAGTTTGTTGGCTTCTTCTTGCCAGTCATCCAAAACACTCTCAATGATTAGCTTTGGAATACCTTGAGAAGAAAATGCTTGGATGACGATTGGATAGATTGAAAGATCATCCTCAGCCTGTGCAAGCTTCTCAAGATGCTCCTTGAGCTTTATTTGGTTATCCTTAGCTTGCTTGATTTTGTGATCATGTACAGCGATAGAGCTTCTGAAATACGTAAGTTCCTTGTTTAGCTCCAAATCTTTAGAATTTGTTACATCTTTATTACGCCTCTGCTCTTCCATTACCGAGCGTAATTTCTTCACTTCATCCGTATTAAAAGATTCGATTTCGGTAACAAGAGCTTGATGCTCTGCTTCTTTTTCAGCTAAACCTTCTTTTTGCTCTTTAACAATCTTTTCATAATCAGAATAAAGCTGTTTTTTATTCTCATAGTCTTTCTTTAGGGAATCTATTTTACTAGTAGTAGCATCTAAATCTTTTTTTGCATTATTCAACTGCGTAATTTGTACAGCAGTTTGAGATTGAATAGTATTTCTATCCTTAATATTCTTAGCTAAAGTTACTAAGGTGGCAGAGATATCAGCAATTCTTTGATTAATCTGAGCCTGGCATACTGCCTTATGCTCATCAGTAAGAGGTTGACGACAATGCTTACAGACGGAATCATCTGGCATCGGAATCTTTAATTCTTCCAATTCCTTATTTAGCTGTCTACTGTTGAGCTGATCGGAAAGAGTTTCCTCCTTCAAAGCGGCGAGCTTCTTTTCCAACTCAGGAAGTTCTTCGAAGTTAACCTCGGATAGCTTTGCCTTCTTTTCGGTTTCCGTTTTAATGTCGGCAAGAATTGTCTTTGCACTTGCAGCAACGGACTTAGCCTTGTTGGAATAGTCAGAAATGGTTGTCTTAATCTTATTAAGCTCATTTCTAACAGAAATTTCTTTTAACTTAGCTTGAGAGCCTTTTTCGTCAAAAGACTTAAGGGCATTGGTAGTCTCAGCAATCTTGAGATTGATATTCTCTATAAGCTCTTTGACCTTTTCTTGCTCAGCCAGCTTTTCATTAATAAGAAGTTTGTAGTCAGATACCTGCTTTTCGCTGTCAGCGATATCTTTATCAGGGTTACCAAGAGCCTCGATTAAAGAACGAATCCTTGCAATTTCTCTACTAATTTCATTTGCAAGATCCTTAGCTAGCTTCTCAAGCTTAGCATAAATAAGAATGTTTAAAATCTCTTTGAGAAGAGTTTTGCGCTTTTCTGGTGTAAGCGTAGCAATGCCAGTGAAATCGTTCTGAACAAAGTGAACAGTGCTTCTAAAACCTTTGTAGTTAATCTTAATAAGCTTCTCTAAGGTTTTTTCAGTATCACCAGTACGACGAGATGTAATATCTTTCCAATAAGGATTATTTTCATCAATTACATCCACGTACACGTCTGCGTCTGGACCATCGGAGGCAGTTCTAGAATGCAAAGAAAGATCGCTGGTTCCCTTCCTATTTCTTGAACGAGAAACACGATAAAGATTTTCTCCAACTTTAAAATAAAATATTACCTTGCAGGAGTTGGTATCATCCCTAATAAGCTTTTCTAATGACTCATCTGATTCGTTAAACAATACATATTCAATAGCTTTAAAGATGGTGGTCTTACCTACACCATTGGAGATGTCATCATTGCCCAATGTTTTTCCAACAATTAAGGCGGTACTAAATTGAGTAAAATCAATATCACTCCTCTCGTGACAAGAGAAGTTGTTGATGATTAATCTAACAGGAATCATTCTTTATCCTTTAAAGAAGCTTTGTAGCTATTGAAGATACTGGTTGCAACTTCCATAAACTTTGGACGAAGCTTATCTTCAACATGAAGCTCTCCATATTTCTTGATAGCTGAAGAGACATCAAATGAATTATCGATGGTGTTCTTAGCGTCTTTATCTTTCTTGACGAGAGAAATCTTCCTAGACTCCGAGAACGCAGAGATATTATACACACCCTTGTCAGCAAGTAATTTAGAAACTTTTTTCTTATCAACTGATTTCAAATCGGCAGTCTCTAACGAAACCTCCAACCTAACAATGGACTTATCCAAGTCATCCATATCTTTAATATGCTTGATAAGATAGGCTGTTGTATCTTCAGTATCTTTTGGAATGGATACACTGATTTTCTTCAATCTTCTAGTTGGCAAGGATTCTTTGAAGAAGACCTTGTTAGAATCTTGATCCACTACAATGATATGCTTTTCCTGCTCGCTTTCACCGAAGTTGGAAATATCCATACTTCCGATGTGAGCCACATAAGGAGATTTCTGCATTACTTGTGGCTTATGTACGTGACCCATCCACACATAATCGTATCCAGCAAACATTGATACTGGACAGAACAATTCATTGGTCATATCATCAATCTCATCACCAACGGGAATTGAGCCTTCGATGGCAAGGTGCCCTATCAAAATTTTCTTGTACGTTGTTGGAATGCCCGCTAACTCGTACGACAAACTTTCCTTAACCAAATTCAAAGCATCTGCATTTGATTCAGAATTGAAAGATTTTCTATCTCTAAATGGAAGGAGAGTATAAGCAAAACTTCCAATAAAGATTGTATCTATGTACTTGTAGACATAGACATTCTCGATGTCCGCTTCAATAATGATATCGAGAGGAGAATGGTATGTATTGCCAGTTCTTAGGATATCATGGTTTCCAACAATGATATGAACTGCAATTTCATGAGCTTGGCACTTCATGAGCCAGCTAATGAACAGAGTAATTAGATGGGTTGGAGGGTTAGGCTCTTCGAATACGTCACCAGTAATAATAATCGAATTAGCTCCATGCTCTGAAGCTCTATCGAGAACCCAATCAAGTAGGTTCATCTGGTCAACGATGCGGCTATTTAAGCTAGAACCAATACCAGCCTTGCCGATTGAGGTCCCTTTTCCGAGATGTACATCTCCAAGTATTATTGTGGTTGACATTACTTTTTATAAATCCTTAATTTAATAATGTTAATTATTGTTTTCTTACTAACATTATATTTAATAGATAAATCTAGATAAGATACATTTCCAGTTTTATAATCTTTTCTTATTTTAGAAATTTGCTTCATTGTTAATTTGGCATTAGGAGAACGTGTTCCAAACATTCCATTATTTTCTCCTGAATTTTTACCCAACATAGACTGAGACATTTTGTGTTTAGTTTCTTGAAGCTTTCTTACCTGTATTTATTATTATCGTTGTGGACATGTATATCTATCAATCTGATCTTTTAACTTGAAAACAAGACTCTCCAAAGCATCATTGCTGAGGTCTCGCTTGGAATTCATTCTATCAAAGATAGAAGTAACCTTCTCTACAAACTGTAGCGCTTCTTCGTTTCTAAGGTTGTTTTGAATGAACTCGTACACATAGTTAGAAAAATCCATATAGAGACGCATCTTTTCTGAGAAACTTTCTTGTTCGTTCTCTATATCTAACGTAGCTTCGCTGCCATACAAATTAATTATCTTGTGGGCAGCTTTCCACGTTGGAAGGTTATCCATGTTTGCAACGAAATCGGTGGGTGTGGAGCCTTGCTTACAACCAAAACACCAATACGTGTTGCTTTGTGGATAGAAGATAAATGACGGCGTACTCTCTCTGCCATTAGCATGAGATTTGAATGGGCAGGTTATCTTCTTATTCTGCTCATCAATGCGAATGCCGTATATTTTGAATAAACGAATTAAACGAATAGAGTTAGCTTTGGTAATTAACTCTTTGAAATAAAGTTTTCTTGTAGAAGCATCTGAAGAATCTCCAGTCTCCCATGATGTCTCGCCAAAGCCATTAAATCCGGTTGAATCTTGTAGTTTGTGCATAGCTGAGAATACTCGCTGAAGGTTTCTTTTTCTTCAGCAATTAATGATAAAAGCAATTCCTTTGATATTACTTTATTCATCAGTCTTTTTGCTGTCAACGTTAGCTAATTCTATTCTTTCAGCCAACGATTTAATTTTTTTCTCAGCCTGGGCGAGGCTATATTCTAACTTATTAATTTTATCTCTATGTTCGAGGATACCACGAAACAAGAGAATGGAAAGACCAACCGAACCCATTCCCTCTAATTCATTTTCATCATTATTGAGTTTAACCGCAACATCTACAATTTTTGCAATTAAATCTCTTTCAGCTTCCAATGCCAACATGGTTTTATTATCAGACAAAGTCCTATCATCTAGCATCTTCTTAAACATGACTGCTAGTTGAGAAGCCTCAGCCTCATAACCCATAATTTTTTCTTGGGTATCCTTAACCTTTTGTTGGAACTCTGCTGGATTTGGCTTTTTAGGTAAAGAATTAAAAATAGAATTCTTATTGCTTATCTTTAAGCCAGTTGGTTTCTTTCCATCAGAGTCATCATCGTCATCAAAAGCGCCCATCTTAGTCCTTCTTACGAGAAATTACAATGAATTTAGTTGTTAGTTCAACATTAAACTTCTTACCTAGAGCAGTTTCCAATGCTGGATATACCGCTTGGACAGAAGTGTTAACATAACACTTACTTGGCTCAACAATTGCAGGTTTACAATACTTTTCAACAGTTTGACCTGGCAAAGAGAACATATCTAGCTCAACAGCATGAATCTCTTTCCAAATCTTCTCAGCCTCGGTTTCCTCAGTCTTTGCTTTCTTTTCTGTCATTTTTATCTCCAGCTTTCCTAACTTTAGAGTATATATCATCGAAAAAAGACCTAAAAGCGCTGGTTAAACATATGCCTTTAAGCCTATTCACCTCTTTACCCTTATTAAAGACAATAACGGTAGGAATAGAATCTACTTCATAAATTGAAGTGATCTTTTTAAATTGTGAAACATCTACTCCTATATAAGAGATGTCTTTATATTTCTCCTTGACCTTATCGAACATTACCATCATCTTTTTGTGGTAAATTAGCCAAGGCGCATAAAAATAAACGGCACATAAACCGTTATTTATTTTTAATTCTTCTTCATGAGTAATGAAGTTCATTACCTACCGCAGCACTTCTTTGTTTTCTTGCCTGAACCACAAAGACATGGCTCATTGGGGCGAGACTTTACCTTCGCTACCACAGGCTCTTGTTTTGGCTTCAAATGATCCATAAATAAGTCGCTATTCCAATGACCAATCTCATGTTGACACACGACCGCAGCCAAGCCCGTTGCAACAAATCTATGTGGATAGATTAGATTATCCGTTACAACTATTTCTTGATATCTAATTGTATCTTCGTGTCTTCCAGGGAAAGATAAGCAACCTTCTCCCTTGAAAATTGCAGGATCAAATCCTTGTTCCACTCTACAATTAATTAAGTCAATCTTAAGCTCCTCCAACCTTACGATGGCAACCTTCTTTGGGATGCCGATTTGTGGAGCTGCCAGTCCAATGCCTGGACGTCCAAGCCTAGCGGATTCTCTTAGCTCTGCCTCTAAAAGTAGAATTATCCCTTGAGCTTCCTCAATTGTAACATCATCGCATTTGACGCGTAGAGCTTCTTCATCGTTTGTAATAATCATCTTGCTTTTATATATCCCTTAGCCGCCACAGCTTCTGCAACCTCTTTTGTTATAATTAGCAGGGTTTGCGGATGCAAGTCCTACGTTTTTTAAACAAACCGAACACGTAGCATTATCGGTGGCACATTTTACGCACAATACTGAAATATTATTTAATACTTCCCCTTGACATCTGACGCATTTCTTCCTAGTGTGTAAGTAAGCTAATTTGACACAATTACTACAAAACATTGTTTAACCTCGTTTTATAATAAAATGTCATAGTATTAGGGTAAGAATGAATTATCTTCCATTTATTCACAAAGTAAAGAAAAAGAAGAATCGTATCACCTACGAACCTATCCCATTACAAATTGAGATACCTCTCCCACCTCCACCCGAAAAGGCGAAGGAAGAAAAAGAAGAATCAGACCGCGGAGTCGTGATTATAGAATTAACTTAACGCTTCTTGGCGTTGTTAATAATGGCTTGAGCATCGCCAAACAAAAGGCGAGAAGAAGCCTTCAAATATGATCTGACGATATCTCTAACTTGTTTATAGTCCTCTGCCGGATCAGACTTACCTAAGCAATTAGCGCAAACCTTAAATTTGGTTGAATTGATCTTAGACAAGGCTTCACTGTGTAACTCAGAAGAGTTAAACTCATCGGCGCAAACAATACAGTTGTGAGATCTTTCAGTCATGGTGACTTCCTATATATCCAAAAAGTCTATATATAATTCGAGAATATTCCCAAGGAAATCAAAGAGAAAGGCGTTAATTAAAATAATTAACGCCTTCTTCATTTTATGACTTAACTTCTCGAAAGTGTTAATAATTTAGGAAATCGTCCCAATCTTTATGCCAATAATCAGGATTATCGATAAATTTTTTCCTGGAAGCAAAGGATGGAAGTGTAGGTCTCCTGAGTAATTTCATATTAGCTTGTTCAGGGGTTTTATCAGCCTTTTTATTATTGCAAAGCTGGCAAGCGACAACACAATTACCGAAGCTAGTACCTCCACCTTGTGCTCTAGGAAGTACGTGATCAATAGTAACCTGAGAAGCTGAAAGCTTTCTAGCACAGTATTGACAGGTACTTCTATCTCTCTTGACTAAGGCTCTACGGCTGAAGTTATTTCCAAAGAAATGTCTCTTTGGAGGGGTCTTCAACCTAATAATAGACGGATATTGCCATGCGCCAGAAGCGAATGGAATCTTCTCGTCCCAGTTAGAGATAACATCGACTTTTTCGTTGACGTAAAGCTTGATAGCTCTCTTCATTTCAATGAAATTGAGAACTTCGTAGCTCGCGCCTAAAAGGAGAACTTTTTTCATGATGAGTAATCTAATTATGTAAAATTAATTGTCAAGCGCCAAGGAGACGTTTGATCGAGTCGCGGATATCCTCGCCATCACAGACTTCGTTACCGACGCAAACCCAATTTGGCTTAATCCTACGTGCAAACATTTCTAACTTATCACAGTTAGGAAACATTAAATCCAAAGAATCCTGAAGATGTTCTGGCTTTGCTGAGTGTTTTAAATTCTCACCAAACGAAACAGAACGTTGGGATTTATTCTTTAGATATTTATATATTTTGTTATTATTAGTTCCAATTAAACAAATTTCATGAGTCTGTCTGAATAAACGACCCATGAAAAATGCTAATGTATCATTTAGATTAAATGATTGAAGACCTTTCTCAAGAGCCTCAGTAATCTTATCTTTAAACCATCCGGCTGAAAAAATTTTCTTTTTCAATGATGGGAACAAACCTTTTAGAGGGTCTTTCTTTGTTTTAACCCAAATGTAAGTTTGCTTTTGATCAAAACCCCAAGCCTTCATAGTATCCAAACCCTCTTGAAGAAGAGAAGATGGAACCCATAAAGCTAGGATGCAGCCATCGGGATCGGCAAGTTCTTTGACATTGAGTTCTTTAATGTCTTTGATAGACATGGTGCTGTAGTTAGCATCAGCACCACGTTTAACATCTGACATCTTAAGTGAATCTGCGAAAGACCACGGCGGGTCGCTTACAATAACTTTGAATTGCTGTTTCGTTTTGGTCATACTTAGTCTTTAAAATGACTTAGTACCTTAAGGAACTCAGAAGAATTCTCAAAATGGAAACGGGTAGTAAAGTCTAAATGGAGTTGGTTTCCTTCATCTAGATATACCGAAACAGAACCAATCCTGATCTTAAACCAACGCTCAGGATCCTTTTTTCTGTCACCATACCAAAACTTTTCTAGAAGCATAAAGATGCCTGCAAGTTTCTCAACTACCTCAGCTCTATCTCCTAGATTCATTAAATCATTTAAAGTTACATCGAACGTAAATAACTTATTCATGTTTAATCAACAATTAATTGCTCAAGGTTAAGTTGCGGAGTCTTTCCATTGACAGAGATTTGTTGAATCTTTTCGAACTTTGACTTGGTCACGGACTCGCGCTTGCTTATACGAACTTTATAATTTCCCAAAGGAAGGGAGGCTTGCCACTTACCGACGCCATTGGTTCGATTCTTAAAAACTACGTTGTTGTCTTCGTCAAAGATTTCTACATCCGCTAGAAAAACAGACTTTCCAGCTTTGTCTAAGACTCTTTGAGTTACCACAACCTTATTGCCTGATGATTCACCTTGAACTGGTGTCGATTCTTCAAACTGAGTGAATTGAGGTAATTCTGGCGCTGGTTGCGGAGGTGTTGGGAATACCGGCTCCATTGTTGGAGAAGGTGGCAATGCAGATTGAGGTGCAGCCTTTGACTGTAGTTGTTGCTTGAACATTGACATATCAGGTGGGGCAGGGTCCTGAATCTTAATCTTCTGGCTAATAGCTGGAGTTTGTTGTCTACCCATTGGAGCTTCTTGTCTTGAATTTCTCCTGATAGCTTGAGCCTGTGGATTCTCTTGCATTGGCAATGAGTTAACCACCCCACTAATCATGTGATGATTTGGGGGTGGAACTCTGTTTTGCAATAGGACTGCGGGCATCTTACCTCCATCAGCAGAGGCGGTAAAAGTTGGCTCAGCCTGTGGAGGAGCCTTCTTCATTTGCTCCATAAGAAGATTCAACTTATTAGATAGTATTCTCAAGTTCAAATCTTGAGCGCTAACCATACTGGTTAATTGATCTATTTTAGCTTCTAAAGCTAGTAGAATTTCTGATGCGGTTCTAGACGAAGTCATTATTCCTCAGTAATAAAAACACCGAACTTAATTGATACCTTCTTTAAGACAGTGATATCATCTAAAGTAATGTTTGCGTGCTTGCAAAGAGGGTGTTGATTATAAAGAATATCTGAAACTTCCTTTTGAATTTCCTCTAGAGAACCGGAGGAGAAAAACTCACCAAAGATTAAAAGTGAGTAATCGCCTAAATTTTTTGTATCAACAACCGATTCCATTCCTTCGTAAACGTCCTCTTCCACCTTTTGAAAAGTGTTTAATGACTGTGCAATCTTCCTATGGGAAGGTGTTGGTTCATCAATCTCAACGTAATCATTGTTATCAATCATTTCTTGTTGATGATTAGTTCCCTCATATAATCCGATATCGTCAACAATTTGTCCATCGACGCCCGCCCAAGTATGTTCAATGTTGTTTCCAACATTTGGAACGGGTCCTACTCCGATAGGAAAATTGTCATCATCTACAACTTCAGCAAAAGGAATTGCGCGTGTTTTAGGCACGGCTCTCTCACGTGGATTTTGTTTTGAGCCACGTGCTACTACAAATTGAGAACCATTGGATGGAGACATTTCTCTTGGAACTATGTTCATTTTTTTATAATTAGGAACATAGCGAGGAAATTCTGATTTTTTATTCATATTTATTCCGTTTCAGATTCGAACTTATCTCTCTTCCTACCATTGGAAGAGGACTTATTCTCTAACTCCAACCTCTTTCTGCGAGACTCGTTTTTCTTACGGCGAGCCTTGTCAGATGGCTTTTCATAAGCCTGCTTATCTTTATATACCGATAAAATTCTTTCTTTTTGAACCAAGGTTCTAAAAGTTTTAATAGCCTTATCACAATTATTGCCATAAACCTTAACTTCTAGTGGTTTAGCCTCAACTGGCTGAATGTGATCGTACTTAGAGGTTTCAACAGCCTTTACTGGCTTCTTTCTTGATGACTTTCTGGTCTTCATTTAAATCAATCTCCGTTTACTTTAGATAATTATCTGTATTAATTCCTGAATTTAGAATGTTCTTGTCGCGCAAAATCGCCTTCAATGCGTTATCTATATCCTTGGCAATCGGAACCTTTCTATTATTTGCAATTGCCTCGTAAGTAGAGGAAATGTAAAGATCCTTTAGGTAAGCATAAGAGAATTTGCTTGCAATAGCGCTGGCAGCGAGTTGCTTAATCTTGGCATCTGGGATGCTCTTGCCAAACCACTTCTTCAAATAGGCTACAGCCATTGCTTGATCTGGAAGCGGAATTTCAAACTTCCTATCAAAACGGGATGGTCTGTTTGTAATGTTTGGCATCAATTTTCCAATGTTATTACAAGTACCAATAACAAGAAGTCCAGACTTGGTAGAAATGCCATCAAGCAAGTTAAGGAACATAGAAATATCAATACCCTTATCGAACATGGAGTCTAAGTCTTCAAAATATAGCAATGATGGACTTTGCTCCTCAGCATAGGCAAAAGCATCTCTTACCATCTCATTATTAGCCTCTGGAATAATAGTTACTGGCTTGAAATCGTAGTTAGAGATAATAGTTCTGATAAGTGAGGTCTTGCCATTACCTGGCTCACCATACATTAAGAAACCGCGCTTCCAAGGAAGTTTCTTGGAATTATAAAAATCTTGAGATGCTAAGAATGTCTCAACAAGGTTTCTAATCTCAGTCTTAAGATTAGTTGGCATAAAGAGATCTTCCCAAGAATGATCCTTGGTATATGGGATGTTCTCACCGTCTACAACTGTAATGTATAGACTCCCACGATCTCTTTCTTTAACCCAGTTATCAAACTTGTTACGAAACTCAATATACTTTTCAAATTTAGAATCAGTAACAACTACAAAGAAGCTAACTTCATCCTCGTTTTGATTTCCCTTATGGAAAAGGGCAGCATGAATGAATTCGAATCCGGCTCCTTTGATTAAGAACACTCCTTGCATAAAGAACTTTTCATAACCATGCTCAGATGGCCAAGATACGGTTGAATCTTGATAGAGGCATTCAACGGTAACCTTTTGCTCTTCACAAAAGGTTAAGAATTGACCATCAATGATGATACGATTATTAACTAACTTTTGTAGATCCTTAT
>Ga0164243_10006519_pt1 | contig 17650 bp, 13 predicted proteins | sample OricompcompostOP_FD_108781 | JGI IMG/M metagenome (GOLD analysis project Ga0164243, IMG submission 108781) | Organic Plus compost microbial communities from Emeryville, California, USA - Original compost - Organic plus compost (OP) | ecosystem: Engineered > Solid waste > Mixed feedstock >... | reverse complement strand
TAACTGCTTCCAAGCGGATGAGGATGTCATTCTAATCTCAATGACCCGATATCGGACCGTACCTTGGGCAGTTCCATGCAAGTTGAACTTCCGTTCCCACAGCGTCTAACAGCAACCACGCCATTTACATAACAAGGATTTCTTTCCGCGACAGAATTTTTATAAATCCTTTGACTTGAAAAATGAAATGCACCAATTAGGAGTTCATCTTACCAAACCTCGCCCAAACATCCGGATAACATAGTCTATATCCGGATATACCCCATTGACCTCTTTTGAATAATAACCGCACAATATGATATTGATAAAAACTTCTCTATTTTCATTTAAAAAAGATTTTTCCTTAGATAGACCATAATAAATTTCAAAAAACTTTAGAAGCCTCGATGAATCGCTACCAAACCACTCATCCGCCAAAAAGAGCACTAGGTTCCAGCTAAGATTGAATAACTCATCACTCACATTTTCTGATCCACAGCTTCCGTCAAAATTTCTAGCGACCTTATCCTTATAACTTTCCGGTAGCATATGATCTAATTCGCGCCATGCATCAGAAATATCGTAAGGAATGTAAATTTTATTGCCATCCATCGTCGGGCTAACGAATAAATGTGAATCTCCTTCCGCCCAATTTTTATACTTAGCAATGGATATCCTATCCCTCCAGCTCTCGCTCATCTCTGGAGGAACAGAAATGTCAGCAAATACACCACCTGCCCATCCAACAACAGCCAAAAGGATCAAAATTCCCGCAACAAAATTCAGAAACAATTTTTTTCGCATATTATCCCCTCTGGATGACTTTGATAGCCGACGCCGTTTTTAATCGGGCTCATAGCCTCTGGCTCATATATTCTCAAAGTATCTTTATAGCGGAGAGAAATTTTTACCTGATATCTCTCAGAAATTCCAACGCCTCCAGCCCCCCAAGCCTAGGGGAAGAGAATTTTTGGTTATCGAATAAACCTACGCCAGGGTGCGTATGGATTACGCTCAACAATTCTTTTTCCTTCTTGTGTTACCGCCCATGCCATCATCTGAATACATCTTCAGCGGAACCGAAATACCCTTACCCTCTACAATTGGCCCCAAGATAATACTGCCCCGTGCACCGGGTATAAGCCGAGCAGCCTTCAATAAAATCAAGAAAAAAAGAAAAGGAAAAATCCGAAGAACAACGAATATATTCTTTCATCAGCTGATTTTTTTTGTGAAAAAACGGTGTCCCTGCAGATCAAGTAGACCAATCCAAAAAATACTTCCTAAAAAAGTTACTCCCCTATAGCATTCATAATAAACCTCTTCATCTCATCCCATTTAATACAATATTGGAACTCCAATTCCTCTTTAATGCATGGCGACATGGTGGTTTCTTGATCATTATTTAAAACTTCATCCATCCTGTTATCCAGGGAATTAACAACAGCCCACTTATTAGTAAAAAACTCTGTGAGCGCTGGTTTTATTGGGGAGAAATTAACGTCATCGCCATAATACTTTTCGAACCGTCTTTTACACTTATCGAAATCAACAGTAACGCTATTCCCTTGTATATTGATCCAGGGCTCATCATCTCCATCAAATTTCGAATCGGTATAAAAATCCCTCCCCAAAAAAGCCAGATAATAGCCCCCAACATGGAATGAATACGGCTGAAAGCTCATGAATTTAATAAAATCTTCCTTTTGAACCCCTTTAAACGGTTCCACAACAAGAGCCTTATACGAATAGCCACAAACGCCCTTCGCTTCTCTGATTTCATCGGCTGAAATGATGCGCACCGCCGCAATCTTTTCCGCATCTTCAAATCTTTTGCTCAGCAAAGGCTTCCCTGCAGAGCTTGGTGGATCATTTATAATGATTTCCTTATATCTTCCACCTTGCAAAGCATACGCATCTCCCGACAACGAAGCTGCTATATAAATTGCTATTTTTATTGAGTTGAGAATAGCTGAGGGATCAACAGAGGCCGCTTTTTCTACACTTTTCATTTGAATATTGGTTTGCTTCATGCTCAGCCCCCCTATTCTGATATTTACCTTCCGATCTAAAGAGTAGAGCGTCATCAACATGGTGGCCGTATTCGTGAAATATAACGGCTACAGCTTTCTTCACGGAATCCCTCCCCCACCCAGTATATTCACACTCCCGCCCAAGACCCGGCCCGTATCTGTATCGAAAATCATATGTTGTGAGGCTGCATCTCCAGTCTTTGGAAAAGAATGCTTGTAATTGACATCCAGAGATTCTCCATCCCTGCTGGAAGATCCTCTGGGTGAGAGGCATACCATGCCTTAACCAATTATAAATCGGGAATCTGTTATCAATACTTCACACTGTAGGAACCTATGATTTCATTAGTACCACAATTTAAAACAATCGTATATTGCTATCCGGAAGCAATCTATATCCATCAACATCATTAACAGATATGAATTTGAGCTCCATTCTTCCATGTTCTTTGTACACGAGAGGTGTTTCGTAATTGAAAAATCTGTAATCACCAAATTTTTGGGTTAATAACGGAAAAACAATTTCCTGCTTTATTTTTCTTGAATACGTGCACCCCGCATAAGTCGAGCAACCTTCCATGAAACCAACCAAAACAATAAATATCAAAAAGTGACGAAAATTATTTTTCTCCATCCCACCACCTTCCTTAAAAGGGCTATTTTTTAGCCGTACCAACTCCGCCACGAGCGTAAGTATAAATTTACGCTTCACCATGCCCTTCTAGACTGATAAATTATTTCAAAAATAAAATTATTTAATCACTAACTATCTTTCTAATATAAAGGACGGAACTTCCCTGCACTTAAATACGCGCCTTTATATTTAAAAATCGCTATCCGGCGCCAGCCTATAGTCCATCGGCACCATTTTATAGGGTGGAAATCCTTTACAGGCCACAGGTTCTTACAATTATTTCCAATCGGCTTATTAAGCAGTAAAAAATATCAATTTAGTTTATCTTCAATTCCCTTTTTCAAATAATTAATATCCGGGTACTCTCCACTCATTTTACTGTAGTAAAAACTACATAATATCGAACCTATAAGGACATCCTGACTCTTATCTTCCATCAGCTCTTGGCGACTACGGTCAAGAAAAACCTCAAAAAAATCTAACAATCTAGAATTATCCTTGCCCAACCATTGATCTTCCAAAAAAATTAATAAATGCCGATTTAAATTAAATTCTTCCTCGCTCAATAGCTCTGGATTACAATTATTTTTCAATTTCCCGACCAAATTTTCTATGTAAGAAGGGGGGAGCATGACACCCAGTTGCCGCCATGCATCGGAAATATCATATGGTACGTAAATTTCCCCCTTGTTGAGAGCTGGACTTACCTTGAGCACTTCATCTCCGTAATTCCAACTTTTTTTTGCAACAATCTCGATAGCTCCGACCCATGTGTCATAAAGAACGCTTTCTTCTCTACCCCTCTCCTTCTCTCCACTTACCGCTACTGGTATGTAAGAAAACCCGACCCAAATTAAAACTATTAAAAGCAATTTTCCGAACATAATGTTCTTCCTGGATGACTTTCAGAATCGTAAAGTGTACTCTTCACAGGATTCATCGAGCTTGGCTCATAAATCCGGATTGAATTGCCAATGCGCATGGTAATACTGGTCTGGTATTTTTCTGCGATGCCTACGTCACCCAAGTACTTTCCTCTTGGAACAGAAAATCTTGAATTGTCCCACATGCCGCTGTTTGGATGTGTATGTATAAATTCGACAATTCTATTTCCATTTGGCGTCACTGGAACCCTATTATCTGAAAAGAATGAAAAAGGAACGGATGAAGAGTTCCCTTCCCAACTTGGACCCAGGCAATACAGCCTCTCATCCTCATAAATATAAGATCCCCACTCGTTTTTTATTTTGCTACCATATGGCAGGGCTTGATCCCCTGCACCACCGTCCGTGAAATACCGATCAACCCACCAGCGCGTCGCTCGGAAATGGCGACTGCACATGTATCATCGCCACCACCTGCCGCCGCACTTGTGGGCTCAATACCTTCCCCACAACGTGGCTTTGAGCGCTTCCTGGTCGAGCATTGATTCGGCCAACAGCTCCTTCAGGCGGGCACTCTCATGCTCCAGTTCCTTGAGCCGCTTGGCCTCCGAAACGGTCATGCCGCCGAACTTGGCGCGCCAGATGTAGAAGGAGGCAACGCTGAAGCCGTGCTTGCGCACAGCTCCTTGACCGCTATGCCGGCCTCGGCTCCCCTGCAAAAACCCAATGATTTGTTCGGCAACGTTTCTTCATTGCCGCTTCCTCGTTATGAAGCGGACTTTACTAACTTCTGACTGCGACCGAAACTGGGAGGCGGGTCAGTGCAACCTCAGTGAAAATCATGTTTTTAAATCAATACCTAAGCCGGTAGGAATCTAAGACCTCATTAGTTCCACATTTTAAAACAACAACAAAAGTACTATCCGGAGCCAGGCTATAACCATCAACATCATTGACAGGGGTAAAAATAACTTTGATTTTCCCATCCTCTCTATAGATCAATGGATTTTGATAATTAAAGTATCTATAACCACGCCCAAAATTATCCACAAGCACAGGAAAAACAATGTCTTCATTAATTTTTTTCGAATAAGCGCATCCCGTATAAGTCGAGCAACCCTCGATAAAATTAACCAAAATAAAAAACCAACAACCACAAAATAACGAAAATTTATTTTTTTTCATCTCCACTATCTTCCTTGGTAATAAATTCCCTCTATACCCCTCCCTGACTTGTACCAAATTGCGCCTGGCACGCCATTTCTTTTACTTTCTATAAAATCTGCTGCCGAAGGATAACTGCTTCCAAGCGGATGAGGATGCCATTCTAATTTCAATGACCCGATATCGGACCGTACCTTGGGAAGTTCCATGCAAGTTGAACTTCCGTTCCCACAGCGACCAGCCGTAACCACATCATTCACATAAAAAGAACTTCCTTCTGGGCCAGAATTTTTATAAACCCTAATCATCTGTGTTTCCTCTCCAGTATTTAGGGCGTTGAAGAAAATTCCTTTCGCCTTTTCTATAAAATCATTACTACTCATAATTTGCTCTATTTCCCTTACCTCATCAAGAGAAGGAATTTTGCTTCTAACACCAGCTTCTCGCATTTCATCGTCATACTTTTTCTGTGAGATTACTCTCGATTCCTCTAACTCCTCATTCGAAAAGGCCCTGTGCACCGAACTCACCGCCTCATTAATCGCAGCCCCAAACGCCCCGGAAACAGCCCCATTCGCGAACTTGCCTCCGGTCAGCGCGGAAACAGTCCCACCCGTCACTGCACCCACCCCGATCCGGGCCGCTATCGCAAAGGGTGTTATGCCGCCGCCCCAGGACGTACCCGCCATGGCGCCACCCACGCCCGCGCCCAGGCCCGCCGCGATGAAACCGTCGCCAAAGCGACCGCCCTGCAACATCGATAGCACTCCTCCCACCGTGCCGCTCAGTGCGATGCGCCCGGCGATCTGCATCGGCGAAAGACCGGCGAACGGCCCTGTCGGCAGCGCCGAAAATGCCCAGGTCGACACCCCGGCGATAGCACCATCCTGCAGTGATCCACCATTGCCCACGGTCCACGCCGCATTGAATGCCGCCGCCAACGCGTAACACTGGCACATCACTGCAGCCACGGCTGTCACGATCTGCGGCACATAGGGCAACACCGCGTGCCACGTTTTGGTTACCGTGCTTTTAACGTGATTCCATGCATTGCCTAGCCAACTGAAACCGGTTGGATCGGCCAATGTCAGTGGATTGTTACGCACGTAGGCATAGCGGTTATAGGCCTGCGTATCCGTAACATCCTGGATGACCGGGTCTGCCTGCACGAAGCGCCCGAGCCGGGCATCGTAAATACGACCCTGCATGTGAATCAGGCCCACCGTATCGAGCATTTCATGACCGGTGAATCCCTTGGTGGTGAACTGAGCCGCCACAGGCAGGAAAATGCTCGGTGGCAGAACACTCTGCCAATCCGCTACATCGACCCGCTCACCCCAGGCATTGAATGCCAGCTGCTGCTTGATGGCCGCCACATCGTCGGTGATCAACGTCACCGACCCCAGAACATCCTTGTGCATGTATTGCTTTTCCAGGCCGGTTTGTGTGCCACTGCTGCTGAAGTGGTAAATCCACAACGCCACCCCGGCCATGTAGCGCCGTATATCGTAGGCGCCGCCCGGCTTGATGACCTTCTCCACATCGCCGATGGTGTATGTGGTGGTGCTTTGGTTATTTGCGGTATCGGTATCGACGCGCTTATAAAAATCGCGATCCGGACCATAACTGAAGGCAACTTGATTGTTGTATTTGACAATCAGATCCGGCTTATCGAATACGGTGTAATGCAGGGCACGGCCGTTGCTATCGCTGATCAGATTACCCGTATTGTCGTAGTTGTAGCTGACTCCATCGCCGGTCGCCTGCAAGGTGCGCGGCCGCCCGCTCATATAGGTATAGGCGCCTATGCCTGCCTTGCTTGTGATATTGCCGAAAGCATCGTACTGCTGATCCTGTTGGGTCGGAGCAAGGGAGCAGCCCCCGGTGAGGCTCCCCTGATGGGTTTTGATCAGACGATTGAGCCCGTCATAGCAAAAGCTCTGCTGCAGGTCCCGATAGCTGTTGCTGGATACGGATACCAGCCCCTGATCGCGCCGACTCTTCTGATTGCCGAGCACATCCCAGGCATAGCTCAGGTTTTGCAACGCATAGGCGCCGATTGTCACAGTCTGATTCAGCAGCAACCCACTGCGGGCATCGTAATTCCAAGTCGCGGTAGCACCATTGCCGAGCAGCGCGGTGGTAACCTGATCACGTGCGCTCATATTCTGCACTTGATAAAGCACAGTGCCGGTTGCGATATCGGTAATCGCCTGCAAATAGCCCTGACTGTTATAGCTATCCTGCAATCCACTACCGGTGCCGAGTGCATCGGTTTTGCGCAATACTCTGCCGACATTGTCGTAGCTAACGGTCTGCAAATAAGCACCATTTCCATCCTGATGCAGTATTCCGACAACACGCCCGACACTGTCGTAGCTATAGTTTCTCTGCAAACCACCGCCGGACTCCTGCGCCAGCTCCCCAACGCCGTTCGCGGCGGTGTCGTAAGCCCAGGTGGTTCGATTTTCCCAGGATGAAGCGCCTTCACGGTACTCGTCACGAGTGACAAGCCGGCCGCGGCGGTCGTAATCCATATGTGTGCGCTGCATTTGCACACCGTCGGTTTGCGCCTGCGCGAAGGTGCCGCCATAGTTGTGCACCGATATGACCTTATACTGGTCCGTCATGTCCCCAAAGGCGTTGTACCGATAGAACCAGGTGCCCTTGTCCGAGTCGACCATCTTGACCTTGCGGCCCAGCAGGTCGTAGTTGACATAGCTGTATATGACTATCTGGGACGGCGAATCCTGATCCGCACTGGTAGTGACAATTAAATGACCCATTGCATCATAGGCATAGCCAATGCTGCCTCCGACAAAATCCCTCACCTTGAGCAATTCGCCGGCGGCGTTGCGCCATTCCTCCCGGGTCTGGCCCAGCGCATTCGTAATGATGGTATGCAGGCCGTCGCGGGTGATGCTGGTCAACGCCGTCTGGTTGTGGCTGGCCGGTATACTCTGGGCAACAAGGCGGCCAAAGGTATCGTACTGATATTCCACCCAACTGGCGGGTTCGGCATTGTAATGGGGTTGCGACTGTCGCTTGATCCGTCCAGCGCTGTCATACTCCGTCTCGGTCGAGATCACACTTCCATCGAATCCCAGATGAGATTTCGCAATACTGCGATCAAGCGCATCAAAGTATTCGATCGTACTGGCGCCACCGGTTGTGGTGGTGCTCACCTTATGAGTGGCTCCTCCCACCAGGAAGTCTCGGCTGAAACTCGTACTCAAGCCTGCTCCGGTGTTATCGCTGCGGCCGACTTCGCGACCCAGATCATCATAAGCAATAGTGGTGACAATACCATTCAGGCCTTCGATTCGCGTCGGCGATCCGTAGGCGTTGCGCGCTGTCACCGTTTCAGTAATTTGATCGGCCCAGCTTCCACCGACCAGAAATGGGCTGCTCGTACTGACCGCAAACCGACCTGCGGCGTCATATGTGGTATTGCTGCTGCGATCTGGCAGGCCACCTGCACTGACAGTTTTTCGAACCGTATTCCCAAATGCATCATAGAAGTAACTGGTGACGACGTTGTCTCCGTCCGGCTCCATCACTTCAGTTTTAAGCAGCCCTTTTAGATTACCTGCACTGTCGTCGTAATAAGTGAAAACTGAAGTTCGAACGATATCGGCACAGGGATCGGCGCAATTGCGCTGATGCGTGACCTGGGCTCGGGTCAAACGACCGAATTGTTGTTCGTATGCCGATCCACCGTAAGTATTCTGGGTAATGGCTCGGGTTAAAAAAATACTATGGCTGCTGGCTGAATAAGTACTTGTGGTAATGGTTCCGATGTTTCCCCAGCTATCCGGTGCGGAAGAAATAGTCTCCACATAACCGATCTCGGCGCCGGTGACCGGATCGCTGTTTTTCTCGGCAATGCTGTCTACATACACCTGGTAATAGCTGGTACCGTTCACTCCCGCAACGGCTCTGGCTACCGGATGATTGATGCTGTACTTCATTACTGTTCCGGTGTTCGCCTTTACCTCGGTCGTCAGCGGCTGGCCGGTGAGTGGAAAGTTCTGAGCATAAGAGGTAATGGTTGTTACCAGGCTCTGCTCATCCAGGGTTGAGATTTTTGCAAAACCGAGATAACCACGGCCTCCCGCTTGGAGCTTGGCTCCAAAATAATGGTAACGAACGCTGCTTGTTGCGGTGGCAATTACGGCCCCCGGCTGAGTTCCCGCAGCGGGTGCCGTGGAGCTGACGCGCGCCACCAGATAATCGGGCGGAGCCACATCCATCACCGTATATGGCTTTGATGACCCGTCCGGCCAGTTCACCGCATTCGCATCCGTCGCGCGGCTATAAACGCTACTTTCGTTCATCCCACTGAACGTGATATCGATGACATTCCCCATGCCGTTATCGATCCTGGTTATCCGGTTGATGGCACGTCCGGCATCCAGAGAGCGATACAAAACCACGGAATTTCCAGCCGCCCCGGGATTTGCATTATTGATACGCAGTATGTCGATATGCCCGTCGCCATCCACATCGGCAAACTGATATTGATCATTGTTTACGCCCTGAAATGGTATAGAAGTGGTAACCGGGTTATCAAACCCTTGTATGAGCGGGTTGAAGAATCGAACCACAAGCACGCCGCCGGAACCATAAATCAGGTCCGAATAGCCATCGCCATCGAAATCCACCGGTTGTAATCCCGGCAATGAATTGCTATTCCCCAACGCAACACTTTGGGTATAGCCGTTATTGCCTACATTCAAGGCATAGGACCAGGCTTTGTCCTTCGTCGAAATTGGGGTCCCAGCCAACCGATCAGGCAGTCCGTCGCCATTGATATCAACATTGAATACCAATTCGTCTGCGATGTATGTCCGATCGTAGGCGTCACCGTAGCTCACCATATCGTAGACGCCCGTGTCGTTGGCGGAATAGATGGCATGCCAGGCCTGATAGAAACCGCCACCGCCCGCCTCCGGGGGGATATCGATGGTGAACGACATGTAAGCCGATAGATCCACTTTGCCATCGGCGTTGTAATCCAGTATTTCCCCAGGGGCTATTCCAAAGCCATAGATGCCATCGGTGGGATCCACACCGGGAACACTGATACTTGAAAAATAAAACGGTTGTGGCGCGGCGAATTGATAATTCCAATATCCGCCAATATTGACCCTCTGCATCAGCCGATAACTGGCATAGCGGTTCTGGGAATAATTTATGTCGTTGTATTCCAGATCAACCAGCCCATCACCGTTCAGATCGACCAATGTCGAGCCGGCAACATAGGGAATTCCGGTATCAGCGTTTCCATTGTAGGCAACCAGACCGGCAGATGAACCGAGGAATAATTTCCAGCTCTGCCCCGGGCTCCCGACCATCAGGTCTTGGCAACCATCATTATTGAAATCAAGAATTCTCCAGTTGGCGTTGCCATCAGTGATCAGCCCTGTGGGCAAAGCCACCGGAGCGTTGTATCCGTTTCCGTTCCACAGCTGGTAGTACATGGAATAAGGGGCGGAATTGACCATGAATACCAGGTCGGCGCTCCCATCGCCGTTGATATCCATGGTGCGCATCTGCGCCGGGTTAGGCCCTGCGATCGAAGCGACTGTCACACCATTGTTGTAGCCGGCACCAGGAAAATTCCAACTGAATGTGGTGGGAGCAAGACAGTTCCCACCCACACACTCAAACAGCTTTTCCAGGTAACTTTGTCTCTGGATAGCTGTGGCATTGTGGTATTGCAAACGGTAATTGCGTAATTCGACCCCGCCACTCACTGAGCGGATCAGACTCAAACGCTGTGTTCGTTGCAAGGCATAGCCAGCCAGATAAAAAGTTCGCGGGTCGGGCCTTGCCTGATAGATGAACTCGATGTAGGTGTCCGACCCGGACGTGGCGACTTTGTTTGCACCATATGCATAATCAATACGACTGATGCGATGACCGTTGATATCGTCGACATAGGAAAATCGAATAGGATTTCCCACGCTATCCTCGTGCCGGCTGATCGCCCAGGACAACCTCAGGCCATTGGCGCTGCCCGGCACCGCGCTTTGCGCCGAACCGTTGCCGTTGCCGTAATAACTGATGGAGCCATCCTTGCGCTGCACGATGAAATAGGCAGGATTGCCGACACTTCCACCTTGCGATGAAATCGTGGCATAGCTGTCGATTTCCGTACGATAAGTTGCGCCGCTGGCACCGTAAGTGCCGCTGGTCAAAATCAGACGCTGACCGTCGAGGCAAAACCGATCGTTGGCGCCCAAGGTTATTCCATCACTACGACCATCTTGAATCAGCGTCTGTCGACAACGGCTGATCGAAGATATTCCACCGAGCGACCAGCCCTTCCCAATCAGACCATCACCGCCGCCACTAGCATAATTCAGGCTGACTTGGGGCGTTACGCCGGCCGTACCCGGCGCAGCCATAATGGCAATGCTGTAAGTTGCCTCCCCCTGCTCATCAACACGGAATTTCCCCGCGATGTGGCCAACCAGCGCGGTGCTGGTTATCACCTGATCGACGTTGTCAAACCAGTTTCCTACACTGCTGCTCAGATAGGTGGTGGAAGTTGCAGTTCCAGTGGCGATCACATCGGAGCGGCCGTTACCGTCGACATCGCGGACAACGAGCTGTACCGCGGCAGAATTAAGCGCGGTCCCGAAACTGTAGTACGTGGCGGGCACTCCTCCGGCATTGGCGATTAGTACTATGGATTCCCGATTGCCCACGCCCTGTAGCAACAGGTCTTGGCTGGCATCGCCGTTGAAGTCACCACCGTACAGCTTATATCCCGAGGCGGTTGCCCCCAGGGCAGCCATATCGCGGGCGGTGTAATTCACCGGGGAGAATGCACCCAGCGTGCCATTGCTGGCCAGCAAGGCGCTCAAACCCGGAAGATTCGGCATGAATGCAATCGGCGTATCGATCTCGCCAGCGACAATCAAAATCGAAAGCTTGGGAACGATATATACAACGACGCCACCGCCGGAAGCCGGCGCTTCATAAACAGCATAATAATTGGCGATGTAATCGTAAGCATATAAGCGGGATGAAATGCACCACAGCAAGCCTATGATAAAAACACCAAAGCGCCGCATCGTCTGGTCTCCTGCAGAAGCGGATAAAGATCCGATCGGCAGACCGCATCAAGCCCCCTTGGGTTTGATCTTCCAGACCAGTCGCCCCTGAATCCTGTTATATGGAAATGGATGTCCGCATAATGATGGAGCCTCAGACACTCCTGGTTCATTACCACATAACATGTCGCGAGTGAAAATTCTCCCTTTGGGGTGACCTGGATTCGCGCTGGCTAACTAGATAACGTTAAGCGCACAAAGCAATAATTTTCCCCGAAAAAACCATTACACAAGCGATGCCTCCTGGATAAAAGCAATTAGATCAGCACGCAACTTCACGTAGGATAATCGGATTGACTTTAACGCAAAGTACTGGCTCCAAGGTTTTTAAACCAACGAAGAACGCGCAATCAGCTTAAACAATGCAACTGCCTCGCGCGCTGAGAGTTGTATTTCCGCATCCACTGATAGTCACTACAAATTCGCAATAGGAAACCGCTTTTACTCCAGCCATCCCGCACAGCAACCCTCCCATGACCGAAAACTGCGAAGCAGCATTTCCGGCAGAAAAATTTATGCATCACCACACAAAAATCAATTTTCAACCAGCACATACTGCCGAACCTGATATTTGCGAAACAGATACTTCTGCAAGGCGCCAAAGGCGAAGTTGGGGTCCACCCGGATTCCGGTTTTTTCGGAAATCCGCGCCGCGATGTAATCCGGGTTGATGATGGCGATGGCCAGCATGTCGATATCCTCCGGGTCCACCGGGCGCTGGCCGTCGGCCAGGCCGGTATTGATCAGTCGTTGCAACTGCTGGGTATCGAATTCGAAATGGTGCAGCAGGTCTTCGCCGCTTTCGAGCAACGCAACCAGCATGGAAATGCCGGACAACTGTCGATTCAGCAGCGGCAGCAAGCGGGTCGCCAGCGATTTCACCGCATAGCGGAAAATTTCCGACTCCTTGACGTCGAGACGATTGGCGATCTCCTTGATTCGGCGTAAATCCGCAACCCCCAGCCTTACCGATATATTTTTCTTTATTGCCATGAAATTCTCCCTGCCCTTTTGTCAGGGCCCAGACTGTTGTTTTTCACTCGTTCCATCGCTCCCTCCCACGACAAGGTCATCCAGTTGATACTGGTTGTCCTGTATCAGGTTTTCGACATCCACACGGGCCTCGCCGGTAAAGGGCTCGTTCTGCCTGATCACATCCAATACGCTTTTCTTCTGATATTTTTCGAGCAAATCCTGATTGATGCCGTACAGCTTCTGGTTGTTGTGATAACAGCGGGAAAAGTTGTCGGTTTGCTGCTGCAGCCGGCCCGTGAGTTGTTCGTTCAACTCCGCCTGCAGACGCAGCTTTTCCTTCAGATCGCGCAGTTCCTGTGCGTCCTTTTCCTTATTCGCAAGCCATTGAGCGTTCGCCTCGCCGAATTTCCGCGTGAGCATCTGCTCGCGCTGTTCGCTCAGGGTCTTTGTTGCCGCGAGCTGTTTTTGCAGCCCATCACGCTGTTGACGAACCTGCTCCAGCTCCTGCTGCAACTGCGATTTCTCATTGTTGACCTGGCGCAACAGGAACTGCGCCTTGGCCAGCGCACGCGGGTCCGCGGCATCGGCCGCCCATGAAACCGGAGCGGCCAGCAGCCACAACAGCAATGCGCAACGAGGTATGAACGGCATGACTCGCTCCTAGAATTTGGCGTTGACATCCAGTTGCAGTGTGTCGATCCCGAGCCTGCCGCTGCCGCCGCTGAGGCCGAAATGATCGGGATAATTGTCGCCGTCGATTTCGTTGGAGCTCAGCCAGCGCAGCGTGATCCAGGTGTTGTCGGCGATGCCGTAGTCGAATTTCAGTTCGTAGCCCTTGGCATCGGTGCCGCCCTGATGGAAATCGGAATCGGTGAAAGCGGCCAGCACGGCGTCGCGCTCCAGGTAACGATAGGTGAACGCCAGCTGCCAATCTCGCGCCTTGGCGATCACCGGCCAGCCCACCGCCACGCTGAACTGATAGCCGTCGGTCTGTGCATCGATCGGAAAGCCCACCCGCTCGGATACGGCCCGCTTGTCGAAGCCGATGTTCTTCACGTAATCCAGTGTCAACAGCACGTGCAGCGGCGCAAACCGGGCGATATCGTACTGGGCGAAAAAGTTGATCAGCTTGTAATCGGAGGCGTTGGCGAACAGCCACTCTTCCTTCAACGTATCGGGATCGTCCGCCACGATGCTGAACAGCGTGTTGCCCTTTTGCAGGTACAGCGGCGCGGTGTAGTCGTACTCGTGATCTCCCGGTATCAGCGAGTACTTGCCGACGATGTTCGTGTAGCGGTAATACGACAAGGCCGTGCGCAGCCGATTCTGGTTGCTCCAGTCATACTGAAAGCCGACCTGCGTTCCGAACAGCCAGCGGTCCTTGCTGCTGAATTCCACTTCGCGGATCGGGAACGCGCCGGCGGTGATGAACGGATCGAACGCGCGGAACATGTCATTGAGGCTGTCCGAACGCAGCGGCCACCAGCTCGCGGCCACGCCCTCGAAGGTCAGGTCGCTGTCCCAGACCAGATCGGTGCTGAAGAACGGATTGTCGAAACGGCCGCCGGCCAGGGTCAGGCTCTTGTCCAGACTGGTGTATTTGAGATACCCGAGGTCAAAGGAGGTTTGCCATTTTCTATCGTAGTTGCCCAGCGTCTGGTTGGTGCTGACCGGATCGTTCTGGTCGCCGCTGACGATGCGCGCGCCTACTTCGAAACGTTCGTTCACCTTGGCGACCAGCCCCAGGCGCAGGCGCGCGCGCAGGCGGTTGCGATTCTCGGTGGTGTTGAGCAGCACGTTGGGATCATTGGGATCAAGGCCGCCGACTGCGTTGACATGGGCCACATCCAGATAGTCGCCCTGCACGTTGCCGCTGCCGTAGAAAATCGATTCCTCGCGCACCCGCATGTCGCCATACCACTTGATGCGGCCGATCCAATCCGGCAGCGCGCCCGGCAAACCCCAGCGCTCCTGTTTGGCCTGCGCCATCACATCGCGCGATACATCCTCCTTCAAGCCGATGCGCACCTCATCGCGAATCTGGTCGCGCACGAACGCGGGCACGTAGGCGACCCGCACCGTGCCGGGCGCTTCCGCCGGCTTCGCCTCGGCGGCGGCCGTTTGCCCAGCGGCGGCGCGCTGGCGCGCCTGCACTTTTTCCGCCAGCGCGTGTAGTTTTTCCTTATCGATGACACCCTCGTCGACCAGCAGTTTCAGCAGGTCCTGCGCGGTCACGCCGCTGATATCGGCGCCATCCTCGGCCAGAGCCAATGAGCACCCCAGCGCGCTGTGCCCCAACAACGCCGCCAGCAATGCCGTGTGCAACGGCCGCGCGCGTTTTCCCGTTCCCCGTTTTCCCCAGTCGTTCATCGTCGTTCTCGTGTCGATCATTGGCGGTTTCACCGTCGCGATAGTTGTCTGTTACAAACAGGCCGGGCATCAAAGAATCGATTTGACCCGGAGCCTGACCAGACTGGCCGCCTCCAGTGGCCGCGCCCGGGATAGATGCTTCTTCTGTTCCAGCACTTTTTTCAGCAGCTCGGACGCATCGGCATCGCCCGAAACCAGCTCGACCTCGATATGCTCGAACTCGCCGTTATCAGCGATGCGCAGCGTGATCGTCGCGACATAACCCATGTGTTTGAGGCGCGGGTTGTCCAGGATCATTTCGTTCACTTCCTGTCGCACCAACTGCTCGTAACCGCCGCCGCCGAGCAGACCGCGGCCGCCTTTCCTGCCCACCAGACCGAAGCCGTCACCGCCGGCGCCCCCCTCGGCATCCACACCGAGATCGGAACCGGGCGGTGCCTGTTCCGGCCCCGGGTCGGGCGGTGTTTCCGCCACATCCTCCTTGGGAATTTCCTCTTCCTTTATCTCCGGCTGCTTGGGCGGCTCCGGTGGCGGCGGTGGTGGAGGTGGCGGCGTCACGATCGTGACCTGCTGCACCATTTTTTTCTGGGGCGCCGCCTCCTGATGAAACTGCCGGGAAAGCAGCACCGCGCCGGCGCCGACGAGCAGCACCAGCAGGGCGATCAATATCGCCGGCAGGTAGTTCAGCCATGTTTTCTTTGCCGTCTGATTCGCCATGCTGCAAAGACCTGTTCAAGCGCACGCTCGTCACTTGACGAGTTTTTGCGTCACCAGCCCCAGCTGATTGATTTCAACCCGGCCCAGCACATCGAGCACATCGACGATGCGCTGGTACTGAATCTGCGAATCGGCCTTCACCACCACCGGCAGATCCGGGTTCACCGCCTTGTACTGGCGCAGCAGTTGTTCCAGCTGCTCCAGGCTGACCGGATAGGCGTCGAGAAAAATGGAGCCGTCCTGAGTGACGGTTACCGCCTTGGTCTGCGGCTTGTTCAGGCTGGGCGCGTTGCTCGCCTTGGGCAGGTTCACCTTGATGCCCTGCACCGTGGCGGTGGTCAGGATGATGAAAATGATCAGCAGCACATACGCCAGATCCAGCATGGGAGTGACGTTGATGTCATCGAAAACCTTGTCGTCGTCCGCTACGTTCATGGCCGGTTCTCTCGGTTCAATGGCTGTGGTATTCGGCGAGGCGCGCGCTGAATTCGTCGGCGAACACGCGCATATCCGCGGTGGCGGACTTGATCCGGCTCATCAGGTAGTTGTATCCGAACAGCGAAGGGATCGCGACCAACAGACCCATGACGGTGGCCGCCAGCGCCGAGGCGACGCCGGGCGCGATCGCGGCGATATTCACATCGCCCGTGGCGGCGATCGCGGCGAAGGTGATCATCACGCCCACCACGGTTCCCATCAGGCCGATGAAGGGACCGCCGCTGATTGCGATCGTCAGCAGCACCATCTGGCCGTTGAGGCGCTGCATCTCGAACACCATCTGCGTGTCGAGCGTGGCGCGGATCGCCGTCACCGCCGCATTGGTGAGCCCACTGGCGCCGCCGCCGAGGCGGTTGCGCGCCTCCTGCACCGCGCGGTGATAAACGCGGTAGATCGGCGAGCTTTGGAAATGATCGTGATCGCCGAACAGCGCCTGCAAGATCGGCTGGTGTTCGAGGCGTTCGTCCGCCGCGCTGGGTTCGTGGTCGAGCAGCGCCGGATCGCGATTGCCCAGCGCCCGATATTGTTCGAGGAAACGGCGGTTGTCCTTCTGCACGCGGCTCACGTACAGGCCCTTGCCGATCATCACGAACCAGCTCACCACGCCCATCACCGCCAGTGCGCCGATCATCGCCCAGCCGGCCTCGTCCTGGCTGCCGATGATCACCGACCAGAAACCGCTGGATTGTCCGCCCGCGCCGAGTTGCTCCGCTTTCTGCGGTTTCAACAGCGGATCGCTCATGCCCTGGTTGGCGTTGGTCAGGCGCAGCCAGTCGTCGCCGCGCGCCACGTTGTCGATGCGCAACTCGTCGAGTTCGCCGATGAACGCGTGCTCGCCGCCAACGCCCGCGCCGAGCGCGATGGCGCCGGAGAAATCCTGCAACGCCAGCGGCGCCGTCGCCACCTCGCGCCCGTCCACCCACAACGCCAGCCGGGTCGGCGCCAGCACCAGCGCCACGTGTTGCCAGGCATCGGCGCGCGCGTTCGGCACTTTGTTGGTTTCCACCAGGCGACCGTCGGGCAGCTTCAGGCGGGCGTACAACGCGTTCTGATCCAGGCCGATGACCAGCTCGGCGCCGCCGCCTTCGCGCCGCAACAGCCAGGCGTCGGTTTGCAGTTGCGAGGGTTTCATCCAGAAACCGATAGTGGCGCCCTGCTGCGCGTGTACCGCCAGCGAAGGCGTGTCATTGACGGTGATGGCGGCGCCCGCGAATTTGACGCCGCCGGCGATCTGCGCGCCGGCGCTCGGCTGGGCGTTGCCGGCTGTGGCGT
>Ga0164243_10006518_pt1 | contig 17651 bp, 11 predicted proteins | sample OricompcompostOP_FD_108781 | JGI IMG/M metagenome (GOLD analysis project Ga0164243, IMG submission 108781) | Organic Plus compost microbial communities from Emeryville, California, USA - Original compost - Organic plus compost (OP) | ecosystem: Engineered > Solid waste > Mixed feedstock >... | reverse complement strand
GCGGCAGGCGGCGGCGAGCACGCGGAACGCGGTGTCCTCGTTGGCGGCGGCGGGCGCGCTGTCGGTTGTCGCCTGCGGGCGCTTTTGGCGCAGGCCCCGGCGCAGCCGCCAATACAGGGCCAGTGTGATCAGCCAGGCCAGGGCGAGCAGGGCGGCGCCAAGCTGCCACCAGTGCGAGGCGGGTGCGGCTGCGGGCGCGGCGGCGGCGCTGGGCGCCGGGGTCGGCTGCGGTTCGGCGATGACGGGGGCGTGGCCGCTGCCGGCGGCGCTGGCCGCGCCGGGCTCGACGTTCAGGGATTGCGCCGGCAGTGTGGCGACCTGCTCGGTGTCGCTGTCGACATCCCACCACACCACTTTCGCCTCCGGCAATTGCAGCTGGCCGGGCTGCGAGGGGATCAGCGCGGTGCTCTCGACGCGCCGGCTGTGCACGCCGTTGCCGTCCTGCTGGTCGTCGAGCGTCGGCTGATCGCTGTAGAGCTTGGCGCCGGCCACCTTCGGCGGCGCCAGCGTCGGCAGCTGCGCGGCCTGCAGGCCGTCGGCGCGCACGGTGATGTTGCGGGTGATGGATTCGCCCACCGTCACGTGTTTCGGATCGTCGCTCCAGGCCTGTTCGAGCGTCAGGTGGCTGGCCGGCAGCCAGACCGATCCGGTGAAGGATTTCGGTATCGGTTTGACGTTCACCGTGAACTGCTGGCTGACCTTGCGCACCGGCCGGCCCTGGCCGGGGAAATCGAACAGCGAGCGGGTGCGCAGCGGCTGGCTGGCGGAGAACACCATTTCCGGGATGGTCAGCTGGCCCGGCTGCTGCGGAAAAATCGCGTAATTGAGTTCATGCACCACGTAGGTGACGCCGTTGATTTCGCGCCGGAAGTTGGTTTCGGTGCCCTTGCGCACCGAGGCGTTGTCGAAATCCGGCTCGGTGATGTGCATGTTGTCGAGCTGGATGGCGTGGAAGATGCGCACGGTCAGCAGCAGCTGCTGCTGCACGTAGACGGAGTTGCGGTCCAGTTTCACTTCCATGAACACGGGCTCGCTGCCCTCGCCGGCGGCGCCGGCATCGGCCTGGTTGACGCGCACGGTGAGCGGCTGGGTGCGGCCGCCCGCCACCGCCAGCGCCGGAATCGTCAGCTGGCCGCTGCGTTTGGGCACCAGCACGGTCTGCCATTCGGTCCACGATTCGGCGCGGCCGTTGATGATGACGTGCTGGCTGCTCTGGTTGCTGCCGGCGATGTCGAAATCCCGCTCCAGCGCGCTCAGGTCGGGTTCCGCCAGTGAACCGGTGTCGTCGACGCGGATGGTCAGGATCAGGGAATCGCCCTGGTCGACCACATTGCGGTCGACGCTGGCGCGCGGCGCCGGCGCGGCCTGCGCGGCGCCGGCGAGGCAACACAGGAGGAGCAGGGCGAAATAGCGTATCCAGAGCGGTTTCATGGGCTCACCAAAGCGGTTGCTGACCGTCGCGCGGCGCGCCTTCCTGGGCGCGCTGCCGGTGTTCATAGTCGAATTTGCGCCGCAGCAGGCCCGAGGGATCATCCGGTATCTGGCGCAGCCACTGTTCGGTGGCGTTCTGTTCGCGCTGCTCGGTGTCGTTGTCGCCGGGACTGCCGGGCTTTTGCTGATCGGAGGGCTGCTGACGCTGGTTGCCGTCGGCCTGGCGCTGGCCTTCGCCGTCCTGTCGCTGTTGCTGTTGTTCCTGCTGCGCGTTTTGCTGCGCCTGTTGTTGGCGCTGTTGTTGCTGTTGTCCTTCCGCGTTCTGCCCGCGCTGCTGCTCGGCGGACTGCGGCGGATTCTGGCCGGACTGGCCGTCCTGGTTCTGCTGGCCGCCCTGCTGCCCGGCCTGCTGTTGCTGGTTGTTCTGTGGGTTGTTCTGCTGCTGTTGCTGCTGGCCGCTGCGGTTCTGCTGCCGTTGCTGGCCGTTCTGATTCTGCGATTGGCCCGATTGCGGATTGCGCTGTTGCTGCTCCAGCAGTTTTTTCACCAGATCGCGATTGGCCTTGGCATCCTCCAGGTTCGGGTTCTTTGCCAGCGCCGCGTCGTAGGCGCCGATGGCGTCCTGCAGGCGGCCGCTGCGCGCCAGCGCGTTGCCGCGGTTGTAATTCGATTCGGCGCTGTCGTGCTGCTGGAAATCCCGCTCGGCGCCGGCGTAGTCGCCGGCGCGGTAGCGCGCGCTGCCGCGCCATTCGGGATCGTCGAATTTCTGCGCCGCGGCCTTGGCATCACCCGCCGCCATCGCCGCCTGGCCCTGCTGGTCGGGGCGCTGCCACAGGTCGCGCCACTCCAGCGCCTGGCTCGGCTGGCTCAGCGGCAGCAGCAACACCAGCAGCAGCCAGCCGCGCCGGAACGCCAGCGCGGCCAACGGCAGCAGCGCCATCGCCAGTTGCGTGCCGCGCTCGCGCCACTGGTCGAATTCGCGCTCGACGGCGCGGGTTTCATCCGCGTTCGGCAGGCCGCGCGGCAGCAGCGCGTCCAGATCGCCGTCGTCCAGGCGCAGATCGCTGTAGCGGCCGCTGGTGCGGTGCGCCAGTTGCTCGAACCGCTCGCGGTGCAGCTGGGCGACCACGATGGTGCCGTCCTGTTGCTTGAGAAAGCCGCCCTGGCCTTCCTCGCCGCTGCCGGGCAGGGCGATGGGCGCGCCCTGGCTGGTGCCGACGCCGAGCATGGAGAACGCCCAATGGCCGTCGTTGATCAGGCGGGCGATGGCGCCGACGTCGGCCTCGGTGATCTCGTCGCTGATCAGCAGGATGCGGCCGCGCTGGAAGCCGGCGTTGTGCAGCAGTGAAATCGCCTGGGTGATGCCCGCCACCGGATCGCTGCCGTACTGCGGCATCATGTCCGGCGCCAGCGCCGGCACCAGGTTGGCGATGGTGGCGGTGTCGTCGGTGAGCGGCGCCACCACGTGCGCGTCGCCCGAATAGGCCACCAGCCCGGTATAGCCCTCGTGGCGGCGGTTGAGGATGTCGAGCACCTTGTAGCGGGCCCGCTGCAGGCGCGAGGGTTTGACGTCCTCGGCGTACATCGACAGCGACAGATCGAGCACGATCACCAGCGCGTCGCGCTGCTGCACCACCGGCGTCGGCAGTTTTTCCCAGGTCGGCCCGGCCAGCGCCACGGCGGCGATCAGCCAGCCCAGCAGCAACAGCAGCCAGGGCCAGCGCTGACGGCGTTCGCCGCGCTGGTCCAGCAGGTGTTCGAGCAGATCGGGCGCGATCGCCCGGCGCCAGTTGGCGCCGCTGCTCTTGCGCCGCCACAGGGCGATGCACAGCGCGATCGCCGGCAGCGCCGCCAGCAGCCACAGCGGGCGCAGCAAATGGAATTGCGAGAAATCGACCATCAGCGGCCCACCTCCGGCGCGCTAGGCGCGCTCGCGCCCGCGCGCCGCGGCAGCGCGGCCAGCGTCCACACCATGCTCAGCAGCAGCGCCGCGCCCAGCGGCCAGAAAAACAGGGCGCGTTCGGGCCGGTAGGTCTGGGATTTGTCCTCGACTGGTTCGAGTTTGTTCAGCAGGTTGTAGATGCCGGCCAGCTCCTCGGGATCGCGCGCGCGGAAATAACGTCCGCCGGTGGTGTCGGCGATCTGGGTCAGCGCCTTTTCGTCGAGGTCCTGGGAGGGGTTGACCCGGCGCGCGCCGAAGCGGGTGCCGAACATGCCGGGCAGTTCCATTTCGTCGGCGCCGATGCCGATGGTGTAGATCACCACGTGATTGTCCGCGGCGATGCGCGCCGCCGCCTGCGGGCTGACGCTGCCGGCGTTGTTGGCTCCGTCGGTGAGCAGGATCAGCACGTGGCGATCGCCCGGCCGGTCGCGCACGCGTTTCACCGCCAGCCCGATGGCGTCGCCGATGGCGGTGGCCTCGCCGGCGAAGCCGATCTGGGCCTCGCGCAGGAAACGCGCCACGGTGTCGAGATCGAAGGTGAGCGGCGCCTGCACATAGGCCTGCGTGCCGAACACGATCAGGCCGACGCGATCGCCCTTGCGGCGCTGGATGAAATCGTCCACCACCGCTTTGATGGCGGTGATGCGCGCGACCCGCTCGCCGCGGATTTTCATGTCCTCGATCTGCATGCTGCCGGACAGGTCCACCGCCAGCAGCAGGTCGCGGCCGCTGCTCGGCAGGCTCACCGGCTCGCCGATCCAGCGCGGGCCGCAGGCGGCGCCGAGCAGCAGCAGCCACAGCGCGATCAACAGCGCCAGCCGGGCGCGGCCCTGCACGTGATGCACCGCGCCGGCCTCGTCGGCGGCCAGCTGCTGGTAGAACGGCACGTACAGCGCGGCCTCGCGCCGGTGCGCGCGCGGCCACAGCCAGTACACCAGCAGCGGCAGCGGCGCCAGCACGGCGATCCAGGGATAGTCGAAACCTAACATCGGTGGCTCCGAATCCAGAGCTGGGCTGCCTCGTGCAGGCGCTCGGGCGCGGGTGCCTGCGGCTGCGGCCCGTACAGCGCGCCGAACTCGCGCAACCCGGGTTCGGTGAAGCACGGCCGGCGCAGTTGCGCGTCGAGGAAGGCCAGCCAGTCGGCGCCATTCAGCGCCGCCACCTGCTGCTGCGGATACGCCGCCAGGGCGGTCTGTTTCAGCAGCCGGTTGACGGCCTGCTGATAACGCTGGCCGTCGCCGTGCTGCTGCCATTGGGCGTACAGCGCGCGCGCCTCGCCCAGCGCCAGCCGCCGGTAGCGCCGCCTTTGACGGCGGCGGCGCCAGTGCAGCAGCGCCGCGATCAACAGCGCCAGCACCACGGCCGCCAGCGCCCACCAGCCCGGCGCCGGCGGCCACCAGGTCACCGGCGACGGCAAATGAATATCGCGCAACTGCGCCAGCTCGGAAGCCAGCGCCGGGCCGTTCGCCTGCGCCTGGGCGGGCGCCAACGGGGCGTTCACCGTCGATTCCCCCAGTGGCGCGCCAGCGCCGCCAGCGGCGGCTGTTCGGTGCTCACCTCCAGCAGCGGCACCGCCTGCGCCGACAACTGCTGGCGCAGCGCATCGCGGCGCTGTTCGAACTGCTGGTGATAATGCGCGCGCAATGCCTTGTCGCCGGCGTCCAGGGTCAGGCGCTGGCCGCCATCGGTCACCGTGTACTGGCCGGGCGGCGGCAGTTCCCGCTCCAGCGGGTCGTGGATGTACAGCGCGGTCAGCTCGCAGTGCCGCGCCAGTCGGTACAGCTGTTCGCGCGCCAGCGGGTGTTCGACGCCGCTGAAATCGCTGATCAGGATGATCGAGCTGCCGGGGCGGGCGGTGCGGCGCAGATCGGACAGGGCCGCCACCAGCGATTCGGCGGCGCCCTCCGCCAGGCGGCTGTCGCGCTGCAACAGCTGGTTGAACTGGTGCAGGGTGTGAAGCCAGGTCAGCACATTGCGGGCGCTGCGGCGCGGCCGCACTTCGTGGCGGCGGTCGTTGCCGATCGCCAGCCCGCCGATGCGATCGCCGTCCTGCAGGCCGGTCCAGGCCAGCAGCGCGCCGAGCCAGGCGGCGAGTTTGGCCTTGAAGCAGGTGCGGCTGCCGAAGAACATCGGCTGGCGCTGGTCGACCGCCAGCAGCAGCGGCCGCTCGCGCTCCTCGCGGAACAGTTTGGTAAAGGCGCGGCCGGTGCGGGCGGTGACGCGCCAGTCGATGGCGCGGATGTCGTCGCCGGCCTGATAGGCGCGCACCTCCTCGAATTCGAGGCCGCGCCCGCGCAGCGGCGAGCGGTTGGCGCCGGCGGTCGGGTTGAGCGCCGGACGCAGCCGGCGCAGTTGCAGGTCTTTTGCCGCGAAGCGCGCGCCGGTCAGCTCCGCCAGCTCGCACCAGGCGCCGTGCAACGGTTCGTGCAGAGGGTTGAAGGGCATGTCAGGCGACAGGGACGAGTTTGAGGATGCGTTGGATCGCGGTGTCGGTGTCGATGCCGCCGGCCTGGGCGTCGAAGCTGAGAATCAGGCGGTGGCGCAGCACATCCGGCAGCACGTTCTGCACGTCGTCCGGGCTGACGAAGTCGCGCCCGGCGAGCCAGGCGCGGGCGCGGGCGCAGCGGTCCAGGGCGATGGTGGCGCGCGGGCTGGCGCCGAATTCGATCCAGTCCGCCAGGGCGCTTTCGTATTGGCGCGGCTGGCGCGTGGCCATCACCAGCTGCACGATGTATTCCTCGACCGCCGGCGCTATGTGCAAGGTCAACGCCTGCTGGCGCGCGCTGAAAATCGCCTCCTGGCTGATCCGCGCCGGATGCGGCGCGCCGTCGCCGGTGCCGGCCTCGCGACGCGCCAGCTGCAGAATCTTGCGCTCCGCATCGGTATCGGGATAACCGACCCGCACGTGCATCAGGAACCGGTCCAGCTGCGCTTCGGGCAGCGGATACGTGCCCTCCTGCTCGATCGGGTTCTGGGTCGCCATCACCAGGAACAGGCCGGGCAGCGAATAGGTGTTGCGGCCGACGCTGATCTGCCGTTCGGCCATCGCTTCCAGCAGCGCCGACTGCACCTTGGCGGGCGCGCGGTTGATTTCGTCGGCCAGCACCAGATTGTGAAAGATCGGCCCCGGCTGGAAACGGAAGCTGCCGTCCTCGGGGCGGTAGATATCGGTGCCGGTGACATCGCCGGGCAGCAGGTCGGGGGTGAACTGGATGCGGTGGAAATCGCCCTCGATGCCCTCCGCGAGGGTTTTGATCGCCTTGGTCTTGGCCAGCCCCGGCGCGCCTTCCACCAGCAGGTGGCCGTCGGCGAGCAGGGCGATCAGCAGTCGTTCGATCAGATTTTCCTGGCCGATGATGCGGGTGTCGAGCCAGCTTTTCAGTTCGCGCAGGACATCGATTTGCATAACGGGCGATGCGCTGGTCATAGAGTTTTTGTACTCGCGATGGGATCAATGGCGGAATCGAAAAATTGTACGGGTTGGACCCGACTTCATGCAAAAGTTCCGCGTCGGGACGGCGTGCCGGCGCGGTGCGCGCGATCGCCGTTTTTTTCTAAGTTATCGTTTTTTTAAAAATGAAAAATTAGAGGGCGGGATCATTCGGGACTGTCGATGCAATCGACGAAACATCGAGATCGAATGCGCTCCGTATGCGGGCAGGTATCGCGCCGCCGGCTTGGCGCCGATATGGCGGTTTGCGCGCCGCCGATCGCGTGTTTGTCGTGACGGGGATGGATGCGATCGCAGCGCGCGACCTTGTCGTCATGGATTGCAGAATGCGAGCTGTACTCATCGGAAAGCGAGGCAGCGGGGCTGTGAGTTGGCGCAGGGGTGTCGGTGTTTCGCCGGCCTCGGCCGCGGTTGCGGCGGCAAAAAAGGCGGTGCCCGATAAGAAGAGGTCGAAGGTCGCCGTGCGGTGATCGATATGGCGCGTTGCACAGCGAGCCGTACCCGTTGGAGCGAACGGGATGTGAGTGGCGCAAGGTTGTCGCTGTCGCCCGGCCTATCGCGATTGCGGCGGGCAAAAAAAACCGGGCGTGGGGCCCGGTAAGAGGAGATTTGAGGTTTGCCGCCAGGGCGGCGAATTCGGCGGGGCGAATGGGCCCCGGGGCCGGTCAGAGTTCCGGTTGCGCCAGCCGCGCCTCGCGCACGGCGGCGGGGCGGCGCAGCGGCAGCACCACCGATTCTGCGCGCGCGGGGCACGGCGGAATCCGCAGGCGCGCGCCGGCCAGCGCCGCGCTCAGTTGCAGCGCGGCGATCAACGCCATGCGCCGCGCCGCCGGCCGCAGCCACAGGCCCAGAATCTGTTCCGCGCGCGGGCTCTGTTCGTGTTGCAGAAGGCTCACGCATTCCAGCAGCAACGCCTCGTCCCGGCCCAGCCGCGGGCACTGGCGGGCGCGCACATCCAGCGACTGTCTGCCGGTGGCCAGCAGCCGCAGCAGGCGGTCGAAGGGCGGCGACGCGGTGCGGTCGATGCCGGCGATGATCAACCCCTCCCGCCAGCTGCAACCGCGGTCGGAGCCGGTCGCGGCCCACAATCGCACGGTCATCACCAGAAAGGCCGCCGCCGTGCCCAGCGTATTCAGGGGCGCGTTGGCGGCGTATTGGGCGGCGGGTAGCGGGCAGGACATCGGCGGTCTCCTTCCGGTTGCGCTGTGTGGTGGGAAAGATATCCGTATTTTTTCGTAAATGCAAATCATTATCATTTAAAAGTTGATCGCAATTGGAAAGCGAGCCCGGCAACCGTCTCGCTTGCGGCAAAATCAGAGGTACGCTGGGGCCGGAAGCCGCCGGGCACCAGCGTGTCCTCGGCCTCCGAAACTTTCGTCGACTCATCTATCCTATGGAGGCTGAAATCGACCGCCCGGCAGCGGCTGGCAATCGTCGAGCAAGGAGTTCTTGATGACCTGGCATGACGGCAACAGCAAGTTGATACGGCAATTGATCGACGAGTTCGAACGGCGCCTGCCCGCGCATCAGCTCGATCAGCTGGCCGAGTTCGTCCGCCAGTTCTACGAGACCTTTCCGGTCGCCGAACTGGGCTCGCGCCAGTTCGGCGACACCTACGCCGCCACTTACGGCAATTGGATTTATTTGCAGCACTACGATCGCAGCCGGCCCAAGGTGCGGGTATTCAACCCGGAATTCGAGCGCCACGGCTGGCAGCTCGGCCACACGGTGGTGGCCATCGTCTGTCGCGACATGCCGTTCGCGCTGGATTCGGTGCGCGGCGAACTGAATTCGCGCAACATCACCATCCATACCATTCATGCCGCGGCGCTGCGGGTGCGGCGCGAGCAGCAGCGCCTGCTCGAACTGCTGCCGCGCGGCAACGGCGACGGCGGCGATGCCGAGCTGTTTCTGTATCTGGAAATCAACCGCCACACCGATCCGGTGGAAATCGCCGATCTGGAGCAGGCGCTGGTCGAGGTGCTGCTCGAAGTCAGCGCGGTGGTCGACGATTTTCCGATGATGATCGAACGCGCGCGCCAGGCGCGCACCGACATCGACGACACACCCGGCGTCGAACCCGGGCAGCTGGCCGAATTCCAGGCGTATCTCGATTGGCTGGCCGACGATTTCACCTTTCTCGGTTACGAGTATTTCGAGGTCGATTATTCCGGCGCCCGGCCCGAGGTCGGCAAGGTGAGTGGCCGCGATCTGGGCCTGCTGCGCCAGCGCGGTTCCTTCGGCCTGATCGATCTGCATGACGACATCGCCGAGCTGAGCGACCGTGAACTGCTGGCGCGGCAGCTGAACTTTTCCAAATCGTCGGTGCGCGCGCGCGTGCATCGGCGCGTCTATCCCGATTACGTCGGTGTGCGTGTGTTCGACGATGCCGGTCGGGTGGTGGCCGAGCATCGTTTCCTCGGTCTTTACACCTCGCGCGTCTACACCATGTTGCCGAGCGAAATTCCGGTGGTGCGGCAGAAGATCGGCGCGGTGTTGTCGCGCGTCGGCGAAGACGGCGCCGGCGGGCACGAAGCCAGCGAGTTGCAGCGGGTGCTGGAAGTGTACCCCCGCGATGAATTGTTCCAGGCCAGCGTCGACGAACTGTACGAAACCGCGATGGGCATCTGCCAGATCCAGGAGCGCCGGCTGGTGCGGCTGTTCGCGCGGCGCGATCTGCGCGGCAAGTTCGTGAGCTGCCTGGTGTTCATTCCGCGCGATGTCTACAACACCGAATTGCGCGTGGTGGTTCAGGAGCTGCTGTGCGCGGCCTACGCGGCCCAGGAGGCGGAGTTCACCACGTTTTTTTCCGAATCGGTGCTGACCCGCACCCACTTCGTGCTGCGCGTCGATCCGACGCATCCGCGCAACGTGGATATCGCCGCATTGCAGGACGAAATCGTGCAGGCGACGCTGAGCTGGCGCGACCGGCTGCGCAATCATCTGGTGGAGGAATTCGGCGAGGAACACGGGCTGGCGGTGGCCAGCGAATACGACGACGCGTTTCCTCCCGGTTATCGCGACGATTACGAACCGCGCGCGGCGGTGGCGGATATTCGCAAGATCGCCAACCTCGCGTCGGCGAGCGACATCGCCATGAGTTTCTATCGCGCCATCGGCGATGCCGAACACGCGCTGCGGTTTCGCCTGTTCCACCTGCACGAACCGCTGGCGCTGTCGGATGTGATGCCGATCCTGGAAAACCTCGGCCTGCGGGTGATCGGAGAGCGCCCCTACGGCGTCAGGCGACGCAGCGGCAGCCCGGTATGGATTCATGAATTCGCGCTGTCCTACGACTGGGCCGAAGGTGTGGATATCGGCCAGGTCAGCGGCAATTTCCAGGAGGCGTTCGCGCGCATCTGGTTCGGCGACGCCGAAAGCGATGCCTTCAACAAGCTCATTCTCGGCACCGGGCTCGGCTGGCGCTCGGTGGCGATGCTGCGTTCCTACGCGCGTTATCTGAAGCAGATCCAGTTCAGTTTTTCCATCGAATACATCGCCGACACGCTGCTGCGGCACCTGGCCATCGCGCAATTGCTGGTGCGCCTGTTCATGGCGCGGTTCGAGCCGCGCGCGCTCGACGAAAAAGAGCGCGAGCAGCGCGAACGCCACTGTGAAACGCGCATCATCAGCGCCCTGGACGAGGTGGAGAATCTCGGCGAGGACCGGATCATCCGCCAGTACGTGGCGCTGATCAAAGCCACGCTGCGCACCAATTTTTTCCAGGTGGACGGCGCCACCGGCAAGTTGAAGAATTATTTTTCCTTCAAGCTGCGCTCCGATCGCATTCCCGATCTGCCGCAACCGCGGCCGCTGTACGAGATTTTCGTGTACTCGCCGCGGGTGGAGGGCGTGCACCTGCGCACCAGCAAGGTGGCGCGGGGAGGATTGCGCTGGTCGGACCGGCAGGAGGATTTCCGCACCGAAGTGCTGGGGCTGGTGAAGGCGCAGAATGTGAAAAACTCGGTGATCGTGCCCACCGGCGCCAAGGGCGGATTCGCGCTGCGCCGGGCGCCGGCCGGCGGTGGCCGCGATGCGTTGCAGGTCGAGGGCATCAACTGCTACCGCATTTTCGTCCAGGCCCTGCTCGACATCACCGACAACCGCAACCAGGGCGAGGTGGTGCCGCCGCGCGATGTGGTGCGCAAGGACGACGACGATGCCTATCTGGTGGTGGCCGCGGACAAGGGCACGGCGAGTTTTTCCGATATCGCCAACGACATCGCGCACCAGTACGGATTTTGGCTGGGCGACGCCTTCGCCTCCGGCGGCAGCGTCGGCTACGACCACAAGAAAATGGCGATCACCGCGCGCGGCGCCTGGGTGTCGGTGGAGCGGCATTTTCGCGAATTGGGGATCAATTCGCGCGAATCGGATTTCACCGTGATCGGCATCGGCGATATGTCCGGCGATGTGTTCGGCAACGGCATGTTGATGTCGCCGCATATCCGCCTGCTCGGCGCCTTCAATCACCTGCATATTTTCGTCGATCCCGAGCCGGACGCGGCCGCCGGTTTCGCCGAACGCAAACGCCTGTTCGCGCTGCCGCGTTCGAGCTGGGACGATTACGACCGCGGCTTGATCTCCGAAGGCGGCGGCGTGTTCAAGCGCAGCGCCAAATCGATTCCGGTGAGCGCGGCCATGCGCGCGCGTTTCGGTCTGGCCGAGGAACATGTCGCGCCCAACGAGTTGATCAGCGCGCTGTTGCGCGCGCCGGTGGATCTGCTGTGGAACGGCGGCATCGGCACCTACGTCAAGGCCAGCAGCGAAAGCCATGCCGACTGCGGCGACAAGGCCAACGACCCGGTGCGGGTGGACGCGCGCGAACTGTCCTGCCGCATCATCGGCGAGGGCGGCAATCTCGGCGTCACCCAGCTCGCGCGCGTGGAATACAGCCTGGCCGGCGGGCGCTGCAATACCGATTTCATCGACAACTCCGGCGGCGTCGACTGCTCCGACCATGAGGTCAATATCAAGATCGCGCTGAATGCGCTGCTCAACGCCGGCGACATGACGGAAAAACAACGGCGCGAACTGCTCGGCCGCATGACCGACAGCGTGGCGGAACTGGTGTTGCAGAACAATTATCGACAGGCGCAGGCGATCAGCCTGGCCGAGCGGCAGGTGCTGGAGCGGCTCGGCGAATACCGGCGCCTGATCGCGCACATGGAAAGCCGCGGCCGGCTCGACCGCGCGCTCGAATACATCCCCGACGAGGACACCCTGGCCGAGCGCAAGGTGAGCGGCAAGGGCCTGACGCGGCCGGAGCTGGCGGTGTTGGTGTCCTATGTGAAAACCGAGTTGAAAACCGATCTGGTGGCGTCGATGCCGGATGATCCGCTGCTGGCGCGCGCCCTGTACAGCGCCTTTCCCGCGCTGTTGTGCGAGCAATATACGCAGGCGGTGGACCATCATCGGCTGCGCCGGGAAATCATCGCCACCCAGATCGCCAACGATATGGTCAACCACATGGGCGTGACCTTCGTCGAGCGCATCGCGCAATCCACCGGCGCCCAGGTGGGGGAGGTGGCGCGCGCCTACGTGACCGCGCGCGAAGTGTTCGCCATGCACACGCACTGGCGCGCCATCGAGGCGTTGGATTATCAGGTGAGCGCGGCGATACAGCTGGAAATGATGGCGGTGCTGATGCGGCTGGTGCGACGCGGCACGCGTTGGTTCGTTCGCAACCGGCGCAGCAATCTGGAGTCGGCCCGGGAGCTGGCGCGGTTTCAGGAGCCCCTGCTGCGCATGTACCGGGAGTTCCCCGAGCTGCTCGAAGGCCGCCTGCACGAGGATTTCCTGCACCGGCAGCAGTATTTTTCGCAAGCGGGTGTGCCGCTCGAACTGGCTACCTACGTGGCGGCGGCCAACGTGCTGTATCCGTGCCTGGGCATCATCGACGCCGCGGTGGAAATGAAGGTGCCCGAGCGAGCCATGGCGCAGGCCTATGTGGCGCTGTCGCAACAACTGGAGCTGGACCTGTTCAGCAAGCAGATCGGCGAGCTGAAGGTGGACAACCACTGGCAGGCCCAGGCCCGGGAAGCCTATCGCGACGATGTGGAATGGCAGCTGCGCAAACTGGCGGTGGCGGCGCTGCGCCGGCGCCGGGGCGAGGAGGACGTGAAAATCTGCGTGGAACGCTGGCTGCAACGCCAGCACAAGCTGGTGACGCGCTGGCGCAATCTCCAGGCGGAACTGCACGCCACCGACCTGCGGGATTTCGCCGTGTGCGCGGTGGCGATTCGCGAACTGCTCGATCTGGCGCAGAGCGGTTCGCGGGAGGAGGGCATCGATGCCGGCGGTTGAGGTGGAGCTGCGTATCAGCTGGAGCGAATACCTCCAGCGCTACCGGGTGGGCGCGGCGCAGGTGCTGGCGTTTACCCGCGACGGCCGGCGCGTGCGCTTTCCGGCCAATATCCTGCAACGCTTTCTGGCGGCCGACGGCGTGCACGGCCATTTTCGTATCCGCTTCGATGACACCGGCAAACTGCTCGGCATCGAGCGCTGTTCCGATGTGCCGCGTTGATACATTCGCGCATCACGCAACCGACGCGCTACTTTCCGGCGGCCCCGGTTTATCCGGATGCTTGAACTGGTGATGGCTGCCGCGGATGGCAACCTGTTGCCAGCCATAGCGCTCCAGCTCTGATCGTCTGCGCTTTTCATGGTGTGTACTATACGCACCGTCGGGTAGTGGCATAGGCCAGCCGATATCGCCGGCGTTGTCTGCTGCCGATTGCGCCGGGGCACCCCTCGTTGGGGCGACTTCAAATTTCCACCGAAGGATTCTGTAAAAACCACAGCGCCGCTTGTAAGATTGCGCGCCGCGGCCGCGCACGGTGGCGCAGCGCCTTGTCAATCGTGGAGATGGATGCAAGAGTCATGCGGGCAGCCCGCCGTGCGGACATGTTCCCGGCGCCCGGCCCTCGCCAATCGTTAAGGAAACCCATGTATTCCCTGCTGCGTGAATTGCTGTTCCGTCTGCCGACCGAAACGTCCCACTATCTGGCGCTGGACGCGCTGCGCATCGCCGCCAAATGCCGCCTGAGCGGGCTGTTGGCCGGACAGGTGCCGGCGCTGCCGACGCGGGTGATGGGCATCGATTTTCCGAATCCGGTCGGGCTGGCGGCGGGGCTCGACAAAAACGCCGATTACATCGACGGCCTGGCCGCGCTCGGCTTCGGTTTCATCGAGGTCGGCACGGTCACGCCGCTGCCGCAGCCGGGCAACCCGCAGCCGCGCCTGTTCCGTCTGCCCGAGGCCCGGGCCATCATCAATCGCATGGGCTTCAACAACCTGGGCGTCGAGCATCTGGTGCAGCAGGTGCAGCGCAGCGCCTACCTCGCCAAGGTGCGCGAGGGCGGCGGCGTCATCGGCATCAATATCGGCAAGAACAAGGACACGCCGGCGGCGATGGCGGTGGAGGATTACCTGACGTGCATGCGCAAGGTCTACCGGCTGGCTTCCTACATCACCATCAATCTGTCGTCGCCCAACACACCGGGACTGCGCGATCTGCAATTCGGCGAGCCGCTGAAACAACTGCTGGATCGCCTGAAGACCGAACAGCAGCTGCTGGCCAGCCAGAGCGGCCGCTACGTGCCGCTGGCGGTGAAAATCGCACCGGACATGGCGGCGGCGGACCTGCGTGAAGTGGCCGGCGCCCTGGCCGAATACGCCATCGACGCGGTGATCGCCACCAACACCACCATCGAGCGCACGGCCGTCAACCGGCTGCGTCACTGCGATGAAACCGGTGGCTTGAGCGGCGCGCCGCTGCGGGACAAATCCACCATCGTCATTCGCCAGCTGGCCGATACCCTGGGCAACCGCCTGCCCATCATCGGCGTGGGCGGCATCGGTTGCGGCCAGGACGCGGCCGAGAAAATCGCCGCCGGCGCGTCCCTGGTGCAACTGTACACGGGCTTCATCTACCGCGGACCCGGCCTGATCGGCGATGCCGTGCGCGCGCTGGCGGCGTTGGAAAAACGCGCGGTGCACGGCTGATTTCCCGAACTGTGATCGACGCGCAGGGATGACGCGGCCATGGCGCGATCGTACGTTCTGTCCGCGCCCGCGAATTGGAATGACTGCGCTCCTCTCGGCAAAAACCTTTTCAACGCTGCGCGCGGTCGCGCCGGGAATTTTCTGTCGACGACGCCCCGCGGTTCGCTGCCAACAGCGGCGGCGTGCGACCGGCTCAACGTCATGGCCGATCTGCCGAGTGCGTCTATCGCAATCCGCAGCGGGAGCCGATGGTTGTTTCGGCGATCGCGGCTTGAAGGATCGTCACGGGCGGACCGCGCACTCGGGCGCCCGATGAATCCCACGGCGCAACGACGCCATCGCCCGACCCGACAACGGCATGTTGTTGCAAACCGCACCGCTGCAACGGGTCACCTGCAGCGACGGACAGCAAGCGGGCGCGCCCGCGGCGGCCGCTTTGGGCATTGATGTTGCGCCTTATCGGCGTTAAATTCGCGCCCCAACCGATAACCACAGGCGCGCCATCGCACGCTGCGCCGCAAGCGAATTCGAACAATGTCTGAGATGAAGTCTCATCGACGCCCGCCGATAATGCTGGCGTTGTATTTGACCTGTGCGGTCGCGGGCGCGGACCCCACTCCGCCGCTGCCGACCGCACAGCTCGAGCCCGATACGAAAGTGCGTCTGCAAAGCGTCTGGGCCGGCGACGGCTGGCGCACCGGCACCGTCGAGGAGCCGGACAAGTGCACCATGATCCACCTCGATCAGCCGCTCGAGGCCGGCTACAACCGCATCGCGCTGCTGGCGCTGAGCCGTTTGCAATGGCGCGACGGCGCCGGCAAATGGCAGGAGTTGGACCTGGGGGAATTGCTTGCCCATGAACCCACCGGTTGCCGCGAAGAGAGCACGCTCTGAATCGCCGTGCGCGACGCGGACCGGCAATGGGTGAAGGTGGCGGGCGCGTTCATCGAATCGCGAACCCGGTCGGTGCCATTGAAGAACGCTTGAAACCGCGTCCCGTACCCGGCGGGACAAGGCCGTTGCAGAACGAAGAGACGAGCCGCGTTCTCAAGACTGCACTGTGAGTACGATTCGACCGCCGCGCCAGTGCGGCGGGTATTGCAACGATCACTGCGCCGGCGCGGCGGCGCCCGCATCCGCGGTGGTCTCAGTCGCCGGCGTCTGGCTCGGCGTTGCAACGGCGGCGCTGGCATCCGCGGTGGTCTCAGTCGTCAGCGTGTGGCCCGGCGTTGCGACGGCGGCGCCTGCATCCGCCGTCGTTTCGATCGCCGCGGATTGGCCCGGCGCGGCCGGTTCCTGCCGCGCCCGCCATTGTGTTTTCGGGAATTCCTTCATCACCAGATCGTGCACCTGCGCGGTGCCGTTCAGCTGCGGCATACCCTTGCGGTTGACCCACAATACATTGCCGCTGTCGGCGGCGATCAGCGCCATTTCCAGCACCGAGCCCTCGCTGGGCGCGATGGCCGCCTGCCCGGTCAGCAGGCCCAGCAACACACCGGCGGCGATATCCTTGGCCACCATGCCGCTGGATTTTTCGAAGCCCTGGTAATTGATCCACAACAGCGCGTCGGCGCCGGTGATTTCGGCAATGGTGTTGGCGGAAGCGCCGACGCTTTCACCGAACGTGCTTTTGTTTTTCTCTTCCACCGGTTTGGCGTACAGCGTTTTTTCCGCTTTCTTCAGCGCGTCGACGCATTGCGTGACGGCGTAGGCCAGTTCCGGATGGTCGGCCGCGGCCTTGCTGAAATCGAAATCGACGACGTTCAGCCCCTGCGCCTCCAGCGCGTTTTTCGCGTTGTCCGTCAGCAGCGCCGCGGCGCCGTCCTGTTTCGCGGTTTCCCGTTCATTTTCACCGGTGAAGGTAACCAGCTCGATGGCGACCTCCGGCGGCAGGATGACGACGCTGCCGATATTTTGCGCTTCCTGGGCGATTTCCCGGTGTTCGCGCACATCGGTGTAGGTGGCGCAGCCACCGAGCAGCAGCGATGCCGCCAGCAGGAACAGCGGCAGGGTGAAACGTTTGATCATGATGACGAATCCTTGTTTTCGCTTGTTGTTTTCGAAGGCGGGCGCTCAGGGCTTGAGGCGGTCGAGTTGGCTCTGGATATAACGCCGGTCGCTCGGATTTTGTGCGCCGGCCAGATAGCGTTGCAGGTAGTCGCGGGCCTGGGCGTTATCGCCGCGGGCCAGCGCCACCAGGCCGATGCCGCGCAGCGCCGTCGGCGTGTTCGCATCCAATTTCAGCGCGGCCTGGTATTGGTCCAGCGCGGCGTCGAATTTCTGCGCCGCCTCGCGCTGGAATTTTTCCTTCAGCGCATCGTTCAGGGTTTCATCGTAGAGCCAGGCATACTCCTGGGCCGCCACCAGCGGGCGCGCGGCGGCTTCGCGCAGCGCGTCGCCCTTGTAGACATGCCATTGCGGCGCTTCGCCCTGTTGCGCGATTTCGAAATCGATGGCGTCGCCGGCCAGTTCATACTGGCCGTTGAGCATGCGCAGCTGAATCGAAAGATCGGCCAGCTTGCGCCGGAACGGCTCGTATTCGCCGCTGGCTATATGTTGGGCAGGGGAGAAATCGCCGATTTTTTGCAGCGAATAATTTTTACGTGCCTTCAGGCCCGGATGGCTGCTCCACACGGAGTTGCTGCGGTCGCCGTGTTTGACCTCGCCCAGTTTGTCGAACACCAGCACGCTGTTGGCGCCGTCGTAGCCCTTGTCGCGCAGGTATTCGAGCCCGCACAGATCGGCCTCCTGTTCCTGCTCGCGGCTGAACGAGGCCAGATCCATGATGTAGGGCAGGTAGCCGATACCGGTGCCCATCAG
>Ga0164243_10006517_pt1 | contig 17653 bp, 17 predicted proteins | sample OricompcompostOP_FD_108781 | JGI IMG/M metagenome (GOLD analysis project Ga0164243, IMG submission 108781) | Organic Plus compost microbial communities from Emeryville, California, USA - Original compost - Organic plus compost (OP) | ecosystem: Engineered > Solid waste > Mixed feedstock >... | reverse complement strand
TTTCAATCGAAATATTGCCGCTGCGTTTTATTATCGCTTCCCCAAAGCAGTTATTTAATACAAGAGCTATCAACACTATGTCAGAAAATACCCAGCCAGTTCAGGAAAACGGATACGGCGCCGATTCAATCAGAATGCTCAAGGGCCTGGAGGCCGTGCGCAAGCGTCCCGGCATGTACATCGGTGATACCTCCGATGGTACCGGTCTGCATCACATGATTTTCGAAGTGGTCGACAACGCCATTGACGAAGCCCTGGCCGGGTATTGCGATGACATCGTGGTGACCATTCACACGGACAACTCCATTTCCGTGACCGACAATGGCCGCGGTATTCCAACGGACATACACAAGGGCGATGAGTTCCACCGCAGCGCGGCCGAAATCGTCATGACCGAGCTGCATGCCGGCGGCAAGTTCGACCAGAACTCCTACAAGGTATCCGGCGGGTTGCACGGCGTGGGCGTATCATGCGTGAATGCGCTGTCCGACTGGCTGCGCCTGACGATTCGTCGCGGTGGCCAGGTCCATCAAATGGAGTTCCACCGGGGTGAGCGCGTCGAGCCGCTCAAGGTCGTTGGTACCACGGACAAAACCGGTACTGAAGTGCGTTATCTGGCCGATAGCCAGATCTTCGAAAACATCGAATACCACTACGAGATCCTGTCCAAGCGACTGCGCGAGTTGTCGTTCCTGAACAATGGTGTGAAGGTGCGCCTGGTTGACGAACGCCAGGGCAAGGAAGAGAACTTTGCATTCTCGGGTGGTGTAAAAGGCTTTGTCGAATATATCAACCGCACCAAAACTGTTTTGCATCCAAACGTCTTTGCCGTGTCCACCGAATCCAATGGCGACGGCCCAAGCATTACCGTTGATGTGGCCATGCAGTGGAATGACAGTTATGGCGAAAGCGTGCTGTGCTTTACCAATAACATTCCGCAACGCGACGGCGGCACCCACCTGACGGGCCTGCGTGCGGCAATGACACGTGTCATCAACAAGTACATTGCCGATAACGAAATGGCCAAAAAGGCCAAAGTCGATACGACCGGCGATGACATGCGCGAAGGCTTAAGCTGCGTGCTGTCGGTCAAGGTGCCCGAGCCCAAGTTCAGCTCGCAGACCAAGGAAAAATTGGTGTCCAGCGAAGTGCGTCCGGCGGTGGAAGAGGCCGTGGCCCGTACGCTGGAAACCTGGCTGCTGGAAAACCCGACTGACGCCAAAGCCATCTGCGCCAAAATCGTGGATGCGGCAAGGGCACGGGAAGCCGCGCGCCGCGCACGGGAAATGACCCGTCGTAAAAGCGTGCTGGAAGGCGCCGGCCTGCCCGGCAAGCTGGCAGACTGCCAGGAAAAAGACCCTGCAAAATCTGAAATCTATATTGTGGAGGGAGATTCTGCGGGTGGTTCGGCCAAACAGGGCCGCGATCGCAAGTTCCAGGCGATCCTGCCGTTGCGCGGTAAAGTGCTGAACGTTGAAAAGGCGCGCTTTGACAAACTGATCGCCAGCGAACAGATCACCACGCTGATTACCGCGCTGGGCACCAGCATCGGACCAGACTTCAACGTCGAGAAGCTGCGTTACCACCGTATCATTATCATGACCGATGCCGACGTCGACGGCGCGCACATCCGCACACTGCTGCTGACCTTGCTGTATCGTCAGATGCCGGAACTGGTTGAGCGAGGCTACGTGTATATTGCCCAACCACCACTGTACAAGGTCAAGGTCGGTCGTGAAGAACGGTATCTGAGGGACCAGGCTGAAGAAGCCCAGTTCATGATGCAGGTGGCCCTTAAAGACGCCGGCCTGGAGCCTCAGGAAGGGGCTGACGCCATCGTTGGCGATGCGCTGGCCGAACTGGCGCGTCAGTATGTGATCTCTGACAGCGTCATTCATCGCCTGTCTAAAATAATGGATGTAGAGGCGCTGTCTGCGATTGCCGAAGGCGTGGCCATCAATCTGGAAGATGATGCATCGGCCAAGGCCTCGGCCGAGCAGTTGCAGACCGTTTTGCAGGATCCGGTGCGTCCGCAGTTGGTGACGGTCACTGCCGAATATGACCAGGAAACCGAGAAATATCGTCTGGTCTTGCGTCGCATGCACCATGGCAATGTCAAGGTCACGGTATTTGATCACCGTTTCGTGGAAGGCACCGATTACGGCGTCATGTCACGTGCTGCGCATACCTTCAACGGTCTGGTTGGCAAAGGTGCGCGCGTCTATCGCGGAGAAGGCGACAAACGCAAGGAACAATACGTCAGCGACTTCCGTGAGGCAATCCAGTGGTTGCGCGGCGAAGCCGATCGCGTGGTCAGCAAGCAGCGCTATAAAGGTCTGGGTGAGATGAATCCCGATCAGCTGTGGGAAACAACGATGGATCCGAACGTGCGCCGCCTGTTGCGGGTGCAGATCGAAGATGCGATTGCTGCCGATGAAATGTTTACGACATTGATGGGCGATCAGGTTGAACCGCGACGTGCATTTATTGAACGCAATGCGTTGAATGCGGGGAATCTGGATGTGTAGGTTGTGTCGAGTCTCACAATTCGTGAAAATGTTCGGAATCAACTTTTAGAACGAAAACATAGGCAAGAGTGAATCGCTGCTGTTGAATTCCACAATTAGTAAGAGTGGAATTTCATAAATAGTGCGATTATTTTATTGGGGGGACGAGTTTTCGTTCCCCTTTTCTCGTTTACGGGCCTTAGCCGTTTACGATATATCCCTTTTCAGGTGTTGCCTTTGCCCGACTGCAAGCTTGAAAATGGAATGATTTTTGCTCCTCCTGTTCGTGTGAAATCGGCGTCGTGGGTACCTAATCATCTCCTTAGAAGCATCTGCAGCAGTAAGATCTCAACCTCAGTAATCATTCATTTTCTCTTCTTATTCGTATTATTGGAACCTCCGCCAGAAAATAATACCTCTAAGGTATTTGTTTTGCGAATGCCTTGCGGCTATGTTGCAGTAGGAAATGGAAGAGCAGAGCGTTTGCCTTGAGTAGAATATAGTACGCGAGACAGTCGTTTAACGTGAGTTGCCAAAATATTTAACCCTAAGATCTCGAATATACCCCTGCTCGCGTAGTCCTAACAATTCAAGTGTAACGGGCCTCAATAAATCGCTTTGCAAGGAAAAACCAAACCCGTATTTATCCGGATGAAACATGTTACCAACCACGCGTACTGGCTGCTCTGGGTGAGTATGGGTGAAGTACTCCAGCACCGGCGCATCACCAACAAGCGCATCTACCTCATCGGACACTAACCCCTGAACAGCTGCGTCGATATCTGTATAGCTTCGCGTTTGAATGCCCAGCTCCTGAACATAGTCTTCGGCCAAGCTACCGTCTCGCACCCCAACCCTTTTTCCTGAAAGGTCCGAAAGAGAGTGAATTTGATTGGTTAGGGACGTGGTTGTCATGACACTGGTGATTGAAGAGGTAATGTAAGCAATGATGCCAACACCGATCACCATCCATATTGCAGACCATATTCGGCCGACCCAGCCAAATAAATTTTTATGTGTGGTTTTACCAGTAGTGAGGATCGAAACGGTATGGAAAAAATTGTCCGCCAGACCTTCTCGCCATCTACGCGGAAATTCGCTATCGAGTCTGCGATCCACAATCGTAATAATTGCAGTCGCAAAGAGTGCGAGAATCAGCAACCAGGCAAAGGTCGCCACGTGGCCGCTGTCAATCAAGCCGTCAATGACATTTTGGAACGAGCCGGATCCTGTTTTCGTTGTCATGATTCTCAGACCGGAATCATACCAGGGCTGAGTAAATGCAATTGATTGCGCCCGCTGTTTGGTAATCGTCAAGTTCGAAACTGCTGCATCGACTTCGCCGTGTTCTACCGCTTCAATCAATTTGCGGAAAGAGGGATAGCTTAGATAAGTCGATGACAGCCCCATCTTTCTCTCAAGGCTTTCCCAAAGTTCAATCGCCATGCCTGAATATTGCCCGTTTTCTATTATTACAAACGGATCGCTTTTGTATACGCCAACCTTCACAGGCTTGGTAGCAGGAGGCACCCCTTGCGCAAACGCCGGCTGCGGAGATAGCGCCGAGAAAAACATAATGCTAGCGGATATGAGGAAACTTGTGATCAATGGGTATACAAATCTAAACAAACCGTTTATATCCTTAAAAGAGAAATCCTTCTGATACGCCTCAGGGGTCATGATAATGCTGACGCGATTGATGATGCTATAAAAATAGCAAGGCGAGAAGCCAAGTCCAATGGCCGGGCTGTTCCAGGGCTGATGCTGGTACGTCGTTCAGTTTTTATTATTTTGGCATAACAATTCTATTAAATTGATTTTTGTGTCTCCTATTATCAATAACAATATGCCAAATCTGATTTCCAATTGTGGTTCGGTATGTATCTTGGACTGATTCGTGATTATTTTCCAAATGGTACAGAGATTAGTGTTTACATCTAGCGGCTATACTGGTTAAAGTAAGCTAAATTTGTTACCCAATTAGACAATGACTATCCGTTTACGATCTTCTGCTCTGTTCAAACCAGCTTTAATCATGTTGCTCCTCACACTTGGGGCGTGTACCAGTATTGGTCCCAATGCAATCCGTGAAGATCAAGTCGACTATGCCGACTCAATCGGTCATGCGGCGACTCGCCAATTATTGCTCAATCTGGTTCGTGTTCGCCATCGAGAAGTGCCTTCCTTTATTGCGGTAAGTCAACTGGTTGCCAGCTACGGCGTAGAATATCGCGGAGAAGCCAGCTTATCTTTCGTGGATCGGGTTACCTCTGCCTTACAGCGCCAAACGCTTAAGGAACATGGTGGTCGTGTGCTGGCTGCGGGCAGCTATAGCGACCGCCCTACGATAACTTATACTCCGCTTCGTGGAGCCGATGCGGCGCGCCTGCTGTTAAACCCGATTCCACCCGGTGTTTTATTTGCCTTGCTTGCGTCCGATCAGCCGGCTCATCTTGTGCTCGGTATCCCGGTTGCCGCCATCAACGGCATTCGCAACACGACAGGGGATCGACAGGAGTTGATTAGAGAAGGTGAACAGTTTCGTGAGATTATCGGCCTCTTCGACCAGCTCTCAAGCGAAGAACGGCTAGCCCTACGTTTTGTCGAAGACAATGGCACTCGGCAGGCCCATCTGGTGTTTGCGGACAGAAATCCGGCCGGGCCGCGAGAAAACCGTCTGCGACAATTGTTGGATCTGGATGCCTCCAGGCATGACATACCCATCGTATTTGGACTCGGTAAAGGGCAATCAAGTGAGTTAAGCATCCATACGCGCTCAATGATCGAGGTGATGCGTGCATTGTCCCAAGTGGTGCCCTTGCGGTCAGGATTCCGGGGTGAAACCGGCAATGATCTAAACCCTGTCGATCCCTTACTCAGCAATGTTCGCATTTATGCTGGCAGATCTGCACCGTCTGATGCATTCGCCGCGGTATCTCATCGCGGTCGCTGGTACTGGATAGATCAGGATGATGTGGAAACCATCGAACTGGTTTCGTTTGTCATGCTATTGCTCAATATTGCAGATACCACAAGTAGCACACAATTGCCTATAGTGACCATACCATCCGGTTAAATTATGCGAACCCTTAAAGGTAGGCCGTGTGCTGAACCTACTTGTCTCGACTAAGAACGCCAGCGTCTTCATATATATTTAAGGGCCTGTCAAGCACTTTCAAATTATCCTCACTGACCAACTGCAAAGTAGTCGGTGACCTGACGCCAAACAACCAAGGTTCTTCTTTTTTACTATTTGGAGTAAGGTGTAAAAGCACACGTTTGTCTTTCTTTTCCACCGTCCAGACCCCATGCAAGGGCTTTCCAACTGCCGCGCCGCTGATTGTAAATTGCCCTTGAGGAGCCAAATTAAGCTGAATATCGTCCCCGGTAAATTTTCCTGGAGGCAATAGAAGTTCAAGTGATGAAGCTGATGTGTCAGTGGACGGAACCCCGCGAGCGCCAAGGGTCTGCGCATGGATAAAGGAGGAATACGGATTCAGACACAATACGACAACTGCACTAATTATTGACGTTCGATTCATATGTGAGCCTAAGGAAACAGGGAAATAAACCACTACATGAGTGGGAAGATAAAACAAGGCTAAAACGGCTGTATAACGTTTTAAGCCTCAGGGGCACTACAATAAAAGCTTTAATTCAGAACATCGAAAAGCCGCAGAATCCATGTTATTTGATAGATTAAGCCGATAGTTACAAACGCCGTTTGGTACCGTTTGTCTGAGACGAAGATCGCTACAATTGCGCAGGTAGCGAATGCTGCCTGGCGAATGGGATACTCCAGACCAAGCGACTGAAAATGTTCGATTCCCTTGATACGGGAGTCGATGAGATCAACGATAAAAAGCAGCGCCAACAATCCATAGAACCACTTGCGCCGCGATTGAAAGTAGTCTTCATACCCTTTGTACTCATCCATTCGATCAGGAAACAGTATGGCTGAAAGAAAGGCGAAGAGAATGGCATAGGCGATGAGGAACAAATAGATTTCGAACGTCCAGCGCTGAATCGCAGACAGACCGAATTCGAACCACCAAAAATGGATGATCGTCACTAGCAGAAATAAAACCCAGGCGAAATGGATGGGATAGATGTTATCTCGTTTAGGGTGCTGCACAAAACGCGCTAATCCTGTGACTAGACGGGTGATGCTAAGTCCCAGGACCATGCCGATAATGATGCGCACGTGCACGAAAACGTCAGGGTGAGTGATGGGACTGTCCATGTTTATATCCTTGCACTTTCAATGAGGTCCAGAAAGCAACGCATCAATGATACGTTCCGTTACTAGTCTACGCCAGCTGAAAGGTTTGAAAATAAATGCTATGGCTTATGTTTGTTTTCTATATCCTCTTCAATCAAAGAACAATGAAGTTCAACGGGTGACTCCTTTATGGCCGCAACATCACCATCAATGAAATCACAGTTGAGAATATTGTTCTCGTCCCCTTTTCGAGAGGAAAGTATATTCACATTTACCTTCGCCGATCCCTGAATCCACTCCAAGCGCTCTGCTGCAATGGTGTTGCCGGTGACATGCACCAATCCTGGGTTACCTGAGCGGTTTATGTTCTCGTAGCCGAGATCAACCATACCCATTTCATTGACATGCCGTCGCGCACTTTTAAGAGGATTACCGTAATAGGCTGCCATCACAGTGATGCCCATATTTGTCGATTGCAGCTTAGCAGCCGCTTTCTTAGAGAGCGAAATCTTGATATCAAAACCAAGATTCTCGTTCGTGTCCACAGCAAAAGCAACTGGTATGAAAGTGAGTGCGCTAACAATTAAAAGAAAATGCGATGTTTTGAAACGAGGAATCATAATATTTTGAGACTCAGGTGAAGGTTTTTTCTACCAGACCTTTCTTAAAAAGGTGTGGTCCATTGCTCCATGCTAATGCATAACAGTTTTATGATAAGCAATTGTGAAGTCACTGCCTAGGAATGGGACATGAAATATCGCCTTCGGGGCATTGCATATAATCATGCAGCTGCTTCGTCCTCTGCTCGGTCAGCGAAGTTAAACACGTCATTGAAATCATAGCGCTGGCCGAGCCTGTACCTGCAGAGCCTGTTGAAAAAGCACATTCGGCATCCCGGAATTTCAACCAGGCTCGTTGAGCTTCTACCAATTTACTATGCTGTTCCGTATTATCCTTTAAGCGTGAGCTAGCTTGTTTATAGACGATATTCAAGGATGTATCGGCCTTTTTATAAACATTGCTCATGCATTCGTTGATCGCTGCCTGCGAGGCTGCATTTGCACACGGATCGGACTGTGCGAACGATATGTTATGAAAAGTCATAAAAAAAAGCGAAAAAAACAGCCAGTGCCTGCGCATCATAAAGTGTTCCCTTTGTTAATAACTAAGTTTGCAGTGACGTTCGTGGCGATTGCGTAAACTTTCCAGATCAGCTCTGACGATACGAGCCAAGGGTGTTGAGTCTCCATTCACTTGAAGCTTGACAGGTATTGAAGATTCACAAACGAGCATCCTTTTGCTTCAAAAACAAAATAGCGCTGATTTGTAATTTCGATGCTATCAGTTAAACTGATCTGTTTCCAAGCAGACATGCACAAACGTATGGTGTGTCATTCAATAATGTTGAACTCTATCTACTTGAGCTCACCATCGTTCCCTCGATCAGCCGTTTTAAAGTCACTCAGAACTTGCTTCATGTATTCCTCTTTACTGATTCGTCCATCTGAATTTCTATCCATTTGAGCGAACTGTGCATCCGTCACAATTCCTTTAAGCTCATTTTTACTCAGGAAGTTATCGTGGTTTTTATCTAGATCGTTATAGGCTATTTCCATGAAACGACTGTATTCTTCTCTGTCTACACCGCCATTCTTGTCCACGTCTAAAGCTTTAAGATGTGCTTCATGCAAATTTTTATGATGGGATTGCGCGTGTAACGGTGCTGCGAATGACGTAATCGATAATGCCAATATTGCAAGAGTCATATTTTTCATGTCAGTAGTCCTCATTCGCATCCCAATCTATTTCCAAGATATCCGCCCACACCGGCGCCACCCGCCATACCAAGCGTCGCTCCTTTGCCTTTTCCTATCGTAGCTCCTGCTAAGGCACCAATTATGCCTCCGCCTATAGTGGCAGCCATACAACCAAATTCATGATTATGAACACGAAGCTCTTGTTCATTCTTTGCTGTGGAGCAAGCTATCAGAAAAACAGATAGAAAGCCCATTATGCATACTTTTCGTATGACTCTCATGCAAAATCCTTTTAAATAAATGATGTCAACTTACACTCAAAACCGATTGACAGTAATGGAGTTATTTCACACATTTCGAACAGAACGCAAAGCCAGCCAAACCAAAGTTGAAGTAGCCTAGGCCTCACATTTCATCAAATGAGGGGAGATAACTTTTTATTCACTGTCATACAGAAAATATATCAATGCGATAAATTTCTATTACCTTCTTCTGCTTCTGGCTTCTTCACCACGCTCCATCCGATCCAAAAATCGCTGTTCTTGATCTTCATCAAGCGATTGCTGCTGCAACATGCATTGGTCAAAATGTGGTGAGTTAGGTTGTATGCCAAGTTTCAGACATTTTTGTCGATATTCTTCTGCATCCATATTATCCAGAGAGCCGCATCCGGCAAGAGTACCCATCAAGAACAAACCGGAAACCAGAGCTACCTTTGGAAATAAATCTCGTTGAAACATTCTTCTAGTGCCTTTGTAGAAATTAATGAATAGAAAATTAATATAAGCGCCTGCGACGATACTCATCGTAAACCGGCTGTAAATAAGCCGTCCATTGCTAGATCGTCAATCAAGTACAGAACATTTGGACCACTAAAAAACACCTCCCGGCCAGAAACCGGGTCAAAAACAATCTGCTCTGTTTCGATAAATCTCAGGCGTTCATAGATCGTGAATTTCCTTTGCAGTAGAGCCTTCTCATTGGATGACTGAAACACAGGCAATTGTTTCAACCGCCAATACAACCTACCATCGATCATCCAAAACCAATAAAACGTGCCGCCTCCGATAATAAGAGCCAAGGATACTGCCCACTTGTAGAATGGTGAAAGAGTCGAATTGTGTAGTAGAGAAAGCATGACGATCTCTACTACGATTAACAAAGGACCCAAAATATTGTCGAACCAAGTAAAGATCCGAACTTGTGTCTGATATAGATCTCTAACTTGTATCTCAAATAAGCTGGATAGCTTCACCCCTTCTTGGCTTGCCTTCATATAGATTTAGACCTATCTGCCATGCGTCATGGCGTTGTTGCAGCCTACTGTATTGGCCGTATTAGCCGAAAACAACAAAATTGCTACGATGAATAAATTGTTCATCAGGGTCTCTATATGTGGAAATGGTCAAATCAGGTTAGAAACGCACGGCTACATTCGCCTCAAGTCCATGCTCTCTTACTCCGGATCCGAACTGGCCCTGATACGCAATACCGACCGTGGATGCCTTACCCAACTTCACATTCAAACCCGCCTCTAAAACCGCAGCGTTTTTTGCGATTGGCGTACCCTTGACGCTAAATGATGATTGATTGCCAAATGACAGATCGGTTTTTGGATTTATGCGGTTAAAGGCATGTCTCCAGCCGATTCCGCCATGTACATCTGCTTCTGTCGTTCCGAGCTCGAAGGTTGAAGTTGCTCTTAAACCGATGGTTGTAAACGTAGTGCCATTAGATTGGGATTTACCTGACAAAGCTGCAGCTCCTCCATCTTCGGAGAAATGCTTGGCTTTAAAGTGCACATAGCTTAAATTGGCATAAGGTTCCAGCGCGGCAAAAGTCGTATCGATTCGGTATCCCAATTCACCAAAGGCCTGAAAGGTACCGGCGTTATACCGAGCTGACAATTTATCTGAAAAATCGGAAAATGCGACGCTTCTATCAGTTTTGATTCGATGCCATGTATAGCCAAGGCCGGAACGGAAGTTCCAGGCATTATGCTGTGTACCCGCATAAAGCCCCAAGTGATAGTTGTCACTTGATCCCGAAGAAGCACGGCCATTCACATGAAAGGAGGTGTGACTATACCCGGTCAATACCCCAAGCCGCCAATTTTGGCCCACAAGTCGGTCGCCACCTATGAAAAAACCGCCTGTATTCTTTTTAAAGCGCTCAGCATTACCGTCCGCCTTAAATTGCGCCCATGCACCAAATCCCTTGCCCCAGAGCGTAATTTCACCTGGCGGGGTTGGCGCGGCAGACTGGGCACCAGCACTATAACGCAACCCGGAGACACTGGCCGACCCTGTGCTGCGGAAAGCCGCTCTCAAACGGTCATTTGCCGTATCGCGGACAAAATGACTGTCCTCGATCAACCCTGCGCGTATCGAAGCGTGGACTTCACCCGATAGTTGATCAAACGCGTTTCTGGCTTCTGATGCATTCAGAAAAAGCACATTGTCATAAACAGCATTACCTTCATTTAATCTTTCAGCTGCTGCGCCTGCTGCACGCTGGTTGTGGCTGTATCCAACCGCGCTAAAAGCCGTTTTACTTCGATCCAAGGCCAGAAACAATGTCTTCGGCTCATAAATCAGGTCCATATCCACAAAGGGTGTTTCCGGAGATACCAAAACTCCATACGAACCATCAATATCGCCTTGTACGTTCAATAAAGCATAACGATGACCCAGTTTAGTCGTCGTGCCTTTCTGGCGTTGAATTTCTATCGATGCACCACGGTCAATTGAGGCACTACCGTCCACAATAATTTTGTCTGATTGACCATTGGGGCCCAATTGAGCCAAATAGTTTGCTCCCGCTTCTTGGATAAAATTGCCCGCGATGGTCAGGGTATCGATGATTTTGGCAGGATCCAAGGTACTGCCTGGTGATACAGTGCCACCGTCACCGACAGTGAGTTCACCTACCGTGCCAGTACCGGCCAATACGCCGCTGTCAGATACATTGACTTTCCCAGCAATACGGCCCTCAACGCCAAGCGTGCCACCAAGCACATTGGTGCCACCAGTATAGCTATTGTCGCCCGTTAAGGCCAAGACACCTTCTCCCCTTTTAGTCAAGTCACCGATACCCGAGATCGAATTTGACCAGACAGATGAGTATCCTTGTGTATCAACGTCAAAGACGCCTTTATAACGGAATTGACCAGGACCATTGACCGCTTGCCCCAGATTTAAAAGCCCTTGCCCAAATATTGCTGTATCACTGAACCCCTCGGTCGTCGTGGTTGTTAGAATCGTTTCAATTGTCTGCCGTGCGTTCAAATAGGGAAACGCTGATCGTAATACCGCAGCAGCGCCAGCAACATGAGGCGCTGCCATCGAGGTACCGTCTTCCCATTGATAGGGTTGATTGTTATTTGTTGAATCACCCAAAGGCCAAGTTGAACTGATCCCATCTTCCGGTTTCGGATGATCATGATCCTTGTCCTTATCACCCCCGGGTGCGGCTAGACACCATTCTGCTGCGGCACCACAGCGATTACTATAGCTAGCAATTTTTCCATTTTTATCCACAGCAACGACTGCGATCAATTTGCCTTTTAGGTCAGAAAAATCCAAATTTTTTGCAACTTCGGCAACGTCGCCGGTAAACGGCTTATAGGTAGCTGGGTTGTTCGGATCGTAATCGGAGTCGCTGGTATCTATGAGCTTGTATAACGCACCGGATTTTGTATTTTCCGGCGTGATTAAGGGCAGTAGTCCGGCCCCACTTGGAATACCTGAGTAGCCATCTGGCTGGCGGTCCGCATCATTTCCCGCAGAAAATACCAGTACCATATCAGCGTTAGCCGCTTCACGCATTGCATCTGCTGTTTCTACTAGGTGTTGAGGGTCGTCGTAAATACCTTGATAACTGAGTTTTTGATAGTTTTTGTTTTCTATATATTCGCCTTTATCATCTTTCAACAAATTGCCGTCTTTATCAGTTAGAAAATATTGCAGTGGCGGTCCCGGCGGCCCGTAACTTCCATTCAAAACCTTTGCTCCGGCCTGAATGGCATACTTAATCGCTTCATGTGTTGTATCAATGTTGGGATCCCGCCCATCTAGCGCGACCGCTCGCAACGGCAGAATAGTTGATTCGTAGGCTACGCCTTGCATACCTTTACCATCTCTTGCTGCGCCGATGATGCCCGCGACATGTGTACCATGACCATCGATAGAACCATCGCTCTTGTCAATACCATGGCTGACGTCATCCACCGCTTTGTCTTTTCCGAAATTTCTCAGCGCGCTGGAAATTCTCCCTTTGAACTCGGGGTGGTTAACGTCTAATCCAGTGTCAACGACAGCAACAATGACTCCCTTCCCGGTATAGCCCTTTTGGTAAGCTGGAAGGGCATTAATTTGTGCAAGCCCCCAGTTCTGTAAATACTCTGCGTCTGAAGCGGGTTTTATCGCTGTGCCTGTTTCCTGAGCATAAAGCAGCCCAGGGGTTAAAAGACCAACTGTCGTTACTAACTTCAAGCTTATGCGTCGCATCGTCGTCCTATCCGGGGATCAAAATGTTTGAGGTGACATAACCAAGTATCAAACTGTCAAAGAAGAATGTTTCGTTCAATTTCAAAATACGTTACGATTATATACATGGCGTATGAAACGGCTCCTGCGAAAATTTCAAATTTCTGCTGTCTTTTTCAAAAATCGATCCAAATTAATCAAACGTCTTCACTATATAAAAGATTGCTTTCATCTTTATATTGGCGAGTTTTATAATGCCCGCAGAAAATTTCAAGTGTAATCAGTAACTTAAGATAAAATTTTTGAACGTTTATAAAGGCTGGGGAGAGAGTGATTGGGAATTCTTGCTATGGTCCCTGATGAATGGGGACGAAAATTCGAATGTGACGGCGCTGCAGTCACAAATTCGTGGGTGGGACCAAGTTCGGTCCATTTCACGACTAAAGCGTATTTTTTCCTGATTATGCTTTCTGTACAGCCGGAAAGAACCATAGCGATTAACAGTGACCGTTCAATGATCGGGTTTGCTCCTTCAGGATGCATCGAAATTGTGCCGGAAAACTCTGAACTCTTTTCACGGTGGCGACATACCAAGCACAGTATGCTCATTGCTCCGACAGAAAAGCGACTGCTTAACTTGACTGACAAAGAATGGGGCGAGTCGTTGCCAGAATTTTTTCTGCCAAAATTAGGTGTAGTTGATCAGAAAGCACTGGATATTGCGTCACTGATACGCCAGGAACTTTTATGCGACGGATTGGGGCGCGAAGAATCCCTTGAGTCCCTAATCACGTTTTTCGGTATCCATGTTCTGCGTACATACACTTCATTATCTACAAAACAGGATCGCAACAACAGCGGGGGTTTGACGCCTGCGGCGCGAAAACGGGTGATTGAATTTATTCATGCAAACCTGTCGGAAAAGCTCACCATCGAAAAGCTTGCTTCGATAGCGGAATTATCCCCAAGCTATTTTGCCCGTGCCTTTCGGCAGTCATTCGGCCAAACTCCACATGAATTGGTGCTAACTACGCGCTTGCAAACTGCCAGAAACATGATTTTGGCCTCAAATGTCTCTTTGGCTGAGATATCGCAGGCCACCGGATTTTCCAGTAATAGTCACATGTCAACTGCAATGAAGAGAGTTTGGGGTGAAAACCCTAGACAAATTCGTCATTCGAAATGACAGCGCTTGGCACATACTGTCAATTTATAAGAGACGCTGCAATGAGCGGATAAAACAAAACTAGATGTTTTAAATAGGCCTTTAAATATATACGAAGATACGGGCATACTTATGCGTAAAAAATAATTACATCAGACGCGATAAATGCACACCAATGGCGGTTTTGAAAGTGCTCGCTACCTAATCTGTTAGGGCAACCGAGAAACAATAAACGCGGTTTCGTACTCATGATTTGGATAAGTGCTATTTACGTTGCGCATGAAGTCGTGCTTACTGATTCTTTTATGGTAAGCATCGTTTAACCAGGTATAAAATTGCTTTTCCTGGTTTTTTGTATTTATGGGTAACCGGTCGTATTTTGGATTATTCTTGGTTTGATTCAATAGGCTATCGAGCCACGAAAGAAATTGCTTATCCTGATCTGCGGTGACAGAATGGTCTTCCTGTGTAGCTGTGCATCCCTGAATTAAGGGAACACTTAGGACTAAGGCAATAAGTAGTTTAGAGCTTAATTGCTGTAAGCGTAAATTCATTTCAAAATCCAGTCAGCACCATTAGAGTATGAATTATCAGTAATTCAATCTGCTAGCGATTCTTATTTAATAAAGGTGTTGGTGACCTGAAGAATACCGATATCAGGCTAATCTTCGAAAAGATCCCAGTATGTACCCATCCACTGGAATGTATATGAACGCCCGGCCTTCAAACTATAAGTTACGTCGCCATTATGAGAGATTCGATAGAATCGCACGTTGAAGTTTTTACACCCATCTTCATCAAACGTTTCAGACCGAGCCCCACGAATAATATATTTTGCTACATCACTTTCAACTCCGTCTGGGAAGGTACAAGACAGATTGAAATGTACTTCTCCGTTAGACCGATCTGACGATATCGTGACAGATCCAGCATACGAAGCACCATTAACTAGCATGCCCAATGATGTAAGTAAAAATAATCTTAGCATTTTTGATTTCATGTTTTCCCCTCTTGTCTATTTTGCTATTCATACGGAATTATTCAATTCGCTGAATGGCTTAAGTTTATTTTTCCCGGTGGTATAGCTTTTAAAATTTAATATTCGGATTATATGTTTTCTTTTAATAATTTCTTAGGATCGACCATCACATTCTTGCTGCGTTTTACAGAAAACACGCTTTTTATTCAAAATAATGCTAGTGAAATTTGAACTTAGGACTGGTTCAATGCAAAAACCAGACGATGGATCTAAAGTTTCTGATTGCCTTTCTTAGAATCGAACAGCGCACATGTTTCTGGCAGCTCTATACAGACAAATTTGCCCATCTGATTCTTGTGATTCCGCTGGAGCGTTCGCATTTCTAGGCAAATCATTATCATTGACCACTTAATTATGGACATGCTATGTTTCAATGGCGCCGCCAGCGAATCGTTCCTGCACACCGCCTTGGTCTGTACTCCACTTGGTGTTTGTTTTAGAGACTCAGTAAAAGCTTTTAAGCTGATTACTATTATTGATAATATTGGACAGATATGAATAGGTTGAAGATTACGGTCTTAATTGTCGCGATTGCTGTGCCGACCCAAATATTTGCCCTGCCCGTATTTCCTTGGCAGCCGATAACTTCAATGCCCTATGAGCCTGCAGAGGGCTGCCTTTATGGCGGTGAACGCTATGATGTAGGGGAGGTAATCGATCCGTTAATAGCAGCACCTCACAAATGTGTGTTAAAGCCCGTTGACCCCAAAACCGGTGAGCCGGTGGCAACCCAAGGTAGTGAAAATCCGTTATTCCTTTTTTGGGAGGAGATAGAGACCGAGCTAGAGACTCTATAAAAATTTTAAGGGGCAGTGTGGTGTCTACATCGTTGTACAAATATTAAAATAATATATAACGCGCCCTTTATGGGTCTGTAGAAACGTACACGTATTTTAGGATTTAGAATAGTCCGAGAATGTGCTACTAGAATTAAATATCTTTTAAAATCAAATGATTGTGAGACAACATCCAGATATTTTCACTAATTATGAGAATTCGGAAAAAGGCATTCTCACAATTAATGAAAAAAGCCTTTAAAATCAAGCTCACTATTTTCATTAATTGTGAGACCCTACAAGGTTTTCTACGGGGTTGGCTTTTAACATTGCAAGCTCGCAAGAGCAACTCCATGTCTGTGGATGAGACTGCAAAAGCGCTTGGCGTGAAGCAGCAAGTGGGGTACCAACTCGTCAATAGCCGCCTGTGACAGGCCCCTCAGTGGACGGCGGGCGGCAATATTTTTACCGAATTTCTGATTTGGCTTTCAGTGGACTAAACATAGATTATCTTTCTTAAAATCTTGTAAATTGAAAGTCGTTGGCGAAAGCGGATCTGTATTAACAGAAAATTTGACGGAAATTAGACGAGAGATAGGTATCGGGACTTTGTCGACGGAGCGTTTCTCGTACCGTCCGAGTTGCAAAAAAACGATATGATCGGATCAATTTTATTGCGCATAGGGGGAAACAGGAGGCCGTGGCTCCCGCGTACGATAAATTAAAAGCCGATCCGTCTCGAGCGCGCGCTCGGCGCAGACCTGCGCCACCATCTGGGTTGCTCCAGTGGGCAGGCCAAGCCTGAGTCGAGTCAGAATCAGCGCCAAGACTGTGCTGACCGACACTAGACCGGTGCGCCTGGATATACTCCGGGATCGTGATGGCAGCTTTGAACCGATTCTGATTCCCAAGCATGAGCGCCGTTTTACCGGGTTCGACAACAAGATCGTCGCGATGTATGCCCGGGGCATGAGCGTGCGCGAGGTCCAGGCGTTTCTGGCTGAGCAGTACCACACGAACGTCTCTGCGGACTTTATCAGCTCGGTCACTGACCAGGTCATAGAGCAAGTGCAGGCCTGGCAGGTGCGGGCGCTTGAACCGATGTATCCGGTCGTGTTCTTCGATGCGCTGCGCGTTAAGATTCGCGATGTGGGCGTCATACGCAACAAGGCGGTCTACATGGCTCTAGCCGTGCTGCCCGACGGCACCTGTGAGATTCTGGGATTGTGGATCGAGAATACGGAAGGAGCCAAGTTCTGGATGCCATATTTCACTAGTCGCGACGAGTTCTCCCCAATATCGATACACCTCATATATAACAAACATTTAATACGTCTTTTATGTTAATCAACCTTCCGATGCTTGCTCTTCTTTCTCTTCGCGCAACACTCTATATTTTACACCCCACCCTTCGGGCACCATTACTACTACAGGAACAGTTCTATTTAAATGAATGACGTCTTTTTTTGCCCTCACATCCACTCTTCTTTTCCAATCATCGCCGCACTTACCCTTTTCTCCATATAAAATATTATTAGTGTCCAACTCCCAATACATCAGCCCTCTACCCGGTACTGGCTTAGGATTGAATTCTCCACCTATTTTATTTTTTCGGCAATTTACCTCAATATTTTTGAACGCCCACACCTCGATCTTTTGCACATCTTTTTCTATTATTTTTTGACTATTTATTACGTATC
>Ga0164243_10006516_pt1 | contig 17656 bp, 13 predicted proteins | sample OricompcompostOP_FD_108781 | JGI IMG/M metagenome (GOLD analysis project Ga0164243, IMG submission 108781) | Organic Plus compost microbial communities from Emeryville, California, USA - Original compost - Organic plus compost (OP) | ecosystem: Engineered > Solid waste > Mixed feedstock >... | reverse complement strand
TGCAGGCACTCGCTGACAATCAGCCCGCGCGGCTCTCCGCAGTGGTGAGCTGAGCACGAGTCCAACCGAGCCGAGACTCACGACTCGTACACCACGTCCTGGGGCACGATCACACCACCCGAGTGACGCGCTCCGCGCCACCCCCCGGCGCGGTTGGCATTTCGTTTTCCCCGTTACGCCGTTGCCAGCGTGTCAGTTTCGTGTCATCGAGATACACTGACGACCGTTGCGCACGAACCTGAGCCGTCTCAATTTGTCGGCTGCCACTGCCTCGCAGGTGATGTTCAAGCTACCAACGTGAATCAGGGCAGGAAACATCGAGGCTGTGCTCACCGAGGCGCACGTCTTCTCTGCGCATTGCTCGCTACCCTGCGCGTCCTTCTCGCAATTTTGGCCGCAAAGGACAGCCCCCTGAGATCGCTCCCCACAGCGGATTCCGCTTGTAGCGCGTTGTCCTCGCTAGCGCGATTGTACTCACCTGCCGAAACCTGATCCGGTCCTGCCGCTAATGCACATGCCTCGCAACGACGACGAGTTCGCACGCACGACCCTCGAGACCCGCCACGCCTGCATGAGCAACACCGCGTGGAGTCTCGATGCCATTCGCAATCACGCGCGAAGTCTTAGTCGGGACAAGCAAGACCCAGTTGCCGAGAGCGGTGCGCTCCATCTCAGATGGGCAGCTGCGCGGTAATGATGGTGGCGCGCCGCTCAGCGCGGTCATCGATGATCTCCAGCAGATCCTCGCGACCGTAGGGCTCCAGAGGCTGCAGCGCCCAGTCATCGAGGACCAGCACATCGAGCTTGGCGAGGCAGCCGCGGCACGCGCGCAAGAAAAAGTGAAGGATTTGTTGCACTACCGGTGAGCTCTCGCGCGCATGTCGGCTGATGCGAATGTCGCGCTCGTTGTTCGCGTACGGCAGTCGCCGGCCGGCTCAGGAGGGTTCGCGCCGCCAGATGCGTGAGCTCGCACAGGCTCGCTCCCGCCGATGCGGCTATCGCGAGCCAAGCTGCTCGATCGTATTCAGCCGGCTGCCGAATGATCGTCTTCCATTTGGCCGGCGCCGCTTTGCGTATATCGCTCAGATAGATCTCGTGATGCTTCCCGGAAAGCTTCAATCCCTAGACGTGGATAAAGGCACGGAGCTTTTCGATCGTCGGCCCCTCTTCCGTAAAGGGGCCGATATGCAGAATCTGCGCGGCTTGCCTTCCGTGAAGGCGGCGAACTCCACTTTCCCGCTGAGCTCTTCTTGATGGCGAACTTGATGGCGAGGAAAGACTGAACAGCGCTTCCATGGCTTCCGGTACGCACTTGATGTATTCGGATCGCCGATGCCGTCAACCCTCAGATAGTTGAGCGTTGGCACCTCCACGAGGACCGGCTGCTTTGCGGACGCGGCGTAGAACTCCTTGAGCTCCTTCTTGTAGTCCATTTTGGTCATGCTCTTTCGATCAAATCTCTGCGCGGGCGGATGCTATCCTGTCACGATCATGTATGGAGCGAGCGTCCGCAAGGCATCACCCCTCGGAGCTCTCACCGGGCCGGTGTTTTCTGGTGAGCAGCCCCGCCCCACCCAGGCACCCGCAGCCTACCTGAGCGTACCTGGTCACCTCGCCGAACCATGTGATCGCGCCACGTAAGCACTCGAGGCAACGCCCAGGAGCCCGGTTGCAGCAGAGTTATCGTCCTTCCGAACCGCCTTCATACCGTGATCGGGCGCGGGCACGGAGCGGCCAAAGCGTTTTCAGGCGACATTTCTCGTCTTGAGCTCGGTGAGCTGACCCTTGTCAAGATGGATGGTGCGCGAAGCATACGCGGCGGCCTTCGGATCGTGTGTCACCATGATGATAGTCTTGTTTTGAGCGCGATTCAGTGTGCGCATCAGCTCAAGAACCTCTTCCGCGGTCTGCCGATCGAGATCGCCGGTGGGCTCGTCGCATACGAGCAGCTGCGGGTCTGCCACCAGAGCGCGTGCGATGGCGACGCGCTGTTGCTGGCCACCCGACAATTCCGACGGCTTGTGGGTGGCACGGTCGCCGAGCGCGACGAGCTGCAATGCCGTTTGCACGTGCTGCCGACGGCGGGCGGACGGGAGATTTGTGAGGAGTAGTGGCAGCTCAACGTTTTTCTCCGCCGTGAGCATCGGCATCAGGTTGTAGAACTGAAATACGAACCCGACGTTTCGTGCCCGCCACCCGGCCAGCTGTCGAGGGGACAGCTCATGGATTCTTTCGCCGGCAACGACGATCTCGCCTTCATCCGGCCGATCGAGACCGCCGATCAGGTTGAGCAATGTCGTCTTGCCCGAACCGGACGGGCCCATCAGCGCCACAAACTCCCCGCGCTCGATCGAAAGTGTCAGCCCGCGCAACACCTCGACCTTCTGATTACCACGAACGTAGCGCTTGACCACGTTATTCACTGAAACGATCGTCGTCATGAACCTCACTCCTTCTGTGCCATTTCGACCAGTCTCACCATACCCGCTAGGGTGGACTGATGCAGAAGCGCCCGCAGCGACACAGGCCGGGAGAAACGCTTCTCGAGACGCGTGCGCAGCTGAACAGCAAGCAACGAGTCGCCCCCCAGCGCGAAGAAGTCGTCGTCTGCTTCGCGAGCGTCGACCCCGAGCAGTTCCTTCCATATGCCCGACACTGCGTCCCGGATGCTCGCTTCCTCGTCGCGACCGACAGATCCATTCGCGTGCCCTGTCTCCTCGCGGTTCAGTGCCCCATGTCCCGTGCGAAGGAGGCCGCGGGCGTTGATGATCCACTGTGGCAGTGGGTTCGCGAGGACGCGCTTGAAAACCTCTACACCTTCCTCGCAGGAGATTCCTGCGATCAACTCCTGGGCGCGTCGCTCCTTGCGGTGAGCCGACGCGGCCGTGTTCACCGCCATGCCGACAGTTCGCCACGCATCCCAGTCGATGGCTATGAACCGGGTGTTTGTACGCCCATCAAGCGCGCGACAGAACGCGTCCTGATATGCGTTGGCCGCGCAATAATCGTATTGCCCCGCCGGTGCGACCACCGAAGCGAGCGAGGAGCAGCACAGAAAGAAGTCCGGTTGCAGGTTCTTGCACGCCTGATGGAGAAGCCACGTACCCGCAACTTTCGGCGCCATGACCCGCGCAGCCGTTTCGCGCGTCTTCAAAAAGATCGTCCCGCCCCCGGCTACGCCGGCCGCGTGAATGACTCCGTGGAGCCGGCCGAATCGGGAACGCACGTGCGAAATCACTCGTTCCAGGTCGCCGGAACAGGAGACGTCCGCGCTGAACACCGACACTTGCGCGCCCGCGCTCTCGAGCTCACGAATTGCCCGAATTCGCTGGCAGAGCGCATCGGCAGATTCGCGCGTTTCGAGCAAATGACTCCATGCACTCCGGTCAGGAAATGCCTGCCGGCCGATGAGGACCAGCCGCGCCTGCAACGTTCGCCCCAGAAACTCCGCGATCGTCCAGCCGATGCCGCCCAGCCCTCCCGTCACGAGATACACACCCCGTTCCCGTAACAGGGGCGGATCCGGCGAGGGCTGCAGCGGCAGCTTATCAAGTCTGCGTACCCAGCGACGGCTGCCCCGGAACACGACGAGGGAGTCTTCGGCTGGCGCTAGGATCTCCTCGATCAAAGGATCGAGCCACGCTGCCTGCACGCCGTTCCGACCAGCGGCGCCGGCGAAGTCGATACTCCGACAATGAATCTCCGGAAACTCTTTCGAAATGACCTCTGCGACCGATGCCAGCATCGCCCTGCACGGATCGCACTCTTCCTCCGCCGTGATCGCGTGCGCAGATCGCGTGACCAGGACCAGCGTGACCGGCCGGTGCCGTTGGCCCGCCAGCGCCTTGCAAAGATCGATGACACCGTACACACCTCTCTGCAGTCGGCCGTCGTCGGGCATCTGCAAAGGCTCCGGGCTCGCAGCGAGCTCCGCGGCATGGATGACCGAGGTTACCGCGAGGCCCCGTTCTTCGATCGAGGTGAGCACTCTGGCGAACCCGTCCTCGTCTTCGGGGACGATCGTGTATCGATCTTCATCACAGGCGAAGCGATCTCCCAGCGAAACTCGTATCAGGCGCACGCTCCGGGCGGCGAGTCTGTCCGCAAGACGATGCTCCAACTCCGCGTCACCTTCGATGAGGAGATAACATGTGCGCGGGCCGGCATTACACTGTGCTCGTGCAGAGACACATGTGGGAAGTCTCGGCTGTTCTTTCCAGACGGGAACATGAAACCAGTCAGCTATCGGTGCCCGCACCCCGCTCGCAGGTTCACGACGGATCTCCGGACTGGGTGGCCGCGCAATCCAATGGTGTTGGCGCTCGAAGGGATACGTCGGCAGCGATACGCGTCGCCGCCTCCCGTCCCCGTTGAACGCCTGCCAATGTATGCTCACGCCACGTTGCCACAGCTGCCCGACGGCGTACATCAGGACGCTTGCGTCGTCGGCAATCTCTGATGTGCAACCCGCAGACGCCACAATGGTGTGGTCGCGGGCTGTCGATAGTGCGCGTACGAGCCTGCTCAGGCGATCGCCCGGTCCGATCTCGAGAAATATCCTTGCCTCTCCTGCCACCGCGGCCTGCAGACCAGTTAAAACGTCTGGTGTTTCGCGAAACTGGGCTATCCAGTACTCGGGCGATGCAGCGGCGGCGCCTGCCACAGTCGCGCCCGTTACGCTTGAAATGAACGGCACGCGCACTTCACCCCAGCTCACGCCGCGAAGGCACCTGGCGAACTCCTCGACGACGCTGCCAGTGGTCGGGGCTTCTCCCTGTGACATACGCCACGCGAGACGTCCGCGCATCGCCACGATCGTCAAAGCATCCTCGACGGTAAATACCCCAGCAATTACCGCCGCGACATACTCGCCGACGCCCTGGCCGATCATCAGTGAGGGTGCTATTCCCCAAGATATCCAGAGTCGCGCCAGCGAGTACTCCAAGGCGAACAGCACGGGTTGGCACCACTCCGCTCGCGCGAGCGTCTCCGCCGGGGCGCTGAGCAGATCCCGAAGATCTCTGCCGATACGAGGCTGGAGCGTCTGCGAGCATCGATCAAAATGGTCGCGAAACACCCGCTCGCTCTGATAGATGCCTTCGAGCATGCCCGAATACTGGCAGCCCTCACCGGGAAACATGAAGACGACCGCCGGAGCTCCACCGGACGAAATCGGTGCGGGAGATGTTTCCGATCTGCTGTGCAACTCGAGTTCGCGGACCGCTTCATCCTTGGTGCGGACGACAACGAAATCGCGAAACCGATACGCCGCTCGCCCCATTTGCAGCGTGTAGCCCACATCAGCAACTGTCAAATCTCTGTCGGTCGCAAGACGACGAGCGAGCTGCCGGCACGACTCTCGCAACGCACTCTGCGATTGCGCCGAGACCACGAGAAGCTGCGTCGGCCGGTCGCTCGCCGATGGCGTCACGGCGGCCGGCTCCTCCAGGATCGCATGAGCGTTGGTTCCGCCGACACCGAACGAGCTTACGCCCGCACGGCGCGGCGTGCTCCCTGCCGGCCACTCACTGAGGTTTGAGCTCAGCGTGAACCTTGATTTATCGAGGCCAATCGCCTGCGCAGGATTGCGGAAATGAATAGCCGGCGGCATCTCCCGATGCTTCAGCGCCAGCGCAACCTTGATCAGACCGGCGATGCCGGCAGCTGCTTCCAGGTGCCCGACATTCGCCTTGAGCGTTCCAAGAGCACATGCCGGTCCGTTCGCATCATCTTGCGAAAAGACTTCCCGGAGCGCAGCGAGCTCGATCAGATCGCCCAGCGCAGTCGCCGTACCATGAGTCTCAATGTACTGAATCTCCGCCGGCGCGACTCCCGCCGCGGCAAGCGCACGACGGATGGCATTCGCCTGTCCGGAGACACTAGGTGCCGGGTACGCCGCCTTGGAGCCGCCATCGTTGTTGACGGCAGTCCCGCGGATAATCGCGTAAATGCAGTCGCCGTCCGCAATGGCCGCTGATAGCCGCTTGAGCAGCACGACACCGGCTCCACTCGCGCTCACCGTTCCTCGTGCATCACGATCAAAAGGACGGCAATGACCGTCTGGCGAGAGAATGCCGCCCTCCTCCGCATAGTACCCGCGCGGTCCGAAGCGCCGAACAGTCGCGCCACCTGCCAGCGCCATGTCGCATTCTCCGCTCAGCAGTGCGTGGCAAGCCGCGTGTACGGCAACGAGCGAGGATGAGCACGCTGTATCTATTGTGATGCTTGGCCCGGTAAGGTCGAGTAGGTAAGCCACGCGTGACGCAGCGCACGTATTTGCCGCGAACACGGTCATCCCGTCTGCAGATTCGAGCGCGCCCGGCGCAACTGCAAGATGCTCGAGCAAATAGGAGCTGACCCCGGTGCCGACGAATACGCCGATGTTGTCGCCGCCCGAGCGTGCGCCGTAGCCCGCGTCCTGCAACGCATCTTCAGAGCATTCGAGCAACAGGCGCTGCTCCGGACTGAGAATCGCGGCCTCGCGAGGCGTGAGGCCGAAGTATCCAGCGTCGAATAGCTGTACACCTTCGACGAATGCGGCCGCCCGTACGTATCGGGGATGCTTGAGATCGGCGTCGTCAACGCCGGCTTCACGAAGCTCGTTTTCGGACAACGAGCGGATCGACTCGACGCCTTCGCGCAGGTTGCGCCAGAAGGTGGCGATGTCCGGCGCCCCCGGAAAGCGGCACGCCATGCCGATGATGGCGATGCCGCTCCCCTCGACCGAGCCGGCCACCGCGTGCGGCGTATGAAGCGCCTCGAGCTCTGAAGCGATATGCGCGGCCAGCGACGAGAGCGTGCCGTGAGTAAAAAAGTCGGTGATCGCGAGCGCGTCGTCGGGCCGTTCTGCAAAGAATCGCGCGTTGACCGCGGACATGACCTGCGTGATCAACAGCGAGTCACCGCCGAGCGAGAAGAAATGATCGTGCGCGCGGATGCTGGAGACGGGAATTCGCAGTACCTCGGACCAAATCCGGGTCAGCTCGCGCTCCACATCCGCCTCGCGCGCGATGGATGCCTGCATTTGAACGGCCCTGTTCAGCACGCGTGGTGCGCAGTATCCTGCGGCACGCTTGGTGGTGTTGCAACACAACTGCGCATCGCGCTGGTGGCAGGTCCGGGCACGAATTCCACGCTGACTGAGCACCTTACGACGTTGCTGCGTGCAATTTTCGCGACCGATCCGTGAAGAGGCGCACGCTTGAACATTGCGAGACTGATCATGGATACCCGGGGAGGTGGAACGCTCACTCATCTCGTGAGCGGGACGCTGCGTGTCAGTCGCACGTCGCAAGCGATTCGCACAAACGTCGCAGCCATTGGTGCCGCGCTCATCGAGCGGGGCGTCCGTCCGCGTGATTCGGTGCTTATCATCAGCGGTTCGCGCGTGGAGGCCGCAGAGAGCGTTCTGGCAGCGTTCAACATTGGCGCCGTTGCCGTCCCTGTGAGTCCCCTCATCGGGCTCGCACATCTCCAGTCGATCGTCCGACAGATGCAGCCACGCTGCTGCATGGTCGAAGACCCACCGGAGGCGTCGGTGATCACCGCCCTCGCCGAATGTGGCTGCGCCATAATTTACTTCAAATCGCGCGCTGGCGCCCTCGCACGCGACTGGACGCTCTACGGTGACATCATCGGCCGGGAAGCCATCGACCTCACGTTTCCAGAGTACGAAGACGAGCATCCGGCGCTCACCGTTCACGGATCCGGCTCTTCCGGCAGACTCAAGTCCATCGTGATGAGCCACGGTGCGCTGCTGAGGTTCTTCGAATACTGCAACCTGGTGTGGTCTCAGTACCTCGACGGCCCGGATCTGCGGTGGCGGCCGAGTCCGATGGTCACCGGCATGCCGCTCACGCATCTCGGCGGCCTCGCGCTGTGCCTGCAGGGCCTGATGAATGGCCGGGCGACCTACTTGATGAGCTTTTTCCTGCCAGATGTCTACCTGCGGCTCATCGAGGAAGTGCGCTGCCCGACCATTCTGCTCGTGCCCTCGCTCTATCGCAGTCTGTTGAAGGAGCGCTATCTGCAGCAGATGGACAAATCGGCGCTCGAGTTCTGCATCTGCGGCGGCGAGCCCTGTCCGGACGACCTGGCGGCACGAATCGAGTCCGCCTTCGGCGTTCCGGTCATCACGGCATACGGCATGAGCGAATGCCTCAGTGGTCTTGGGCATCGACGCCACGATCTGTTCAGCGGGCGCGTCAAGCGAGGCAGCTGCGGCAAGCAGTTGTTCGGCGAGATCAGCCTGCGCGACGCGCAGGGTCGTGAGCATCCCGACTCGGGCGAGCTCTGGGTGCGCAATCCCACCGTTCATCGATGCTACACGGATGACTCGCTGAATGAAGCGCGCTTCAGTGGCGGGTGGTACCGCAGCGGCGATCTGTTTCACAGGGATGCGGACGGCGACTTCTTTTATCGCGGCCGCGTCGACGACATGTTCATCTGCAACGGAAAGAACATTTACCCACAGGAGGTGGAGCTTCTGCTGATGCGGCACCCAGCCGTGGAAGCCGCCTGCGCCGCGCCTGTCACCTTCGGTGCCGACGGGCCAGTTCCCGCCGTGATGATCGTTGCGCGCGAATGGGTGAGCGAAGCCGCCATTCAGGACTTCGCGATGCGGCATGGCGCGAGTCACGCCGTGCCTCAGATGGTGCTGTTCGCACAGTCCCTGCCGCATCTCGGCCCGGGCAAGCTCGACCGGCCCGGCGTGCGGAAACTGCTGCAAGAGGCTTACGAGACCCTGCGTTCACGGGACAGCGGCATTCCAGCGAGTCGCTCCGCGTAAGCGCGGTAACTTCGCGCCACCTTGCTTGACGCGAAGTCAGGACCGGACATCTACTGCCGGCGCACATCTCCAGGGAGGTTGATCACGTGGCTACCGTCATCACCGACGAGATTCGCCTGAGCCCCACGGATCGGTTCATCTCACGTTACCGGTGGTATGTGCTCGGCACGCTCGTGACCATCGGCGCGCTGAGCTGGATCGACAGGCAATTGCTGAGCATGGTCATGCAGTCCGTCAAAAACGAGTTCTCGCTGACCGATACGCAGCTCGGCCTCTTGGGGGGTACGGCGTTCGGCCTGTTCTACGTCACAGTGGGCCTCCCGGTCGCCTGGCTTGCCGACCGGTTCAGTCGTCGCAACCTAATCGCGGCGGCAGTGGGTTTCTGGAGCCTGATGACAGCGCTGTGCGGTCTCGCCACCGGATATGCCTCCCTGTTCGCCGCACGCATAGGCGTGGGAATCGGCGAAGCAGGCCAGGCGGCGCCCTCGCAATCCATGGTGTCGGACTATTTTCCGCCGCACCAGCGCGCGTTCGCCATGGGCGTTCTGTATTCGTTCGTGCCGATCGGGTATCTCATCTCCTACTCGGCGGGCGGGTTCTTCAACGACACGATCGGGTGGCGCTCGGCTTTCGTGCTGTTCGGAGTCATCGGGATGGTCGTGGCGGTTCTCTTCCGATTCACCGTTCGCGAGCCTGCCCGGGGCATGAGCGAACCGCTCACTGTTGCAAGACCCACACTCCCTGCGCCGTCTCTGGGCTCGACGCTCCTGACGTTCCTCCTGCGACCCTCGATACGTCACATCGCGCTTGGCGGAGCAGCGCACGGCATCGGCATGTTCGCGGCCGCACTCTGGCTGCCATCCTTCTTCATCCGCACCCACCACATGAGCAGTACGGATGTCGGCCTGCGTCTGGCGCTGCTCATGGGCATCGGCGGTCTCATCGGAACGCTTGGAGGCGGCCTCACTATCGATCGAGTGGTGACGAGAACCTGCGACAAGCGGTGGGCCGTCTGGTTATGCGGCCTGTTCCTCACCTGCGTCATTCCGTTCACGATCGCCGTGTACCTGTCCTCCGGCCCCACCATGGCGTTCGTGCTCTTCGCGGTTCCCGCCGTGCTGAACCACATGATTCTCGGACCCATCGTCGCGACGATGCAGAGCCTAGGCGGCGTGAGGCGACGCGCCATGGCCGCGGCGTTTTATCTCCTCCTGGTGAATCTTGTCTCGATGGGGCTCGGCCCATTGCTCGTGGGCGTAATCAGCGATCACCTGCATGCTGCACTGGGGGATGATGCGCTTCGTTATTCGCTGCTCTCCGTGAGCACGATCACGACGGCCTGGGCGGCGACGCATCTGTTTCTCGCCGGTCGAACGGTCGTTCGTGACATTGCCGCAGCAGACCAGGACTGAAACAGGGAACTCGATCGGCCTGGCACCCGTACGCGAATGCAGCCGCTCTCCGGGAAGCTCAACACGATTGATGGCCGCTGCCTTCACTTCCGCGCGTGGGGGGATCCGGCCCGCGCGCGGATAGTGCTGATCCACGGGTTCGGCCAGGGCGGATACGCCTGGAGCGCGTTCGTCCGGGCCCTCCGTCCGGACTGCACGGTCATCGGATTGGATCTCAGCGGGCACGGCGACTCCGATTGGCGGACCGACTGTGCCTACGATGCGTCTCACCATGCTCACGACGTCGCCGCTGCGTTGAACACGCTGGATCTTCGCGAGGTAGTGCTCATCGGCCACTCGCTTGGCGCGGAGGTCGCTCTGCGGCTTGCCGAACCACTCCGCAAGCAGATCCGCGCAGTGGTGCTCATGGACGGCGGACCGGATCTCAATGCGGCCACACTCGACCATCTGTACCGCCAGTTCTGCGCCCAACCCTGGATCTATCCGTCTCAGGACGCCTACGCGGAACGGCTCGCGGAAACCATGCCGCTGACCAGCCGCGACACACTCGGCGAGTTCGCTCGCGAGGCCCTTCGTCGGATCGACGGCGCCGCGTTCGAGCTCAAGTGCGACCCGGCCCTGCGGCTCGCACCGCCGCCGCGATCGAGTCCGTCGCTCTGGAGGCTCGTCGAGGAGGTGAACGTGCCCACTCTGCTGGTTCGCGGTGCCGGCTCGGCGGTGCTTTCTCCGCACACGGCAGAGCGAATCGTGCGCGCTCTGCCGAACGGCTCTCTGGTCACAGTTCCCTGTGCCGGTCACGCAGTGCTGCTCGACAATCCATCCGGGTCGGCACGCGAGGTCCACGCATTCCTGTCACAACTTCCGGTGTCGTCGGCCGCGAAGAGGGCCGTCGGCGTCATGTGTCAGCGTTAGAAAAGGCTCGTCATGCACGAGATGGGGTTCGACCACTTCGCACGCAAAGACCCGTCTGCGACCGCCATCGTCGATCCACGCGGCCGCATCTGGTCGCGCGGAGAGCTTGCCTGCCTCGTCAATCGCCTGTCCCGTGCGCTACGCGCCAGCGGCCTGCGGCCGGGAGACAGCATTGCCACGCTGTCGCCCAACTGCGCGGAGCTCGTTGCAGGATATCTGGCCGCCACACAAATTGGCCTGTACTTCATCCCCGTGAACTGGCATCTCACTACGCCGGAAATCCAGTTCATTCTGGAGGATTCGGGGGCTCGTGCCGTCATCGTGCACGCGCGCTTCGCGTCGCATGCGTCTGCGTGCGGATCGGAATGTCGCACGCGAATCTCCATCGGCTCCGCACCGGGATTTGAACGGCTCGAAGACTTCGTTGCCGGATACCCGGATGCGCCGCTCGAAGACCCCGTTCTGGGTCGCCCGATGTTCTACACATCCGCGACAACCGGCCGCCCGAGGGCAATCGTGCTTCCCCTGCCCGAGTCGTCAACCGCCCTCGCGAGAACCATTCGTGTCCACGTCGCCGGCGGCATCGGCCTCGAGCAAGGACACGTACACCTGTGCGCGTCGATGCTGTATCACGGCGCGCCCCTCGACGTATCGATCATTTCTCTCCACATGGGACATAAACTCGTGTTGGTGGATCGCTGGGATCCTGAGGGCTTGCTGCGACTGATCGAGGAACATGCAGTCACCACTACGGTCGTGGTTCCGACGATGTTCGTACGGATGCTCAAGTTGCCGGAATCCGTTCGCGCCCGATATCGCACATCATCGTTGCGACGAGTGGTTCACACGGGTGCCCCCTGCCCCGTGGAAGTGAAGCGACAGATGATCGACTGGTGGGGTCCTGTGCTCTGGGACGCCTACGGAGCAGCGGAAGGTGCCGGCACCCTCGTCAGCTCAGAGGAGTGGTTGCGCTACCCGGGAACCGTCGGCCGACCCATTCCCGGCACGGAGCTGCGCATCCTCGATGAGCACGGCAATGACGTACACACGGGCGAAGTCGGTACGATCTACTTCACGCGCTACACTGGCGACCGTTTTGAGTACAAGGGCGACCCGCAGAAGACGGCGGCCTGCCACCGCGGACGATTCTTTACCGTAGGGGACATGGGCTATCTGAACGAGGACGGCTATCTGTTCATTTGCGACCGTCGCACCGACATGATCATTTCAGCAGGCATGAACATCTACTCAGCTGAAGTCGAACGCGTGCTCGTGCTGCATCCTGCCGTTGCGGATTGTGCCGTCCTCGGTATCCCCGACGAAATATTGGGCCAGGTCGTGAAGGCGGTTGTCCAACCGGTTCCCGGCTGTGCGGTGACGAAGCAACTCACGTTGGATATCCTGAACTTTCTACGGCCCCGCCTGTCGCCGGCAAAGCTGCCGCGGCGTATCGAGTACGTCGCGCAATTGCCGCGTATGCCGAGCGGCAAGCTGTATAAGCGGTACCTTCGTGACCTGCCGCCGAACGAAACGATCCCGGTCGCGTGAGCTTCAGCTAAACACGCACCACCGCGCGCAATGCGCTTTCGAGCAGAAGAGGCTCCAGGCGCTCGACGGTCGCCTTCAGCTCGCGCGCCCGTTCCGTGTAGCGCGTGTCCTGCAGGACTCTCATCCCCTTCTCTCGGATCGACTGCGGGCAATCGAATCTCCTGGAGCCCCGCAAACCAAGCCCCAGATACATCACGCGCGCGGCGTTGCCAGGTTGATCAAACTCCCGGGGAAACGCCAGCATCGCGGTGCCGGTCGCAATACATTCCCGGAAGGCATTTGCCCCGGCGTGAGTAATCGCCAGATCCGCTCTCTCGAGCATCGAGAGCTGCGGCAGGTACGCCGAGATGTGTACGTTCGGAAAGTCGTTGCGCAGGGCGGCACGCGCGCGCGCGTTACCTGACGCAATTGCCAACCGCACACCCCTCACACCTCCGAACGCTTCGATGATACGGCGTAGCAGTGGCAAGTCCGAGTTCCAGCGGGGCACCGTAGTGCCCATGGAGACGTAGATCATTCGCTCCGTTTCGGCCGCGTTGACTGCTGTAGACCGCGCCTGAATGCGTTCGAGATCCACACATGGCCCGATGTATCGAATGTGCGCCGGCAACGGAGCGAGCCGCCGGAAGTCATCCTCCGGCGTTCCGAGTACCCACTCCTGAGCTCCCTCGTAATGCAGGTCGTAGCTCACCCGGCGATATGGCCGCATGACCGAGCACTCGTGTGCGGCGTTGGAACGTATGTGCTTCAGCAGTTGCTCGGATGTGTAGGCACCTAGCATGCCAAGCAAGCCGCTACCGATTGCGCGGCGTAGAGCACCAACGTGTTCACACCCCCAACGCAAGCGCACATCAGCTCGCCCCCACCAGGTATTGCTCGGAACAAGGCTGGACGTAGGTGGCGGCACGAGCGGATCCGGAAGCGGCAACGGCTTGTCCTGAAGCAACACGCAGTTCACGCGTCGCTTGTGCAGAAGCGGGAGATACGCAGCAAGCATTGAATCCAGGATGACGAGCACCGGACAGCTGCGCGCCAATTGACGATCGAGCGACTGTTCGAACCGCGTTAGCGCCGCGGCTGTACCCCGTTTACGCGACCTCAATGAGCGCAGCATGGCCGCTGCCGCCGCGGGCCGGGCCAGCAAGGAAGGCCAGCCGGGGGGCAGCAGACGCTCATGACAGTACCACGCCTCCTGCAATTCATAGTGCTCGAATCGTTGTGTGCGAACGAGATTTCGGCTGCCGGGCTCACCCCAAAACTCGACGCGAAACCCACGCGCCTGCAGGCGGCGGGCGAGGCCCATTGCCCCATACAGATGGCTCACGAACGGTGAAGCGATGAACGCAATGCACCCTCGTGCCGCAGGCGCATTCCCGGGAAGTGTCACGTGAGCGGCTATCGGTCGCTGACGGCCAGCCTCCGGGGTTGCGCACCGCCGGTGACCGTTCGGATCAGCTCGAGAACATCACGCACCGACCGCGCCTGATACAGCCCGAAGATTTCGTCTTCCGAGAACTCGCAGCTGCAGGCGGCCTCGACCTCCGAGACGAGCGCCGCGATGCTCAGGGAGTCCATCAGGAGATCTGCGAGTGAAGACTCCGGCGTAATCTCGCGTCGCTCGACACTGCACGTTGCCGCGATAGTCGTGATCACAAACTCATCGAGCGAGGTTTCTGAATCCATGTGATGCCTTTCTTGCAGGGCCGCGCCCGAAAAACCTGAGCCAGCCCACGTGGTTGCAGGTTTGCACGACGCAACTACGCCGTCCGGACTGCGCCGATCACGCTACAGGGCGATGCAGTGGCGGTGACCTCCGTCATCCTCAGGCCGGCGGCGGCAAGCAAACTGCGATATTCCGCTTCCGTCCTTTCCCTGCCACCGGTGGTCATCATGGCAAGATCGATCTCCATGATCGCCTGATGCTCCGGGCTCTCATCCAGCCGGTCTGGCATCACGCGCTCAAGCAGGAGGATGTGCGAGTTCGGCCCCGCTGCGGACGCGCATCTTCGGAGAATCTGCAACGCCTCCTGGTCGCCCCAATCGTGAATGATGTACTTGAGGAGGTAGCAATCGTATCCGCCAGGAACCGACTCGAAGAAATCTCCCGGTATGAACTCAGCGCGATCCGCGACCCCGCTTTCGCGCAGATAGGCACTCGAATCGCCGGCGAGATATCGCAGGTCGAGCACGCTGCCACTCATGCCCGGATACTTCCGCAATAGGGTCGCAAGCGCGCCGCCGTATCCGCCGCCGACGTCGAGCACGCGCGAATAGCGAGCGAAGTCGTGAACACAGGCCGCGTCCTCGATGATCCGGATACTGCTCTCGATTATGGCTCGATGCATTCCGGCAAGCCCCGGATCGTCGGCCAGGTTGTCGAAGCCCTCGCGGCCCGCAGGCAGCGGGCGGCCCGTTCTCACGACCGATCTGAGCTGGCCGTAGAGGTTCCACATGATTCCCGAGATGAAGGCGGCGCGGCCGCTGATTGATCCTGGTACGTCCCGCCTCAGGACGCTGCCCCGCTCGGTCAGCTCAAAGCTCGATCCGTCGCTCGACCGGCAGACGCCGATGGTCTGCAGCGCGCGCAATACCCGCAGCACGCAGCCGGGGTCCGATTCGCACGAGCGCGCGATCTCTTCGTAGACCCGCGCGCCGCCGGCGAGCTGCTCCGGCAAGCCCAGCGCGACAGCGGTGCCGATGAGCTGCGTGACCCAGAAACCTTCGATGAGCTCCGATAACGGCCGGGCCGCCGGTCCCTGCATGGCCGTCATGCCTGCGTCGCCGACTCGTCGAGGCCGAGTGCCTCATTGAAGGCTTGTCGAACCTCCGGCGGCTCGCCTGCCTGAAATGGATACGCCCGGATCATCGCACCCACTGAGGGATGTGCGAGCAGTTCCCGCAGCGGCAGCCCGTCGAGATAGATCTGCCGGTTCGGGCACGGCAGAGGGATTCGCTGATTCCTTGCAGGATCGCGCAGCAACGCCTTGGGTTCTGCGCCGGCTGCCACCGCGTCGAGCTTGGCAAGCAATCTCCGGCGCAACAGGATCACCCCCTGATCGTTCGCAGCCAGGTGCTCCCTCGTCCGGTCGGCGATCTCCCCCTGTCCCGCCAGGGCGACGAAGTCCTGGTTGACCGGACGGTGCGTGAGCCAGCGGCCGCTCTCATTTCTCACGGAGCCGCGCCACGACGGCACGGGCAGCGGCTGCTCGTACGGCTGCCTCTCGTGCGGAACACGGGCGAAGGCCCAGCTCACCCGCAAAGTCGTCCGATCGTCGATCGGCGTGTGCCAGTCGAAGTGATCTCCGGCATAGAAGCCATTCGGCCAGAGCGTCACGCGCCCGAGCGTCCACAAGTCGTCATGCTCGGAGGTGGCATCGGTGATCCGCCGGTAGACGAAGCCGTATTCGGTCTCGTCAAATGCGATCTTCAGGTGCCGCGGTGAATACGGCCCCGTGCGGCCGGACTGTCGGATGGCCCAATTCAGATGCATCCACTCCAGGTGCACGGGGTCGATCGCGTTCTCCTGGCACTGCAGCCAGTTGCAGGGCACTTCGGCAAAGAAGACCTGCACAAAACCGTTCTTCCAGCCGAACGGCTCCCAGTCCGGAATGAGCGGTGCAGGCTGCGGTCCGAGATACGCCCAGAGCAGCCCCGCGTGCGCACGCACAGGATACGCGCGCATGATCGCCTTGTCGCAGGCGCGCGCTCCGGGATTGACCGTATCCTCGAAGGGCTGCTCGAGGCAGCGTCCGCCGGAATCGAACAGCCAGCCGTGGTAGTTGCAGCGCAATCCATGCGGCTCCACGAAGCCATAGGAGAGATCTGCGCGTCGGTGCGGACAATGCCGCTCGAGCAGCCCCAGATTTCCGGAGAGATCGCGATAGAGCACGAGATCCTCCCCGAGGATCCGGCACGCGCGCGTGCCGGGCTCGCGAAGCTCACTCTCCGCGGCGATGGGATGCCAGTATCGGCGCAGATAATCTCCCATCCGCGTACCGGCCCGATCTCCGTGAGCAGCCTATTGGTCGCTTCGCTCAGCATCCCCGTCTCCCTACGACCGTTGATGACGCGGCCCATTAGAGGTCATCGACAGACACCGCGCAATGCGCTGCGCGCGTACTCGAGTCTCGTCATAATCGTGCCGCTGTTGACCGTCGCAACCTCCTCGTGCTGCCATTGGCGACGACATCCTCGCCGGCAAAATAGCTTCAGATCCACATGAGCCCACAAGCCGCTAATGTCGAGTCGCGTGTGCGCACTCATGCCACCATCCTGCTCATCCAGGCGGTCGACTATGACCATCGCATGCTGACCGGCTTCGAGCCGCAGTGCGCTCCTGTTTCGGTGGCGACCGTTGCTGCGCTGACGCCAGACAACTTCGAAGTCGACGTCTGGGACGAGAATCTCGACGGGCCCATCGACGCAATCACGGTGCTACCGCGTGAGAAATACGACATCGTCGGGATATCCACGCTGTTCGAGCGAGTTGGCCGCCGCGTGCCGAAGCTCGCGGCACTATTCCGCGAGCGCGGCGCCTATGTCTGCGCGGGCGGCCCGGGTATCTCGAATCAGATCAGGGCGATCAACAGCTGCGTCGACAGCACTTTCCTGAACGAGGCGGAATACACCTGGCCGCAGTTCCTGGAAGACTGGTGTCGCGGAGAGCCGAAGCGCCAGTATGTCCAGGTCGCCAAGCCAGACCTCGCGATGAGCCCGCCGCCGGCGTGGCGCACGCTGGAGTCACGCATCCCGCGTTACCGCGCCGGCAGTGTGCAGACCACGCGAGGGTGCCCCTTCGACTGTGAGTTCTGTGACGTCATCTACCTGTACGGACGCGCGCAGCGGCACAAGCCGATCGGGAACGTGCTCCAGGAAGTGCGCAATCTCGAGCGGCTCGGCGCGAAAAGAATCATGTTCACGGACGACGAGTTCGTCGGCAACCCGCGTTATGCGAAGGCGCTGCTGACCGAGCTCATTCCGCTGAACAACTCCTTCG
>Ga0164243_10006515_pt1 | contig 17658 bp, 13 predicted proteins | sample OricompcompostOP_FD_108781 | JGI IMG/M metagenome (GOLD analysis project Ga0164243, IMG submission 108781) | Organic Plus compost microbial communities from Emeryville, California, USA - Original compost - Organic plus compost (OP) | ecosystem: Engineered > Solid waste > Mixed feedstock >... | reverse complement strand
GCCTCGGGATCAGTTCGGTGACGAGTTCCATGAGCCCATCCTGGCCGGCGCCGCCGGCTCGGTCTTGGAAAAATCGTCCGGTCCGGCCAGCGCGTCGCCGAGGGCGGTGCGCCGGTACAGCACGGAGCGGCCCGCGCGGACCCGGGCCACCAGCCCGGGTGGGGTTCGCCGGCACGCTGGGCCTGCAGCAGCGTCTGGTCGACGCCACCCCGGACGGCCTGCGCGGCCAGGCCCTCGGCCTGGACGGCAGCGGCCGGATGACGTTCCAGGCGGTCGGCGCCAGCGCGATCGGAGCGGTCGCGGAGGCGACCGGCGCCGCCACCGCCATGACCGTCGCGGCGGTGCTCAGCCTCGGCGTGTCGGCCCTGATCGTGCCCGCGCTGCGGCGGCCGCCGGGCCGCGGCACCGCGCCGGCGGGTGTCCCGGCCCGGTCGCCGGCGCCGGGAGCGTGAGAGACTTCCCGGCGTGGCGATCCTGACCGGCGCGGCGAACCCCGCGGCCGAGGCGGCGCCGCAGGGCCGGCGCGGGCCACGCGCGGCGCTCCTCACCGCCGTGCTGTTCGGGCTCGCCGGGCTCGGCTACCGGATCGCCGTGCTGCTCGCCGGCGCGCCGCCCACGAACAGCGACGAGGGGACGATGGGGCTCGCGGCCCTGCACATCGCGCAGGGTCGCGGCTTTCCGGTCTACTTCTACGGCCAGCACTACATGGGCACGGTGGAGGCGTATCTCGCCGCGCCGCTCGTCGCGCTCGCCGGGCCGTCGGTGCTGGCGCTGCGGCTGCCGAACCTGGTGCTCTACGCGGCGTTCCTGGCGGCGATGTGGGGGTTGACGCGCCGGCTGTACACGCCGTGGTTCGCCACGTTCACGGTGGGGCTGCTAGCGCTCGGCAGCGATCGGATCCTGAAAAATCAGCTCATTTCGGGCGGAGGGTATCCGGAGATCAACCCCGCCGGCGCCGCTCTCCTGCTGCTCGCCTGCGGGCTCGCGCTCCGGCCGCGGCTGCCCGGGTACGCCGTGTTCGGCCTGATCACCGGGCTCATGCTCTGGACGGACTGGCTGGTCCTGCCGTACGTGGCCGGCGCGTTCGCCGTGCTCCTGCTGCGGCGGCCGGCCGGCCGTGCCTGGGCCGCGCTGGCCGCCGGCACGGTTCTCGGCGCCGCACCGCTGATCGCGCACGACCTCACGTCGCCGATCGGCGACAGCGCGGTGGCGACGTTCCTCGGGCTCAACGGCGGCGGGCCGGACGCTTCCTGGGCCGCGCGGCTGCACGGCGGCGTCCTCGTCGGCATCCCGCTGGCGACCGGCGTGTGCGCGCCAGGACGGTGCGAGCCATGGCAGCTCTGGTGGGCGTTCGCGTGGTTGGCGCTGCTCGCCGTCGCCGGTTACGGCGCGTGGCGCGCGTTCCGCGCCGCGGGCCGCGAACCCGGGCCGGCCCAGCCTCGTGCGGCGTCCGCCGCGGGCGGTGCGGTCGCTCCCGAGCGGGTACGCGCCGCCGGCCGGCTCGCGCTCGCCGCTGCGGCGCTCGTCAGCCTGCTGGTGTACGCGCGCAGCAACGCGGCCGGCAACACCCCCTTGGAGAGCGGCCGCTACCTCCACTGCCTGCTCGTCTCGACACCGGCCGTGCTATGGCCACTGTGGACATTGCGTGTCCGGGCGGCCCGGGTGGCCGCGGTCGGGCTCGCCGTCGTCATGGCGCTGGCCGCGACCGTCGGCGTGGCGCGGGAGTTGCCCGCGATCGCGGCGGCCGACGACCGCCAGGTGGGGCTGCTCGCGGAGCTGGACCGGCGCGGCGTGACGCTCTTCTACACCGAGTACTGGACCTGCGGCTACGTCGCCTTCGTGTCGGCCGAGCGCGTGCGGTGCGCGGTGCTCGACGACGACCTGACGGCCGGGTTCGACCGGTACCGGCCGTACCGGGAGGCGGTCGCCGCGGCGCCGGCGCAGACGTTCGCACTGCCCACGGGGACCGCGGTGAGCCGGGCGGTGCGCGACCACCTGGCCGCGCGGGGCGTCCCGTACACGGCGGACGTCGTCTCCGGCTACGACATCTACCAGCCTGCGCGACACGTCGATCTTCCGCTCCCGAGGTGAGCGGTAGCGTTGCCGCCGTGAAGGTCTGGATTCCGCACGAGGAGGGGCGTGCCCTGATGGGCCCGCTGCCCGACGGGGTGACGGTCGAGATCGCCCCCCGCGTCGACGAACTGCCGTCCGACCCGGCGACCACGGTCTTCTGGGTCCCTCCGTTCCTGGCCCAGACCGACTCCGTGGGGCTGTTGCCGAAGATGGCGTCGCTGCGGGTCGTCCAGCTGCTCAGCGCCGGCGCCGACGTGTGGGCCGGCCACACGCCGCCCGGGGTCTCGCTGCACGACGCCCGTGGCGTGCACGACTCGTCCACCTCCGAGTGGGTGGTGGCGGCGATCCTGTCGTACCTGCGAAGCTTCCCGCTCTTCGCCCGCGCGCAGGCCAACCACGACTGGACGGCGCGGCGCGCGGCGCCGACCGACGAGCTGGCCGGCAAGCACGTCCTGATCGTCGGCGCCGGATCGATCGGCGCGGCGACAACGGCCCGGCTGGAGCCCTTCGAGGTACGGGTGACGTCGGTCGCCCGGACCGCCCGGCCCGGCGTGCACGCCGTCTCGGACCTGCCCGACCTGCTGCCGACCGCCGACGTCGTGGTGGTCATCGTGCCTCTCACCGAGGCGACCCGCGGCCTGGTCTCGACGTCGTTCCTCGCCGCGATGAAGGACGGCGCGCTCCTGGTGAACGCGGCCCGCGGCCCGGTCGTGGACACGGACGCGCTCGTGGCCGCGCTGTCGACGGGCCGCATCGGCGCCGCCGTCGACGTCACCGACCCGGAGCCGCTGCCGCCGGGACACCCGCTCTGGGACCTGCCCAACGTGCTGATCACGCCCCACGTCGCGGGGTCCGTCCGCGGCCTGCTGCCCCGCGGCTACCGCCTGGTCGGCGAGCAACTGCGCCGCTTCGCGGCCGGCGAGCCGCTCGCCAACGAGGTGATCGGCGGCTATTAGCCGGCGTCCGGCGGACCCGTCGCTGGTGGCGACGGTGGGGCCGACGTATGCCCTGGCCACCGACAAAAACCGGCCGTTGGCGAGGTGGGAGGATGGCGGTATGAACCGGGTCCGTTTCCGTCCGCACCAGTCGATCCTGATCGCCGCGTTCATCGCGTTCGTGGGCGTCTTCCCGATCGCCTTCGGTCCCGACATGGGCTCGGGCACGGCCGACGCGTCGTCGGGCGGGTCCGCGGTGCGGTGGGCCTTCGTACCCCTGCTGATCATTCCGATCGCCCTGTTTGTCTGGGTTCTCCGGTCCGGCACCGACGCGGACGAGGAGGGTCTGCGGGTCCGTGGCCTGCTCGGCAGCCGGAGCATCCCGTGGTCGGAGATCCGCGAGCTGGCGACCGACGAGCGCGGCCGGGCGGTGGCCCTGCTCCGCAACGGGTACGCGGTGACACTCGCCTCCGTCCGCGGCTCCGACGTCGGCCGGCTCGTCGAGGCCAGCGGCAAGGGCGTCGTCCGGGCCAAGCAGAGCGGACATCAGCAGACGTAACTTGTCCACAGGCGCGCTCGTTGGGTAGGGGAAGCGGTATATCTTTCCCGCGACACCCGCCCCTCCACCCAAGGGGATGACCGCCGTGTCATCTGCTGCCCCATACCCGCGCCGCGCCGCCCTCCTGGTCGCGGCGACCGCCGCGGCCCTGGCCGTGCTCGCCGGTGTGCTCGCCGGCGCCGTCCCGGTGCTCGCCGGCACGGCCGCCGCCGCGGGCCTGGCCAGCGCGGTCGGTGCCACGCTGCTGGTGCGGCTGGCGCTGCGGATCCACGCCCGCGCGCACTCGTTCGGGCCGTGCCGGGGGGCCGGCTACCTCGGCATGGGCGTCGTCGCCACGGGCCTGTCGACCGCGTTCCTGCCGCTCGCTCCGGCCGGTGCGCGGGCCACCGTCGCCGCCGTAGGGCTCGGCCTCGCCGGGGTCCTGTTCGTGCTCGGCCTGCTGCTCCTCCCCGGCGCCGCGACCACCACCAACGCGCGGTTGCGGCGCTGCTTCGACGGGGTCAGCCTCGGCATCGCCATCGCCTTCGCGGTGTGGCTGCTGCCACCCGAGGGCGAGATGCCGCCCGCCGCCCTGGCCGCCGCGCTGCTCGTCTCGTTCGGGCTGTCCACGGTCACCGTCATCGCCCTGCGGGTCGTCAGCTACCGCACGGCGGGTTGGCTGTGCGGGGCCGGTTGCGGGCTGGCCCTGGCCGGCCTCGGCGCGCTGGCGGTCGAGCTGGCCTACGGCGCGCCGGGCTGGGCCTTCGTCGCGGCCGGCGTGCCGGTCGTCGCGGGGCCCGGCCTGATCAACGCCGGTGCCCTGCGCACCGAGGCCGGCGCGGAGCTGGCACCGCCCGGCGAACCGGAGGCGCACATCTCGGCGTATCCGCTGTTGACCGTGCCCGCCGTCGTCGCGACGCTCGCCGCCGCGTGGCACCTGGTCACCGTCGGCGAGTTCGACAAGACCTCGATCGTGCTGGGCCTGTCCGTGATCCCGACGGTCGTCGCGCGCGAGGTGCTGGCGGTCGCGGACGTGCGGTCGTACGCCAAGCGCATGTCCACACAGGAGGCTCACTTCCGGTCCCTGGTGTCCGGCGCCGGCGACCTGACGATGATCGTCGGCGAGGATCTGGTGGTGCGCTGGCAGTCGCCGGCCGCCGCGCGCCTCTTCGGCCTTTCCGACGCCGACGTGGTCGGCCGGCCCTTTCCCGACCTCATGCATCCCGAGGACGCGCCGGACGTCCTGGCGGTGCTCAGGCAGATGCTCGCCGAGACCGACGACGACCGCCCGCCGAGCCTCGTGCCGGCCCGGCTCCGCGACGGCCACGGCGCCTGGCGCGACACCGAGTCGACGGTGAGCGACCAGCGCGCCGTCCCGGAGGTGTCGGCGCTGGTGGTGCACATCCGCGACGTCGGCGAGCGCCGGCACCTGGAGCGCACGCTGCACAAGCTGGCCTTCACCGACCAGCTGACGGGGCTGGCCAACCGGCGCGAGCTGATGCGCACCATCGCCACGCAGCGCGCGGTCGAGGGCCACACCGGCGCCCTGCTCGTCGTCGACCTGCACGGGATCGCGGGCGTCAACGACGTGCGCGGCCGCGAGGTCGGCGACGCGGTGCTGATCGAGGTCGGCCGCCGCCTCCGCGCCACGGTCGGCGCCGACGACGTCGCGGCACGCCTCGCCGGCGACGAGTTCGCGGTGGTCACCGTCGAGGGCCCCGTGGCGGCGTACGGCCTGGGGACCCGCCTGCTCACCGCGCTGACCGAGCCGTACCTCCTGCCCGGCGCGACCGTCCACCTGCGGGTCAGCGTCGGCCTGGCCGAGCTGTCCGGCGGCGACGGCGTCGACGACGTCCTCCGCCGCGCCGACCTCGCCCGCCGCCGCGCCGCCCAACTGGGCCGCAACCGGGTCGAGTGGTACGACGCGTACCTCGAGGAGCAGCTCGTCCGCCGCATGGACCTCGAGCGCGAGCTGCCCGGCGCCACCACCCGGGGCGAGCTGGACCTGGTCTACCAGCCCATCCTCGGTCTGAACGACGGCGAGCCCGTCGGCGTCGAGGCCCTGCTGCGCTGGCGCAGCCCCGTCCTCGGCACCGTCCTGCCGAGCGAACTGCTTCCCGTCGCCGAGGACCTCGGCGTCGTCGGCGAGATCGGCCAGTGGGTCCTCCGCGAGGCGTGCCGCCGCATCGCCGGCTGGGACCCGCGCCTCTGGGTCTCGGTCAACGTCTCCCCGGTCGAGCTGGCGGCGCCGGACTTCGTCAACCAGGTGGCGACCACCTTGGTCACCCACCGGCTGCCGCCCGAACGCCTGGTCATCGAGATCGCCGAGTCCCGCATCGGCGCCGACACGCCCACGGTGGTCACCCAGCTCGCGGGCCTGCGCGCGCTCGGCGTCCGCACTGCCCTCGACGACTTCGGCGCCGCCCAGGCCTCGCTGGCGCACCTGCGCCGCCTCCCGATCGACATCCTCAAGGTCGACCGTGCCCTCGTCGGTGAGCAGGGCACCGCGCGGCCGAACGGCGGCATCGGCAAGCCGCTGATCGACGTGGTCGTGAGCGTGGGCCGCCGCCTCGGCATGGAGATCGTCGCCGAGGGCCTGGAGTCCGGCGCACAGGTCGACCAGGCCCGGGCGGCGGGGTGCCAACTCGGGCAGGGCTTCGCCCTGGCCCGGCCGGCGCCGACGGAACGGTTCGAGGCGTTCCTGGCGGAGCGGTTCAGCCAGCCCCAGTGAGCCGGTTCGCCACCGCGACCACCCGCGACCCGCGACACCTCCCGCCGGGCGGGACAAATAGACTCGCTCGGGTCGCCCGCACCACGGCGACCCGCACATATTCCACCCGCCCACGACGATCCGAGGGGGCACCGATGGCTGCCATTTCCCGCGATGAGGTCGCGCATCTCGCGCGGCTGTCGCGGCTTGCCGTGACGGAGCAGGAGCTCGACACGTTCGCCGGGCAGTTGGACGTGATCCTTCAGGCCGTGGCGCGGGTCGGCGAGGTGACGGCCGCGGACATTCCGCCCACCTCGCACGCGGTGCCGCTGACCAACGTGCTGCGCGAGGACGTCGTGGTCGACTGCCTGCGCCGGGACGACGCCCTGGCCGGGGCCCCGGACGTCGCGGAGGACCGGTTCCGGGTGCCGCGGATTCTGGACGAGGAGGCGTGACCGTGTCCGATCTGACCCGGATGACCGCTGTCGAGGTCGCGGACCTCATCGCTCGCGGTGAGGTGTCCGCCGTCGAGGTCACGCGGCAGCACCTCGACCGCATCGCGGCCGTCGACCCGCGGGTGCACGCCTTCCTGCACGTCGACGCCGACGGAGCGCTCGACGCGGCGCGGGCCGTCGACGCGCGGCGGGCCGAGGGCGAGCCGTTGGGGCCGCTCGCCGGCGTGCCGGTGGCCGTCAAGGACGTCGTCACCACCCGCGGCGTGCCGACGACGGCCGGCTCCAAGATCCTCGAAGGGTGGCGGCCGCCGTACGACGCCACCGTCGTGGAGCGGCTCAGGAACGCCGGGACCGTGATGCTCGGCAAGACCAACATGGACGAGTTCGCGATGGGGTCGTCCACGGAGTATTCGGCGTACGGCAGGACGCACAACCCGTGGGACCTCGGGCGGATCCCCGGCGGCTCGGGCGGCGGGTCGGCGGCGGCGCTGGCCGCCTACGAGGCGCCGCTGGCGATCGGGACCGACACCGGCGGGTCGATCCGGCAGCCGGGGGCGGTGACCGGGACCGTCGGGGCGAAGCCGACGTACGGCGGCACCTCGCGGTACGGGCTGATCGCCTTCTCCTCCAGCCTCGACACCCCGGGCCCGTGCGCGCGGACCGTCCTCGACGCAGCGCTGCTGCACGAGGTGATCGCCGGGCACGACCCGCGCGACTCGACCTCGATCCCGCAGCCGGTGCCGCCCGTCGTCGAGGCCGCGCGGCAGGGTGCCACCGGCGACCTGAGCGGCGTGCGGCTCGGGCTCGTCACCGAGTTCTCCGGCGAGGGTGCGGAGCCCGGCGTGATGGCCGCCTTCCGGGACGCCCTCGACGCGCTCACCAAGCTCGGTGCCGAGATCGTCGAGGTGTCCTGCCCGCACTTCCAGTACGCGCTGCCGGCGTACTACCTGATCGCGCCGAGCGAGTGCTCCTCGAACCTGGCGCGCTTCGACGGCGTCCGCTACGGGCTGCGCGTCGGCGACGACGGGACACGGGCCCTGGAGGAGGTCATGTCGCTGACCCGGGAGGCCGGCTTCGGACCCGAGGTCAAGCGCCGGATCATCATCGGGACGTACGCGCTGTCGAGCGGCTACTACGAGGCGTACTACGGGCAGGCCCAGAAGGTGCGTACGCTGATCAGCCAGGACTTCGCGCGGGCGTTCGAGCAGGTCGACGTCCTGGTCTCGCCGACGACGCCGTTCGTGGCGTTCCCGTTCGGGTCGCGCACGTCCGATCCGTACCAGATGTATCTCGCCGACCTTTTCACGATCCCGACCAACCTGTACGGCGGGCCGGCGATCTCCGTCCCGTGCGGGCTCTCCGACGGGCTGCCGGTCGGCTTCCAGATCATGGCGCCGACGATGGCCGACGACCGCATGTACCGGGTCGCGGCCGCGCTCGAATCCGCCGTCGGCACGCTGACCCCGCCGTCCCTGGAGGGCTGATGACCACCACCACGCTGCCGACCTACGACGACGCGGTCGCCCGGTACGAGCCGGTGATCGGCCTGGAGACGCACGTCGAGCTCGGCACCCGTACGAAGATGTTCTGCGGCTGCCCGACCGACTTCGGCGGCGAGCCGAACACCCGCGTCTGCCCGGTCTGTCTCGGCCTGCCCGGTTCGCTCCCGGTCGCCAACAAGGCCGCGATCGAGGCCACGATCCGGATCGGGCTGGCGCTGAACTGCTCGATCGCCACGTGGTGCCGGTTCGCCCGGAAGAACTACTTCTATCCGGACATGCCGAAGAACTTCCAGATCAGCCAGTACGACGAGCCGCTCTGCGTCGACGGCTACCTCGACGTGGAGGTCGACGGCGAGACCGTGCGCATCGGGATCGAGCGCGTGCACCTCGAGGAGGACACCGGCAAGACGCTGCACGTCGGCGGCGCGACCGGCCGGATCCACGGCGCCACCGAGTCGCTGGTCGACTACAACCGCGCGGGCATCCCGCTGGTCGAGATCGTCACCAAGCCGGTGCCGGGCACCGGCGCGCTGGCGCCGGCCGTCGCGCGGGCCTACGTCACGGAGCTGCGCGACGTGATCCGCGGTCTCGGCGTGTCGGACGTCCGGATGGAGGAGGGCTCGCTGCGCTGCGACGTCAACACGTCGCTGAACCGGCCCGGCGAGGAGTGGGGCACCCGCACCGAGACCAAGAACGTCAACTCGCTTCGGTCGGTGGAGCGGGCCGTCCGTTCGGAGATCATCCGGCAGGCGTCGGTGCTCGACGCCGGCGGCCGGATCGTCCAGGAGACCCGGCACTTCTCCGAGGAGACGGGCGACACGTCGCCGGGCCGCTCGAAGGAGACGGCGACCGACTACCGGTACTTCCCGGAGCCCGACCTCGTCCCGCTCGCGCCGGACCCGGCGTGGGTGGCGGAGCTGAAGGCGTCGCTGCCGGAGCCGCCGCGGGTCCGCCGCAAGCGGCTCCAGGAGGCGTGGGGCCTCTCGGACCTCGACATGCAGTCGGTGGTCAACGCCGGCGCGGTCGAGCTGATCGAGGAGACGGTCGCGGCCGGCGCCACCGCCGCCGGCGCGCGCAAGTGGTGGCTCGGCGAGCTGGCCCGGCGGGCCAACGAGTCCGGTGTGGAGCTGGCCGCGGTCGGCGCCACGCCGGCGCAGGTCGCGGAGCTGCAGCGGCTGGTGGACGACGGGAAGCTCAACGACAAGCTGGCCCGCGTCGTGCTGGAGGGCGTCGTGGCCGGCGAGGGTTCGCCGACCGAGGTCATGTCCGCCCGGGGCCTCGCCGTCGTCTCCGACACCAGCGCGCTGACGGCGGCGGTCGACGAGGCGATCGCCGCCAACCCCGACATCGCGGCGAAGGTCCGCGACGGCAAGGTCGCCGCGGCCGGTGCCCTGGTCGGCGCGGTCATGAAGAGCACGAAGGGCCAGGCCGACGCCAAGACGGTCCGCGAGCTCATCCTGTCCCGCCTCGGCGCTTCCTGATCTTCCACGCGATTTCCACGGAGATCCGGCACCGTGTTCGCGGGGCGGCAAAGACCCCGCGCGGTCCGGGCGTGCGGCGGTCGTCGCACTGGTTGCCGCGCTGGACGGCCCGTCCCCTGGCCGTCCAGCGCGGCACCCACGCGGCGAGCCGCCGCCCCGACCGCAACGGGGGCGGATCACCGCGACGGCACCCACCTCCCGGGGTGCCGTCGCCGTGTCCGTGCCACTCGCCGCCGCGGCGCCGCCGGTAGCGAGGTCCGGACCGCCGCGTGACCGCCCCGGCGATGCGCCGCGCGGTGCTCCACCTGGCCTTCGCGGGGGCTCGGCGCCGAACGCGCGGACACCGCGGTGGGCCACCAACGACGCGTCCCCGCGTGTCCCGCTGGCTGGGATACCGGCCCAACCCGCGCCGCGGACGGCCGTCGCGTGGATCAGATCAACGTGACCCTGCGCGGGGCCGATTGCCCGCGGACACCCGCGGCTTCGCGATCACCGGGCTGGCACCGGACGCCCACGAAGAGATCGGCGCTCAGGTGCGCGCCGTGAGGGGGCGGTAGCGGGAGAGCCAGTTGGCGAGCTCGTCGGCCGGCATCGGGCGGGCGTAGAACCAGCCCTGGGCCACGTGGCAGCCGGCGGCGCGGAGGAGGCGCCAGGTGCGTTCGTCCTCGACGCCCTCGGCGACGGCGCGGAGGCCCAGCGCGCCGGCCAGGTCGATGACCGTGCGGACGATGGCGTGGTCGTCGGCGTCCGTGGCCATGCCCAGGACGAACGAACGGTCGACCTTGACCTCGGTGAGCGGCAGGCGGCGCAGGTGCTGCATCGACGAGTATCCCGTGCCGAAGTCGTCCAGCGCGATCGCGACGCCGAGCTTGGCCAGTTCGGAGATCGTGGCCAGGACCCGGCGCGGGTCGGCCATCAGGGCGCCTTCGGTGATCTCCAGCTGGAGCTGGCCCGGGGCGACGCCGAAGCGGCACAGCCGGTCCTTCACCTGGTCGACGATCTCCAGGGTGTGCAGGTCGCGGACGCTGACGTTGAGCGCCGCCCGCAGGTGCACGCCCGCCGCCTGCCACTTCGCCAGCTGCTCGACCACGTCGTCGATGACCCGGCGGGTCAGCAGCCGCATCACCGCGCTCTGCTCGGCCACCTTGATCAGCTCTTCCGGGTCGACCATGCCGCGGACCGGGTGGCGCCAGCGCAGGAGCGCTTCGACGCCGACGACCTCGCCGGAGGCGATCTCCACCTGGGGCTGGTAGAACATCGTGACCTCGCCCGCCGGCGCCAGGCCCGGGCGGGCCCGGTCCTGGTCGAGTGCGCGCCGCAGGTCGCCGAGGAGCGAGAGGCGTTCCGGCGTGTTGTGGTCCGACTCGGGGGCGTAGACGACGACCGTGTCGCGGCGGTGCTTCGCGTCGTACATCGCCACGTCGGCGTGGCGCATCAGCGTCTCGAAGTCGGTGCCGTGGTCCGGGAAGAGGGCGATGCCGATCGACCCCGAGACGTCGAGCGGGAGCCCGTCGAGCGCCACGGGGTCGGCCAGCGCCGCCACGACCCGGTCGGCCAGCTCGCGGGCCTGGTCGGCGCCGGTCAGCCGGGGTGCCAGGATCGCGAACTCGTCGCCGCCGAGGCGGGCGACCACATCGGAGGGTCGGCACGCCTCGTTGAGGCGGTTGCTCACCTCGACCAGCAGCCGATCGCCGACCGCGTGCCCCAGCGCGTCGTTGACGTGCTTGAACCGGTCGAGGTCGAGGAGCAGGAGTGCGAAGTGGACCGACGGGCCGCCGGCCGCGGCCCGGGCGGCGTGCGCCGCGGCCTGCTCCCCCACCTCGGCCAGCAGCGCCTTGCGGTTGGCCAGGCCGGTCAGCGGGTCGCGGCGGGCGATCTGCTCCTGCTCGGAGGAGAGCCGGGACATCCGGTAGACGGCGAAGAGCGGCACCAGCACCAGCGGCACCAGGGCGGCGCTCGCGTGTGCGGCCGCGACCAGGACCGGGCCGAGGAGCAGCAGGGCACCCGTGGAGATCAGTTCGAACGCGAGGCCCTGCCGGAAGACCGCCCACCACGCGACCCCGGAGTGCAGCCGGACGGCGACGGTGACGGTGCCGTACTTGACGGCGAACCAGGCCGCGGCGGCGGCCGCGACCGCCACCACGTCAATCCACGTCGGACTGCCGCCGGTCGCCGTGAACGCGTCCTCGCCGGCCGCCCGGGTGACGAGGCCCGCCGCGGCGAGGGCCAGGGCGTACTGCGCGATGTTGAAGACGGCCCGCCAGGGCCGGTGCCCCATGCGCCAGGAGGCCACCACGACGGCGGCCGCCTGCACGGCGATTGCCGGCCCGACGCCCCAGGCCAGCATGATGGCGAAGGCGAAGCAGATCGACGGGAAGACGGCGGAACTCTGGCGCCGGCCGGGCGGGGTGAACGGCCGGGAGTCACAGAGGACGGCGAGGGCCGCCATGGCCCAGAACGCGGTCGGCAGGTCGGGCACGAGCGCGACCAGGGCCGCGAGCGGCACCGCGGACACAGCCACACCCGCCGCGACGACCGCGGCCACGAAGCCGAAGAACGGCGCGGCCCGCTCGGCGGGAACGGTGTTACGCGGTGCGGCAGCGTCCACTCCCACCTCCCCGTCCACGCCGTACGTGCGCCCCCCAGCGCCGGGCCGGTCCACTAAAGATCCCACCCTATGGGCAGAGGGTGCCACCACCACGAATCGGGCAGTGTCGTGACGAAGTTGGAATAGACGACAAGCGGGAAGCTTTAGGCCGATAGCGCTTGGCTCAGGACTGGTCACTCATCGCGACGACCCGTGCGGCGTCGGGCCCGTCGGAGAGGAGTATCCGCAGGCCAGCCTCGTCCAGGACAGGGATCTTGAGCTGTGCCGCCTTGTCGGCCTTGCTGCCGGGATTGTCCCCTACGACGACAAAGTCGGTCTTCTTGGATACTGAACCCGTGACCTTGCCACCGCGGCTGGTGATCGCCTCGGTGGCCTGGTCGCGGGAGAACCCGGCCAGCGTGCCGGTCACCACCACGCTCACGCCCTCCAGCGGACGCGGGCCCTCGTCGGTGCGCTCCTCGGCCATCCGCACGCCGGCGGCCCGCCACTTGCGCACCACCTCGCGGTGCCAGTCGACCGCGAACCACTCCTTGAGGCTGACCGCGATCGTGGGCCCGACACCCTCCACACCGGACAGCTCCTCGACCGTCGCCTCGTCGATCGCCTCGATCGAGCCGAAGTGGCGGGCCAGCGCCTGAGCCGCCGTCGGGCCGACGTGGCGGATCGAGAGCGCCACCAGCACCCGCCACAGCGGCCGGTGCTTGACCTCCTCGAGGTTGTCGAGCAGCTTGACCGCGTTGCTGCCGAGCGTGCCGTCCTTGTTGACGAAGAAGGGGCAGTCGCGCAGCGCGTGCCCGTCGACGTCGAACAGGTCGCCCTCGTCGGTGATCACGCCGCAGTCGAGCAGTGCCGTCGCCGCCTTGTAGCCCAGCACCTCGATGTCGAGCGCGCCGCGGCCGGCCAGGTGGAACACCCGCTCACGCAGCTGCGACGGGCACGAGCGGGTGTTGGGGCACCGGATGTCGACGTCGCCCTCCTTGGCCGGGGCGAGCGGGGTGCCGCAGCTCGGGCACTCGGTCGGCATCTGGAACGCCCGCGCGTCGTCGGGGCGGAGCGCCACGACCGGACCCAGCACCTCGGGGATCACGTCGCCGGCCTTGCGCAGCACGATCGTGTCGCCGATGAGCACGCCCTTGCGCTCGACCTCGCGGGCGTTGTGCAGCGTCGCCAGCGCCACCGTCGAACCCGCGACCTTCACCGGCTCCAGCACCGCGAACGGCGTGACCCGCCCGGTGCGACCCACGTTGACCTGGATGTCGAGGAGCTTGGTGGTGACCTCCTCCGGCGGGTATTTGTAGGCGATCGCCCAGCGCGGCGCCTTGCTGGTCGAGCCCAGCCGGCCCTGGATGGCGATCTCGTCGACCTTGACCACCACCCCGTCGATCTCGTGCTCGACGTCGTGACGGTGGTCGCCGTAGTAGGCGATGTAGTCGTCGACGCCGGCCATGTCGTCGACGACCTTCCACCGGTCGCTGGTCGGCAGCCCCCACCGGCGCAGCGTCTCATAGGCGTGGGACTGCGTGTCGGGGGCGAAGCCGTCGCGCGCGCCGACCCCGTGGACCACCATCCGCAGCGGACGGGAGGCGGTGACCCGGGGGTCCTTCTGCCGGAGGCTCCCGGCGGCGGCGTTGCGCGGGTTGGCGAACGGCGCCTTGCCCTGCTCGACCAGCGCGGCGTTGAGGCCGGCGAAGGCGGAGACCGGGAAGTAGACCTCGCCGCGCACCTCGAGCAGGTCGGGAACGTCGTCGCCCGTCAGCCGCTCGGGGATGTCGCGGATCGTGCGGACGTTGCCCGTCACGTCCTCCCCGGTGCGTCCGTCGCCGCGCGTGGCGCCGCGCACGAGGCGGCCCTTCTCGTACGTCAGGTTGATCGCCAGGCCGTCGACCTTGAGCTCGCAGAGGAACCGGACCGGCCCACCGGCGTCGCGGCGGACCCGCTCGGCCCAGGCGTGCAACCCCTCGCCGTCGAAGACGTTGTCGAGGCTGAGGAGCCGCTCGATGTGGGCGACCGGGGTGAACTGGGTCGTGAACCCGCCCACCCGCTGGGTCGGCGACTCCGGGGTGCGCAGGGCGGGATATTCGTCCTCCAATGCCTGGAGGGCCCGCATCAGCTCGTCGAACTCGCCGTCGGAGATCGTCGGCGCGTCCAGAACGTAGTAGCGGTAGCTGTGGCCGTCGATCTCCTCCGCGAGGGCCGCGTGGCGCTCCCGCACCTCGGCCGGCGGCTCCTTGCCCGCCGCGGCCTCCTGCTGCGGCGTCACCTGCCCGGAGAGCACTTCCTCTGACACGCGTCCAACCTAGCCCCACCCACCGACATTTCGGCGGAGCCGCTCAGATCTCGAACACCAGGCAGAACGGGTGGCCGGCCGGGTCCTCGAAGACGCGGAAGTCGGGGCCTTCGCCGGGCAACCGCTTGGCACCCAGGGCCACCGCCCGTGCCTCCGCGGTGTCGATGTCGTCGACCATCACGTCGAGGTGCATCTGCTGGGGCCGCTCCGGGTCGGGCCAGCGGGGTTCCCGCAGCTCCGGGGCGGGCTGGAAGGCGATCCGGTACCGGCCGTCGGAGATCACCACCCAGTCGTCCCGCTCCGTCACGACGGGCATCCCGAGCAGCTCGCCGTAGAACCGGGCAAGAGCGGACGGATCCGGACAGTCGATCACCACGTTGAAGAGACGGCCGATCATGCCGCTCATTCTTCCCTGGAACCCACCCCCAAAAACGCGGGTTCCGCCCGTCACTCCTCGACCAGCCGCCGACCCGCCTCGCGGCACTCCCGCAGGACGGCGGCGGCGTCCGGCGCGCCGGCCAGGCCGCACGTCGGCGTCACCACCACCTGCGCGGCCAGCAGCGCCGGGGAGAAGCCCAGCCGCCGCCAGATCTCCCGTACCCGGTCGGCCAGGGCCGAGGAGCGGACCACGCGGTCCGTGGACGCCACTCCCGCGAAGAGCCCGACCCCGGCGTCCAGCGCCTCGCCGAGCGGGTCCAGCGCCGTCACCAGCCCGAGGTCGAGCGAGAGGGCCGTCGCCCCGGCGGCGGCGAACAGCGACACCGGCGCGTCCGCGGCGCAGCAGTGGAAGACCACCGGCGCGCCGACCGCCGCGACCAGGGAACGCAGCGCGTCGGTCGCCGTCGCGGACTCCACCGGGCGGTACGCCGCGAGCCCGCTCTCGGTCGGCACCCGCCCCGCCAGCACGGCCGGCAGCCCCGGCTCGTCCACCTGGAGCAGCACCGTCGCTCCGGGCAGCCGCCGCCGCACCTCGTCGACGTGCCCGCGCAACCCCTCCGTCAGCGACGCCGCCAGGTCCCGCACGGCCCCCGGGTCGCGCAGCAGCCGCCCGCCGCCCGCCAGGTCCACCTCGGCGGCCAGGGTGAAGGGGCCCGCCGCCTGCACCTTGATCGTCCCGGTGAAGCCCTCCCCCTGCTCGGTCAGCTGGTCGAGGTCGCGCTCCCACAGGTCGAGGGCCCGCCGCAGGTCACGGCCGGGCCGGGCGGCGACCCGCCAGCGTCCCACGTACAGCTCGACCGGCAGGTCGACCAGGAGCCCCGCCGTGCGGCCGACGATGTCGGCGCCGGGGCCCCGGGCCGGCAGCTCGGCGAGGTGCGGCAGGTCGGGCAGCTCACCGAAGACCACCCGCTGGGCTTCGCTGATGTCGGTCCCCGGCATCGATCCGACGCCGGTCGCGCTGCCGGCCGGCCACGGCCAGCGGTCTGACGAGGTCACGGTGATCAAGCCTACCGAGGTGTCCGTGGCGCCACAGCCACCGCACGTCCCGACCGAACGACTCCACCAGCAGGGCCAGCGCGGCGAGCAGCAGGGCGACGGCCGCGACGCCGGGGAGCAGCCCCGACGTGGCGACGACCAGCGCCACGCCCTGGGTGGCCGCCACGACCTTGCGCCAGAAGCGGGGCGGGAGTTGGCCGCGCATCCAGGGCAGGGTCCAGATGCCCAGCAGGAACGCGTACCGCATGCCGCCGATGAGCAGGACCCACCAGCCGTACGACCGGCCCACGTGGACGCTCAGCACGAGGAGCAGGAACGAGTCGGCCTCCATGTCGAACCGTGCGCCGAACGGCGACGCGGTGCCGGTGCGCCGGGCGACCTGGCCGTCGACACCGTCCAGGAGGAGCGCCACCGCGACGAGGGCGACCAGTGCCGCCAGCGGCGGCGGCCGGAGGAACCCGTCCGCGACGAGGGCGGCGACGCCGCCGATCAACACCGTCCGGGCCGCCGTGACACCGTCCGCCGGCCCGAAATCGCGGACACCCGACAGTCCGTGGGTGAGCAGCGCCGCCGTCACGGCTGCGAAGATCAGCCCGACCGCCCAGCCGGGTGCCCGCAGGCCCACCGTGGCGTTCAGCAGGACCAGCAGCCCGACCTGGGCGATCAGCGTGGCCATCGGGCCCCGTCGAACCGCCCGTACCGTTTTCGCGTCTCCGTAAATGGGCACACCCGGGGCACGCGGAGTGCGATGGTTCGGTTCATGAGCATGACGGAGGGCACGGCGTGACAGGAGCGGCGCGGGCGTTCTGGGTTCGCTCCCCTGGCGTCGGTGAGATCCGGCCTGCCGACGTGCCGGTACCGGGTCCCGGTGAGGTGCGTGTGCGTACGGTCCGCTCTGGGGTGAGTCGTGGTACGGAGACGCTGGTGTTTCGGGGTGAGGTGCCTCCCGGCCAGTACGGGGTGATGCGGGCTCCGTTCCAGGAGGGTGATCTTCCGGGTCCGGTCAAGTACGGCTACCTCAACGTGGGTGTGGTCGAGGAGGGCCCGCCCGGGCTGCGTGGCCGCACGGTGTTCAGCTTGTATCCGCATCAGACGGAGTACGTCGTGCCGGCGTCCGCGGTCACCGTGGTGCCCGATGGTGTCCCGGTGGACCGGGCGGTGTTGGCCGGCACGGTGGAGACGGCGGTCAACGCGTTGTGGGACGCGCCGCCGCTGGTCGGTGACCGGGTGACGGTGATCGGGGCGGGCATGGTGGGCTGCTGTGTGGCCCGGTTGCTGGCCGGGTTCCCGGGCGTCGGGGTGGAGTTGGTCGACGTGGACCCGGGGCGGGCCGAGGTCGCCGCCCGGCTGGGTGTCGGCTTCGCCGGGCCGGATGCCGCCGCGGCGGGTCGCGACCTGGTCTTCCACGCCAGCGCGTCGGCCGCCGGTCTGCGCCGGGCGTTGGAGGTGGTCGGTCCGGAGGGGACGGTGGTGGAGCTGAGCTGGTATGGCGACCGGCAGGTGCCGGTGCCGCTCGGGGAGCGGTTCCATTCCGCGCGGCTGGCCATCCGGGCCAGCCAGGTCGGCATGATCGCCCCGGCGCGGCGGGGCAGCCGTACCCACGCCGACCGGCTGGCCCTCGCGCTGGACCTGCTG
>Ga0164243_10006514_pt1 | contig 17659 bp, 14 predicted proteins | sample OricompcompostOP_FD_108781 | JGI IMG/M metagenome (GOLD analysis project Ga0164243, IMG submission 108781) | Organic Plus compost microbial communities from Emeryville, California, USA - Original compost - Organic plus compost (OP) | ecosystem: Engineered > Solid waste > Mixed feedstock >... | reverse complement strand
TTTCGGTGGTTATGGCGGTGGGGAAACGCCCGGTCCCATTCCGAACCCGGAAGCTAAGCCTGCCAGCGCCGATGGTACTGCACCCGCCAGGGTGTGGGAGAGTAGGACACCGCCGAACATAACTTCACACAAAAGCCCTTGAGGCCCCGGTAGAGAACCCCAGTGGTTCTCCTGGGGCCTCAAGGCGTTTCCGCACCTTTTCCGATCGGTATCCTCGCGGGCGTGAGCGCACCGCGTCTCCTCATCATTCAGCCCGACGAAAGCGATCCGGCCGGCCCGCTGGGCGACTGGTTCACCGACGCCGGCGCGGAACTCGACATCCGGCGCGCGTGGACCGGAGACGTCCCGGACAGCACTGACGGATACCAGGGCGTGGTGTGCCTCGGCGGCGAGATGAACGCCGGGGAGGACGACACTTACCCATGGCTGGCCGATGTCCGGCGCCTGCTCGCGGCCGCGGCTCATGGCGGTATGCCCACGCTCGGCGTCTGTCTCGGTGCGCAACTGCTCGCCGTGGCGACCGGCGGCCGGGTCACCGTGGGGGACAAGGGACCCGAGGTCGGGGCCTACCTGATCGCGAAGAAGGACGCCGCCTGGACGGATCCGCTCTTCGCGGAGCTGCCGTTGATGCCCGACGTGCTGCACTTCCACACCGACGTCGTCACGAGCCTTCCGCCGGGCGCGGTCCTGCTCGCATCCAGCCCGAAGTACCCGCACCAGGCCTACCGTCTCGGGCGGGCCGCTTACGGGATCCAGTTCCACATCGAAACCACCGTCGAAGTCGCGCAGACCTGGGCCGGCGGTGCACCGGACCTTGCCGCGGCTGCCAAACCCGGCTCCTTCGACACCGCGAAACTCACCGAGCTGCACGCGGATCTCGCCGAAACGTGGCGTCCCTTCGCGGCCCGCTTCGTCCAGCTCGCGGCCGGTGACCTCCAGCCCGCGACACCACCCAACCGGACGTTGCCGCTCGCCTGAGGAAGTGCTGTACCAGGCCCGTCGGCCGCGACGGGCTACGGTGGAACCTGATGGCAGAGCAAACACGGGGGTCGGCATCCCCGGCGCGGTACGGCTTGACCGACGACCGCGCCGAAGCGGAGTTGCGAGCGGCGGGCTGGTGGACGAACGCGGGCCCGGATCGCGCGAGCATCGTCGTACTCACGGCGCTGTCCCGCGCCGCCGATCCGGACCTCGCGTTGCGCGGCCTCGACCGCCTGCGCGAGGCGGACGAGGACGGCTGGCCCGAGCTCGCCGCCGCACTTTGCGAGAACCGCATCCTGCGCGGCCGGCTCATCGGTGTGCTTGGCACGTCGACTGCCCTGGCCGACTTCCTCGTCAGCGCCCCAGCCGAATGGCGGCGGCTGGCCCACGAGAACTGCACCGAGACCGACTGCTACACCGCCACGATGCTCGAAGCCGTGCGCGACGGCGAGCAGGGCAGACTCACCGGCTCGGCCGCCGAGCACGCACTGCGCGCCGCCTACCGGGGCCTGATCCTGGAGATCGCGGCCGACGACCTGGGCTACCTGATCGACCAGGAACTTCAGCGGCCGTCCTACACCGACATCACCGGCAGACTCACCGCGCTGGCCGAGGCCGCTCTCATCGCCGGGCTCGCCATCGCCGAAACCGAACTGATCAAGCCGGCGGAGGAGTCCGAACCGACCCGGCTCGCGATCATCGCGATGGGCAAATGCGGTGGGCGCGAGCTGAACTACGTCAGCGACGTGGACGTGATCTTCGTCGGTGAGGGCGACCTCCCGCTCGCGACACGGCTCGCCACCACGACCATGCGCGTGGTGGGCAAGGCCTGCTTCGAGGTCGACGCGGCGCTGCGGCCCGAAGGTAAACAGGGCGCGCTGGTCCGCACGATGGACGGGCATACCGGCTACTACAAGAAATGGGCGCGTACCTGGGAGTTCCAGGCCCTGATGAAGGCCCGCCCGGTCGCCGGGGATCCGGAACTCGGCCGCCAGTACGTCGAGATGGTCGATTCGATGGTGTGGGCCGCGGCGGAACGCGAGAACTTCGTCGCCGACGTGCAGCAGATGCGCCGCCGCGTCGAGAAGCATCTGCCCGCCGAGATCGCCGACCGGGAGCTCAAGCTCGGCCGCGGCGGGCTGCGTGACGTCGAGTTCGCGGTGCAGCTACTGCAACTCGTGCACGGGCGAGCCGATCCGTCTCTGCGTTCACCGTCCACAATGGAGGCTCTTGACGCGCTCGGCGAGGGCGGCTACGTCGGTCGCGCCGATGCCGCGGAACTCGAGAACTCCTACGAGTTCCTGCGCACCGTCGAGCACCGGCTGCAACTGCGGCGTCTGCAACGCACCCACCTGTTCCCCGAGGCGTCCGACACGGTCGAACTGCGGGTGCTCGCCCGCGCCACCGGAATCAAACCCGACCGCGGCCGGGCCGAGGGGGAGCTGCTCCTCGCCGACTTCCGGCGGCACGCGCAGCGCATCCGCCGTCTGCACGAGAAGCTGTTCTACCGCCCGCTGCTGCAGTCCGTCGCGAGCGTGCCGACCGAGGCGCTGCGGCTCACCACCAAACAAGCCGCGCAGCGCCTGTCCGCACTCGGTTACGCGGCGCCGGACGGCGCGCTGCAGCACATCCGCGCCCTGACCGCCGGGGTTTCGCGGCGCGCGTCGATCCAGCAGACGCTGCTGCCCGTTCTCCTGGACCTCCTCGCCGATACCCCGGACCCCGACGGCGGCCTGCTCGCCTACCGCAAGGTGTCCGAGGCACTCGAGGAAACCCCGTGGTATCTGCGGGTCCTGCGGGACGAGGGCGCGGTTGTGGAACGGCTCGCGTTCCTGCTCGGCACCTCCAAGCTCGTGCCCGATCTGCTGGCCCGCGCGCCCGAGGTGCTCCAGTTGCTCGGTGACCCGGCCAAGTTGACCAGCCGCGATCCGCGGGAGTTCGCGAAATCCCTGCGTGCCACGGTTCGCCGCCAGCCAGGACTCAAGGCCGCGGTTATGGCGGCCAGATCGTTGCGCCGGCACGAAATCCTGCGCGTCGCCTCCGCCGACCTGCTCGGCCTGATGGACGTGCAGGCGGTTTGCTTCGCGCTGTCGAGTGTGTGGGTCGCCGTGCTGCAGGGCGCGCTCGCCGCCGCGCTACGCAAGCGGGAGGCCGAAACCGGGGCGGCGCACGCGAGGATCGCGGTCATCGGCATGGGCAGGCTCGGCGGCGCTGAACTCGGCTACAGCTCCGACGCCGACGTGCTCTTCGTGTGCGAGGCCAACGAGGGATTCAGCGACGGCGAGGCGGTGAAGTACGCGACGGGCGTCGCGGAGTCCGTGCAGCAGAGCCTCGGCCGGCCGAGCTCCGATCCGCCGCTGCAGGTCGACGCCAACCTCCGGCCCGAGGGCCGCGGCGGGCCGCTGGTCCGCACGATCGAGTCCTATCGTGCCTACTACGCGCGCTGGAGCGAGGTGTGGGAAGCACAGGCACTGCTGCGTGCCCGCTACATCGCCGGCGACGACGACCTCGGGACCCGGTTCATCACCATGATCGACCCGATCCGCTACCCCGACGGCGGGCTGGACGCGACGCGGGTCCGCGAGGTACGGCGGATGAAGGCGCGCGTGCAGGGGGAACGGATGCCGAAGGGCGCCGACGCGACCCTGCACACGAAACTCGGCCGCGGCGGGCTCGCCGACGTCGAGTGGGCGGTGCAGCTCCTCCAGCTTCGCCACGCGCACAAGGTGCCGGAGCTGCGTACGACGTCCACCGCGGACGCGCTGACCGCGCTCGCCGACGCCGGCCTCGTCGACGCCGAGGACGCCGCCTCGATGCGCGAGGCCTGGCTGCTGGCCACGCACGTGCGCAACGCGGCGATGCTGGTTCGCGGCAAGGCCGTCGACCAGGTGCCGAGCAGCGGCCGTGACCTCGCGGCCATGGCGCGTGTGCTCGGCTACTCGGCCGAGGACGACCCCGGCGAGTTCGTCGACGCCTACCGCCGCACCACGCGCCGCGCGCACGCCTCGGTCGAACGCGTCTTCTACGAGGACTGAGCGCGCGGTCACAGCGCTCGGGCCGAATCACGTTCTACAGTGAGCGGGTGACTGAGCGCGAACCGTTCCGGATGCCGATCAAGGTCCGGCTGTACGAGCTGGACCCACTCGGGCACCTCAACCACGCCGTGTACCACTCCTATGCGGAGGTGGCCCGCATCGAGGCGCTCGACCAGGCGGCCCGCGGCAGCACCGCGTTGCGTGACCAGAACGTCGCGCCGGTCCTGCTCGCGTCGCAGATCAACTACCGGCGGGAGATCGTGCTCGGCGAGACCGTCGAGGTGACGGCGAAGGCCAAGTTCGGCACCGGCAAGACGTTCCAGATGGAACAGAACATCTACAAGGCCGACGACGTGCTCGCCGCCGATCTCACCCTGACGATCGGCGTCATGGACCTGGACCGCCGCAAGCTCATCCAGGACCCGCGCGGCTTCTTCGAGCGCGCCGGCTACGACCTGGCCCTGCTCACCGGCGAGTAGTCACTCCACGGTGACGCTCTTGGCCAGGTTGCGTGGCCGGTCCACCTCGCGGCCCAGCGTCACCGCGAACCGGTAGGCCAGCAGCTGCAGCGGAACGGACAGCAGCAGCGGGTCGATCTCGGGTGCGCACCGGCCCACCTCGATCACCTCCTCGGCCAGTCCGGACGGCAGATCCGCGTTGGTCACCGCGATCACCGGGCCGCCGCGTGCCTTGATCTCGGTGATGGTGGCGATGTTCTTGGCCAGCAGCTCGTCGTCGGGCAATACCGCCACGGTCGGCATCTGCTCGGTGACCAGCGCGAGCGGGCCGTGCTTGAGCTCGGCCGCGGGGTAGGCCTCGGCATGGATGTAGGAGACCTCCTTCAGCTTCTGCGCGCCTTCCCGCGCGATCGGCCAGCCACGGACCCGGCCGACGAAGAACATTCGTTCGCTGTCGGCGTACCGGTGCGCGATCTCGGCGATCTGGTCGTCGGTCTTGATCGCGGCCTCGATCTCGTCGGGCAGCCTGCGCAGTCCGTCGAGCAGCCTGCCGCCCTCCGGCACCGACAGGTCCCGCAGCCGGCCCAGCTGCAACGCGAGCAGCGCGAACGCGACGCCCATGTTGGTGAACGACTTGGTCGCCGCCACCGACTGTTCCGGTCCGGCGTGCAGGAAGATGCCGCCGTCGCATTCCTGCGCGATCGAGCTGCCGACCACGTTGACCACGCCGACCACGGTGGCGCCGCGCCGTTTGAGCTCCCGGATCGCGGCGAGCGTGTCCAGGGTTTCGCCGGACTGGCTCACCCCGACGTACAGGGTGTCCGGATCGATCACCGCGTTGCGGTACCGGTACTCCGACGAAGGCTCGGCGTCGGCGGGAATCCGGGCCAGCTCCTCGACCAGGCGGGCGCCGTACTCACCCGCGTAGTAGGCCGAACCGCAGCCGAGGAAGGTCACCCGCCGGACGCGTCGCCACTGCCGCGCGTCCAGCCCGAACCCGTCGAGCCGCGCCGAGCAGGCACGCTCGTCGAGCCGGCCCGCCAGCACCCGCTTGACCGCCGCGGCCTGTTCGCGGATCTCCTTGTGCATGAAGTCGGGATGCTCGCCGAGCTCGTAGCCGCGGTCGCCGGCGCGTACCCGGACGGGCTGCCGGGTCGTGCCGCCGACGATCCGGTACCCGTGCGCGTCGACCACCGCGATCTCGTCCTCGTCGAGGTACACCACCTGCTGGGTGTGCCGGACGAACGCGGCGACATCGGAGGCGATGAGCATCTCGCCGTCACCGATGCCGAGCACGAGCGGGCTGCCGCGCCGCGCGGCGACGAGCGTACCGGGACGGCGGCGGTCCAGCGCGATCAGCCCGACCGTGCCCTCCGTCAGCGCCAGCGCCTCACGCACCGCACCCTCCACAGTGGACGCTTCGCTGCGTGCGATCAAGTGCGCCAGCAGCTCGCTGTCGGTGTCGGAGACGATGTCGACGCCCTGGTGCAGCAGGCGGGAACGCAGTTCCTCGGAGTTCTCCAGCACGCCGTTGTGCACGATCGCGGTGTTGCCGGCGGCGTCGACATGCGGGTGGGCGTTGCGGTCGGTCGGTGCGCCGTGCGTCGCCCACCGGGTGTGCGCGATGCCGGTGGTGCCGTCGAACCCGGCGGGGATGGCGGTGCGCAGCTCGGCGACCCGGCCCGCGCGTTTGGCGATCCGCAGCCTGCCGTGCTCCTCGATCGCGAGCCCCGCCGAATCGTAACCGCGGTATTCGAGGCTGCGCAGGCCTTCCAGCAGAAGTGGCGCGGCCGGTCTGCGGCCGACGAATCCGACGATTCCACACATGATTTGTCTCCTAGCTCTTGATTTCCTTGGGTGCCTTCGCGGCGGGCAGCGCGGCGCCGAGACCACCGATGCGCCGCAGTTTGTGCCAGCGCAACCGGATTCCCGACAACGCGGTGAGCACGGAGTGGATGAGCACGCCGTACATCAGCTGCCGGTACACGATCTGTTGCAACGGGAACAGCCACAGTGGACGGAGCTTCTCCCCGTCGAGCCGGAACGCGTAGATCGCGCCGAGCAGCTGGAACAGCATGAAGCCGAGCCAGGCGCCCGCGGTGACCACCGGGTTGAGGAAGAACATGCCGTACACCGCGAGCACGTCCACCAGCGGCGCGGCCAACGGCAGCAGCACCTGAAACAGGGCCAGATGCAGCAGACCCCACCGGCCGATCCGGCCGGACGCTCCCTTTTGGACGATCGCCTTGCGGTGCCGCCACATGGCCTGGATCGTTCCGTAGCACCAGCGGTAGCGCTGGGTCCACAGTTGCCGCAGTTTTGACGGCGCCTCGGTCCACGCGCGGGCACGCTGCTCGTACACCACCCGCCAGCCCGCGCGGCTGATCGCGATGGTCAGGTCGGTGTCCTCGGCCAGCGTCGCCTCGCTGAGGCCGCCCGCTTCCAGCAGCGCCCGCTTGCGGAACGCGCCGACTGCGCCCGGCACGGTGAGCATGCAGTGCAACTGGTCGTAGACCCGCCGGTCCACGCCGAAGCCCATCACGTACTCGATGTGCTGCCACTTGCCGAGAAAGCCCTTTCTGTTGGCGATCTTGGCGTTTCCGGACACCGCGCCGACCGTCTCGTCGCCGAACGGCTGCACCAGCAGGCGCACGGTGTCGGGCTCGAACACGGTGTCGCCGTCGATCATCACCACGATGTCGTTGCGTGCGGCCGCGATACCGGTATTGAGCGCGGTCGCCTTGCCGGCGTTCCGCTGCTGGATCACCCGCACCGCCGGATGACCGATGCTCCTCGCGATGTCCGCCGTGCCGTCCGTCGAACCGTCGTCCACCACGATGATCTCCACCGGATGGTCGCTCGCGAGCAGCGAACGGATGGTGTCCTCGATGCATTCCTTCTCGTTGTAGGCCGGCACGATCACCGAAACCGGTGCCCGCACCGGTGGTCCCCAGGAGAAGCCGGGTGCGTTGCGGCGCTTGCGATGCCGCCGCGCCAGCGTGGCCATCAGCAGCAGCCGCAGCACGGACAGCCCGCCCACGCCGACCAGCATCCAGCTCAGGCCACGGAGGAAGTCCTCGGACACGTCGATCGCGTTGACCAGCACGGTGCCGCGCACCTTGTCCACAGTGGTCGCGGTGCCGTTGGCCTTGGCGAGGTCGATCGCGTTGCTGACCGTGGTGAAGGTGTATCCCTCCGCGAGCAGCTTCGGGATCAGCCGTTTCAGCACCGCGATGGTCTTGGTGCGATCACCACCGGCGTCGTGCAACAGGATGCTCGCGCCCTCCCCGTTCGACGGGGTGGCCTCCTCGACCATCTGCGCGACGGTCAGGTCGGTCTGCCAGTCGTTGCTGTCCTCGTCGGTCAGCACCACGAGATAGCCGAGGTCGCCGAGCTCCTGGATGACCTTGTAGTCCGCGTTGTCGACCGCCTTGGTCGTCGACGAGTACGGCGGCCGGATGAGGTTGGAGGTGACGCCGGTGGCGCCCGCGAGCGCGAGCTGGGTCTCCGACAGCTCCAGCGCGAGCCGCTCCTCCGACACCTTCGTCAGGTCCGGGTGGGTGAAGGTGTGCAGCCCGATCTCCGAACCGCTGTCGATCACCTCCTGCGAGATGTCCGGGTACTTGGCGATACTGGTACCGACCTCGAAGAACGTGCCGACGACGTTGTACTCCTTGAGCACCTCGAGTACCTGGCTGGTCCACTCCGTGCTCGGGCCGTCGTCGAAGGTGAGCACGATCGTCTTGTCCGGAATCGCGTAGGACACGACCGAATCGCCGGTGGCGTCGATGATCGAGCCGCCGTTGGTGATGGATGACGGGACCTCGCTGGCGTTTCCCGCGGGCTCGGCGTCGGCGTCGCTGCCGATCTCCGCGTTCGCCACGCCGGCGATCGCCAGCAGGGAGGCGACCAGTACCGCGATGATGCCGGCGAAGATCCACCGCGGCATCCAGCGCAGCCCGGCGAGCCGCCGGCCCGTCCGTTCCCGTCTTCTCACTGTGCCGTCGTGGTTGGTGTCGTCGTGGTGACCGCCGGGACCGAGGCCGTCGCCGTCGGCGAGACGTGCCCCGCGATCACGCTGTAGACCACGGCGCTGACGAACACCAGCGCGACCAGCGCGGCGGCGCACATCGCGAGCCGGAACTTCAGCAGGCGGCGGCCGCTGCCGTCCACGAACACGGGTGCCGCGGGCGCGGGCCGTACCGGTTCCAGGATTCTGGTCTTCGCCTGCGAAATGGACGCGGGCAGGGTGCCCCGGTGGGTGGGCCAGTCGTTGGCGGGCATGGTTTTCCTCTCGGTCAGCTGGCGCGGAACAGGTTGGTGAACTCGTAGGCGGACTGGCTGACGCCGCTGCATGTGCCGCTCGTCGTGGTGGATCCGGCGCACCCGTCGGTGTCGCGGTTGACCGACCAGAAACTCAGGAACGCGATGTCGTTCTCGTGTGCCTTGGCGACGACGGTCTTCGCGACGTCGGTCGTGGTGACCTGACCGGTGTCGTTCTGGCCGATCATCAGCGTCACGCCGAGCTTGCGGTACGCGGCGTCGTCGTCGAGGTCCGTCCACACGCGACGGATCTGCGTCTCGACGGAGCTCATCGCGGTGACCAGGTCGCTGCCCCAGTCGCCGGTGTCGGCGAAGTTCATCAGCATCGCGTTCACCGTGACGTCCACGCCCGCGCTCTGCGCGGCTCGCAACAACTCCATCGCGTCGTTGGTGAGCCCGGTACTCGCGTTCTGCACCTTCAACGTGAGCATGATGCTGGTGCCGCGCGCGTCCTGGAGCTGTTTGAGTGCCTGCGTCACCTTGCCGACGTCGACGCTCTGCTCGATGTCGAGGTCGAGCGAGTTCGTGCCGACCGTGTCCAGGACGTTCTCGTACGCGGCCACCAGCGAGTCCACAGTGGAGCACGCGTTCTCCAGATACGTCCCGTTGGCTCCGCCGGTGGCGACGGTCACGCTGCCGCCCTGTGCCTTCAGGTCCGCGATCTCCTGGAGCAGGGCGGAATCGCCGAGAGCTTTCGTGCCGCCCCAGCTCGCCTGGCAGCTCGACTCCTGCGCGAGCACGAACGCGAGCACGTAGTTCTTCTGGCCGGTGGTGGCGGCGAGCGCACTCAGGGACGTATGCGTGCCCGTGACGTCGACGTAAGGGGTGAAATCCGTGCCCTCCCCGGAATCCGAGGACGAGGAACAGCCGGCAACCCACAACATCAGAACGAGCAGCGCGGCGCCCAAGCGCCGGTAGCTGGTCATGTTCACAGCATGTCGTGCGTTCCTGTAACTGAGCTGGGAACGAACCTTGAGTTGCTCATGAGTCCGGCAGCAGCCCGGAGAAAGGCTTGCGCTGCAAGGGAAGGTGGATACGGAACGTGGCGCCGCGACCCGGCGCCGTGTCCACTTCGGCCTGTCCGCCGTGTGCGGCGGCGAGCGCGGCCACGATCGCCAGGCCCAGGCCCGAACCACCGCTCGCGCGGGATCGCGAAGGATCGGCGCGGAAAAACCGCTCGAACAGCCTCGCCGCGTCCTCTTCGGACAGACCGGGCCCGGTGTCGGCCACTTCGAGCACCGCGAAGTCGGATCCGTCCGTGCGTACCCGTACCGTCACCGCCGCGCTGTCCGGCGTGTGGTTCAGCGCGTTGCCGATGAGATTGGTCAGAATCTGCCGCACGCGATGCTCGTCGCCGCGGATCACGGCCGGTCCGCCCGCGCAGTCGATGTCGATCCGCACGGTCCGCTGTGGCGAGAGCACACGCGCGTCGTGCACACCGTCCAGCGCCAGATCCACGAGATCCACCGGTCCGAGCTGGAGTTCCCGTTCCTCGTCCAGACGCGCGAGCAGCAGCAGATCCTGGACGAGCCTGCCCATTCTGGTCGATTCGGACTCGATCCGCCGCATGATGCGTGGCACCTCGTCGGCGGCGCCCTGGCGGTATAGCTCGGCGAAACCGCGGATCGCGGCGAGCGGGGTGCGCAGTTCGTGACTGGCGTCGGCGACGAACCTGCGCATCCGCTCCTCCGAGCTGCGCGCCCGCGCTTCCGACGCGTGCCGTTCACGGAAGGCCGATTCGATGCGGTTGAGCATGCTGTTCACCGCGACGCTGACCTTGCCCACCTCGGTGCGCGGATGCCGCGCGGGCACCCGGCGGGACAGATCGCCCGCCATGATCGCCTCCGCCGTTCGTTCCACTTCGGACAGTGAGCGGAGACTGCGGCGGACCAGGATCCAGGCCAGTATCGCGAAAACGACCAGAACCAGGCCGCCTACCAGACAGTACAACAGGATCAGCCGGTTCACCGTGGCGTCGACCTCTCCTAGGTTCATCGCGACGAACACGGTGTCCGGCGAATCCTGCGAGGGCACCACCAGCACCCGCCAGTCCACACCATCGCCACCGGCCGAGCCGACCGTCAGCAGCTGGCCGGCGATGTCGTGCACCCGCCCGCCGAGCGACATCACGTCCGGTGAGCCGGACTGCTGCCGCAGCGGGGAGGCGAACGTGTTGACGACGTGACCGGTGCCGTCCATGACCACCATCACGAAGTCGCTCGGCAGCCGCGGCCCGCTGTCGCTCTGTGGCGCCGAGGCGAACTTGCTTGCCAGCGAGGCCGCCTGGCGCAGCCGTTCGTCGATCCCGCCGAGCAGGTAGTCGTGCAGTGCGAGGATCGCGCTGATCCCGACGATGAGCAGGGCGAGCAGGATGAGCGCGACCAGCAGCACGATCAGCGTGGTGCGCAGGGGAGTGCGGGCCATCAGGGCACGGAAGGACCGCCTTGGCATCAGCGTGGTGGCCGGAGCTGGTACCCCACGCCACGGACGGTGCGCAACAGGCGCGGTTCGGTCGTGTCGACCTTGCGGCGCAGATAGGACACATAGGACTCGATGACACCGTTGTTGCCGTTGAAGTCGAAGTTCCACACCGCGTCGAGGATCTGCTTCTTCGACAGCACCCGGCCGGGGTTGTCCATGAAATAGCGCAGCAGCCGGAACTCGGTGGGGGAGAGCTCGACGAGCTCGCCGGCCTTGAACACCTCGTGCGTGTTCTCGTCGAGCTCGACATCGCCGACCCGCAGCCGTTTCCGCTCGGTGGCCGCGCCTGGCCGTCCGGTACGCCGCAGTACGGCTTCGATGCGCGCGATGACCTCGCTGAGGCTGAACGGTTTGGTGACGTAGTCGTCGCCGCCGAGGGTGAGCCCGGTGACCTTGTCCTCCGGCGCGTCGCGGGCGCTGAGGAACAGCACCGACGCGTCGAATCCCTCCGCGCGCAGCCGCCGGATCACGTCGAACCCGTCCATGCCCGGCATCATCACGTCGAGGACCAGCAGGTCGGGCCTGCTGCGCCGGGCCTCGGCCAGCGCGCTGGGCCCGTCCGCGGCGGTCAGCACCTCGAATCCGGCGAATCGCAGGCTGGCCGAGAGCAGCTCCACCATATTGGGCTCGTCGTCCACGACCAGTAACCGCGCCCGCTGTCGCACCCGCTCGTCTCCTTCCGCGCTGTCGAACCGCACCAAGGCTTTCCGACGAACTTGGCAGGAACTTGGGCGCACGCTGAGCGGAACCTATGAACCGCGGTCCGGGTCCGCGAAAAAAAAGAGACGGGGCGGCGGCCGGGGTATTCCCCTCGGCCGCCGCCCCGTGTCCATGGGCCGGCGCTAGCTCACACGTCGTAGTAGAGCGCGAACTCGTACGGGTGCGGGCGCAGCCGCAGCGGGTCGATCTCGTTCTCCCGCTTGAAGCTGATCCACGTGTCGATCAGGTCGGGGGTGAAGACGCCACCCTCGGTGAGGAAGTCATGGTCGGCTTCCAGGTTGTCGAGCACCGAGCCGAGGTCGGCCGGGACCTGCTTGACGTCCTTGGCCTCCTCGGGCGGAAGCTCGTACAGGTCCTTGTCGATCGGCTCCGGCGGCTCGATCTTGTTCTTGATGCCGTCGAGGCCGGCCATCATCATGGCGGCGAACGCGAGATACGGGTTACCGGAGGAGTCCGGGCACCGGAACTCGATGCGCTTGGCCTTGGCGTTGGTGCCGGTGATCGGGATACGGACACACGCCGAGCGGTTGCGCTGCGAGTACACCAGGCTGACCGGAGCCTCGAAGCCCGGCACCAGACGGTGGTAGGAGTTCACCGTCGGGTTGGTGAAGGCCAGCAGGCTCGGCGCGTGCGCCAGGATGCCGCCGATGTAGTGCCGGGCGGTGTCGCTCAGGCCGGCGTAACCGGACTCGTCGTAGAACAGCGGCGAGCCGTCCTTCCACAGCGACTGGTGGCAGTGCATACCGGAGCCGTTGTCACCGAAGAGCGGCTTCGGCATGAACGTCGCGGTCTTGCCGGCGGCCCACGCGGTGTTCTTCACGATGTACTTGAAGAGCATCAGGTCGTCGGCGGCGTGCAGCAGCGTGTTGAACTTGTAGTTGATCTCGGCCTGGCCCGCGGTGCCCACCTCGTGGTGCGCGCGCTCGAGGGTGAAGCCGGAGTTGATCAGGTTCAGGCTGATCTCGTCACGCAGGTCGGCGTAGTGGTCGACCGGCGGCACCGGGAAGTAGCCACCCTTGAACTTGGTCTTGTAGCCGCGGTTGCCGCCCTCTTCCTCGCGACCGGTGTTCCACCAGCCCTCGACCGAGTCGATCTCGTGGAAGGTGCCGTTCTCCGAGGAGTCGAATCGGACCGAGTCGAAGATGTAGAACTCGGCCTCGGGGCCGAAGAACACGGTGTCGGCGACACCGGACTCGGCGATGTACTGCTCCGCCTTGCGTGCGATGTTGCGCGGGTCCCGGCTGTAGGCCTCGCGCGTGAACGGGTCGTGCACGAAGAAGTTGATCGCGAGCGTCTTCTCCTTGCGGAACGGGTCGATCCGCGCGGTCTCCGGGTCGGGCAGCAGCAGCATGTCCGACTCGTGAATCGACTGGAAGCCGCGGACGGAGGAACCGTCGAACGCGAGGCCCTCCTCGAAGGCGTCGTTGTCGAACGCCTTCGCGGGAACGGTGAAGTGCTGCATGACGCCCGGCAGGTCACAGAACCTGACATCGACAAACTGCACGTTCTCATCCGCGATGAGACGCTGGATATCGTCTGGAGTAGTGGACACCCTCTGTAACTCCTTCAACTGTTATGCCGGGGGCAGTACTCTCTTCGGCTCACGCTAAGAGGGCGGTGTTGCCCGTCCGTCACCCGTATGTTTCGCGGATGTTAACGGGTCCCGCAAATTTCGCCGTCCATCCGGTCAAGCAGCGATTTCGTGGGAGGGCATACCCTGGACGGGTGGCGAGATGGACAGGCGAATGGTTGTCGAACCCCCGGGCGGGGCTCGGCGCCGGTCACGAAGAGCCACCGCGCTGGCGCGGAGAGCGATTGGGACTGCCGGAGAGCGGCGCCGGCTCGGTTGCGCGTGGCGGTTCGCGACTGCTCGGTTTCCTGATCGACCTCGTGTTCGCGTCGCTGGTCACATCACTGTTCTTCCGGCCGGACCTGCAGAACACCGAGCTGATGCAGACCTACAACCTGTGGTCGGCGGCGGTCTGGGCGGTGCTCACGGTCATCCCGGTCGCGTTCTTCGGGTTCACCCCTGGCATGGCGATGCTGGGCATCCGGGTGGCGCGGCTCGACGGCGCGACCATGGTCGGCCTGTGGCGTGCACTGGTGCGGGCGGTGCTGACAGTGGTGATCGTGCCGGCCGTGATCCGCAACCTCGACGGGCGCAGCTGGCTCGACCGCGTCACGGACACTGTCGTGGTGCGGTTCCGCTGACCCGGCGTGGTCAGCGGCGGCGGATGGTGCGCTGCACGTTGCGCATCTTCGCGCCCTGCGGCACCGGGCCCTTCGGCATCGCGGCGCCGCCGCGGTTGCCGAGCGCGGCGAGTTTGGCCTCGAGCGCGTCGACCTGGGCGGGCTTGAGGTTGCGCGGCAGCTTCATCAGCTTCGGCCCGAGACGGCGCAGTGGGGTCTCACCCTCGCCGTTGCCGACGACGACCTCGTAGATCGGCGTCTCACCGACGAGCCGGGCCACGCGCTTCTTCTCCTGGGTGAGCAGATTCTTCACCCGGTGCGGTGCGCCCTCGGCGACGAGGATGACACCCGGCGCGCCGAGCACCCGGTGCACGGCGTCGAGCTGCGTGGTGGCGGCGACGGTCTGCGTCACCTTCCAGCGGCCGCGCATGTTGTCCAGCGCCCAGCCCGCGGCGCCCGGCTGCCCGTCGGCCTTCGAGTACACCGTCTTCTGCACCCGGCGACCGAAGATGATCACCGCGGCCAGCACGCCCAGCACGATCCCGAGCGGCAGCAGGATCCACTGCGCGTCGAAGAGGAAGCCGACGCCGAAGATGACACCGGCGACGACCAGGAACGAGCCGAGCAGCCACGGGATGAGCGCCTTGTCCTCGCGGCGCTGCATCTTGAACGCTTCCCAGATCTGGCCGCGCCGCGCCTTGCTCGCCGCGCGCTTCTCCCGCTTTGCCTGCTTGGCAGCTTCCTTGTCCTGCTTTCCCGCCATATGACTCAGGATACGGCCGGGTGGGCATCATCGAATCTGTCGGCCCCCTCTGCGAGGATGCGAGCGTGGTTAGCCCAGCCCCCGCGACGAACCGGCCCGGCCTGCTGGACGGGCTCGATCCCGAGCAGCGTGCCGCGGCCTCCGCCCCGCGTGGTCCGGTCTGTGTGCTCGCCGGGGCGGGCACGGGCAAGACGCGCACCATCACCCACCGCATCGCGCACCTGATCAGATCCGGGCACGTCTCCGCCGGCCAGGTACTGGCCGTCACGTTCACCGCCCGTGCGGCGGGCGAGATGCGCAACCGGCTGCGCGCGCTCGGCGTCGAGGGCGCGCAGGCGCTCACCTTTCACGCGGCGGCCCGGAGGCAGCTGCGCTACTTCTGGCCCCGGGTTATCGGGGACCGGCCGTGGGATCTGGTCGAGGGCAAGCTTCGGCTGGTCGGCCAGGCCGCGCACCGGATCGGCGTCGGGACCGAGCCCGAAGTGCTGCGCGACCTCGCGAGCGAGATCGAGTGGGCCAAGGCCTCGCTGGTCAGTCCCGACGACTACGCGGCCACCGCGGACCGGGTGAAGCGCGACCCGCCGGCGTCGCCGCGGCAGGTGGCCGAGGTGTACCGGGCTTACGAGAAGCTCAAGACCTCGGCCCAGGTGCTCGACTTCGACGATCTGCTCCTGCACACCATCGCCGCGCTGGAGGAGCACAGCGAGGTCGCGCGCGAGTTCCGCGACCGGTACCGCTGCTTCATCGTCGACGAGTACCAGGACGTCACGCCGCTGCAGCAGCGGCTGCTCGACGCGTGGCTCGGTGGACGCGACGACCTGACCGTCGTCGGCGACGCCAACCAGACCATCTACTCCTTCGGCGGCGCCTCGCCGCGGCCGCTGCTCGAGTTCACCCGGCGCTTCCCGGAAGCCACGGTGGTGCGGCTCGAACGCGACTACCGGTCCACGCCCCAGGTCGTGGAGCTGGCGAACAAGGTCATCGGCGCCGCGCGCAACCGGCCTGCCGGTTCCCGGCTTCGGCTCATCGGCCAGCGCCAGAAGGGACCGGAGCCGAAGTTCGCTGAGTTCGAGGACGAGCCCGCCGAGGCCGCCGCCGTCGCGGCGCGCATCCGCAACCTCATCGACGCCGGCGTGCCCGCCAGCGAGATCGCGGTGCTGTACCGGATCAACGCGCAGTCCGAGTCGTTCGAGCAGGCGCTCAGCGACGCCGGCATCCCGTACCTCGTGCGCGGCGGGGAGCGGTTCTTCGACCGGCGCGAGGTGCGGCAGGCGATGGTCTCGCTGCGCACCGCGGCGGCGGATCCGCCCGGCGGCGATCTCGTGACGGCGGTGCGGTCGGTGCTCGCCCGCGTCGGGCTCACCCAGCAGCCGCCGGCCGGTGGGGCCGCGCGCGAGCGGTGGGACGCGCTGCTGGCGCTGGTCGAGGTGGCCGAGGAACTGGCCGCCGCGGTCGAGGGCGCCGGGCTGCGGCGCTACGTCGCCGAGCTGGAGCAGCGCGCCGCGGCGCAGCATCCGCCCACGGTCGAAGGCGTCACGCTCGCGTCCCTGCACGCGGCGAAGGGCCTCGAATGGGACGCGGTGTTCCTCGTCGGGCTGGCCGAGGGGACGCTGCCGATCCAGCACGCCGACGGCGACCAGAACGCGATCGAGGAGGAGCGCCGCCTGTTTTATGTGGGCGTGACGCGCGCGCGGGAGCACCTGTGGCTGTCGTGGTCGCTGTCGCGCCATCCCGGCGGGCGGCGGCACCGCAGGCGCAGCCGATTTCTCTACGGGCTGATTCCCGAATATCACCCGGATGCCCGACCGACGCGTGCGCAGTCGGCGAAGAGCGGGCCGAAGCCACGCTGCCGCATCTGCGAGCGTCCGCTGCTCGACACGATGGAGATCAAGCTCAGCCGGTGCCGTAAGTGTCCGTCCAATCTGGACGCCGATCTGCTCGACCGGCTGCGGGAATGGCGCGCCTCGCGGGCAAAGGAGCTGAAGGTGCCCGCTTTCGTCGTGTTCACCGACGCCACTCTCGTCGCGATCGCCGAACAGCGTCCCGCCGACGAACGGGAACTGGTCGCGATTTCCGGCATCGGGCCGAGCAAGGTGACCCGCTTCGGCGACGACGTACTGGCGGTTGTGAACGACGAGCACGCTTGACCGCGCGCAGGGCGTCTTCCGTGCGGCGTAACCGCTGCGCAGCGGCGTTCTTCGCCGGTTCGGAGATTCTTCGGGAAAATCAGTTGTGCTCGCCGGGCAGGGCCAATAGCCTGCATGGGTCGGGCGAAGCACGCCCGGGGGGATTGTGTCCGTCGCCTGGGGGCGACAAGGACCGGACAGCGAAAGGAGGTGCCTGAGATGACCAAGATCATGAAGATCGGCAACCCTGGCACCGCGCTGTCCTGCGCCATTTCCACGACCGCCGCGGCCCGCCAGGGCGCCGGTCCGCGCTGGTTCGAGCGTGCGCTTTTCACCACCCACGGCGTCCGTGTGCGCCCGGGTAGTGCCGCGTTCGATCTTGCCGTGCCGGCGTACGTCGATGTTCCGGCGGCCACGCAGCCGAAGTACCACGTTCCGCATTCTCTGCTCGAGAGAAGCCCCTGACACCCATTCAGGGAAAGGCTCACGAGGGCCGCGGAACCGTACATCGGATCCGCGGCCCTCGTGTTTTTGTGCAGTACCCCTCCACAACCGAAAAACCGTTACGACACAAAGGAGAAC
>Ga0164243_10006513_pt1 | contig 17659 bp, 15 predicted proteins | sample OricompcompostOP_FD_108781 | JGI IMG/M metagenome (GOLD analysis project Ga0164243, IMG submission 108781) | Organic Plus compost microbial communities from Emeryville, California, USA - Original compost - Organic plus compost (OP) | ecosystem: Engineered > Solid waste > Mixed feedstock >... | reverse complement strand
GGGCACGGGGGTGGGCTTCGTCGCGCTGGCCGCCGTGGCGGCCGCCCAGTCGGGTGCCGACGTGGAGGCGGTGCGGGCCGCGGCCCTCGCCGCAACCACACGGATAACGACGTTCTTCTATGTTGACACCTTGGAGCACCTGCGCCGGGGCGGGCGGATGAGCCTCACCCAGGCGCTGGTCGGCACCGCCTTCGCGGTCAAGCCGATCCTGCACACCGTGCGCGGCGAGGTCGTGCTCAAGGAGAAGGTCCGCACCTCCAGCCGAGCCCTGGCGCGGCTCGCGGACCTCACCGTCGAGGCCGCCGACGGCGCCGAGGCGGTCGACGTGGCGGTGCAGCATCTCGCCTCGCCGGAGCGGGCGGCGGGCCTGCTCGACGAGATCACGAGCCGGCTCGGGGCGACCGTCCACGAGGCCTCCCTGACCGAGGTCAGTGCCGCGATCGCGGCGCACACGGGACCGGACATCCTCGCCGTCGCCCTCTACCGCAGGCCCTGACCTGGGGTTATGCCGGTCGCGGTAAGGACCGGGTTATCCACAATCCACAGGCTTGAGATTGCCTGTGGTGCGCCGGGGTCCGGCGTTCGTACGGTGCGGCCGTGTCTCGTGGAGCCCACCGGGCAGACCCCTCGTCCGCCTCGCCCCCGTCGTCGTCGCCGCCCCCGTCGCCCCCGTCGCCCTCGCCGTCGTCGCCGCCGGGAGAGACGGCGGCGCTCGCCGTCCTGCGCCGCTTCGAACTGCGCGCCACGGCGGTGCGGGCGCTCGCCGCCGTCGCCGTGCTGGTCGCCCTCGGTGCCGGTGTGCTGGCCTGGCGCTCCCGACCCTCGGTGGAGCCGGTGGAGTCGCCCATTGTGACGGCGACGCCGGCGATGCTCGTGGTCGCCGTGGCGGGCCAGGTGCAGCGGCCGGGGCTCGTGACGCTGCCCGTGGGTGCCCGGGTCGCCGACGCCATCGAGGCCGCCGGTGGGGTGCTGCCCGGCACCGACCTCGGCACGCTCAACCTGGCCCGCAAGCTCGTCGACGGCGAACTGGTCACGGTGGGGGTGTCCTCGGCCGAGGCGGAGACCGCCGGCGGGTTGGTCAACCTCAACACCGCCACGGTCGCCACGCTGCAGACCCTGCCCGGCGTCGGTCCCGTGCTGGCGCAACGGATCATCGACTACCGCGAGCAGCACGGTGGATTCGCCTCGGTCGACGAACTGCGGCGGGTGACCGGCATCGGCGAGGCCAAGTTCGCCGAGCTCCAGGCGTGGGTGACGGTGTGAGCGACCGCCCCGACCTGCGCCTGTACGGCTTCGCCGCCGGCCTCTGGCTGGCCGCCGGGGTCGCCCTGCGGCTCGACCCCGTTCAGGCGTGGGCGGGCGCCGCCGCCGTCGCCGGAGCCGTGGTGGTCCTGGTCGCCCTCCAGCCCCTGTTCGCCGCCGGCAGCCAGACCGGCGTGGTGAGCTCGGCCGGCGTGGTGAGCTCGGCCGGCGTGGTGGGCTCGGCCGGCGTGGTGGGCTCGGCCGGCGCGGCGCGAGGGCGGCATGCCCGCCGACGGGACTACCGGCCCCGGCACCGGCGCGGGGCAGCGGTGTGGCCGGCGGTCGCCACCCTGCTCGGGGTGGTGTGCGGGCTCGCGGCGACGGCGGCCCGGACCAGTGCTCGGGACGCGGAGCCGTTCGCGGCGCTGGTGCGGGCCGCGCCGATCGTGCGGGCCGAGGTCGTCGTCACCGGCGACCCGCAGCGGGTCGGGGCGACGGTCGGGCCCGCCACGGTCCTCGTCCCCGCCCGCCTGCTGTCGTTGGCGGTCATCGAGGCCGCCGACCCGCCCGGCGAGGCCGCCGGCACGCTGGTGCTCGACGTGCGGGTCCTGGTCTTCGGGACCGAGCCGCGGGAGTCCGGCCCGGCCACCTGGTCGGCCCTGCTACCCAGTCAGCGGCTGGTGGTGTCGGGACGGCTGGGGGCCCCGCGCGGCGGCGACCTCACCGCCGCCGTCATCTCCGCCGCCGGGCCACCGGCGCACATCGAGCCTCCACAGTGGACACAGTCGGCGGCGGGGTCGCTGCGGGAAGGCCTGCGGCGGGCGACCGACGGCTTGCCACCCGAGCCCGCCGGACTGTTGCCGGGCCTGGTGGTCGGCGACGTCAGCCGCCTGGATCCCGCGCTGGAAGAGGATTTCCGCGCCACGGGCCTGACCCATCTGACGGCGGTCAGCGGGGCGAACATCGCCATCGTCGCCGGTCTGGTGCTGCTGGTTGCCCGCTGGCTGCGGGCCGGGCCGTGGCTGGCCGCCGGGCTGTGCCTGGTCGCGCTGGTCGGGTTCGTGATCCTGGTCCGTCCCTCGGCCAGCGTCGTGCGCGCGGCGGCGATGGGCGCGATCGGGCTGCTGGCGCTCGCCACGGGCCGCCGTCGCGTCGCCACGGCGGCGCTCGCCAGCGCGGTCGTCGCGGCGCTGCTGGTCGACCCGGCGCTGGCGGTCAGCGCGGGCTTCCTGCTCTCCGTGCTGGCCACGGGTGCGCTGATCCTGCTCGCGCCCCGCTGGCGCGACGCGTTGCGGGCGCGGGGGGTGCCCGCCGGCATCGCCGAGGCGATCGCGGTGCCGGCCGCGGCCCAGCTCGCGTGCGCGCCGGTCATCGCGGCGATCTCGGGCCAGGTCAGTCTCGTCGCCGTGCCGGCCAACCTGCTGGCGGCCATGGCGGTCGCGCCGGCCACCGTCCTCGGCGTCGGCGCGGCGGTGGTCTCCCCGCTGTGGCCGCCGGGCGCCGCGATGCTGGCCTGGCTCGCCTCGTGGCCGGTGCGCTGGCTGGTGTTCGTGGCCCACACCGGCGCCGCCGTGCCGGCCGGGTCCCTCCCGTGGGCCGCCGGCTGGCCCGGGGCACTGGGGCTGGCCGGCGTGGTGGCCGTTGTCTGGCTGGTCGCCCGGTGGCAGCGGCCGCGCCGGGTGCTGCTGGTCGGGGCGCTCGCGGTCGCGGCCGGTGTGCTGCCGGTCCGCTGGTTCGCGCCCGGATGGCCACCCGCCGGCGCGGTGCTGGTGGCCTGCGATGTCGGCCAGGGCGATGCGCTGGTGGTGCCCGAGGGCGACGGACGGGCCGTGGTCGTGGACGCCGGGCCGGATCCGGTGCTTGTCGACGGCTGCCTGCGGCGGCTCGGCGTGACGGCGCTGAGTCTGATCGTGCTCACGCATCTGCACGCCGACCACGTCGACGGCCTGGCGGGTGTGCTGCGTGGCCGGAGTGCCGATGCCGTGGTGGTGCCGACCTTCGAGGAGCCGGCGTCGGGACGGTCGTCGGTGCGCGCGGCGGCCCAGGCGGCCGGGGTGCCGGTCGTGCCGGCCGGCCCGGGGTGGACCTACGAGCGGGGCAGCGTGCGGTTGCGGGCGATCGGTCCCGTGCAGCCGCTGCTCGGCACGCGCAGCGATCCCAACAACAACAGTCTCGTGCTCTTCGCCGAGCTGGGCGGGGTGACGGCGCTGTTGACGGGGGACGCGGAGACGCCGGAACAGCAGGACCTCGTGCGCGACGTGGGTGCCGGGCTGCGGGTGGACGTGCTCAAGGTCGCCCACCATGGATCGTCCTATCAGGACAGTGAGCTGCTCGACGCCGCCCGGCCGCGGGTCGCGCTGGTCAGCGTCGGCAAGGACAACCCGTACGGGCATCCCAGCCTGGGCGTACTGAACCGGCTGGCCGGGCACGGCGCCCGGGTGCTGCGCACCGACCTCGACGGGGACCTCGCGGTGGTGGTGACGGGCAGCGGACTGGGCGTGGTGACCACCCGGGCCGCGGCGCGTGACCCGACCGGCCAGCGCAGTGCCGGTGCGCGGACGGCGCTCGTGGGAGGATGGGCGACGTGACCAATCCGGCTCTGCGGCTCGTCATCGGCGACGAGGAGTTCCTCGCCGCGCGGGAGGTCGCCGCCGTGGTCGCGAAGGCACGGGCCGCGGCGCCGGACACGACGGTCGAGGAGCTGACGGCAGGCGAGGCGTCGGTGGGCGACCTGATGGCCGTGCTGAGTCCCGATCTGTTCGGCGCCCGCAAGGTGGTGGTGATCCGCTCGGGTCAGGACGCGCGCAAGGATCTCGCCGCCGCGATCCTCGCCTATGCGGCGGCGCCGGAGCCCGACGTCATCCTGGTCCTGGTGCATGCCGGCGGGGCGAAGGGCAAGGCACTCGCCGACGGGCTGATGAAGGCGGGCGCGGTGGTCGCCACCGTCGCCAAGGTCAAGCCGTGGGAGGTCGGCGGTTTCGTCCGCGACGAGATCAAGCGGCTGGGCGGCCGGTGCACGGAGGCCGCCGCCGAGGCCCTGGTGACCGCGGTCGGCACCAACCTGCGCGACCTCGCGGCCGCCTGCGGCCAGCTGATGGCCGACACCGACGGACGCATCGACGAGACCGTGGTCGCGCGCTACTACCGGGGTCGGGCCGAGGTCTCGGGATTCAAGATCTCCGACGACATCGTGAGCGGACGGGTCACCGACGCGCTGGAGTCGTTGCGCTGGGCGCTCAACATCGGCGTCGAGCCGGTGATCATCGCGGCCGCCCTCTCCGACGGCATGCGGGCGCTGGCGCGGGTGGCCAGTGCCGGTCGGGCCAACCCGTTCCAGCTGGCCAGCGCGTTGGGCCTGCCCAAGACCAAGGTCGAGCGGCTGCAACGCGACGCCCGGGCCTGGTCGCCCGAGGCGATCGTGGCCGCGACCCGGCTCGCCGCGACCTGCAACGCCGACGTGCGAGGCGGGGTGGAGGATCGGGGCTATGCCCTGGAGCGGACCGTCTTCGCGATGGTCGCCCTGCGGGGAACGGGCGGGTGAGGCGATGACGGGCATGAGGCCCGCCGGCCGGTCGCGGCCGCGGAGCAACCGGCCGCTCTACCACCGTCTGCTGCGGCTGGAGCGCCACCGACCAGGGCCGGTGGTCACGTTCCTGTGCTTCGAGGGGTCCATCGGCGCCGCGATGGTGCTCGCGTTCGCCGAGGTGCTGCCCTGGCTGAGTGTGGTGGCCGTACCGCTGGCCATCGCCGGGGTGGTCAAGCTGCACGACCTGGTGGTGGCGGCCACCCCGGAGCGCAGCCCCCGGTCCGTCGGCGGCGTTGTCCGGCCGCGCGCGATCGGGGTGTCGCGGGTGCTGGCGATCGCCCGTCCGGGGTCGGTGTCACGGTCGGGCGCGGTACGTGGGGTCGCGCCCGTGCCCCGGGTGCCGCCCCGCTAGCCCGAAACGACGAACAGGCCGCCGGCGAACCGGTCGGCCTGGTCGAGGACGTGTGCTGGTCGGCTGGGGTGCTCAGGAGGAGAGCGCGGCCAGCCGCTTGGCGATCGCGGACTTGCGGTTCGCCGCCTGGTTGCGGTGGATCACGCCCTTGCTCACGGCCTTGTCGAGCTGGCGCGACGCCGAACGCAGCAGCGCGGTCGCGGCCTCGATGTCGACCTCGGGGGCGGTGGCGGTCTCGTTGAACTTGCGGATCGCCGTCTTCAGGGAAGACTTCACCGCCTTGTTGCGCACCCGACGCTTCTCGTTCTGCTTGATGCGCTTGATCTGGGACTTGATGTTCGCCACGCGACGGCCTCGTCTGATCTCGGGTTGGGTAGGACTTCCAGTCGTGGGCGCGCGGCGACGACGACCGCCATGCGCGACGAGTCAGCTTACCAGTCGCGGTGAGCGCCGCTCAAACCGACGTCAGGATCGGGCATCGACCGGTCTTGCCGGGTTTCGGGGCCCTACCGGCGTGCCGCGCGGGACCGGCGGTCACCGGGGACGCGCGGATGCCACACTGCCTGCCATGGACATCGAGCGGTTCTGGCAGTTGATCGAATCGGCGCGCGCCGCGGCCGGCCCCCAGGCGGATCAGGCCGTCCGCGACTTCGACCTGACCGACGACGGCACCGAGGTCGACGCGGACGGGGAGGGCTGGGAGTTCGACGAGGCGGAGATGCAGGCGCTGATCGACGCGGCGCGGGCCGAGTTCGAGGCCGGTCGTGACCTGGAGGTTGACGACCTGGACGACTCCGACCTCGACGCGGAGGACGAGGACGACCTCTCCGACCCGATCGCGGTCGCCCTCCACGACCTGCTCGTCCAGCTTCCCGCGGCGGAGATCGGCGCCTTCGACAACCTCTTCGAGGATGTGCGGGCGCTGGCGGACCGGGCGGGCCTGGCCAACGCCGCCATCCTCATCGAGCACGGCTTCCTCGGCGACGACAGCTTCGACGACTTCCGGGCCGGGCTGGTGGCGCTGGGCCGGCGCGCCTTCGAGGCGGCCATCGCCGACCCCGACTCGCTGGCCGACCACCCCCTGGTGCGCGAGATCGCGACCGCCCGCGATCCCCGGTGGCTCGGGCGGGAGGACATGCTCTTCGTCGCCAGCCACGCCTACGCCGACGTGACCGGCGAGGACGAGGTGACCTTCTACGACTTCGCGGAGAGCCTGCGGGGGCCGGACTTCTCGCCGGTCGTCGCCGAGCCGGACGTGGAGTGGGAGATCACCGACGAGGCCGAGACCCGTCGCCGGCTGCCGAAGCTGTCGAGCATGTTCTACGAGCGCTCGATGCGTAACCGTCGGCGGGCGCTGGACAAGCTCGGACTCTGACCGCCCCGCCCCCGACTCCCCGCCGATCTTGGGCTTTTCCGCGTGAGTTGATCTCCAATCACGCGGAAAAGCCCAAGATCGCGGAAGGGGGAGAGCGGGGCGTGGGACGATAGGGCGGCTGACCCCTGCCTGACATGAGGACCACGTGGCCACGACCCAGGACCCGCGCGTGACGCTCGAGCCCGGTGCGACCGACCCGGCACGCATCCGCAACTTCTGCATCATCGCCCACATCGACCACGGCAAGTCGACGTTGGCCGACCGGATGCTGCAGATCACCGGCGTGGTGGACCCGCGCCAGATGCGTGACCAGTACCTGGACCGCATGGACATCGAGCGTGAGCGCGGCATCACGATCAAGAGCCAGGCGGTGCGGCTGCCCTGGCGTGTGCGCGAGGGCGAGCGCGCGGGCGAGGACGCCGTCCTCAACATGATCGACACGCCGGGGCACGTGGACTTCACCTACGAGGTCTCGCGCAGCCTCGCCGCCTGCGAGGGCGCGGTGCTGCTCGTCGACGCGGCGCAGGGGATCGAGGCGCAGACGCTCGCCAACCTCTACCTGGCGCTGGAGAACGACCTCACGATCATCCCGGTGCTCAACAAGATCGACCTGCCCGCCGCCCAGCCCGAGCGGTACGCCGAGGAACTGGCGCACCTCATCGGCTGCGACCCGGACGACTGCCTGCGCGTCTCGGGCAAGACCGGGGCCGGCGTGGAGCACCTGCTCGACGAGATCGTCCGGCAGTTCCCGCCGCCCGTGGGCGATGCGAGCGCCCCCGCCCGGGCCATGATCTTCGACTCGGTCTACGACGTGTACCGGGGCGTGATCACCTACGTCCGGGTCGTCGACGGACGCATCGAGGCGCGGGACCGGATCAAGATGATGTCCACCGGCGCCACCCACGAGCTGCTCGAACTGGGCGTGATCTCGCCCGAGCCGATCAAGGCGGGGGCGATCGGGGTCGGCGAGGTCGGCTACCTGATGACCGGCGTGAAGGACGTGCGCCAGTCCCGGGTCGGTGACACCGTCACCATCCAGGCCAAGCCGGCGAGCGCACCGCTGGGCGGCTACAAGGACCCGAAGCCGATGGTCTACTCGGGCCTGTACCCCATCGACGGCTCCGACTACCCGAACCTGCGCGACGCGCTGGACAAGCTCAAGCTCAACGACGCGGCCCTGACCTACGAGCCGGAGACCTCCGGCGCGCTGGGTTTCGGGTTCCGGTGCGGCTTCCTCGGCCTGCTGCACATGGAGATCATTCGGGAGCGGCTGGAGCGCGAGTTCAACCTGGATCTCATCTCCACGGCGCCCAACGTGGTCTACCGGGTCGTGACCGACGACGACAAGGAGGTCACGGTCACCAACCCCAGCGAGTACCCGGCCGGCAAGGTGGCCGCCGTGTACGAGCCGGTCGTACGGGCGACGGTACTGACCCCGAAGGACTACATCGGCGCCGTGATGGAGCTCTGCCAGGGCCGGCGAGGCGTGCAGCTGGGCATGGACTTCCTCTCCGCCGACCGGGTCGAGCTGCGCTACACGCTGCCGCTGGCCGAGATCATCTTCGACTTCTTCGACCAGCTCAAGAGCCGGACGAAGGGGTACGCCTCGCTGGACTACGAGCCCAGCGGCGAGCAGCCGGCCGACCTGGTGAAGGTGGACATCCTGTTGCACGGCGAGGTCGTGGACGCGTTCTCCGCCATCGTGCACAAGGAGAAGGCCTACAACTACGGCGTCGCCATCGCCGCCAAGCTGCGCAACCTGATCCCACGCCAGCAGTTCGAGGTGCCCATCCAGGCCGCGATCGGCTCCCGCGTCATCGCCCGCGAGACGATCCGGGCCATCCGCAAGGACGTGCTCGCCAAGTGCTACGGCGGTGACATCACCCGCAAGCGCAAGCTGCTGGAGAAGCAGAAGGAAGGCAAGAAGCGGATGAAGATGGTCGGCCGGGTCGAGGTGCCGCAGGAGGCCTTCATCGCCGCTCTCTCCACCTCGGACACGCCGTCGAGCGGCGAGAAGGGCTCGGGCGGCCGGCGATGAGCGTGGGCTTCGTGGCATGACCACCAAGGCCCGGTACTGCCCCCGGTGCGCCGCGGCCCTGCCTCACGATCCGCCCGTGGTCTGCGCGGCCTGCTCCTACGCGCTGTGGGTCAACCCGCGCCCCACCGGGACGGTCATCATCGTGCGCGACCGCGAGTTCCTGGCGCTCAAGCGCGCCCGGCCGCCGCGCGCGGGCTGGTGGGACCTGCCCGGCGGGTTCTGCGACGGTCGGGAGTTGCCGGCCGACGCCGCGGTCCGCGAGGCGCGGGAGGAGCTGGGCCTGGAGGTTCGGCTGGACGCCCTGGTCGGCATCTACCTCAGCGACTACCTGTACCAGGACGAGTTGCTGCCGATCCTCGACTGCATCTACCTCGCCACCATCGTCGGCGGGACGCTGCAGGTCGACCCGCAGGAGGCGACCGACCACCGCTGGCTCCCGGTGGACTCGCCGCCCGAGATGGCCTTCCCCAACATGGACCAGGCGCTGATCGACGTCCGTGCCCTGCTGCGCTGACCGCCCCGCCCCGGCCCGCGAACCGTGCGCCTGTCGGGCGCGTCCGTACGGGTTCGCCGTACGGGTTGTCCGTAGGCTGGCGCGGTGATCGCGTGGGTGCTGGTGCTCGTCGGGCTGTTGGGGCTGGCCATCGGTTCGTTCCTCAACGTGGTCGTCTACCGGGTGCCGCGGGGCGAGTCGCTGGTGACGCCGCCGTCGCGCTGCCCGTCGTGTGAGACCCCGATCCGGCCCTGGCACAACGTGCCGGTGGTGGGGTGGCTGGTGCTGCGCGGGCGCTGCGCCTCGTGCGCGGCGCCGATCAGTGCGCGGTACCCACTCGTCGAGGCGGCCACGGGGCTGCTGTTCGTCGTGCTCACCGCCCGGCTGCTGGCGATCGGGCAGGCCGCCGCGTTGCCGGCGTTCCTCTGGTTCGGCGCGGTCGGCCTGGCGCTGTCGCTCATCGACCTGGACGTGCGCCGGCTGCCCAACGCGCTGGTGCTGCCGTCCTATCCCGTGCTGGCCGTGCTGCTGGCCGCCGCCGCCTGGTGGCAGGGCGACTGGTGGGCGTTGGCGCGGGCCGCGATCAGCGCCGCCGCGCTCTACGCCTTCTTCTTCGCGGTCGCGTTCGCCTACCCCGGGGGCATGGGTTTCGGCGACGTGAAACTGGCCGGCGTCGTCGGCGCGGTGCTCGGGTGGCTGAGCTGGTCGGCGCTGATCATCGGGGCGTTCACGGGTTTCCTGCTCGGCGCGATGGTCGGTGTGGTGGTGATCGCCACGGGCCGGGGCGGACGCAAGACCGCGCTGCCGTTCGGCCCTTTCATGATCGCCGGGGCGTTGCTGGCCGTCTTCGTCGCCGCACCGATCGCCGACTGGTACACCGGTCTGCTCGGCTGAGTCCACGGGGGACCCGTCGGCGACGGTCAGGGCAGCGTGGTGAACGTCTGGGAGACCCAGTCGCTGTAGCGGTAGCTGCCGGAACCCGTGCGGAACCTGGTCCGTACGGCGACCGTGTAGGTCGTGCCCGGCTGCAGGCGGGTGAAGGTGTGGTCGGTGTGCGCTTCCGACGGGTTCGGGACCACCACCGGGGTGCCGGTGCCACGGCGGACCTCGTAGGTGTATGCCCCGCCGAGCGGCCCGGCCCAGTCGAGCCGGGCGCTGTTGCGGGTGATCCGGTCGACGATCACGTTCAGGGGCGCCGCGATGCCACCGGGACCGGTGCGGAAGCGCGTGATGGCGAAGGTCCCGCCGTAGCAGCCGTCGGTGCCCGGTCCGTCGAGGTCGCAGTCGTTGCGGTAGGTGGTGGCGCAGGCGTAGTAGTTCGTGTCGCCGGACAGGCCGTGGAAGTCTCCTTCCCGTGCGCCGTTGAGCCCGTAGCGGTAGCCGACCCAGCCGCCGGTGTGGCTCGCGTTGAAGCACTCGTGGGCGTCGTCGGTGACGGAGTAGGCGTAGAAGCTGATGGGGTTCTCGGCGGTGGGGGTGGGGGAGACGTCCCACGCCAGGTGCACCGAGGTCCCCGTCACCGTGGCCACCAGGTTGACCACGGCCGGCACGGTCCTGGGGTCGCCGATCAGGGGGGCCGCCGGGACCGGCGACGGGCTCGGCGATGCGCTCGGTGACGGGTTCTGCCACCCGGCCGTGCCGCCGCCGGTGACAGGCGAACCGCCCGGGTCATGGGTGGCCCAGCCGGTCAGCACACTCAGGATCGCGGCCGCGACCAGCAGGCCGATCAGCGTGAGTCCGTTGTCCCTCCCGCGAGTGTGGTGGAGCAGGGTTTGCATGGCACTCCGGGAGGGACGCGACGGTGGCAGCGGCGGACCGCTAGGCGGCGCTCCAAGAATAGATCTTTACGTCCCGATTGTCCGGTGGGCCGAGCGCCACCTTGACCTTGAGTCGCAGGGTGCCGGCGCTGGTGCTGCAGGTGCTCGCGTCGGGGCAGACGTAGACCGTCAGATCCACCACCGTGCGACTCGGCCCGCTCAGCACCGGCGCCGCCTTGACGGAGTCTGCTGCCACCGTCCCGCTGCCCGGAGAGCTGATGGCGAACCGTCTCGCCACGACGCCGCCCTGCAGGGTGAGCGAGGTCGTGGAGAGGTCAAGGTCCACCCAGCCCTGCGGCAGGTAGGTGGTGCCGTAGACGCGGACCTCCGGATTCGTGTTGCCCTGACGGGCGATCTGCAGCACGGGGCACCCGCTTCCCCCGGTTGTGGTCACACAGCCGGTCTGCGCGAGCACCTCGCCGACCGCCGTCTTCAAGCCGTAGATCGCGATCGGGGGCCGGCTGGTGCCGAGCGTGTCCCGCGCGCAGATCTCGAAGCGCGCGTTGTTCGTCACGAGCAACCGCGACTGCGCACCGAAGACGAACAGCGCCCCGCCGTGCGGACTGGACCCGTACGGGCTGTCGCACTTGCCGAGGAACGGCGGCACCGGGCTGCTGAGCGTGCCGTCGAAGCCGGCCACCGTCGTGCCCCGGCCGACCGTCCAGCGGTTGTCGCTCGCCGTGGAGGAGTTGAAGTTGAAGAAGTACACACCGGGCTTGAACTCGTAGACCTGCCCGGAGGAGCAGCCGTACGGCGTGTTCAACATCCGGGGGTCGTTGTAGACGCCGGGCGTGAAGGTGAACCGGGCCGGGCTGTTGTCGCAGTACGTCGAGGTGTTCAGACAACTGACGTTGTCGCAGGCCGGGGCGTTGTTGCAGGTGGTGGGGTTCGTGCCCCCGGTGCAGTTCGCCTTGCGTACCGTGCCCAGGGCGCCGGGCACGGCGTCGGCGGGCAGGGCGAGGTTCGGGTCCGCCGCGGCGCCCGCCGCGTTGTTGCAGGCGGCACTGGACTCCGTGATCTGCGTCGTCCCGTTCCAGATGCTGGCGGTGGTGTCGATCTGGCAGTCGGCTGCCGCGAAGGTGGCGCCTGCCCGGGAGATGCGGAGGGCGCCGTGGTCGGCATGGACCCGGCCGGTCGAACTGATGCTGCCGTCGACGGTGAAGCTCGCTCCAGAGCCGTTGACCGAGACGGTGATGCCGTCCTCGCCGGTGCCGGGCAGGGTGAGCAGGCCGTAGTCGAAGGTCGGGATGCTGGGGATCACGCTCGTGTCGTCGTCGCGCTCGCACCGCACGACCGCCGAGAGGGTGCCGCCGCCCTGCACCTGCGTCACGTTCGGCACCTGCAGGGTCGCCCCGGAGGTGAAGCAGTCGCCCTCGGGTCCCACGAAGGTGCCACGACGCAGTTCGTTGATGGCGACCTGGGCGGCGCCGTCGGCCGCCGCGTTCTGCGCGGCCTGGACGCGTAGCTGTTCCGTGGCGCGGATGTTGGCTTCGGCGAGCCCGAGCACCGCTGCAACCGCCACCGCGATCACGGTGACGAAGAGCATCGCGTAGATCATGGCGGCGCCCCGGTCGTCACCGGAGTGGGGCATCCGTCGCTGCAGCCATCGCAGCCACGTGGGACGCGACGTCATATCTGCCTCCGCTCTCCGACGAGCGTGACCTGGTAGGGGCTGGTGCTGCTCGGCGCGCGCAGGGTCAGCACGAGCCGCACGCTCGCCGTGTGGTTCGCGACGTTGGTGGTCACCGTGTCGCAGGACGCCACCGCGGCACCGGCGCGGTTCCAGCAGCTGACCACGGGCGGCGAGGCGGGGTCGAGATTGTGGGCCATGACCTGCTGGGAGGTGATGGCGCCGCTCGGGTCACAGGTGATCCGGTGCAGTTCCCGCCCCGCGACGACGTACGCGACCCGCATCGCCCGCGAGGAGTCGACGAGGTCGTCCCACGCGAAACGGACCAGCGCGGGCCCGGTCTCCGACGTGCCGCACGGGTGCAGGCCACCGGTCGCGTCGACGTTGAGCTCGATGGCCTGCACGGGGCCGTACGGGGTGTCCAGGTCGTTCCAGTTGCGCAGGCCACTGTTGCGTACGTCCTGGGCGAAGTAGGCGGCGGCGATCTGGGCGTCGTGCGACTCGGACATCCGGTCGCTGGTCTGGTCGGTGTTGCGCAGGAACAGGATGATGCCGGCGGTCAGGGGCGCGATGACCACGCCGAGAATCACGACGACGATCAGCAGCTCGACGAGGGTGAAGCCATCCTCGCGACGCGAGCGGCCCGAGCGGTTGTCCAGAGCCGAGCGGTTGTCTAGAGCGAGCATGGGTCACCTGCCCGGCAGGGGAGGCGCAGGACCACGTCGAGGGTCTCCGCGGCGCTGTGGTCGTCGCTCTCCACCCGCAGCGAGATCCGCTGTACGCCGGAGTCGCTGGTGCAGGTGCTCTGGAACGCCTGGGCCGACGGGGACCAGTAGGCGGCGGCGTCGCTCGGGTACGAGGCCGCGTAGCCGGTCGGGGCCGTGTAGACGGGGTTGGGTCCGGTGAGCGGGTAGGCGGTCGCGGGATCGGCGCAGGGGACGTAGCCGCCCGCCGCCACCCGCGCCTGCAGCGCCTCGGCGAACGCGCGCACCGCCGCACCGGCCGTGGCCTGCTTGCGGTGGATGTCGGAGATCCGGATGCTCACCGCGAGCGCGCCGACGACCGCGACCACGGCGATCGACATGATGACGATGGTGATGAGCAACTCGACCAGGCTCTCGCCCCGTTCGCGGCGCGCACGACGCTCCAGGAGCCGGCGCAGCGGCCGGCCCCCGGGGGCGAGGACGGACGTTCGGTTCATCTAGACGGTCACCTGGTTGAAGATGCCGTACATGGCCGACACCATGGCGATCGCGACGAAGCCGACGAGGCTGCCCATGCCCACGATCATCGCGGGCTCGAACAGCGCGGTGAGCCGCTTGATGCGGTGGTCGAGCTCGCCCTCGTAGAACTTCGCGGTGATCTCCAGCTGGTGGTCGAGCGTGCCGGTATCCTCGCCGACCCGGATCATGCGGGTGGCGACACTGGGGAAGATCTTCTCCCGGCCCAACGGGATGGCCAGCCCTTCGCCGCGCATCATCGCCTCGCCGACGCGGTCCAGCGACCCCATGAAGACGCGGTTGCGCAGGGACTGGGTGGAGACCCGCAGCGCGTCGGGCAGGTTCACGCCCGCCGCCGCCATCGACGCCATCACGCGGCAGAATCGCTCGATCAGCGCGACCCGGACCGTGTGCCCGATCACCGGGATGCCCAGCAGCAGCCGGTCGCGCACCCGCTTGCCGCCCTCGGTGGCGGTGGCGGCGAGCCACGCCACCACCAGCGCGACGAGTCCGCCGACGAGCGCCCACCACCAGTTGGCCAGGAAGTCGGTGATGGCGAGCAGGATGCGGGTGGGCAGCGGCAGGGTGGCGTTGAGGCTGGTGAAGAAGTTCTTGAATTTCGGCAGCACGAAGCCGGCCAGGATCACGATGGTGAAGATCGACATGACGAAGATGACGGCCGGGTAGATCAGCGCGGAGGAGATCTTCCGGCGCGCCTCCAGGTCGCGTTCGATGTACCGGGCCAGCTGATCGAGCACGACGTCGAGCCGGCCGGTGAGTTCCGCCGAGCGCACGATGGCGCGGTAGTACTCGGGGAAGGCCTTCGGATGGGCGTTGAGCGTGTCCGAGAACCGCTCCCCCCGGCGCAGGCGGTCCTCGATGTCGACCATCGTCGAGCGCAGGGTGGAGTTGCGTGCCTCCTCGCCGAGGATGCGTACCGCGTCGATGAGCGGCACCCCGGCCTCCACGAAGGCGCCGAGCTGGCGCGACAGGTGCATGAGCTCCGAGCGCTTGATCGACGAGCCCCAGAGCGTCATGTTCAGCACGCTGGTCTTGGGTTTCGCCGGCGGGGCCGCGGGCGTGGCTGGGATGGTCATGTTCAGTTCCCCACTAGATAGACGGAGCGCAGAACCTCGTTCAGCGTGGTGACCCCGGACTCCACCAGCCGGGCGGCCTCTTCCTGGAGCGTCCGCATCCCCTCGGCCCGAGCGGTGCGACGGATCTCGTCGTGCGTCCCCCGCGCGACGATCAGCTCCCGGATGGCGTCGGAGATCGGCATCAGCTCGAAGACGCCGACCCGCTCCAGGAAGCCGGTGTGGGCGCAGAAGTTGCATCCTCGGCCGCGGATGAACCCGCCGTCGGGGCGCAGGCCCCCCAGCGTCCGCAGCATCGCCAGCTCCTCCCGGGAGGGCTGGTAGTACTCCCGGCAGTGCTCGCAGATGCGCCGCACCAGGCGCTGGGAGAGCACGGCCGTCACCGACGAGGCGATGAGGAAGCCCTCGATGCCCATGTCGATGAGCCGGTGGACGGCCGCGGCGGTGTCCGTGGCGTGCACCGAAGAGAAGACGAAGTGGCCGGTGAGTGCCGCCTGCACGGCGATGCGCGCGGTCTCCACGTCGCGGATCTCGCCGACCAGGATGACGTCGGGGTCCTGGCGCAGGATCGACCGCAGCCCGTTGGCGAAGGTGATGCCGGCCTGTTCGTTGATCTGGATCTGGTTGGTCGAGGGCACCCGGTACTCGACCGGGTCCTCGATCGTCATGACGTTGCGCTCCGGGCTGTTGATCATCCCGAGTGAGCCGTACAACGTGGTGGTCTTGCCGCTTCCGGTCGGGCCGGCGCAGATGACCATGCCGTACGGTGCCCCGATGATCGTCGTGTAGCGCTGGATCATGTCCTCGGGCATGCCCAACTGGGAGAGCGAGAAGAGCTGCCGGCCCTTGTCCAGCAGCCGCATGACGACCTTCTCGCCCTCCAGGATGGCGGTGGTCGAGACCCGGATGTCGACGCCGCGCCCCTCCACCTCCATGCTGATCTGGCCGTCCTGGGGCCGGCGCCGCTCGACGATGTTCATGCCAGCCATGATCTTGATGCGGCTGGTGACCACGGGGCCCATCGCCACCGGCAGGTCGAGCGCGTCGTGCAGCGCACCGTCGATGCGGAAGCGCACCCGCACCCGGTCGGGGTGGGGCTCGATGTGGATGTCGGAAGCACGGTCGCGGAGCGCCTGAGTGATCATGAGCTGCACGACCTGGACGACGGGCGCGTCATCCGTGGTCATCTCGACGACGGGGACCTCGCGGCGCAGGGCCGGCTGCTCCGACTCGAAGGCGCGGATCTGCGAGCTGATGGCGCCGGTCGTGCGGTAGTTGTTGGCGATCGCGCGGAGGACGTCCGACTTGGACGCCACCCGCATCCGCACCGGCCGGCCGAGGAACTCCTGCAGCGCCTCCCCGAGTTCGGGTTGCGGGACGGCGACGGCGACCTCCACCGCCTCGCCCATCTCGGCGAGCGGGATGCAGAGCAGGTCGCGCGCGGCGGACTCGTCGATCAGCGCCGCGGCCTGCGGCTGGGGCGTGACCTCCCGCAGGTCGACCATGGTCAGGCCGCGTTGCTGGGCGACCACCGTCGCGATGGTGCGCTCGTCGATGGCGCCCGCCTCGACCAGGAGTTCGCCCAGGAAGCGGGCGGTGGTGCCCTGTTGGGCCGCCCGCAGGGCGCTCGCGACCTGGGTGTCGGTGAGGCGGCCCGCCTCGACGAGCAACTCGCCCAGCCGTCGCCCACCCGGCCGGATGGCCAGGTCGGTGGGCCTGGTCGGGGTGATCTTCAGCGTGAGCGTGGGGGCGGGAGCGGGAGGCGGGGCCGCGTGCCGGCCCCCGACGCGGCCGATTCTCATCGCGGCGCTCCGACGGTCATCACGGGCCGGATCAGGTCCGCCGGATAGAGGCTGCGCACCACCGCGTCCTCGTAGGCCACGACGCCGCTGGCGACGAGGAGATTCATCGAGTGTTCGATGGTGGTCATACCCTCGCGCTGGCCCGTGACGAGTGCGTTGCGCAGTTGGTGCGTCTTGCCTTCCTTGATGAGGTTCCGGACGGCCGGCGTGGCGACCAGGACCTCGTGGGCGGCGACCAGGCCACCGCCGACGCGAGGCAGCAGTCGCTGGTAGACGATGCCGGTCAGCGCCGCCGCCAGTTGGGTGCGGACCTGGGCCTGCTGTTCGGCGGGGAAGACGTCGATGATGCGGCCGAGCGCCTGCGCCGTGTCGTTGGTGTGCAACGAGGCGAGCACGAGGTGCCCGGTCTCGGCGATGGTCAGCGCGAAGCGGATCGACTCCAGGTCCCGCATCTCGCCGACCAGCAGCACGTCGGGGTCCTCGCGCAGCGACGCGCGCAACGCGTCGAGGAAGGACGCGGTGTCGATGCCGACCTCACGCTGGTTGACGATCGCGCGCCGGTGCTCGTGCACGTACTCGATCGGGTCCTCGATCGTGATGATGTGGCACGCGCGCTCGGCGTTGATCTGGTCGACGAGCGCGGCGAGCGTGGTCGACTTGCCCGACCCGGTCGGTCCGGTGACCAGCACCAGACCCTGATGCAACGTGGTGAAGCTCTGCACGATGGGCGGCAGGCCGAGTTCGGCCATGGTCGGGATGCGTCGCGGAATCACCCGCAGCGCGATGGCGGTCTGCCCGCGCTGGGTGAAGGCGTTGCCCCGCACCCGGGCCTGGTCCCGCCAACTCACCGAGAAGTCGTGTTCGAACTTGCTGTCCAGCCGGCTGACCCGCGTCTCGCTGGTCAGTTCGGCGAGCAGGAGATCCATGTCGTGCGTCGTGAGCGGCGCCTCGCCCGGGACCGGCCAGAGGTTGCCGTGCACCCGCATCTGCGGTGGCGAGCCCACGGTGAG
>Ga0164243_10006512_pt1 | contig 17659 bp, 17 predicted proteins | sample OricompcompostOP_FD_108781 | JGI IMG/M metagenome (GOLD analysis project Ga0164243, IMG submission 108781) | Organic Plus compost microbial communities from Emeryville, California, USA - Original compost - Organic plus compost (OP) | ecosystem: Engineered > Solid waste > Mixed feedstock >... | reverse complement strand
GCCTTGTCCCGGCCCACGACCGGATAGGCGACGGTCATCCGGGTGACGCCGGCGGCGGCGAACGCCTCCGCCTCGCCGAGCTTGGCCACGCACAGGCCGTCGGCACCCCGGTCGACCTGGAGCCGGCCGATCTCGGGGATCCGGTGCGTCTTGGCGTGCGGCAGCAGCTCCACGCCGGCGGCGCGGGTCAGGTCCGCCATCTCGTCGAGGTTGCGCTCCAGGACGTCCAAGTCGACGACGAGGTTCGGCGTCTCCAGGTCGGCGGGTACGGCGAGGGTGGCGCTCATCGGTGCTCCAGGGTCGTGGCGCGGCCGGCCGCGGGCGACCAGCCGAGTTCGGTGGAGAGGGCGAGGGCGTGGTGGCAGACCACGGAGCGGACCCGGTCGGGGTCGACGTCGCGGGCCTCCAGCCGGGCCCGCGGCGCGCTGCAGCTCATCGCGGCCACGACGGCGCCGGTGTGGTCGCGGACCGGCGCCGCCACGCAAAATACGCCCTCGGTGTACTCGCCGTCGTCCTCGCCGTAGCCGTCGCGGCGGATGCCGTCGAGCCGCGCGGTCAGCTCCTCGAAGGACGCCACGGTGCGGTCGGTGAAGCGCTCGAAGGCGACGCCCTCGAAGCGCGCCTCCAGCTCCATCGGCGGCAGCGCGGCCAGCAGCACCTTGCCGAGCCCGGTGGCGTACGCCGGCAGCCGCATCCCCACCCGCGAGACCAGCTGGAACGGGTGGTCGGCGTCCACCTTGGCCACGTAGACGACGTCGGTCCCGTCGAGGATGGCCAGCTGCGCGGTCTCGTCCAGCTCACCCCGGGCCCTGCGCAGGTGCCGGTCCGCCACCCGGACGAGGTCGGTGCCGTGCACGAAGCCCTGCCCGGCCTCCCACGCGCGGACGCCGGTGCGGTAGCGGCGGGTCTCCTCGTCGAGGGAGACCCAGCCGCGGTCCTGCAGCGTCCACATCAGCGCGTGCAGGCTGCTCTTGGGGAAGCCGAGCAGCTCGACCAGCTCCGGGAACGTGAGCCCGTTCTGGTGACGGGCCAGCAGCTCCAGCACGTCCAGGACCCGGCTCGCGGACTTGACCGCGGACAGGCTGCCCTGCTTCTCCCCCATCGCTCCTCCTGACCCGCCGGCGGCCGGCGCCGCGCTCGTGAACCGGGCCGGCATCATCGCACGAGCATCGTCTTGACCGCTTCCGCCGGCCCGTCGAGCAGGCCGAGGAAGGTCTTGTCGCCCTCGGCGAGCGGCCGGGTGGCCACCCAGCCCGGCGTCCGCGCCGTCCAGGCCGGGCCGGTGGACTCGACCAGGCGGGCCGCGACCACGAAGTCGTTGCGGTCGTAGCAGAAGGCGGTGAGCACGCGGACCTCGCGGCGGATCATCGCCAGCCCGTCGAGGTCGGCCTCGGGTCCGTGCAGGCCGACCCAGACGGCGGTGCCGCCGGGCCGTACCTTGGCCAGCGCCGCTCCCCGGGTGGCGGCGCTGCCGACCGAGTCGAAGACGACGTCGTAGTCGTCGCCGCCGAGGGCCGGGCCCGCCGGCACGATGCCGTGGGCCCGGGCGATCTCCAGCCGGGCCGGGGAGAGGTCGGTGATCTCGATGTGCGGCACGCCGCGGGCCTGCGCGACGAGGGCGATGGCCAACCCGATGGCGCCGCCGCCGAGGACGCCGACCCGCTGCGGCCAGGGGTCGTTGGCCTGGACGAGCCGCATCGCGTGCACGGCGTTGGCGATCGGCTCGGTGAGCGCCATCGTGGTGAACGGGACCGCCGGGTCGACCGGCACCACGTTCTGCTCGGGCACGGCCACCCGCTCGGCGTAGCCGCCGGGCCGCTGGATGCCCAGGATCTCGCGCGTGCGGCAGACGTTGACCAGGCCGCGGTCGCACAGGTCGCAGGTCATGCAGGAGACCACCGGGTTGACCACGACGTGCTCGCCGGTGTCGACCCGCACGCCGGCGAACTCGTGCCCCATGACCAGCGGCGGGACGCGGAACGGGCTGCGGGTGGCCACGCCCTCCAGCTCCGAGCCGCAGATGCCCACCGCGCGCACGTCGACCAGGACCTCGCCCGGACCGATCGTCGGCTCCGGCACGTCCAGGACGGCCAGCTCCATCGGCGCGGTGTAGACGACTGCCTGCATCAGACTCAGTTCTCCTTGCTCGGTGTGTGCGGCCGGGTCCGGCGGACGACGCGTCCGGAACGGCTGCCGGTGAGATGCCCGTCGCGGACCGCGACGGCGCCGTTGACGATGACGTGCGGGATGCCGGCCGGCCCCCGCCGCGGGTCTTCGTAGGTGGCGAGGTCGAGCACCGTCTCCGGGTCGAGGACGACAAGGTCGGCGGCGGCGCCGGCGGCGATCCGGCCGCGGTCCGGCGCGCCGATCCGGTCGGCGGCGGACGAGGTCATGTGCCGCACCGCCTCGACGAGGTCGAGGACGCCCTCCTCGCGGACGTACCGGCCGAGCACCCGCGGGAAGGTGCCCCAGCCCCGCGGGTGCGGCCGGTCGCCGACCAGGATGCCGTCGCTGCCCACCGTGTGCCGGGGGTGGCGCATGAGCGTGCGGACGTGCTCCTCGATGCCGACGTACATCAGGCACGACGCGCCGAAGCGGCTCGCCGCGACCAGGTCCAGGCACAGCTCCGCCGGCGCGACGCCGCGCTCGCGCGCGCTGTCGGCGACGCTGCGGCCCACCACGTCCGGGTAGCCCGGCGCGCCGCCCATGCCGGACACCACGACGGTGGACCAGTCGACCGGCAGGCCCTGGTTGCCGTCGGTGCCGACGACGTCGAGCTCGTGGACGATCCGGGCCCGCGCGGCCGGGTCGGCGAGGCGGGCCAGCTGGTCCTCGGTGCCGCCGGACTGGGCCCAGCCGGGGAGCACGGCGTGCAGCGAGGTCATGGCGGCCAGGTACGGGTAACTGTCGAAGCTGACGTCGACGCCGGCGGCCGCGGCCTCGTCCAGCATGGACACCAGCTCGCCGACCCGGCCGGCGTTGACCGGGAAGCTGACGTGGCAGTGGGCCAGGTGCAGCGCGACACCGGTCCGGCGGGCGATCTCCAGGCACTCGCCGTAGGACTCCAGCACGCGCGAGCCGTAGTTGCGGTGGTGCGGGCAGAAGTAGCCGCCCGCCTGCGCCACCACCTCGTTGAGGGCGACCAGCTCGTCGGTGTCGGCGTACATGCCAGGGACGTAGGTGAGGCCCGAGGACATGCCGACCGCCCCCTCGGCCAGCGACTGCCGGACGACCGCGCGCATCCGGCGCAGCTCGTCGGGGCTGGCCGGGCGGTCGTCGGCGCCGACGACGAGCAGCCGCACGGTGCCCTGCGGCACGAGGTACGCGGTGTTGACCGCGACCCGGCCGTCGAGCCGGTCGAGGTAGTCGCCGACGGAGCGCCACGACCAGTCGAAGCCCGGCGGGTCGTCGTTCCAGCCCTTGAGCTGGGTACGCAGCCGGGCCAGCGTCGCGTCGTCCACCGGCGCGTAGCTGAGCCCGTCCTGGCCGAGCACCTCGGTGGTCACGCCCTGCAGCAGCCGCGCCGGGTGGTCGGGCTCGGCGAGGATCCGCACGTCGGAGTGGGAGTGCATGTCGACGAAGCCGGGAGTCACGGTCAGGCCGTCGGCGTCGAGCACCTCGCCGGCGTCGACGCGAGTGCCGCGCGGCACCAGCGCGCTGATCCGGCCGCCGGCGACGACGACGTCGGCCTCGACCGGCGGGTTGCCCAGCCCGTCGACGACAGTGCCGCCGCGGACGACGAGGTCGGCGGTCATGCGGCGCCGCCGGCGAACCGGGCCCGGTGTGCCGGGTCGTGGATCGCCAGCACCTCGTCGCACTCGGCGCGGTAGCGGCGGATGGCCGCGCGGCTGCGGGCCGCGTCCTCACTGATGCCCACGGGAATCATGCCGTCCACATTGCCCTGCAGGAAGGCCGTCTCCAACAGGCCCAGCGTGCCGCCCTCGGTGCGCACGCGGACGGCCGCGGAGCCGGGATGGTGCCCGCCGGTCGGCTCGAAGACGACGCCGGGTGCCACCTCGACCGCCTCCCGGGCCAGGGTGAGCCGGCCCGCCACGGCCAGGTCGCGCAGTGCCGACCAGCCGGTGGCGGTGAAGTACAGGTCGGCCGGCGGGTGGCCGGGCGGGTCGAGCAGCATCTCCCACACGCCGGCGGCGGCGACGTAGACGTGGGCCCGGGGCAGCAGGGCGGTGTCGAGGCCGCCGGTGTGGTACGTGACGGTCTGGGTGACGCAGGCGAAGTCCACGTCCTCCGGAGCGACGCCGAGTTCGGCCATCGCCTCGGCCAGCCCGCGGGTGTCGCGGAACAGCGACCGCTCGTCGACGCCCTGGCAGGCCGCGACCAGCGCCGCCCGGTCGTCGGGGTCGGCCGGCAGCCCCAGGTCGACCAGGCCCACGCGGGAGCCGTCGGTCACCAGCCAGACATAGAACGCCAGGTCGTGGAACGTGGTGTCGTTGCGTCCGAAGTAGACCTCCCAGCCGGGCACCGGCAGCGTGCCGACGTGGGCGGCGCGCACCGTGTACGTGCCGCCCATCAGGGCTCCTCCCCCAGCGGCACCGGCGTGCCGGTCCGCGCGCTCTCGTAGATCGCGTCGGTCACCGCGACCACGCGGGCGGCCAGCTCGCCGCTCATCCCGGCCGGCGCCGCCGCGAGGCGGCCGGCCGCGATGTCGACCAGCGTGCGCGTCGGCACGTGGGCGTCGTACGCGCCGTCGCCGGTCGTGCGGGACTCCTCGACCCGCCCGCCGGCGAGCCGCAGCCGCCAGCGGTCGAGCGCCGAGTCGATCCACAGGTCGCCGGCGCTGCCCTGGATGCCGAGGTACCACTCGGGTCGGGTGGTGACCGGGTGGGTGCTCGCGCAGGAGACGGCGGCGGTCAGCGGCCCCTCGAAGGTCAGCAGCGTCGAGTCGTGCAGGTCGAGCCGGCGTCCGTCCGGGTGGGTCCGGGCGGTCACCTCGGCGACCCGGCGGTCCAGCAGCCACAGCAGCATGCCCAGCTCGTGGCTCATCGAGACCGCCGCCGCGCCGCCGGCCGAGACCGCCGGGTCGGTGTACGTCGCGGTCTCCGAGCCGCCGGAGCCGCCCCAGCCGCCGTCGTCGCTGCCGTGCAGCAGCTCGCGCGTGGCGACCACGAGGTGCATCGCCACGTGCTCGACCTCGCCGAGGCCGCCGGACCGCAGCAGCGCGCGAGCGCGCGTGAAGACCGGCGTCGCGGCCCAGCCGAACGCGACGAGCAGCTCCCGGCCGCTGTCGCGGGCGGCGTCGACCATCCGCCGGGCCGAGCCGGCCTCCAGGGCGAACGGCTTCTCGCAGAGCACGTGCGCGCCGCCGCGCAGGGCCGCGGTGACCATCTCCTCGTGCGCCACCGGCGGGCTGCTGACGATCACCGCGTCCAGGCCGTACGCGAGGGCGGCGCGCCAGTCCGACTCGGCGTGCGCGGCGCCGAACCGGTCGGCCAGCTCGCGCGCGCGGTCGCCGTCGGGCCGTGAGACGACCACCAGCTCCACGTCGTCACCGGCGGCGGCCAGGGCCGGCAGGTGGGTGGACTCCGACCAGGCGCCGGCGCTCAGCACGCCGGCGCGGACCCGGCGGCTCACTTGTCGTACCCGGCGGCGAGGGCGCCGACGACGTGGCGCTGGAACACGAGCGTGAGGACGACCGGCGGGATCATCGTGATGACCGTGGCGGCGGCCAGCGTGTTCCAGTTGAACTGCTGCACCGACTGCAGGCCGGCGAGCAGCGGCGGCACGGTGAGCTGGTTGGTGAGCACCAGCGAGTAGAAGAACTCGCTCCACGCCTCCAGGAAGATCAGCACGCCGGCGGCGACCAGGCCCGGCCGGGCCAGCGGCACCACGATCAGCCACAGCGCCTTGAGCCGGGAGGTGCCGTCGACCATGGCCGCCTCCTCGATCTCGCGGGGCAGCTGGTCGAAGTAGTTCTTGAGCACCATCATCGCCAGCGGCAGGGTGAAGACGTTGTACGTGATCACCAGTGCCCACGGGGTGTTCAGCAGGTCGGCGTTGCGCAGCAGGATGAAGAACGGCCCGACGATCGCGATGGCCGGCACCACCCGGGTCGCGATGATGCCGAGGTGGAAGGCGTTGGAGCCGCGGAACGGGTAACGGGAGAGCCCGTACGCGCCGAGGCCGCCGATCACCAGGTTGAGCACCACGAGCAGCGCGCTGACGAGCACGCTCTGGCCGATCGCGGGGACCAGCCGCGCGCCGAGGTCGGTGGTGCCGACCGTCTCCGAGCCGGTGTTGCCGGTCAGCACGCCCCGGAAGTTGTCCAGCGTCAGCTCGCCGGGGATCAGCGGGTACGGCCGGATCGACAGTTGGTCGGCGGTGGTCAGGCTGCTGGTCAGCGCGTACCAGAGCGGCAGCAGGATCCACGCCGCGAAGACCAGGACGGCGAGGTAGACGAGCCCGGTGGCCCACCACCGCCGGCGCCGCCCGTTCACGGTGGCCATGTCAGCTCGCCTCCCGCTTGCCGTAGAGGAGTCGCACGGTGAGCAGCCCGCCGGCCAGCGCGATCGCGCCGAGGATGACCGCGAGGGCCGACCCGGTGCCGATGTTGGTCACGACGAACAGCTGCCGGTAGATGAGGATGCTCAGCACCTGCGTGGCGTCGCCGGGCCCGCCCTGTGTGAGGGCGTAGATGACGTCGAACTGCAGGAACGCGTAGATGATGTTGAGGACCGTCACGGTCGTCAGCACCGGCCGCAGCCACGGGATGGTGACGTGGCGGAACCGCTTCCAGACGCCGGCGCCGTCGATCGCGGCCGCCTCGTGCTGGATCTTGGGCAGCGTCTGCAGGCCGGCCAGGAAGAGGATGGCGGCGAAGCACGACTGGCGCCAGGCCGCCGACAGCACCGCGATCACCATCGCCCACGTCGGGTCGGAGAGGAACTCGACGTAGTCGCCGATGATGTGCAGCCGCATGAGGATGCCGTTGAGGCCGCCGACGCTGCCGTCGGCGTACCACTTCCAGAGGATGCCGATCACCAGCCACGGGGTGGCCCAGGGCAGCACCAGCAGGGAGCGGGCCAGGCCGCGGCCGCGGAACTCCTGGTTGAGCAGGAGGGCGACGGCCAGCCCGATCAGCGTGGACAGGACCACGAAGCCGACCGTGAAGATGAGCGTGACCTGCAGCGACTTCCAGAAGACCGGGCTGCCGAAGACGACCTCGTAGTTGCCGATGCCGGCGAACTCACCGAGACCGTCGCCGCTGGCCGGGACGTCGTAGAAGCTGTAGACCACGGTCAGGACCGTGGGGGCGAGCAGGAGCAGCACCAGCACGATCGCCGACGGGGTCACGATCCCCCGGCCGAAGCGCGCGTCGGAGGCGGTCAGGCTGTTCCGCCTGCGGCGCCGGGGCGCCGCTCCGGCAGGCGGGTCGCCTGCCGGAGCGGGAACGCTGCCCTGGGGAGGGGCGGTGGTGGTCACCGGTTACAGACCTCCGCCGGCCTTGGCCTTGCGGGCGGCGTCGGCGAGCGCGGCGACGGTCGCCTTCGGCTCGGCCTGGCCGAGCAGCATCGCGTGCACCAGGTCGCCGACCTTCGCCTGGAAGTCGGGGTACCAGGGCAGCGTGCGGGCCGGCACGACGTTGGAGCCGCTCTCGAAGGTCTGGGAGAGCTTCGAGAGGTCGTAGTAGTCGGGGAACGCCGCGGTGGTCGCCGGGTCGGTGAAGAACGCCGGGTACGGCGCCGCGAGCCCGCCCGCCTTCGCCCACTCCGTGAAGACGCTGAACTTGCCCTCGGTGTCCTTCCATCCGTAGTGCTTCATCAGCTGCCAGGCCTTCTCCTTGGCCTGCGCCGACTTGGAGCCGAGCTGGAGCACCTCGCCGATCTGCAGCGTCTGGCCGTTGACGACCGGCGCCTGCTCGATGTTGGCCGACTGCGGGCCCTTGAGGTCGCGCACGCTGGTGAGGAAGTAGTGGTGCAGGACGAAGAACGCGGCCCGGCCCTGCGCGAGCTCGCCGGAGAGCTTGCCGGGGTCGTCGTTGAGCAGCGACTTCGGCGCGAGCCCCTCGGTGTACATCGACTGCCACCAGGCGAACGCCTCCTCCGCCTTGGGGTCGTCGGCGAAGACCGGCTCGCCCTTCTCGTCGAAGGGGGTGACGCCCTGCGCGAGGAGGTAGACGTTGAGGTACTCCTCGCAGAACTCCTTGATCCAGTACGCGACGTACGGGGTGTCGCAGATCCCGTCGGCCTTGATCTTCTTGGCCTGCTGGTAGGTCTCCGCAAGGCTGGCCGGCGGCGCGGTGAAGCCGGCCCGCTCGACGTACGCCTTGTTGTACTGGTTCATGTACACCGCGGAGAAGTACGGCGCACTGATGATCTTGCCGTCGGCGTTGACGTGCCGCTCCCGCGCGCTCGGGAACATCTCGTTGACCATCGTGTCGACGTCGGGCAGCCCGTTGAGCTCGACGGCCCACTTCTGGTCGATGAACTTCTGGGTGTTGTAGGCGAAGTTGTAGAAGACGTCGATGGTGTCGCCGCCGCGCAGCCGGGTCTGCAGCGCCGCCGAGTAGCCGACGTTGGGGATGGTCTGGACGTTGACGGGCGTGCCGTTGGCGTCGGACCAGGCCTTGACCAGGCGCTTGATCGTGTCAGGTTGGAAGTCCCAGCCCACGAACTGAAGCTCGCCGTTCCAGGGCGAATCGGAAGTATCGTCGCCGGATGAACACGCGCTCAGCACCGGTCCCAGCGCGGCCGCGAGGCCGGCACCGCCGGCCAACCGCAGGAACGATCGACGCCCCATAGGGTTAGTTCGCATATGTGATCTCCAGTCCTCAAGTGTGTACTGTCTAGCAGCGGCATCGTGGTCGAGTCAACGGACCGCGGGCGTTAACGATGGGTATCCGCGCTGTTACAAGCATTCCGAGAGAGGACCAACGGATGGATGCGTCGATGCGTGGGCTGCGCGTGCTGGTGACCGGGTCCGCCTCCGGGATCGGCGCGGCGACGGCGGCGCGGCTGCGGGCCGAGGGTGCCGCGGTCGTCGGCCTGGACGTCCGCGCGTCCGGCCCGGAGCCGTCCGTGGTGGCCGACCTGCGCGACGCCGCGGCGGTCTCGGCCGCGGTGACCGCCGCGGTGTCCACATTGGGCGGCCTGGACGCGGTGGCGAACATCGCCGGCGTCTCCGCGGTCGGCGACGTCGCCGCGAACGACGACGACGAGTGGGCCCGGGTGCTCGACGTCAACGTCGTCGCGGTCGCCCGGGTGTCCCGGTCGGCGCTGCCGCACCTGCGCCGCTCCGACCGCGCGAGCATCGTCAACGTGGCGTCCATCGCCGCGACGGCCGGCCTGCCCGACCGCGCGCTCTACAGCGCGAGCAAGGGGGCGGTGCTGGCGCTCACCCGCGCGATGGCCGCCGACCACTGCCGCGAGGGCATCCGGGTCAACGCGGTCAGCCCCGGCACGGTCGCGACCCCGTGGGTCGACCGCCTGCTCGCCGGCTCCGCCGACCCGTCGGGCGACCTGGCCCAGCTGGCGGCCCGCCAGCCGATGGGCCGCCTGGCCACCGCCGAGGAGGTCGCCGGCGCGATCTGCTACCTGCTCTCCCCCGCCGCGTCGTTCCTCACCGGCACCCACATCGAGGTCGACGGCGGCATGTCCGGCCTGCGCCTTCCAGCGCTTGGAAGGGCCCCTTCCTAACGGCTAGCCGATAGGAAGGGGCCCTTCCTATCGGCTAGCCGATGGGAAGGGGCCCTTCCAAGCGCGGCTGACCGCGGCCCGCGCGTGGAAGCACCGTGGAAACGCGGTGGAAGCGCGGTGGAAAACGGGTCCGAGTCCTTTCCGGACACTCGGGAAGCCTTGTCCCGCGCCGCACGCCGTGCTGGTATCGCCCCATGGAACTCCGCGTGTGCCTGCTCGGCCCGCTCGACGTGCGCCGCGACGGCGTCCCGGTCGGCAGGCCCGCCGGCCGGCAGCGCACGATCCTGGCGATGCTGCTGCTCGACCCGCGCCGCGCGGTGTCACGGGACCGGCTCGCCACGGAACTGTACGGCGACGACCCGCCCGCGTCGGCCGCGGCGAACCTGCGCGGCTACGTCTCCGGGCTCCGGCGCTGGTTCGCGCGAACCGCGCCGACCCGCCACGGCGACGTGCTGCCGCACGGCGACGGCACCGGCTGGTCGCTCTCGCTGACCGGTGCCCGGCTCGACGTGGACGCCTTCGAGGCCGACCTGCTGGCCGGCCGCGCGGCGGCGGCCCGCGGCGACTGGCCGGCCGCCCGCCACCGGCTGTCGGCGGCCGTGCTGGCGTTCCGCGGAACACCGATGGTCGACATCGCCCTGGGACCGGTGCTCGGTGCCCGGGCCACCCTGCTGACGTGCCAGTGGCTGACCGCGGTCGAGGAGTACGCCGACGTCCTGTTGACCCTCGGCGACAACACGCTCGCCCAGGAGGTGCTGGTCGAGTTCCTGATGGCCAACCCGACCCGCGAGCGGGCCTGGTGCCACCTGATGCTGGCCCGCTACCGCGCGGGTGACACGGCGGGAGCACTGACCGCGTTCCGCACCGCCCGGTCCGCCCTCGTCGACCTCGTCGGGGTGGAGCCCGGCGGCGCACTGGCGGCCCTGCACCGGCGGGTGCTCAACCGCGACCCGGCGCTGGACCTCCCCCTGCGCCGGTGACCTTCGATAGGAAGGGCCCCTTCCTATCGCCGAGGCGATAGGAAGGGGCCCTTCCTTTCGGCGCGGCCGCGGCCGGAGCTCTCACCAGATGATGCCGCGGGCGGCCCCGCTGCAGTACACGTTGCTGCCGTTCGCGCCGTTGCGCAGGCAGGCGGTCAGCGTGTAGCTGGCACCGGCCCGGAGCCCGCTGATCGTGCGGATGTCGCACGTGCCGGTGCCGCGGGCGGCGTGCGTGGTGTGGACGATCCCGTCGACCCGTAGCGTCGCGATGGTCCGCAGGCCGTCGGGCTCGCCCTCGTCACAGGCCTCGAGGCGGCGTTCGGAGGACGAGTCGTTGTGCCAGATGGCCCGGCCCCAGCCGAGGCCGGGCGAGGTGCCGCTGGACGCGTACCCGCTCTGGGCGAAGCTCGTGCCCGGCGTGACGACCAGGGCGCCGGCGACGAGGATCACCGCGGCGGCGACGGCGGTGGCCGACCGGCGGGCGGCGCGGGCGAGGAGGGGCATGGTGTCTCCTTCCGGAGGGGAGGCTCGGCGGGATCGAACGTTAACGATCCACCGCACAGCCGGACGCACACGAGGGCGTACATCACCGCGAAGTGTCGGACCAAAAAGGACAAAGATGCAAAGATCGCCACATGCTGGTGAAAAAGGTTGTTGTAGTCGGGCAGGGGTACGTCGGGCTGCCGCTCGCGATGCGGGCGGTCGACGCGGGCTACGAGGTGGTCGGGGTCGAGGTCGATCCCAAACGGGCCGCGACGCTGCGGGACGGCGGGTCGTACGTCGAGGACGTGCCGGCGGCGGAGGTGGCGGCCGCGCTGGCGACGGGTCGCTACCGCGTCGGCGAGGATTACGGGCCGGCGCGGGACTTCGACTACGCGGTGATCACCGTGCCCACGCCCCTGCGCGACGGGTTGCCGGACATGAGCTTCGTCGAGGACGCCGTGCGCTCGCTGGCGCCGCTCGTGCGGCCCGGCGCCACCGTCGTCCTGGAGTCGACCACCTACCCGGGCACCACCGACACGCTCGTGGTGCCTCTGCTCGAAGCCGGCAGCGGACTGCGGGCCGGGCCGGACTTCCACGTCGGCTACAGCCCGGAGCGCATCGACCCGGGCAACCCGGTGTGGGGTCTGGCGAACACCCCCAAGGTGGTCTCCGGCATCGACGCCGCGTCGCTGTCCAGCGTGCTCGAGCTCTACCAGAGCCTGGTGGAGAAGGTGGTGCCGGTCAGCGGCACGCGCGAGGCCGAGCTGACCAAGCTGCTGGAGAACACGTTCCGGCACGTCAACATCGCGCTCGTCAACGAGCTCGCGGTGCTGGCGCGGGAGCTGGGCGTCGACGTCTGGGAAGTGGTGGACGCCGCCGCCACCAAGCCCTTCGGGTTCATGCGGTTCACGCCCGGGCCGGGCGTGGGCGGGCACTGCCTGCCGGTGGACCCGTCGTACCTGTCGTGGGAGGTGCGCCGCCGGCTGGACCGGCCGTTCCGCTTCGTCGAGCTGGCCAACGAGGTCAACGCGCAGATGCCCCGCTACGTCGTCCGGCGGGTGGCGAACCTGCTGAACGCGCGGCGCCAGAGCCTCAACGGGGCCCGGGTGCTGCTGCTGGGCCTGTCCTACAAGAAGAACAGCGGTGACGCCCGGGAGTCGCCGGCGCTCAAGGTGGCGCGGCTGCTGCACGAGCAGGGTGCCGTGCTGACGGCCGTCGACGGGCACATCGACCCCGAGCGGGTGCCGGCCCACGTCACGCTCTGCGAGCTGACGCCGGACCGGGTCGCCGAGGCGGACGTCGCGGTGGTGCTCACCGACCACGACGACATCGACTGGGACCTGCTGGAGGACGCCGCCGCCGTACTGGACACGCGCTACCGGGCCCGCGGCCGGACCGTCGAACGCCTCTGACGAAAGGAAGGGCCCCTTCCTAACGCCTGGGCGTTAGGAAGGGGCCCTCCCTTTCACAAAGGACGGACGTGAGGGCGGAGCCCCCACGTCCGTCCTCTTGGGACTCAGGACGGCGACTCGGTGCGGCGCCGGCGACGGGCCACCGCGACGAGCGCCAGGCCGGCCACCAGCGCGGCCGCGCCGGCGACCGCCACGCGCAGGTACGAACCGCCGTCCGTACCCGTCGTCGGCAGCTCCGACCGCGAGCTGAGCACCAGGACGCTCGCCGAACCCGACCGCTTCGACGTCTCGCCGGTGGCGGTGATGACCGCCCGGCCGACCTGCGTCAGGGTCACCTTGGTCCGGAAATCGCCGTCCTTGTCCGCCCGCACGCTGGACGCGTCGTCCTTGCGGGTGGGCGGCACGAACGACCGAGCGCCGCGGGGCACGCCCATGGCGATCGGTCCGTATTCCACTGTGATGCTGATGGTCTCGCCCGGGGCGAAACCGGTGCCCTCCACCTCCACGGTGTCGCCCACGACGACCGTGCTGTCGGACACGGTCACCGTGGGCCCGGTGGGTGGATAGTCCTGTGCGTTGGCCGCCGCCGGCGTGAGCACGGTCGCGACCGCCGCGATGGCGATGGGCACGAGGAGTCGGGTCAGTCTCATGGGGCCTCCGTGGAGTAGACGTACAGATTCACCATAGATTGGTTTATGTCCTGTTTGTCATGAGTTTGGAATTCCGCATGATCTGCCCTGTTCGCTGGTAATCTTCCAGGGCCGTGCGCCGGGGGTGACCTTGACCGTGGGCTGCACCGGCACCCCGCGGGCGGCCGGTGCCCCGGCCGGCGGCGCGCCGGTCAGCAGCGTCGCCTCGACCGTGTGGCGCTGCCCGGGGGCCAGGTCGAGCATCAGCACGGCCACCGACCGCCCGCGCTCCCGGCCGGCGCCGGCCGCCACCGGGCCCCCGTCGACCCGCACGTCGTCGACGCCGCCGCCGGTCGGGCTGAAGAGCAGGACCTGCGTCCGCATCGTGTACGGGTCCCCGGCCAGCTTGAGTCCCAGCACGTAGTCGGGCAGCCCGCCCTCCGGCGCCTCGGAACCCAGCGTCACCCGCAGCCGCAGCCGCATCCGCCCGTCCACCAGGCACCCCACCGGGGTCAGCTCCGCCTCGCCGGTGAGGTAATAGGACAGCTTCGCGCCGGTCGCGTCGTTGAGGAACACCCCGACCGTGGGTCGTGCCCCGTCCGCCGCCGGCAGCACGCCCTGCACGGCCGTGCCGTCGAGGATCGCCTGCTCGTCCGGGCGGGCACTCCAGATCAGCAGCCGGCCCTCCGCCGCCGCGCGCGCGATCCCGCCCACGGCGGCGACCGGCTGCGCGACGCCGCGGACCACCGTGTCGAAGACGGCCCGGGCGGCGCTGGCGAAGTAGCGGTCCTTGGCCCGCACGTCGGCGAGCGCGGTGCCGCTGACGCCGGTGTACGCGTCCGCCAGCAGCTGCCGCACGACGGTGTCGGCCCGCAGCGCCGGCCCGGTCGGCATGGGCACCGGCCCGGTCGCCTCGAGGAGGTACGACAGCGCCACCGGATCCACCGACACGACCCCGTCGACCGTGACACCGCTGCGGCGCCGGTACATCTCCCGGATCAGCGCGGCGCTCGTCGGGAAGTGCGGCGTGAGCGTGACGTTCGCGGGGTAGGTGGCGAGCCGGTCGCCGTAGAGCGCGCGCGCCTCCGGGTCGAGCGGCAGCACCGGCTCCAGGAACACCTGGAGGTCCGACGACGCGGAGCCCTGCCCGGTCATGGCGATGCGGCCCCGCTCGGCCCGGATGACGGCGTAGGCACCCGGCATCCCGCCGCCGGCCCGGATCTCGGCGGGATTCTGGAAGATCAGCAGGTAGGTCCGGGGACCGTCGGCGCCGAGCATCGCCGGGGCCAGCCGGGCGGCGCGGCTGGCGGCGCCGGTGGCCGACGCCAGCCGGTCCAGCCCCTCGGCCAGTTCCTGGACGGCGGAGCGCACCGGGGGCAGGAGCTCGTCCGTCCGTACCGTGGCGAGCCGTTGGCGGGCCTCGCGCGTGCTCGCGTCGGCGGTCGCCAGCCCCGGGGCGACGGCGCGCAGCGCGTCGAGCCCGACGCCGCCCTCTCGCGGCAGCACGGCGCCGGTGCCGAGCGTGTCCACGGCGTCGAGCAGCGCGGGGAGCGCGTCGTGGGCGAGCCCGTCGACCACGCCGGCGACCGTGCGGACCGCCATGACGTCGGCGCCGACGAACGGCGCGCGGCTGCCGAGCCGCCACCCGGGGTCGCCGGTCCCGGCCCGGGCCGCGGCGGTCTCCGCGCGCAACCGGACCAGCGTCTCCCGCGCGGCCGCGGTGTCCCGGGCGGCGGCCTGGGCCTCCAGGCGCCGCACGAGCCCGGCGGCGGCGGACAGGTGGGCGTACGCGGACCGCGCCTCCAGGCCGGTCCAGAGTCCGCTGGCGAGCAGCACAACCGCGACGGTGGCGGCCACCAGGACCCGCCGCCGGGGCCGCCTCATCGGCCCGCCCGGGCCAGCCGCTCCGTCACGCCGGCGACCTGCCCGGTCCTGGCACGCCGGTCGGCGACCTCGGGGGTCATCGCGCCGGCACTCCCTTCACGACGGTCTTGGCGGGCACGTCGCGCACCACGCAGGCGCCGGCGCCGACCGTGGCGCCCTCCCCGACGTGCCGGCCCTGGAGCACGGCCGCCGTGGTGCCGACCAGCACGCCCTCGTCGAGGCGGCACTCGCCGGACACGGCCGCCAGCGGGTTGACCGAGACGAAGTCGCCGATCGTGCAGTCGTGGCCGACCGTGCAGTTCTGGTTGAGGTGGACGTGGCGGCCGAGCACCACGTTGGTGGTCACCCGGGCACCGGCGAAGACGATCAGGCCGGGTCCGGCGTGCAGGTCCGCGCCGAGAGTGGCGTCCGGGTGGGCCAGGCTGGCGTACGGCACGCCGTACGGGTCGACCCGCTCGGCGACCCGGCGGCGCACCGCCGGGTCGCCGATGCCGAGCGCGACGTGCGTTCCCGCCGGCGCGCCGGACAGCCACGCGACAGGCCCCAGGTAGGGCACGCCCAGCCGGGCGGAGCGGCGCAGGTTGAGGTCGGACGGCGCGTCGTCGACGAAGCCGCGCAGCCGCCAGGGCGGGCTGTCGGGGCTGGCGTCGTTAACCGCGCGGGCGATCGTGGCGACCTCGCGGCCGTGCCCGCCGCAGCCGACGATGACCAGGTCGGCGGTCACGACGACGCTCCCTCCCGGGCCGCGGCCGGCGTGGCCGCGGGCTGGAACACCGGCATGGAGGCGTGGCCCTCGGCGCTGATGCCCTCCCGGCGCAGCACCGTGCGCACCGTGCGGGCGAGGATCGCGAGGTCGAGCCGGAGGCTCACCTGGTCCACGTAGTCGACGTCGAGGCGAAGCCGCTCCTCCCAGGACACCGCGTTGCGGCCGTTGACCTGCGCGAGGCCGGTGATGCCGGGCCGGACCTCGTGGCGGCGGGCCTGCCGCGGGGTGTAGCGGTCGAGGTACTCCAGCAGCAGCGGCCGGGGCCCGACGAGGCTCATGTCCCCGCGCAGCACGTTCCAGAGGGTTGGGAGCTCGTCGAGGCTGGTGGCGCGCAGCCAGCGTCCGGTCCGGGTCAGCCGGGCCGCGTCGGTCTCCGGGCCGGCGCCCTCGACGACCCGCATCGTGCGGAACTTCACCAGGCGGAAGGGCACGCCGCCGCGTCCGGGACGCACCTGGCGGAAGAACACTGGGCGGCCCATCGTGACGGCCACGGCCGCGGCCACGACCACGAGCAGCGGTGCGGTGAGGACCAGCAGGACGCCGGCGACCGCCGCGTCGATGAGGCGCTTGCCCACGGCGTACCGGCGGCTCATCGCCGCTCCAGGAAGGCGCGCACGGCGTCGGTGACGCGGTCGAGCTGGGCGTCGGTCATCGCGGAGCCGCTGGGCAGCACCAGCGAGGTCGCGAACAGCCGGTCGGCGACGCCGCGCACCAGCGACCGCGAACCGGCGAACGCGGGCTGCAGGTGCATGGGCTTCCACATCGGACGGGTCTCGATGTCGAGGGCGGCCAGATGGGCCGCCAGCTCCCCCACCGTCCACCCGCACCGGTCGGGTTCGGCGACGACGGCGGTCAGCCAGGCGTTGCCCTCCGGGTCGCCGCCGAGCAGCCGGACGCCGTCGTAGCCGGCGACGAGCTTCTCGTAGCGTTCGCGGACGAGGCGTCGCCGGGCGATCATGGCGTCGAGGCGGGTCAGCTGCGCGCGGCCGAGCGCGGCCAGCACGTTGCTGAGCCGGTAGTTGTAGCCGGTCTCGGTGTGCTCGTAGTGCGCGACGGGCTGGCGGGCCTGGGTGGCCAGGTAGCGGCAGCGCTCGGCGATCGCCGCGTCGGCGGTGGCCAGCATGCCGCCGCCGGACGTGGTGAGGATCTTGTTGCCGTTGAACGAGAAGACGGCGGCGGCGCCGAAGGAGCCCGCCGGGCGGCCGCGGTGCGCGGCGCCGAGGGCCTCGGCGGCGTCCTCGACCACGGGTACGCCGTGCTCCGCGCAGACCGCCGCGACCGCGGTGTGGTCGGCGCAGGTGCCGAGCATGTCGACGGGGACCACGGCGCCGACCGGCCGGCCCTCGCGGCGCAGCGCGGCGAGCAGGTCGGCGAGCATCCCGACGTCGACGTTGCCGGCCGCCGGCTCGCAGTCGACGAAGACCGGCTCGGCGCCGGCGTACCGGACCGCGTTCGCGGTGGCCACGAACGTCAGCGTCGGCACGACCACCGCCTGGCCCGGACGGACGCCGACCGCCAGCATCGCCAGGTGCAGCGCGGCGGTGCCGGAGCTGACGCCCACGGCGTGCGGCACGCCGGCCCGGTCGGCGATCTCGCGTTCGAACGCGTCCAGGTGCGGGCCGACGGGGGCCACCCAGCCGGAGCGCACCGCGTCGGCCACCCATTCCGCCTCGCGCTCGCCGACGTCCGGGGGCGAGAGGTAGATCCGCTCAGGCACCGGCACGACACCTCACTAGACTCAAGGGGCGTACAGGACAAAATGGAGTGTTTGTGACTCTTCTGCTCTTCGTCTGCCAGGCGAACGTGTGCCGCTCCCCGATGGCCGAGCGGCTCGCCCGCTCCGTGCTGGCCG
>Ga0164243_10006510_pt1 | contig 17661 bp, 17 predicted proteins | sample OricompcompostOP_FD_108781 | JGI IMG/M metagenome (GOLD analysis project Ga0164243, IMG submission 108781) | Organic Plus compost microbial communities from Emeryville, California, USA - Original compost - Organic plus compost (OP) | ecosystem: Engineered > Solid waste > Mixed feedstock >... | reverse complement strand
TTGCCGATCAGGGGATGGCGTTCGCCCCGCAGCACGGCCCGGGCGGCTTCCCTGACCTGCGGCATGGATCTCGGCTCCATGCGGCGCGACATGATCCCGGGGGCGAATTGCCCCTTTTGCCCGACCACGCCGCATATGGTATCGGGGAACTGGCCCGAGGCGACGCGGTTCATCACCACGCTGCCGACCGCGATCATGCCATCCCGGCTCGATCGGTTGGATTCGAAATACATCGCCCGTTCCATGCATTCCTGCGGGCTGTGCCGCGGTCCCAGCCCGCAGCCCGCCAGCACCGGGATTGCGAATGCCAACAGCATGGCATGGCGCAATTTCAGCCCCGCAACCTTCGTCATCTGCCCCTCCTGCGGTTCATGCCGCCATCATTCGTCGTTGACCGGGTGTTAGCAGCAGAGGCGGCGCGGCATCAACTCCGATACCGCCTCCGGCCGCCGCAGCAGCAGGCTTGCGCCACCCCGGCCGCCCGCAGGATGACGAGGACGCCGTCGCGCATGGCCCACAGGCTGCGCTAGGTGCCGATCTCGGGCTCCACGAGCCTCGCGAGCTTGCGCAGGGAATCCTGCCAGCCCAGATAACAGGCATCGGGCGGGATCGCGTCGGGAATGCCCCGCTGTTCGATGACCAGCTCCGTGCCGACGGATACCGGCCTCAGCTCGACGGTGACCTGCATCTCGCCGGGCAGGCCGGGATCGTCGAACCTGTCGGTATAGACGAGGCGCGCGCCGGGCACGAGTTCCAGATAGGTCCCGCCAAAGGAATGGCTGCCGCCGGTGGTGAAGTTGCGAAACGACATCCTGTGCCGGCCCCCGACCCTGGCCTCCAGCTCGTGGACCGTGCAGAGAAACCCATGGGGCGGAAGCCAGCAGGCCAGCGCGTCCGGCTCGACAAAGGCGCGAAAGACCTTTTCGGGTTTCGCGGCCAGGACGCGGTGCAGATGGACGGTGCCGGGCATGATCGCTTCCTTTCGTGCCGGATGACAGAAAGCTCAGCGGTCTATGCCGACCCGGCCGCAGCGGCCTCGATCCCGGCAATGTCGATCCTTTTCATGGTCATCATCGCCTCCATCGCGCGCCGGGCCTTGTCGCGGTCGGCGCCGGTGGTCAGTTCCATCAGCCGCCTCGGGGTGATCTGCCAGGAATGGCCCCAACGATCCTTGCACCAGCCGCAATTGCTTTCCTTGCCGCCGTTGCCGAGGATGGCATTCCAGTAGCGGTCGGTCTCATCCTGGCTGTCGGTCAGCACCATGAAGCTGACCGCTTCGTTCGGGGTAAAGGCCGGGCCGCCGTCGAGACCCAGGAACCGCCGTCCGAGCAGGGTGAATTCGACCGTCAATTCGTCGCCCGCGCTGCCGCCGGCGTGATCCATCGGCCAGGCATTCACCCGGTCCACATGGCTGTCGGGAAAGGTGGCGGCATAGAATTCGGCCGCCGGGCCGGCTTGGCCGTGGTCGAACCACAGGCAGGTCACGAGGTCGGTCATCTCGGTTCTCCTTGCATCTGGGCCCGCGGGTCCTGCATCGCCGCGGGCCGCCCTTGCCGGCCCCGCCGTCATGGGCACGGGACCGGAACGCTCTCGGCCTGCCCCCTCGCCCGTCTGCCGTGCCCGCCGGCATGTCGCGCCTGCGTCCGGGCGGGGGCCGCGCTGCCGCAAGGCGGGCGGTGGGCGGCGCCTCGATATGGCGCCGTCGCGGCCGGCCATGCCTTCCACAGGGCGATGATACCAACCGCCCCGCAGGTCGATCAACCGCCAAGCCGTCCCTCCGGCCCATGGCGGCGGTATCGCGCCGTTACGGCGACAACCCGCCCGCCGGGGGTTGCCTCGCATCCCAAGTGATGTCACGATCCTGTGATATTCGCCGATCCGGCGGGTCGAGCTCATCAAAACGGGGGCCTGACGTGACGCATATCATTGATTTCCTGAATACCGTCTTCTGGGGCTATGTGCTGATCTATGGGCTGATCGCGGTCGGCATCTATTTCACCATACGCCTGCGCTTCCAGCAGGTGCTGCATTTCGGAGAGATGATCCGCTCGATCACCGCCGCGCCGGCGACCGACCGGCAGGGGATATCTCCATTCCAGGCGCTCTGCACCAGCCTTGCCTCGCGCGTCGGGACCGGCAATATCGCCGGCGTCGCGGTGGCGCTGGTCCTGGGCGGGCCGGGGGCGATTTTCTGGATGTGGGTGGTCGCATTCGTGGGCATGGCGACGGCCTATGCGGAATCGACGCTGGCACAGCTCTACAAGGTCAGGGATGCCGACGATGCCGATGCGGTCTATCGCGGGGGGCCGGCATTCTACATCGCGCATGGGCTGGGGATGCCCTGGCTTGGCGCGCTGTTCTCGGCCTGCCTCATTCTGTCCTTCGGGCTCGTGTTCAACGCGGTCCAGGCCAATTCGATCGCCGATGCGATGCAGGGCGCCTTCGGCCTGCCCAAGATCGCGACCGGCCTATGCCTGGCCGCGGTGACCGCGGTGGTGATCTTTGGCGGGATCCGCCAGATCGCAGTCGTGGCGGAATATATCGTGCCCTTCATGGCCGGGATCTATCTGCTGGTCGCCATCGTCGTGGTGGTGATGAACCTTGCCCAGGTGCCGGCCATGCTGTGGCACATCCTGTCGAATGCCTTCGGCCTGACCGAGGCGGCCGGTGGGGTGACGGGCGGCGTCGCCGCGGCGATGTTGAACGGGGTCAAGCGCGGCCTTTTCTCGAACGAGGCGGGCATGGGCTCGGCCCCCAATATCGCCGCCGCCGCGACCCCCAACCCCCATCACCCCAGCAGCCAGGGCTTTGTCCAGGCTTTCGGCGTCTTCATCGACACCATCCTGATCTGCACCTGCACGGCGCTGATGATCCTGCTGTCGGGCGCCTATGTCCCGGGAGGAGAGCTGACCGGCACACAGCTGACCCAGTCGGCGCTGGCCGATCATGTCGGCGGGATCGGGCCCTGGTTCATCGCGGTGGCGATCTTTTTCTTCGCCTTCACCTCGATCATCGGCAATTACGCCTATTCGGAAATGGCGCTGTCCTTTCTGGGGGCCGGCAACAGGATCGGGCTGACGGTGCTGCGCGTCGCGGTGCTGGGCATGGTGATATGGGGGGCGTTGCAGGCTGTGGCGACGGTATTCAACCTGGCCGATGCCTCGATGGGGCTGATGGCGACAATCAACCTGGTCGCGATCCTGGCGCTGTCGGGCACCGTCGTGGCATTGACCCGAAGCTATTTCGCGCAGCGCCGGGCGGGCGAGCAGCCGCGCTTCCATATCGCGGACCATCCCGGGATCGCAAAAGGGGTCGATCCCGAGATCTGGCGCTGAAGGGCCCGGCGCCGTCCTCTGGCGCGCCGGGGCCGGTGGCGGCGGGCGGTCAGTCGGTGGGTCGGTCGGTGGGAAAGACCAGCCCGTCCATCAGCTTGCGCGCCGTGCGCAGGGTGCCGGCGGCGGTGACATGGCCCAGGTCGTCCCGTTCCAGCAGCACCTCGGCCGCGCCGGTCGGATGTTCGATCGCAAAGCGCCCGTCCGGCGGCAGCTGCGCCACCGCGGCCGCGGGCGAACCGGGCAGCGTGCAGGCCGTTGCGACGCTGACCGCCGCGAATACCCCGATCGAGGCATGGCAGCGATGCGGGATGAAGCTGCGGGTCGAGATCGCGCCGCCATCGGCCGGGGCCGAAACCAGCGTCATCTTGGGCACGGATTTTTCCACCACATCGCCCAGGTTCATCAGCGGCCCGGCCTGCAGGCGGATCGCCTCGATCCGGGTCTTCAGGGCGGTGTCGGCATCCAGCTCATCGCGCCCCTCGCGCCCGGTCAAGCCGAAATCCGAGGCGCGCATGACGACGCAGGGCATGCCGTTGTCGATCAGGGTGCAATCCACGCCCTCGATCACGTCCACCGCCCTGCCCGTGGGCAAGAGCGCCCCGCACATCGACCCGGCGATGTTCTGAAACATCAGCGGAACCGGCGCGGCCGTGCCCGGCACGCCGTCGATGGCGGCGGAACCGGCATAGTTCACGCGCCCGCCCGGGGTCTGGATGCGCGCCAGCGCGATTTCCCCGGTATTCAGCATATGGATGCGGACCGGGGTCTCGCCCTCTTGCGCGGCGACCAGCCCGCGTTCGATGGCGGCCGGGCCGACGCCGGCCAGGATATTGCCGCAGGCCTGCGCGTCCGAAACCAACGCCCGGTCCACGAAGACCTGCAGGAACAGATAGTCCAGATCGGCGTCGGGGCGCGAGGGCGGCGCCAGGATCGCGACTTTCGAGGTCAGCGGATCGCCGCCGCCGATGCCGTCGATCTGGCGCGGATCGGGACTGCCCATGATCCGCAGCAGCAGCGCGTCCCGCTCGCCGGCCGCGCATGGCAGGTCGCGGGCCAGGAAATAGGCGCCTTTCGACGTGCCGCCCCGCATCCACAGGCAGGGGATGCCCTCAGACATATTTCAGCCCCTTGGCCTGCAGGCGCGGGCGCATGTCATAGATGTCCAGGCCCAATTCGCCGGCGGCAAGGCGCTGGCGCTTGGCCTCTTCGGCATCCATGCGCTTGCGGGCGGCCGCCAGCACCGTTTCGGCATCGGCGCGGCGCACCACGCAAACCCCGTCGTCATCGGCCACGACCACGTCACCCGCCCCGATCGCCTGACCGGCGCAGACGATAGGCACATTGACCGAGCCCAGCGTTTCCTTGACCGTGCCCTGCGCGCTGATCGCCCGCGACCAGACCGGAAAACCCATCTGGGTCAGATCGCGCACGTCGCGCACCCCGGCGTCGATGACCAGCCCGCGGCACCCACGCGCCATGGCGCTGGTCGCCAGGAGATCGCCGAAATAGCCGTTGTCGCAGGGGCTGGTCGGGGCCAGCACCAGGATATCGCCGGGGCGCAATTGCTCGATGGCGACATGCACCATCCAGTTGTCGCCCGGCGGGGCGCTGATCGTGACGGCCGAGCCGGCGATGCGGGCGCCGGAATAGATCGGGCGCATATGGCTGTGCAGGCAGCCGATCCGGCCCTGCGCCTCGTGCACGGTGGCGACACCTGCCTCGGCCAGCCCGTCGATGATCGCCTGATCGGCGCGCTGGATGTTCTGGACGACGACAGCCATGGTTCAGCCTTTCTGCACCGGCGGGGTGCCGTGGGTGTGGAATGTCTCGATGGTCTTAAGCCCCCAGGCCTGGCCCTTCTTGCGGTCCGCCTCGGTCCAGACCACCGGCTGCCAGTCGGGCGCAAGGATCAGCCGGGCGCCGGAATTGGCCAGTTCGACCCGGTTGCCGGCCGGCTCCCAGACGTAAAGAAAGAAGGTGCCCTGGACGGCATGCTTGTGCGGGCCGGTCTCGATATGGACGCCGTTCTGCAGGAAGATGTCGGCGGCGCGCAGGATGTCCTCGCGCTGGTCGGTGGCATAGGTGACATGGTGCAGCCGGCCGTTGCCGCGGCCATGTTCCTCGGTGCAGGCAAGGTCGTAGCTCTTGTTGTTGACCGTGAACCAGCAGCCGCCGATGCGGCCATTGTCCAGCTGGATCAGCTCGGTCACCCGGCTGCCGAGGCAGGTCTGCATGAAGCGGCGGAACTCGGCCACGTCGTCGGACAGCAGGTTGACGTGATCCAGCCGCCGCGGGGCGGCGCCGGTAAAGGCGCTGGCGGTGTTCTTCAGCGCCGCGCGCTCGGCCTGGTCCTGCGGCTCATACCAGACGGTGTCGTAATAAATCTCGAACACATGGCCGAACGGGTCCTCGAAACGAAAGGCGCGGCCGTGGCTGTCGTCGCCATCGACCCAGCCATGCAGCTTGTAGCCCGAATCGGTGATCGCCTTGACCCGGCGCTCCAGCGCCTCGGGGCTGGCGGCACGATAGGCGACATGGCCGACGCCGGTGGTCCCGGCGCGGGTCAGCTTGAGCGAGGCATATTCGTAATCGTCCCAGGCCCGCAGATAGGCGCTGTTCTCGTCCTGCCCCGACAGCTTCAGCCCGTAGACGCGGGTAAAGAAATCCAGGCTGTCCTCGAACCTGTCGGTCAGCATCTCGACATGCGCCAGATGGGCGATGTCCTGGCTGGGATTGGTGGGGGTCATCTCGTCTCCTCCTTGCCCATGCGGGCTATCCGGCCGCCCCTGCAGGGTCAGAGTTCGTCAACCGTGCGCGGGAAGATCGACTGGAATCCCTCGGCATATTTGCAGTCGCGCCCGCCGGACTGGCCGCCCGAATTGCGCTTGAAGTGATTAGCCCTGTTGATGGCGACCCGGGTATAATATTCCCACAGGTGCTCCTGCCCCTCCATGCATTCGATGGCGGCGCGCTTCTTGTCCCAGACCGGGGTGATGTCGAGGAAAGTGTCGGGCTTCCAGCCCATCTGCTCGGTCTGGTGCGGCTCGAACAGGTAAAGCTGCGGCGCGCCCAGCACCTTTTCGCCGGGATTGTGGCCCCAGGCCTGGGCGATCATCCGGCATTCCAGCGCCACCTGGGTCGCATACATGTGATCGGTATTGTAGGGATCGTATTGGCTGTGGCTCAGCATGAAGGCGGGCTGCACCTTGCGGATCACCTCGACCACGCGATCCTTGTCGGCGCGCGTCAACTCCAGCGGATAGTCGCCCAGGTCCAGGCAGACCAGATCGTGCACGCCAAGCGCCTCGGCCGCCTTTTCAGCCTCGGCGCGGCGGGCGTCCTTGACGCGATCCAGCGTCATGCCCGGCTGCTTCCACAGCTTGGCGCTTTCGCCGCGCTCGCCGAAGGACAGGCACAGGACGGTCACGTCATAGCCTTTTTCGGCATGCAGCGCGATGGCGCCGCCACAGCGCCAGACGAAATCGGCGGCATGGGCGGAAATGACGAGGGCCGTCTTTCGGGCGGTGGACATGATCGGGTCTCCTTGGATCGGGTTGCGCCGAACCTCTCATGCCGGGCCGGTGCCAGCCAATTTAAACCCCGTCCCTTTGCATAAGTTTCGACTATAGACGATAGCGACAGCGCCGAGGCCGTGCCAGACTGCCCGGACCAGTTCGAGGGATGGAGCCATGCAGGACAGGACCGCTAATATTGCGATGATAGGCTTTGGCGAGGCCGCGACGGCCTTTGTCGGCGGCTGGGCGCCGGACCGGCCGGAAAGCTTGCGCGCCTATGATGCCAAGACCGACGACCCGGCGACGGCGCCGCAGATGCGCGCACGTTATGCCCAGCACGGGGTAACCGGATGCGAGACGCCGGCCGAGGCGCTGGCGGGGGCGGATGCGGTCTTCAGCCTGGTGACGGCCGACCGCGCGCTGGCGGCGGCCCAGGCGGCGGCGGGGGCGATCGCACCCGGGACACTGTGGCTGGACTGCAATTCCTGCGCCCCCCAGACCAAGCAGCAGGCCGGCGCGCTGATCGAGGCCGCGGGCGGGCGCTATGTCGATGTGGCGGTGATGGCGCCCGTCTATCCCAAGCGGCATCTGGTGCCGCTGCTGGTCTCCGGCCCCCATGCCGAGGCGGGCGCAGAGCTGATGCGGGGGCTGGGGATGCAGCCCCAGCTTGCCGGGCCCGAGACAGGCCAGGCTTCGGCGATCAAGATGCTGCGATCGGTGATGATCAAGGGGATGGAGGCATTGACCGCGGAATGTTTCCTGGCCGCGCGCAGGGCCGGGGTGGAGGCGCAGGTCATCGCCTCGCTGCAAGCCTCGGACCCCGGCACGGACTGGCCGGCCAGGGGGGCCTATAACCTGGAGCGGATGATGGTCCACGGCGCCCGGCGCGCCGCCGAGATGCGCGAGGTGGCGGCGACCGTCGCCGCCCTCGGCCTGCCCGAGGCCATGAGCGCAGCCACCGCCCGCTGGCAGGACCAGGTGGCGGCCGCACAGGCCGATCCCGGCGAGGCCGATCTGGCGGCGCGGCTGGACCGCGTCCTGGCACGGCTGTGATCGCCCGCAATCTCAGGCATCTGCGCCTGTTCCTGGCCGTCAACGACCGCGGTTCGGTCACCACAGCCGCAGATCTTTACAACATTACCCAACCGGCGGTGACACAGGCCATCGCCAAGCTGGAAACGCTGGCCGGCGGCGCCCTGTTCGAGCGCACGCGACAGGGATTCTTTCCCACCCAGCGGGGCGAGATCCTGGCCAGGCGGACCCGGCGCGCCCTGGCGACGCTGGACCCGCCACTGGTCGAGCTGTCGCCGCGACTGCGGCTGACCGCCAGCCACGCCCAGCTGACCGCCCTGATCCGGGTCTGCGAGGCCGAGAATTTCACCCTGGCCGCGCGCTCGCTGGGGCTGGCCCAGCCCACCGTGCATCGCGCCATCACCCAACTGGAACAAGAGGCGGGGCGGCCGCTGTTCCAGCGCACCGCCTTCGGCCTGGTGGCCAGCCGCGCCGCCCGCGACCTTGCCCAGGCCGCAAGGCTGGCCTTTCACGAATTGGAACAGGCCATGGCCGAGCTGGCCGAGACCCAGGGGCGCGAACTCGGCAGGATCGTCATTGGCGCGCTGCCGATGTCGCGCTCGGTCCTGCTGCCCGGTGCGCTGGCCGCGTTTCGCCTGCAGCGCCCGACGCAGCCCGTGCATGTGGCCGAAGGGCTCTATGACGAATTGCTGACCGGGCTGAGGCGCGGCGATATCGACCTGATCGTCGGCGCGCTGCGCGACCCGCAACCCATCGCCGACATCGTGCAGACACCGCTGTTTCAGGACAGCATGGCGATCCTGGCCCGCAACGACCACCCGCTGGCCGGCGCCACGGCCCTGACGCCCGCGATCCTGGCGCAGCAGCAATGGGTGGTCCCGCGCGAAGGCACCCCGGCGCGGGCGCAATTCGACAGTTTCTTTACCGAGGCCGGGGTGGCCCTGCCCGCCAGCATCATCGAGGCGGGCTCGATCCTGCTGATGCGCGAAATGCTGACCAAGGGCGATTTTCTCGGCTGCATCTCGGAATTGCAGGCCGCGGCCGAGATCCGCCACGGGCTGATCCGGCGGCTGCAGGTTCCGGCGCGCTGGACATTGCGGCCGATCGGCGTGACCACCCGCGCGGGCTGGCAGCCGACCGCCGCCCAGCAACTGATCCTGGACCTGTTGCAGCGCGAAGCCGCCGGCCTGGAGTGACCCCGGCGGGCGGGCAGAGGGATGCCGTTCCGAATCGTCCCGCCAGCTGCCGGCCCGCATTACGGCAGTGCAGTGACGTAGGGGCAGAAATAGCTTGATCTTATACTGATCCGCCGCGATTGAATTGGCTTGGGGCGACGGCTTTCCTCTAGGCTGCGGCAGGATAGGAGCGAACGCGCCCGGTGCGTTTCCGGCAAACAGGGAGGAAGAGATGAGCCTTGTAACCAAGCGGCATACAGGGGACGGCGCCGCCGGCCTCCGCCGCCTCGTGGCCGAAGGTTCTGCCCTGTGACCGAGATGAGCGATGAAATCGCGGGCCGCATGCCCTGGCTGCACAGGACGATCATGCTGCTGACGGCGGTCGCCGCGATATGCCTGATCGCCATCGTCGCCATCGTCTCGGTCGGGGTGGTCATGCGCTATGTCTTTGGCGCGCCGCTGCTGGGCGTCAACGAATTCGTGCAGTTGACCGCCGTGGCGCTGGTCATGGCGGCCCTGCCCTTCTGCACGGCCAGGAACGACCATGTCGCGGTCGATGTCTTCGACGACATGCTGGGCAGGCGGGGCCGCCTGGCGGGGGATGTCATCTCGCGGCTGCTTTCCGGCATCATGCTGGGGCTGCTGGCGCAGCGCGCGGTGATCAAGGCCCTGGACGCCTGGGAATGGGGCGACGCCACCAATATGCTGCGCATCCCGATCTGGCCTTTCTACGTCGTTCTGGCCGTGGGCGCGGGACTTTGCGTTCTCGTCATGGCTGCGCAACTCGTGCTGACAATCACCAGGGGAGGCAAATGATGACGCCTTTCGCCACCGGCGTTCTCGGCATCGCCTGCCTGTTTCTTCTGCTGATCATCCGCACGCCGGTCGCCTTTGCCATGCTGATCGTGGGCTTTGGCGGCTACTGGTTCCTGGAAGGGCTGCGCAGCGCCGGGGGCGTGCTGCTGACCGAAAGCTATTCCGCCGTCTCCAGCTACAGCCTGATCGTGGTGCCGATGTTCGTGCTGCTGGGCAATGTCTCGTCCGCCGCGGGCTTCAGCCGCGGGCTTTACGACGCGGCCTTTGCCTGGGTCGGGCGGTTCCGGGGCGGTCTGGCCTCGGCCTCGGTGCTGGGCTGCGCGGTCTTTGCGGCCGTGTCCGGCTCGTCCGTCGCGACCGCCGTGACCGTGGGCAAGGTCGCCCTGCCCGAGATGAAGCGGCTGGGCTATGCGCCGGGCCTGTCCACCGGCGCCATCGCGGCGGGCGGCACGCTGGGCTTTCTGATCCCGCCTTCGACCGGCTTCGTGCTTTACGCGATCCTGACCGAGGAATCGGTCGGCCGGCTGTTCATGGCCGGCGTGGTGCCGGGGCTGCTGCTGACGGGGCTGTTCATCCTGACGATCTGGATCGTGTCGCTGCTCGACCCCGCCGCGGGTCCGCGCGGCGAGCCGGTGCCCTTTGCCGAACGCTTCCGGGTGCTGATGGATGCCGCCCCGCTGCTGCTGGTGATCCTGCTGTCCATCGGCGGCATCTATGTCGGGGCCTTCACCCCGGTCGAGGCCTCGGCCGTCGGCGCGGCGCTGGTGATCCTCTTGGCCATCATCCGCCGCCGGCTGAGCTGGGCGGCATTCCGCGAGGCGGTGGTCAGCACACTCAGCACCTCGGCCATGCTTTATACCGTGGTGATCGGCGCCAATGTGCTGAACCCGTTCCTGGCCATCACCCGCATCCCCGCCGCCATCGGCGAAGGGCTGGGCACGCTGGGCCTGGGCGCCTATGGCACGCTGGCCGTGATCATCCTGGCCTATATCGTGCTGGGCATGTTCATGGACGGGCTGTCGATGCTGGTCATCACCGTTCCCATCGTCTTTCCGATCATCACCGCGCTGGGCTTCGATCCGATCTGGTTCGGTGTGGTCGCGGTCATCGTGATCGAGATGGGGATGATCACGCCGCCGGTGGGGCTGAACGTGTTCGTGGTCCGCTCGGTCGCGGGCGACGTGCCGCTGACCACGATCTTCCGCGGCGTCTTTCCGTTCCTGATCGCGATGATCGTCGGCCTGCTGCTGATCATCGCCTTTCCAGGCATCGCGCTGTTGCTGCCCGACACCATGTTCGGCTGACAGCGCCCGCCAGTCACGATCCTGCGCGGCACGTCCGCGCAGGATATGCAAAAGCGTTATTCCGAAAAGGGGAGGAACCCTATGTTCATGAAAAGCCTGACCACCGGCCTTGCCGCCATGCTGCTGCTGGCGCCGCAACTCGCCTCGGCCAAGGATCTCAAGCTGGCGGATTTCCAGCCGCCGACCCATTTCGTCGCCGAAAAGGGCTATAAGAAATTCGCCGAGACCATCGCCGAGAAAACCGGCGGCGAGGTGACGGTGACGGTCTATATGGGCGGCGAGCTGGGCGCCGGCCCGGCCGAGCAATACAGCCGCGCCGTCGAGGGCGTGGCCGACATCGCCTTCGGCCTGCCGGGCTATACCGCATCGAATTTCCCGGTGACGCTGCTCAGCGAACTGCCGGGCGTGATCCAGGCCGATACCGGCACCGAACGCATCATGGCCAATATCGACCTGCTTTCCAGCGAATATCGCCGGGTCGTGCTGCTGGGGCTGTGGAACAATGCGCCGAACCTGCTGATGACCGCGAACAAGCCGGTGCGCAGCATGGCCGACGTCAAGGGCCTGAAGCTGCGCGTGCCCTCGCGCAATGCCGGGCTGGTGGTCAGCGCCTGGGGCGGCACGCCGGTGTCGATGCCCGCCTCCGAGGTCTATAATGCCATGCAGACCGGGGTGATCGACGGGGCGATGATCGACGCCACCGCGCTTGGCGCCTTCAAGCTGGAAGAGGTGACGAAATACATCACCATGGGCATGGACACGACCATCTCGGATTTCTTCGTGATCATGAACCGCGACAGCTTCGAGGGCCTGACCGACGACCAGCAGCAGATCGTGATGGATGCGGGGCGTCAGCTTGCGCTGGATGGCAATGCCGCCTGGCTGGGTATTGCGGACAAGAGCGTTGCCGATTTCGCCGCCCGCGACGGCAAGGAGGTCATCACCCTGACCCCCGAGGCCGCGGCCGAATTCAACGCGGCCAGCGCCCCGGTGGTCGAACAGGTCGTGGCCGAGGTCGATGGCCAGGGCCTGAACGGCAGCGCCTATGTCAAGGCGCTGAAGGGCGAGTGATCGCCGGCCATCCGGCCTGAACAAGGGCCAGGCCCGCCCGGTTCGCACCGGGCGGGCCTTGGCATGTCACGCCGCGGCCATCCCGCCCCGGCCGCGCGTGGCCTTTTCGGCCAGGGCGACGAAGCGGCGGTATTCGTCGTCGTCCAGACCCGACAGGATTTCGCGCTGCAGGGCCGTGACCACCGGCATCAACGCGGCGACGGCCGCGCGGCCCGTTTCGGTCAGCGTCAGTTCGCGGGCGCGCTTGTCCCGGGCACTGACCACCCGCATCACCAATCCCTTGCGCTCCAGCCGATCCACCACCGCGCCGATGGTGGCGCGGTCCTTGGCGATGTGATCGGCCAGCCCGGCCTGGTCGATGCCGGGATGATGGCCGATCACGTCCAGCGCCGCGAATTGCACCGCCGTCAGGTCATGCCCGGCCTCGGCCACGCGGCTCAGGAAGACCTGGGTGGATATCTGGTGCAGCCGGCGGATCAAATGCCCCGGCATGGTCTGGCTGGCAGGCGGTCTGGTCGCGGGCATCCCCTGTCTTCCCTTCTTGGCCGCGGGCATCATAGCCCGGAATTGATAAGTGAGCATACTTTTTATTTGACCGGCCGCCACCGGCATAATAATAAGCCTACATATCAATTTCCGCGACGACGGGAGGAGCGACGATGCAATATCACCTTGAGGGGTTCCGCCCGGGCGACCCCGAGCTGTTCGAGCCGGCGCCGGGCCGCGACGGCGAACAGGGGCCGCTGCCCGATGAACTGGACGTGCTGATCGTCGGCTGCGGCCCGGCGGGGCTGACGCTTGCCGCGCAGATGGCCACCTTTCCCGACATCCGCACCCGCATCGTCGAACGCAAGCCGGGGCCGATGGAAAAGGGCCAGGCGGACGGCATTTCCTGCCGCTCGATGGAGATGTTCAACGCCTTCGGCTTTGCCGAAAAGATCCTGAAACAGGGCTATTGGGTCAACGAGACCACGTTCTGGAAACCCGATCCCTGCGACCCCGCCCATATCACCCGGAACGGCCGCATCAAGGATGTCGAGGATGGCCTGTCCGAGATGCCCCACATGATCCTGAACCAGGCGCGGGTGCATGACATGTATCTGGAGGTGATGCGCAAGTCGGCATCGCGGCTGGTGCCGGATTACGGCTTCGAGCTGGTCGAGCTGGCGGTCGATGCCGATGCCGCCGATTACCCGGTGACCGTCACCCTGCGCAATGTCGCGGACCAGGGCATGCGGCGCCTGCGCGCCCGCTATGTGGTGGGCTGCGATGGCGCGCGCAGTTCCGTGCGCCGCGCCATCGGGCGCGAGCTGGTCGGCGATTCGGCCAATCAGGCCTGGGGGGTGATGGATGTGCTGGCGGTCACGGATTTTCCCGATATCCGCTGCAAGACCCTGATCCAGTCGGCCTCGGAAGGCAATATCATCATCATCCCGCGTGAAGGCGGCTATCTGGTCCGCCTCTATATCGAGCTGGACAAGCTGAATGCCGGCGAGCGCGTCGCCAGCCGCAACCTGACCGTCGATCACCTGATCGGCGCGGCGCGGCGCATCTTCCGCCCCTATCGCTTCGAGGTGAAGGAGGTGGCCTGGTGGTCGGCCTATGAGATCGGCCAGCGCCTGACCGACAAGTTCGACGACGTGCCCGCGGACCAGGTCGCCGGCCGCCTGCCCCATGTCTTCATCGCCGGCGATGCCTGCCACACCCACAGCCCCAAGGCCGGGCAGGGCATGAACGTGTCGATGGGCGATGCCTTCAACCTGGGCTGGAAGCTGGTCTCGGTGCTGCAAGGGCGCTGCCCGCCCGCGCTTTTGCACAGCTATTCGGCCGAGCGCCAGGCGGTGGCGCAGGACCTGATCGACTTTGACCGCGAATGGTCGCGCATCATGAGCGAGCGGCCGGAAACCGGCGCTGCCGCCCAGGGCGAAGAGCCGAAATTCCAGCGTTACTTCATCCAGCACGGCCGTTATACCGCCGGCATGTCGGTGACTTACGCGCCTTCGGCGCTGACCGGCGGCGCCGACTGGCAGGACCTGGCCCGCGGCCTGCCCATCGGCGCCCGCTTCCATTCCGCCCCCGTCATGCGGCTGGCCGATGCAAAGCCGGGCGAGCTGGGCCATGTCATCGCCGCCGACGGCCGCTGGCGCGTCTTTGCCTTCTGCCCCGACCAGGACCCGGCGGCGCAGGGCTCGGCCATCCGCAGGCTTTGCGATTTCCTTTACACGGCGCCGCAATCGCCCGTCCTGCACTTTACCCCCGCGGGGGCGGACAGCGATGCGGTGATAGACCTGCGCGTGGTGTTCCAGCAGGGCACGCGCGAGCTGGAGCTTGAAAAGCTGCCGCCCGCATTGCTGCCGGAAAAGGGCCGGCTGCGGCTGCGCGACTATGAAAAGATGTTCTGCGCCGACAAGACCCCGGGGCGCGACATCTTCGACCTGCGCGGCATCGACCGCGCCCGCGGCTGTCTGGTCGTCGTGCGTCCCGACCAATATGTCGCCCATGTCCTGCCCTTCGACGCCCATGCCCGGCTGGCCGCGTTCTTCGCCGGGTTCATGCTGCCGGCAAGCTAGGCGCCGCCGCGGCGCATCCGGCAAAGACGGCTTCGGCAGGGCCGGTCATGCGCATCGCCGCGCCGCAGATGCGCTTTTCGCGCCGGATCCCCCGATCCGAAATTGACAAGGCCGGTCTTATGGCGCCCTATCGGGCGCCATTCCCCCTTGCTTCGGGGGCATGACGCGGAAGGCCGCCGACGGACGAGCCCCGCGGCATAGCCCGGAAAAGGATCCTGCCATGACCTGCGCCTGCGGACATCACCACCACCACCATGCCCCCCGCCCGGTTCCCGGCGGGCGGGAATTCGCGCTGGACCGCCCCCTGGTCTCGGTGACCGGCAGGCTGATCTGCGGGGACATGTCCCAGATGCTGCTGGCCCTGGACCTGCTGGCAGAACATGTCGAGCTGAGCCGGACCGAGCCGGGGAACCTGCGCTTCGATCTGGTGCAGGGCGAAGACCCGATGATCTGGGAACTGAACGAGCTTTATGCCGACGAGACGGCCTTGCAGTCCCATCGCGAGCGGCTCGGCGGCAGCCGCTGGGGCCGCGAAAGCCGCGAGATCGGACGCGACCTCATCCGCAAGGATGTCATGCCCCGCATCCGCCCCGAGACACCGCAGGACCGTGCCGCCCTGGCGCGGTTGCTGACCCGCGCCTTCGACGGCCCGGCCGAGGCAAGGCTGGTCGAGGCCCTGCGCGGCGCAGACGACCTGGCCCTGTCGCTGGTGGCCGAGGCCGAAGGGTGCATCATCGGCCATGTCGCGATGTCGCCCCTGCGGGCGGCGGCCCCGGCGCTGGCCCTGGCGCCGCTGGCCGTGCATCCGGCCGTCCGGTCGCGCGGCATCGGCCAGGCGCTGGTGCACGCCGCCCTTGCGGCCTTTCAGGACCATGCCGTCGTGGTGCTGGGCGATCCGGCCTATTACGGCCGTTTCGGCTTTGCGCCGGCCGATCTCGAATCGCCCTATGCCGGGCCGCATCTGCTGGCGCTGGGGCCGCGTATCCCCGCAGGCAGCCCCGTCGCCCATGCCCCGGCCTTTGCGGCGCTGGCACCCCAGGCCGCCAGCCTAGGGCGCGGCCCGCGGTTCTGACGCGTCGCCTTGCGGCAGGCGCAGCCGCACCCGCTTGACCCGGCGCGGATCGGCGTCGACGATCTCGAATTCGGCGCCGCTTTCATGCGGGATCACCTCGCCGCGCACCGGCACCCGACCGGTCAGCATGAAGATCAGCCCGCCCAGCGTGTCGATCTCTTCCTCTTCCTCGTCGGTGGCCAGGCGCAACCCGGTCTGGGCCTCGACATCCTCCAGCGCGGCGCGGGCCTGGATCAGCCATTGGCCGCGCTGTTCAAGGATGACCAGCCCGCCTTCGATCTCGTCATGTTCGTCCTCGATCTCGCCGATGACCTGCTCGATCAGGTCCTCGATGGTCACGAGCCCGTCCACGCCGCCATATTCGTCGATCACCAGCGCCATGTGGATGCGCTTTTGCTGCATCTGCTGCAAGAGCACGCCGATCGGCATGGAGGGCGGCACATAAAGCAGCGGCCGCAGCATCGGGCGCAGCGCGAACTTGACCGGGGCCTTGGCGCCGAAGCCGTATTTCAGCGCCAGATCCTTGAGATGGATCAGCCCCAGCGGGCTGTCCAGCGTGCCGCGAAACACCGGGATACGGGAAAAGCCATGCTCGCGGAACATCTCGACCAGTTCCGGCAGGGTGGCGGTCACGGGCGCGGCGACGATTTCGGCCTTGGGCACGGCCACGTCGTCGATGCGCATACGCCGCAGGTTGACGATCCCCGGTGCCCCGGAGGGGGCGGCGGCCGGTCCCTGGTCGCGGGTCTCGGGGTTTTCCGGCTCGGGCTCGCCGCCGCCGAAGGCGCCGAGAATACGTCCCAGCAGGCCGCGGGATTGCGGCGCATCACGCCCGTCCCCGCCCGGATCATCCGCCCATAAGGCGGGTTCGGCGGGGGCGGACGTGTCAGGACTTCGGTCGTTACTCATGTCTCGTGTTCCAGATAAGGGTCGGGAATGCCCAGCAGGCCAAGGATCGACCGCTCGGCATCCTCCATGGTATCGGCATCCTCGTCGTCGATATGATCGTAACCTGCAAGATGCAGTATCGCATGGACAAGAAGATGCGTGGCGTGATCGGCAAAGGGCTTGTCCTGCGCCTCGGCCTCGCGCAGGCAGGTATCATAGGAAATGGCGATGTCGCCCAGTTCCTCGACCTCGGGCGGCTGGGGATGGGCGCCGGGTTCGCGGGGCTGGAATTCCACCGCGGGCCAGCTCAGCACATTGGTCGGCTTGGCCTTGCCGCGGAATTCGGCGTTCAGCGCGGCGATGCGGTCGTCATCGCAACCCATGACCACGACCTGGAACGCGCCCAGATCCAGCCATTTCCCGACCGCGCGGGCGGCCCGCTCGGCCATGGCGGGCAGGTCGGCATCCTCCCAGCGGTCATCCTCGATCACGATATCGACGATTTCCCGCTCGTCCTCGAAGGGCTCGCCCGGATCAGGCATCGCCCGCCCCTCCGGCGGATCCTCCGGCCGCCCCGCCGGCGGCAATACCGCCGCTGGCCAGGCGCGGCTCGCGCCGCGGGATACGCTGGCCGCGCTCGTCGTAAACCTCGCCGCGGGCCAACGCCGCCTCGGCCTCGGCGTCATAGGCTTCGATGATGCGGGCGACCAGCGAATGGCGCACCACGTCCCTGGCGGTGAAATAGCTGAAGCTGATGCCCCGGATGTCCTTGAGGATCTTTTCCGCCTCGACCAGGCCGGAATGCACGCCGCGCGGCAGGTCGATCTGGGTGCGGTCGCCGGTCACGACCATGCGCGAGCCCTCGCCCAGGCGGGTCAGGAAC
>Ga0164243_10006509_pt1 | contig 17662 bp, 17 predicted proteins | sample OricompcompostOP_FD_108781 | JGI IMG/M metagenome (GOLD analysis project Ga0164243, IMG submission 108781) | Organic Plus compost microbial communities from Emeryville, California, USA - Original compost - Organic plus compost (OP) | ecosystem: Engineered > Solid waste > Mixed feedstock >... | reverse complement strand
TTGCCAAAGCCGTTCCGAAAGCCGGCACCAGAGAAGTACCTGCGCCGCCGCCGGGCAAGGACTCGCACTTGCAAGCCCTGTTCGATGCAGCGGGGATCGAAGGTCTGGAACCGAGCGCCGAAAACGCGCGTATGCTTGGGGATATTTTGCGGATCGCGCTCGCCGGAGTGATGGACGCTTTGCGAACGCGCGAGCGCTTGAAGGATGAATTGCGCATGCGGGGCACCTCGTTCAAGGCGGCAGCCAACAATCCGTTGAAGTTCTCGGCGAACGTCGAGGACGCTTTCCACAATCTGCTGGTGAAGCAGAATCCCGCCTATCTGCCGCCGGCCGATGCTTTCGAGGAGGCGTTTCGGGACGTGCGCGATCATCACTCGGCGCTGCTGGTGGCGCTGCGGCTGGCGTTCGAATCCATGCTGTCGCAGTTCGATCCGCAGCGCATGCAGGACGAGTTCGACCGGCAGATGAAAGGCTCCATCCTCGGCGTGCCGGCCAAGCTGCGGTACTGGGATCTGTATCGAGACAAGTTCGGCGAGCTGAGCAAGGATGCTGAAACCAGCTTTCGCAGTCTGTTCGGCGACGCGTTCACGCGCGCCTATGAGGAACATCTGGAGCGGCTGAAGAAATCCAGCCGGCCGATGGGGCAGTGACCTTCATGGATGAAACATTGGTGGAAGAGGACATTCAACCCGTCTACGTCTCCGCGGGCATCACCGACGTGGGTCGCCTGCGGGCGACGAATCAGGATGCCTTCGTCGAGTTGCAGGGCGCCGGTGTGTGGGCGGTGGCCGACGGCATGGGGGGCTATCGCGACGGTGACGTCGCCAGCCGGATGGTTTGCGAAGGATTGCAGCTGTTGACCGGCGCCGGCGCACTGGACGAAGCGGCAGGGGCCGTGCGCCAGCGCATGAGCGAGGTAAACCGTCGTTTGTACGAAGCGTCGGTGAGGCCTATCAATCCCATCGTCAGTGGCAGCACGGTGGTGGTCATGCTGGTCCGGCATACCGAGCTTGCGGTGCTGTGGGCGGGTGACAGCCGCGTGTATCGTTGGCGCCAGGGTCAGCTCACCCAGTTGACGACGGATCACACGTGGGCGGCCGAGCTGAACTTGCAGCATCCCGACGAAGAAGCGGACCACGCCATCACTCGCGCGGTCGGCGGCGAAGCCGCGTTGACACTCGATATCCGCAAGGACCGGGTGCGGCTCGGAGATCGCTATCTGCTCTGTTCGGATGGCCTGACCCGAGAGCTGAACGACGCGCAGATCGCGGCGGCATTGGCCGCCGGCGACGTGAAAGCAGCCGCCCGGGAACTGATCGACGCTACTTTGAAAGCGGGCGCGCGCGACAATGTGACCGTCGTCATCGTCGAAGCCACGTGACAGGCAGGGGAAGCGGATTGCCTGTACAAGTGTCGTCGCCCGTATGAAGTCCACGGACGAACAACAAACCAGACTGCGCCCCGCCGTCCTCGACGCCACACTGCAGCGCTCAGGTACGGAGCTGCGCATCTCGCCGCACTCAGCACCCGAGCCGACCCTCGCAGTGGATGCTCAGGATGCCCGCGATGCGCAGTCGGGCCCGCTGCAGCCGGGTTCGGTCATCAAACAACGGTTCGTGCTGGAGACCGTGCTCGGTCAGGGCGGCATGGGCCTGGTGTTCGGTGCCGTCGATCGGCGCAAGCTCGAAGCGCGCGATCCGAATCCTCACGTTGCATTGAAAGTGCTGAATGCGGATTTCGCGTGGCACCCGCAGGCGTTCGTGGCTTTGCAGCGGGAGGCTCGCAAGGCGCAGACGCTGGCGCATCCAAACGTCGTGACCGTGTTCGACTTCGATCGCGACGGCGACACCGTGTACATGACCATGGAGCTGCTCAAAGGGCGCTCGCTCGATGCCATCGTTCGCGAAGGGCGCGGCAAGGGCAACAGCCCCGAATTCGCCTTGCCCATCATTCGCGGCATCGCCGAGGGCCTGGCGTATGCGCATCGCAAAGGCATCGTGCATTCGGATTTGAAGCCGGGCAATGTGTTCATCACCACCGACGGCACTCCGAAGATTCTGGATTTCGGGATCGCGCGCGCGGTGCCGAGCTCCATCACCGAAGAAAACAAGGATGAGTTCGATGCCGGCTCGCTCGGCGCGTACACCGAAGCGTACGCGACGGATGAAATGGTCGCCGGCGTCGATCCACATCCCGCCGACGATATGTATGCCCTCGGCATCATTGCGTACGAGCTGGTCACGGGCTTCCATCCCTATCAGCGGCACAGCGCGCCGAACGCACGCAAGCTCGGTATCGAGCCAGGCGCACTCAAAGGACTGAAACGGAAGCACGCGCGCGCCATCGAGCGCTGTTTGTCCTTCGAGCGCAAGGATCGGCCACAGAGCGCCGCCGAGTTCCTCGAGTCATTCCAGGGAGTCACGCGACTACAGAAAGCTACGCTGGCGGCGGCTGCCGTGCTGGCGCTGGCGGCCGGTCATTTCTGGTATCAGAACCACGTTGAAACCGGCCCGGCGATTGCGTTCAACGAGCTGCCGGCGTCTGTCCAGCAGGACTTCCGCACCGCCATGAAGCAAGGCGATGAAGCGTGGGCGTTCTATGAGCGCGAAGGCTTTGCCGATGCCATCCAATCGGCGCTGGCGAGCTATGCCAGGGCGTACGATCTGCATCCGCGCAACCGGGAAGCTGTCGCAGCGCTGAATCGCGTGGCTGACGAAGCCCTACGGGTGACGAAGAATGATCCTGCGCGGCGTCGCCAGATCGCGGACGACCTGCAACTCCTCAGCAGTCATTTCCGCAAATACGCGCCGGTGGTCAACGCGTCCAAGTAAACGCGCGGGCGCCTCACGAGCGGTACTTCGCGCGGACCTCTCGAATGGCGCGGCTCGCATCCATATCCAGCGCGTCGGCGATCGCGATGAACTCGATGACGTCGATGCGACGCTCGCCACCTTCGTATTTGGAAATGAAGCTCTGGGGTTTACCGAGGCGATCCGCCAGTTGCTGTTGAGTAAAACCGGCCTTCTCTCGTGCGGCAACCAGCAACTCGAGCAAACGAACATGAGCAGGTGAGCGCAGTGACTTCAAGACGGCGGGCTCCATGTGACGCCCGTGTCTATATTCCGCAGGCAGTGATATCCCAACTCGGGATACTCGCGCCGGGCTTCGTCTGGCACGGAAAATCTGCTGTAATCGCGCCCTTTCCCCGGCGCGATGCCGGCAGCGCATCCCAGTTGCAGACATGACCAGCAAACCCCAGTCCCAGGCCGCCGCCGCCGGCGGCAAGGTCGCCAAGACCGCCATCACCCCCACCCGGGGTGAAAACTATGCCGAGTGGTATCAGCAGGTTATTCGCGCAGCGGATCTGGCCGAGAACTCGGCGGTGCGCGGCTGCATGGTCATCAAGCCGTGGGGCTACTCGCTGTGGGAGAACATGCAGCGGGTGCTGGACGAGATGTTCAAGGCCACCGGCCATCAGAACGCCTACTTCCCGCTGTTCATCCCGTTGTCCTTCCTGCAGAAGGAAGCGGCCCACGTCGAGGGCTTCGCCAAGGAATGCGCGGTCGTCACCCATCACCGCCTGGAAGCCGGGCCGGATGGCAAGCTGCGTCCCACCGGCGAGCTGGAAGAGCCGCTGATCGTCCGGCCCACCTCCGAAACCATCATTGGCGATGCGTTCTCCCGCTGGGTGCAGAGCTATCGCGACCTGCCGCTGCTGATCAATCAGTGGGCCAACGTGGTCCGCTGGGAGATGCGCACCCGCATGTTCCTGCGCACGGCCGAATTCCTCTGGCAGGAAGGTCACACCGCGCACGCCACCAAGGAGGAAGCGCTCGAAGAGACCATGCGCATGCTGGAGGTGTATGCGACGTTCGCCGAGGAGTGGATGGCGGTGCCGGTCATCCGTGGCGAGAAAACCCCGAACGAGCGCTTCCCCGGTGCCGAACAGACCTTCTGTATCGAAGCCATGATGCAGGATCGCAAGGCGCTGCAGGCCGGCACCAGCCACTTCCTCGGCCAGAACTTCGCCAAGGCCAGCGGCATCGAGTTCCTGGATCAGCATGGTCAGCATCAGCATGCCTGGACCACCAGCTGGGGCGTGTCGACCCGTCTGATCGGCGGGCTGCTGATGACTCATTCCGACGATGACGGCCTGGTGCTGCCGCCCAAGCTGGCGCCGGTGCAGGTGGTGATCCTGCCCATCTACCGTTCGGACGAGGATCGCGCGCGCGTGATCGAGTATTGCCGCAAGGTGGCTGCCGAGCTGCGCGCACAGCGCTTCGCCGAGCGCCCGATTTCGGTCGTCGTGGACGAGCGCGAAGAGCGCGGCGGCGACAAGGTCTGGAACTGGATCAAGAAAGGCGTGCCGGTGCGTATCGAAGTCGGCCCGCGCGATCTCGAGAAGGATGCGCTGTTCGTCGGCCGCCGCGATCGCGCGCCGAAGGACAAGCAGAGCATTGCACGCACCGAGTTCGTCGCGGCCATCGCTGAGACGCTGCAATCCATTCAGGATGGCTTGCTGGAGCGGGCCAGGGCGTTTCGAGAGCAGTTCACGAAGCGTATCGATACCAAGGAAGAGTTCTACGAGTACTTCACTGCGCCGCGCGTCGCCGAGAATGCGCCGACTCCGATTCACGGCGGCTTCGCACTGACGCACTTCAGTGGCGAAGCGGCGCTCGAGGAGCGGATCAAGGCGGAGCTGGGCGTGACCGTGCGCTGCATCCCGTTCGAGAAGAGCGAGCCTGGCATCTGCCCGTTCACTGGCAAGCCCAGTCCGCAACGGGTGGTGTGGGCCAAGGCATATTGAAGTTCACGGCCGCCGGCGCGCTGGCCAAGTAACGAGTTTTGAGCTATTTGCGAGGCGCGGACCGGCCCCGGTCCGCGTCATCGTTCATCGGCGGTCGCAATCCGAAGGCGGGGCGTCCGCTGCAAGGTTCTTTGATGTCCGCGGTTTCTCGCGCCAACTGGCAAATTCATTTCTGCGTCGTCCTGTGGGGATTCACTGCCATTCTCGGCAAGCTGATCTCCCTGGATACCCTCGGGCTGGTCTGGTGGCGGCTGGTGCTCGTGACCGGCGCGCTGGCTCTGGTGCCGCGTTTCTGGCGTGGACTGTCCACATTGCCGCCGCGACTGATTGCCATCTATGCCGGCATCGGCGTGGTGGTCGTGCTGCATTGGCTGGCGTTCTACGGCTCCATCCGTTTGGCGAATGCTTCCGTGGCCGCGACCTGCCTGGCGCTCTCGCCGGTGTGCCTCGCCTTCATCGAGCCGTTTCTGGTTGGCCGTCGCTTCGACATGCGCGAGCTGATGTTCGGTGTGGCGGCGATCCCGGGAGTGGCACTGGTCGTGGGTGGAACCCCAACGAGCATGCGCCTGGGCGTGGCTGTCGGCGTGCTCAGCGCAGTGCTGGTGTCGGTGTATGCCAGCCTCAACAAACGGTACATCGGCAATTCCGATGCCATCGCCGTTACCGGCCTGGAGATCGGTGCGGGGCTGGTGTTGATCACGATCATCTCGGCAGTGATCGCGCCCGAGACGGTGTTCGTTCTGCCGTCAGTGCGGGATGGGACGCTGCTCGCCGTGCTCGCAATAGGCTGCACACTTCTGCCGTTTGCGGTGTCACTGGCAGCGCTTCGTCACGTGAGTGCTTTCTCGGCGACCATCGCACTCAACATGGAGCCCGTGTACGCCATCGTGCTCGCCATCGTTCTGCTCGGCGAGCAGCGCGAGCTCAGCCCGAGTTTCTATCTGGGCGTTGCCATCGTGCTGGCGGCGGTGTTCCTGCACCCCTGGCTGGTACGGCCTAGCGCCGCTGCAGCAGCTGATCGACCCGATCCCGGTAGGAGCGACTCAGCTTGATCTCCTGACCGTCCTCGAGGGTGAGGAAATACTCGCCATTGGTGTGCGGTCGCAGCCGTCGCACGCGTGAGACGTTCACGATCGTCGAACGGTGCACGCGCTGGAACAGCTTTGGATCGAGCACGGCCTCCAGCGACTTCATCGTCTCCCGCAGCACATAGGTGCGGCCGTCGGCGTGCACACACATATAGTCGCCGGCAGCATCGATCCAATCGATGCTCTTCACGTCCACTCTGACCGTGCCGGCGTCATCGCGAATCGGCAGGATCTGCGGATACTGCGGCTGACGTTCGGCGTGCAGGTATTCACGCAACGTTTGCTCGTCCACCTGGCCGGTCCCCCGAGTGCTCGCGAGCAGCTTCATCAACTGTTCCCGCTGGCTGAGCGCGCGCTTCTGTTGCCAGTAGCCGCGCACGCGATCCAGCGCCTGCACGAAGCGCGTATCGTTGATGGGCTTGAGCAGATAATCGATGGCCTGCGCTTCGAACGCATCGAGTGCATATCGGTCGTACGCGGTGACGAAGATCACCATGGGCAGCGACTCCTGCGGCAGTCGTGCCAGCACTTCGAAGCCCGAGATCCCCGGCATCTGGATATCCAGGAACATCAGATCCGGCCGTTGCGCAACCACGGCTTCGATGGCTTCGCGACCATTGCTGCAATGGCCGACGACGGTGATATCGGGATGCCGGGCCAGGCGCAGCTCGACGCCCCGCCGGGCGAGTTCCTCATCGTCGACGATGAGGGTGCGAATCGGTTGGTCACTCATGGCTTAACTCATGCCGCGCGAGCCCCCGCTGGAGCCGTGGCGCGTTCCGCTGGAAACGTCAGCGATACCCGCAACCCGGGTTCGGTGTTCGTTACTGCCACGGTGCCGCGTTCTCCATACAGCACCTGCAGCCGCTCGCGAGTATTGCGAATACCCACGCCACGACCATTGGCCAAACGGGTCGCATCGACCATTCCGGGGCCGTCATCGGCCACTTCCAGTTGCAGCATGCCGCCGGTGATGTGCGCACCGATGCGGATCTGCCCGCCCTGTTCGCGCGGCGACACCGCGTACTTGATCGCATTCTCGATCAGAGGCTGCAGCAGCAAGCTGGGCACCAGCATGCAGCTGGCGGCCTCCTCGATGGCATAGTGCAGCTTCAGACGCGAGCCGAAGCGCATGGTCTCGATGTTCAAGTACAGGTTGAGTGCGTCGATCTCCTGCGCCACCGTGACCTTTTTCATCGGGTCCTGATCGAGCGTATAGCGCAGGAACTCGGACAGCCCGGTGACCGCGTTGTTCGCCGTGCTGTTGCGATTGTCCAGAATCAGCGTGGAGATCGCATTCAGCGTATTGAACAGGAAATGCGGATTGAGCTGATAGCGCAGCATCTTCAGCTGCGCTTCCTGGGCCAGCGAAGCCGCCTGCAGGGTCGCGATCCGTTGTGACTGCAACGACTCGTAATAGCGCACGCCGAAATACAGGCCGATCCAGCACGTGATCAGATACATCGAGCTGAGCGTGCCGCCGAAGAATTCGGTCCAGTGCTTCAGCGGCCATTCGAGGTCCACGTAGGCGTGATAGAACCAGTTCATGATCACGCGCAGCACGCAGGCCGTGACCCAGGCAGCGGCAAGCGCGCCTGCGATCATCGTGGGCGGCGGCTTCTTCCATAGCCACCTGCAGATGTAGCGCAGCGGCATGGTGAGGACGCAGCCCGAGGCGGCCGCGACGGCGATGTATTGCACATAGGCCACCGGCTTGCCATAGAGCAGCGCGCCGACGTATTGGGAAACGCCGTAAGCGCTCCAGCCGAGCACGTGCAGGGACCAGAACAGCGCGTTTCTATTTTGTTTCAGTTGTGCGAGGTCCATGCGCCACTGTAAGCAAGGGACGCCGCGCATTCCATCGTTTCGTCGCGTTGGCGGCACGCCCGGTCGCAAGCCGGGCTTCGGGCCGGGTCTGCGTGCAAAACCAGGAACCGCTGAATCTTCGCAAGATGAAGTTGTAAGACGCGTGCTACCGGGACACCCTGGCCCGTGCCGTCGAACGAGGCTCGCCGCGGGCTAGAGTCGCGATCCGAACAGGCCGAGCAGCCCGATGATGATCAGATAGATGGCGACGATGTAATTCAGCAGTCGCGGCACGATCAGGATCAGAATGCCGGCGACCAGTGCAACCAGGGGACCGATGCTGACGTACATACCCGTGCCTTCGTGCGTGACCGGAGGATCACAGGCGGTACGTCAGAGCACGGATGTTTGTTCCCCTGGATTGCCGACAGCTCAGGCCAGGCGGGCTTGCAGCCATTGCGAAATATCGGCCACCTCTTCCATGCAGACGGAATGCTCCATCGGATACGTGTGCCATTCGACGCGGTAGCCGAGGCGCTGTAACACGTCGCGTGAGGCCTCGCCCATTTGTGCTGGAACGACGGGATCGCGCACGCCATGGCACATCAGGATGGGCACGTCACGATTCGCGTCGGCAGCCTCCGCCGCCAACGTGGCTCGCAAAGGCAGATAGGTGGACAGCGCCATCACACCCGCGAGGCGTTGCTGGTAGCGCAAGGCGGTTTGTAGCGCGATGGCGCCGCCTTGCGAGAAGCCGGCAATGACGATTTTGCTGGCCGGAATGCCGCGAGCGATCTCCTGCTCGATGTATTTTTTCACCACGCCTTCGGATTCGCGAACGCCAACATCGTCTTCGGCGCGCTCCGGACCAAAGCCCTTGATGTCATACCAGGCGCGCATCACGTAGCCATTGTTGATCGTGACCGGACGCGGCGCCGCGTGCGGAAAAATGAAGCGCACCGGTAACGTCGCGGGCAGGCGCAGCTCATCGACGATGGGTACGAAATCAAAACCGTCCGCACCGAGCCCATGCAGCCAGATCACCGCCGCCACGGGCGGCGTCGCTGGCGTCAGCACGACGGCGTCGGCGGATTCTCGAGTGGTATGAGACATGTCAGCTCCGAGTCAGCAAGGCTGGCGCGATTGCAATAGTTCCGTCACGGCCGCGCCGAGCTCGGCCATGTTGAAGGGCTTGCGCAAGAGTCTGGCCGTGCCGAGCGCCGCTTCCACCGCGGCACTGTCGGCATAGCCCGAGACGATCAGCACCGGCAGGCCCGGTTGCTTCAGCTGGGCCGCTTTGGCCAGCTCCGCGCCGTTCATGCCGGGCATGGCGAAATCGGCCAGCAGCAGATCGATACGCTGTGCGTCCAGCAGTACCAGCGCATCGACGCCATTATCCGTATCCCGCACCTCGTAGCCCAGCGAGCGCAGCGACTCGGTCATGAATCGGCGCACCAGGCGGTCGTCATCGACGACCAGCACGGTGGCGCGCTTCTTTTCCGGTTCGGATTCCGATTGCGGCGGTTCGGATGCAGCGGGCGGCGGCGCGGGTATCACCGCATCCGCGGGTGCGAGCGGCAGGATCAAACGAACCGTCGTGCCCTGGTGCATTTCGCTGTCGATGTGCAGGGAACCGCCCGATTCGCGAGCCACGGCGTAGACCTGCGAAAGTCCCAGGCCCGTGCCCTGTCCCACGGGCTTGGTCGTAAAGAAAGGCTCGATGGCCCGCGCTCGCACTTCTTCAGGCATGCCGACGCCGGTGTCGGTCACGGACAGCTGCACGTAGTCGCGCTTGGGCAGATCTCGATCCGCCGCGTTGGTCCGGCGGGCACTGATGATGAGCTTGCCACCGGCGGGCATGGCGTCACGCGCATTCACGGCGAGGTTCAGCAGCGCCAGCTCGAGCTGATTCGCATCGCTCATGACCATGCGCGCATCCGGATCGAGCTGCATGCGCACCTCGATCGAAGGCCCGACCGACTGCCCGAGCAAACCGCTGATGCCCTGGAACAGCTGTTGCAGATCGACCGGTTCGACCGCCATGCGCTGGCTGCGCGAAAACGCCAGCAGTTGCGAAGCGAGCTTCGCGCCTCGCCGAGAGGCTTCGAGCGCGTTGTCCGCCAATCGACGCAGCCGTTCGTTGTCCTGCACTTTATTGCGGATCAGGTCGAGATTGCCGATCACTGCGGTGAGCAGATTGTTGAAGTCGTGCGCGATGCCGCCCGTGAGCTGTCCCACGGCTTCCATTTTCTGCGACTGGCGCAATGTTTCTTCGGCGCGGCGGCGCTCGGTCATGTCTCGCAGCACCAGCAGCACCAACGTGCCACCGAGTAGCAATGCGCCGGAGGCGGCCAGCGCCGCCGCGACCAACGACCAGGTCGTGGGTGCATCGATCGCGGTCGACGCCACAGCCAGGTGCGCCGACCATTGCGACCACGGCGACGTATGAAACGCCGTGTAGTTCTTCAGCCCTTCGTACGTGGTACCGGCATACAGCCCGCGCTTGCCGTCGCGAATCGCCTTGCGTACGAACTCGGTGGCCGGCGTGCCGACCCGAGTTTCGAAGTTGACGGTGCGTGCGACGAACTTGCCTTCTTGATCGACGACTGCGGCGGTCGTACCGGGCGCGGCTACTGCAGACAGCAGTTCCTGGAATGCCTGCGGTTCGATGCCCGCGCCGAGCACGTACTGCAGCTGACCACCGGTGCTGACGGGCGCGTAAACCCAGGCCAGCGCTTCGGGTGGTGCAGTGATCGAGCCGGCAATGGGAGCTTCGCTGCGGCGGAGGTCGCGCAACGCCTGCGAGTGCGTTTGGTTGAGCGGCCCCGGCTCGCCAAACGGACGGCGCAGATCGAATAATTCCCGTGCGTTCCGTGCATCGATCAGAACGATCGTGCGCCACCCCGGATTCGCGCTCTTCGCGCGCTGCACGCGCGAATAAAACTCCCGCAGATTGCCTTTGGCCAGGTCGACCGAGCTGGTCAGCACATTGAGCGCCGCCAGGTCACGGCGCAGCCGGCCGTCGACCAGCAGCGTCGCAATCTCGCTGCGCCCGAGCGTCTCGGTCTCGATGCGGGCTCGTTCAGCACGCAGGAAATAAAAAGCGCCGACTGCGACGAACACCACGGTGGGCAGCGTGGCGGCAACCCCCAGAGTGATCAGCGAGCGCCGGAAGAATCGCATTCGTTGTTCTCGTCCGGCCCAAAGCGGGTATTTTGCCTCGCGCCACCGTTATGAGATAGCTGTAGGCGATGCGCATCGGTCCGCGTAGGTAATCGACCGGGAGGGCGCTACGGGTAAATGCGCGGTCATGCTCAGGGGTTGGCGCTTTGACCTTGTTCCGAGAAATGGCAAAGTGACGACGCTATCTCTGGCCACCTCTGCTCCCGGTTTACCGCCATGCAATCGCGCAAGCTGCACGGACTCATCGCCTTTGCCTTGTTCCTCGTGGCCGCGGTCGTTTATTCCGTCCTCTCAGGCAAGCCGGTCGACCTGTGGCGCGTGGCGCTGTGGAGCGTCATCGGCGTAGTTGGTTACGTGGGGCTGTCGCGATTGTTTGGCTTCGATCCACACCGCACGCGCATCGCTGCGTGCGCGCCGGCGTATATGCACTACGTGGATCGCTGGGAGCTGCGCCTGGGGCAGGCGACGCTGTCGATGCTCGGCGGCATCGTGGTCGCCGCTCGTTTATTCGATGCCGAACATTTCGTGACGGCGGTGGTGTGCGGCACTTTGTCGGCCTGGACCTACTTTGCCTTTCGTTGGTACGTCGGCGGTTATCGCGCGACCGCCGCCGGCAAGTAATCCAGCAAGAATCAAATCATCAGGGGTGCGTTCGCGAGCAGATGCAGCTCGTACGTCACCAGCGCGACATAGCAGGCGACGACCAGGTACAGCAACAGCTCGCCTGGAAACAATCTGAACAGCTTCATCCTCGCGCAAACCACCAGAACGGCGGCGCCCAGGCTGGTGAGTGTCAGCTTGACCGCGGCGAACCAGCCGATGTTATGCGGCACGAACAGCGCCATGAACGGATTCACTTCGTTCGCGCCCTGCGCCATCAGCATCAGCGTCAGGACCCCATCCAGGCTCGACAAGCCAAGGATCAGCAACACCAGCGCCAGCACTCGGGGCGAGTGCCAATCGATGATGGTATAGACCCGATCGGTCGCCCGACGTCCGGCGCGACGGCGCGGGTTCAGTGCGCCACGCCAATATGCGGCAATGCTGTAGCGGCGGCGCTCGATGCCGCTGCGACGTTCGACGGGGACGCGTTCCGTTGCGTGCATGGATGGATAGGCCTCGATTCGACTTCAGCGCAGTCAGTGTGCGCGAAGGGCGTGACGCGAGGGACCGAAGTTACCGTAATCAGCGCCGAACGGAGCCGCGAGCACGGCAACTTGTCGGGAAACTTATCAGAAAACACTCCGGGAGGCCGGTCCATGCGAGCGCGTGCCTGCAGGGGGATACAGTCGCGCAGTCCTCCCGGAGCGTGAGGCAGGAGGCACCATCCGAGCGGATGGTGCCCATCGTTCGACTAACGAGAGGCGAGCTGCTCCGTCAGCGGCTTGCCGTTCAGCGAGATGACCGCGCCGCCGCGATCGACGATGCAGGTACCCCGGGCAACGTACTTGCCGCTTTCCACACCCTTGGCGCTGACCACGATCTTGTAGGCGCGCGCGTGGATGCCGAGCGGGGCGTGTGCCGCTTCCTGTTTCTTGATCCTCACCGGCTGCTCTTTCGGCAGGCTGGAGGCGACGAAAGCGTTGATGCACGAATCCATCGCGGGATCGTCGTCGTGTGCCTGGGTAGCGAGCGGCGCGGCGAGCGCGCAGGTCGCGGCGGCCAACGACAGGGACTTGACGATACGGGTGCTGAGCTTGCTGCTGTTCATGACGATGTCTCCAAAGGCGCTGATGAAAACTCACATCCCCTGGAACGTTTCTTTATGGAATGGGTGCAATGTAGGGCGGCCGGCCCGAGCGCGACAAACGAGAAGATTTCATGCTGGCAGCAACCGCGCTCATGCGGCAGCCGCTGCGTGCAATCGAAGTGAAATGGAATAGAAACAAACGGCCGCACGTGTGCCGCCGCCGCCGCTGCAGCAGAATGCGTTCTCAAAATGCGTGCTGCATCACGCCGCGATACTGAATTCTTCGATCAGCCACTCGGTGAGCGCTTTGACATTGGGTCGCTCTGCATCTTCCTTGCGCAGGATCAGGAAATAACTCTCGCCGGTTTCCAGCTCGCGATCGAACAGTTTCACCAGCGTGCCTTGCGCGAAACGCTCGTTGCCGAGGCGCGAGGAGACGAGCGCGACGCCGACTCCGTGCTCGGCCGCTTCCGCTGCAGTGTTCATGGAGTCGAAGCGCACGATGCTCTTGGGTCGCAGGTCGATGCCGAGCGTTTGCGCCCAGCGCTGCCAGCCGTCGCGACGCGCTTCGTGAATGATCAAGGTATGTTTGTTCAGGTCCTGCACCGTGTCGATCGGCACCCGCTGCAACAACGTCGGCGAGCAGGCCGGCACGAACGTCTGCGAGAACAGTTTGTGACAGGCGTGATCGTGCACCTCCTCCGGTGCCGCGCCGACGACGATGGACAGGTCCGCTTCGGCGGGATGCGACTGCAGCGGACCGGAGACCGTGTTGATATGCACGTCCGTATCCGGTCGTACTTCGAGAAACGACGGCAGGCGCGGCAACAGCATCTCGGTCGCGAAGAACGGCGGAATGTGCAGACGAACCACGTCGCGGCCGTAACGAATGCGCAATTGTTCAGTGACTGCTTCGAGCCGCGCGAACACCGTCTCCAGGTGCTGGAAATAACTCGCGCCGGCTTCGGTCAGCGTCAACGAGCTCGGCCCGCGCTCGAACAGCGCGACGCCCAGCTGTTCCTCGAGCCCCTTGATCTGGTGGCTGACCGCGGACGGCGTGATGCACAGCTCCTCGGCGGCAGCCTTGAAGCTCAGGCGCATCGCGGCGACTTGAAAGGTCTTCAGAAACTTCAGCGAAGGCAGGCGCATGTTCGCAAGCCGCGGAACGGCGGCGGGTCAGGTCGAGACAGGATGTCACGCCTTCATGACAGCAAGTACTGTGCCGGGTCGCGGGACTGGCGAATTCCGGTGCTCCACAGCCGCCCTCGCCCAGCGCCGCCGCCCCACACGCAGGCAGCGCTGTCAGGTTGCGCGCAAAGAGAGTGCGCTCAAGGGTTTATGCCAGCCCTTGTCAATAAATCGTCAGCGTTCATTTGGCCGGCTTCATCTCGACCGACGCGTACGTCAGCGGAACCGCAGCCTCCGGAGACAACACACGGAATGTGAAGCTCTGCTGCAGATAGAGCAGCACCGAGGTGCTGGTATGGTCGAGATAACCCACCGAGAAATCCTGACCGACGATCAGCTCGAAATCGCCGCCGCGCAAGCTCATGACCACGGCGCCATCGACGGCCGGTGCCCACACGATCGGCCCGTCCACCAGCTCTCGTACGTGATTGATGATGGGGTAGCCACGCAAGGTGCTGCGAGTCAGCCCGGTGTAGCAGCGAGGTCCAAGGGCGATGCCATACGGTCCGCTCACGCCTTCACTGCGCAATCGATGCGTCGCCTCCGCGACCACGTCGGGATAGGCGTCGTAGTCGTCCGGAATGGTCAGTCCATGGGTCGTGGCGGCGGGGAAGATGCCGTCGATATTGCCGGCCGGATACCCCTGGAACACGGCTCGATCCTCGGCGATCGCGGCGGCCCGGGCCTCGTTGCGAACCGAATCCAGGTCGGGATTGGTATCCCCGCGGCCGATCGCGTCCAGTTCCTCGCGATCCACCTCGAATGGAATGCGGATTTCGATCAAAGCCAGCGACAGCCGCAGCCGGGACACCACGCCGTCCTGGATCGAAGGCGACAGGGTCCGCGTGCGTCCGGTCGAGACCGAGGAGCAGTTCCAGCCCAGCGGGCCTTTGAAATCCACCAGCCGGCGCGCGGCGAGCAAAGTCTTCAGCGTTCGAGTGGCCTCGGCGTCGATCTCCTTCCAGGCTTCCGTGGAGATCGGTGCGTGATCGCGTAACAGCTCGTTCATGGGGTGCTTCCTGTTGCGTCGAACCGTGCCAGCTCGCGAATCGGGTTTTGCTGTTCACCTCGCAGACTGCCGATCCCCAGGCAGCCGTCGTTGGCGTCGCCGCCTTCGGCGCCGCCGTGCTCCGCCTCGTCCTCGATGTCCAGAACCGACTTCTCGGTGAACAGATACGTGCGCAGGTGCTCGTCGAGCTTGGGGTCCTTGCGGCGCAGCCACTCCAGCACCATGGCGGCGTGCTCTTTTTCCTCATCGCGGTTGTGCGCCAGGATGCGTCTGAGCTCCTCGTCCGTGGCGGCGTCGATGCGCTGGTCGTACCAGTCGACCGCCTCCAGCTCTTCCATGAGCGAAGAGACGGCGCGATGACGGTCTATGGTCTCGGGGCGTAGCGCGGTGGCGCTCTCGTGCAAGGTTTCGCTAGCCATGGCTCGATGAATGCGAGGTGTTTGCGGGTACGTCAAACCAGTACGCATGAACCCGCCCGCGGTTCCGACTAGTCATCACGCCTTCTTCACGATTTGAGCAGGATTCTGGCTTGCGTTTGGGGCGGCGCATCCACTATTACTGCCCGGTGTTCGAGCGGCTCTTCACTCATCCCCTCTGGGCGTATCGAACCGGCACGTTTGCATTTGCGAGCGCCTGGCCGATAGGGCTGCTCGTTACTTCGATTCTGGTGGCCAGCGCGCTGGTGGCCTGGTCGCTGTGGCGGCGGCGCGCGCTGGGCTGGCGATTGCTGTGGCCGGTCGGTGTTCTGCAGACGCTGTTGCTGGCGCTGGTCCTGTGCCTGTTGTGGCGTCCCGTGCTGAATGTCGAGCGGGTGCGCGATCGCGAGAACGAGCTGGCCGTCGCCATCGATGCTTCCGCCAGCATGGCGTACGGGGAAGCCGGGCGCTCGCGCTTGCAGGAAGTGGCCGCCGCCTTGCAGAACGGCACCATGCAGCGGCTGGAGAAAACCTTCGCCGTGCGCATGTTCGGCTTCGCGCAAACCACGACGCCGCTGAACGACCTGGAAGCGATGCCGCCGCCCGGCCGCCAGACGCGCATCGGCGATGCGCTCCATCAAGTGTTGCAAAGTGCAGGCAGCGCGCCCCTTGCCGGCGTGATCCTGTTCAGCGACGGCGCGGAGAATGGCGACACGTTGAGCGAAGAGCGCCTCGCCGAAATTGCATCCTATGGCGTGCCCGTGCATACCGTCGGCCTCGGTCCGGAGCGGGTGACCGACGATCTGGAGCTGGAGCGGGTCGAAGTGGCCGGGTCGGCGCCCGCCGGCTCGACCATCGATGCGCAGATCAGCATCCGGCACAACGGCGCGTCGCAAGCGCGACTGCGCGTTTACGATCGCGACAACCTGGTCGCCGCCCGCGACGTGAAGCTGCGGCCCGATGCGGCCACCACCCAGCTTTCGCTGGATCTGCCCGCCGGCCAGGCCGGCACGCATGAATTGCGCTTCGTACTCGACCCGCTGCAGGGCGAGCGCAACGTGGTCAACAACTCGCGCACCCAGGTAGTCAATGTGCCCGCCGCCCGCCGCGGCATTCTGTACGTCGAAGGCGAGCCGCGCTGGGAATATAAATTCCTGCGTCGGGCGGTGGACCACGATCGCGCGTTGCGTGTCGCCAGTGTGGTTCGGACCACGCCGAACAAGCAGTATCGCCAGGGCGTGAATTCGCCGGACGAGCTGGCCGATGGTTTCCCCTCCGATCCGGCCAAGCTGTTCGGTTATGACGCAGTCATCATCGGCAGTTATGAAGCGGCCGGCCTGCGCGCCGAGCAACACCGGATGCTGAAGGACTTCGTCGACAAGCGCGGCGGCACCGTGTTGATGCTGGCGGGCCGTTATGGATTGTCCGCCGGCGGATGGCAGAACGCGCCGCTCGCGCAAACGCTGCCGGTGCAGCTCACCGGCCGGCAAGCGACGCAGTTCGTTCAGCGTCCCGGGCAAGCGGTGCTGACCCTGTACGGCGCCGAGTCGCCCATTCCCCGACTCGATATCGATCCGCGCAAGAATCTGGAGCGTTGGAAAAAACTGCCGCCGCTGGCCGATTATCAGTCGCTCGGCCGGCTCAAGCCGGGTGCGATCGTGCTGCTCGAAGCGAACGGGGAAGGCGGACGTGCACCATTGTTGATGTGGCAGCACTACGGTCGCGGCGCTGCGTACGTGCTCGCGACCGCCAGCACCCTGCGTTGGCAAATGCGCATGCCGTCCGAGGATCAAAGTCACGAAATGTTCTGGCGCCAGCTGTTGCACGCCATTTCATCGACCGCACCCGCCCGGGTCACCCTGAACGGCGAGCGCAGCGTGTATGAAGACGAGCGCACCGTGCGGCTGGAAGCCGAAGTGCGCGACGAGCGCTTCGAACCCGTCAGCGATGCCACGGTCGAATTGGAGGTGGCGCCTGAACGCGACGCGCCGTTCAAGCAGCTCATGCAACCCTCCGGGCAGAGCGATGGCCGCTACACGGCGACCATCGATGCCGCGTCCGCTGGCCTGTATCGGATCGAGATGACCGCACGCGCAGGAGACAAAGAAGTCGGCTCGGCCGTGACGCACGTTCTGCGCAACGACGGCGTGGCCGAGCATTTCGCCACTTATCAGCATCGCGACCTGCTGGAACGAATTGCGAAGGTCACCGGCGGACGTTACTGGCCGTTGCGCGAGCTCGATGGCCTGGCGGGCGCCATTCCTTATTCCAAGGCCGGCATCGTCGAGCGCCAGACTCTGGATCTGTGGAACCTGCCCATCGTGTTCCTCGTGCTGCTGGCGCTGAAGCTGGGCGAGTGGTTGCTCCGATTGCGATGGGGGCGGCTGTGAACAAGGCGCGCCTGATTCTGGCTTTGATGGCCGCGGCATTCACATTGCCGGCGTCTGCAGCCACTTATACGTTGGTCGTCGCTGG